>SXGQ01195530.1_pt1 | contig 41240 bp, 30 predicted proteins | sample 3178371 | NCBI WGS metagenome assembly SXGQ01 (sample SAMN11356859, study PRJNA531348) | freshwater metagenome | isolation source: freshwater sample F1-20 | place: China: Fuxian Lake, Yuxi | collected 2017-12-25
CGGCCCTCGCCGGGATCGAGGCGAAGCATGACGTCGCCGAGGGAGATTTGGTCAAAGGCGCAGGAGGAGGCGGGTTTGATTTGGAGGCTCATGGATGAAAAAGGAGATAGGACGTGGAGTTGCCCACGGAACACACGGACTACACGGAAGAAAACTGAAGATTGGTTTCTGTGTGTTCCGTGTGTTCCGTGGGCAAATGGTTTAGATCGTGACCGTCTTGAAAGAGGCGACGTCCCAGGTGGGTTGTTTCGCTTCGGCGGCGACTTCGTTGAAGGCGGCGACTTCGGCGGTGCTGAAGAGCAGGCCGCCGGCGGCGGCGACGTGCTTCGCCCAATTGGCTTCGAGTTGGCCGGGCAACATGCATTTCTCGTTACCGTGCCCGAGGACATCGGCGATGACGGCCTTCACGTTGTCCGATTGATTGCGGCCCTTGGCGAAGGCGCCGCCGCTGATTGCGTCGGGGTGAATGACTTGGAAGAAGAAGCAGCACGTGCCCTTGTCGCCCTCGGCCTCGGCCCAGCGGTTGCGGAGCGTGGGGAGCGAACCGCCGATGAAGCCGCCGACGATTTCGTTGATCAGCGAGAGACCGTAGCCCTTGTGCGCGCCGAACGGCAGGAGCGAGACGGCGAGATTGGCGTCGGTGGTGGGATTACCGTCTTTGTCCACGGCGGCGAGGGGCGGGAGGGGTTTACCTTCGCGTTTGAGTTGTTGGACGCGGCCCATGGCGACGACCGACGTGGCCCAATCGATGACGATGGGATAGCCGATGGCGTCGGTGGTGGGGAAGCCCCACGAGTGCGGATTGGTGCCGAGGGTGGCGAATTTACCGCCGAAAGGGACGACCTCCGCGAGCGCGGCGGTGCAGTTCGTGTAGGCGATGTAGCCCTTCTTCGCGGCGTCCATCACGTAGCCGCCGCCCCAAAGGTAGTGGAAGGCGTTGTCGACGGAGACGGTGCCGACGCCGTATTGGTCGGCGAGACGGATGGCCTCGTCCATGGCGCGGAAGGCGGTGGACTGACCGAGTTTTTTATTGGCGTTCCAGATCTTGGCCGCGGGGAAGCGGGACGCTTTCTCCTCGATCTGGGCCCCGGGGACGCAGCCCTTTGAGCCGGAGCCGAGGAAGTGGTCCAGGTGGAGAGCCTTGAGGCCGTTGTGAGTGCGGATGCCGTGGCGGGAAGCCTCGGCGCAGAAACGCGCGCCTTCGGCGGACTCGTCGGCATGGAAGCCGCGGTGCTGATAGGCGGCTTGGACGAGGGCGTTGTGCTGGGTCTCGGGGACGACGTGGAAAAGTTCAGGCATGGTTTTCGGGTGAGTTGAGAGTTGAAGGACGGAGGGTGGAGCGCGCTTGCGCGCGATGAATCGCGCGCAAGTGCGCTCCTACATGGAATGGATCAAACCACCTTCTGGACGGCGACTTCGGGGTTGATCTGGGCGAGGGGTTTTTCGCCGTGCATCGCAAGAATGAGATTCTTCACGGCGGCGGTGGCTTGGCGGACGACGCTCTCGTAGGTGCGCGAGCCGACGTGCGGGGTGACGACGACGTTGGGCAACTTGAGCAACGGGTGATCGGGGGTTGGCGGCTCTTCGTCGAGGACGTCGGTGCCGTAGCCGCCGACTTGGCCGGACTTGAGGGCTTCGACCATGTCGGCCGTATGGACGATCTCGCCGCGGGCGCAGTTCAGAATGAGCACGCCCTTTTTCATCTTCGGGAAAGACTTCGCGCTGATCATTTCGCGTGTCTCCGGCGTGAGATTGGTGTGGAGCGAAATGTAGTCGGAGGCGGCGTAAATCTCGTCGAGCGAGGCGGCGCGTTTGACGTTATGGGCGGCGGCGAATTTCTCGTCCCAGTAAACATCGAAGGCGATCACGTTCATGCCAAAGGCGCGGGCGCGGATGGCGACCTCTTTGCCGATGCGGCCGAGGCCGACGATACCGATGGTTTTCTCGAGCAGCTCATGGCCGGTCTTGCGTTTCCAACCGTTGGCGCGGGTGGAGTCGGTGTGGAAAAGGAGATTCTTCTCGAGGGCGAGCAGCAGCAGGAACGTGTGCTCGGCGACGGTGGTGTGATTGACGCCGGGGGTGAAGAGGAGCGGGAGGCCGAACTCGGTGCAGGACTTCACATCGATCTTGTCGACGCCGATGCCGTATTTGCTGATGACTTTGAGTTTCGGGACGGCTTTTTCCAGGACCTTGCGGGTGATGAGGTCGTCGCCGCAGATGTAACCATCGATGTCGCCGACGAGGGCGAGCGTATCGGCTTCGTTGAGGGGACCGCGGGCGCGGATGATTTCCCAACCGGTGTCGGCGAGAAGTTTGTGGTGTTCGCCCGGAGTGTCTTGGAACGAAGTGGTTGTGAGGAGGATTTTGGTCATAGCAACGAGAGGAACTGCGAGATTTGCACAGCAGTCCGCGTGAAGTGAAGCGAAAGTTTGGTCAAACCGTGGGACGCGGGCGCAGCCGGACGTTGAGCGGCGTGCGATTTGCCGGGCGCTGAGCGGGCCGGGCCGGCCGGCGACGAGCGGAACGATGACGTAATTAAAACCGCTGATCTGGAGCAGCTACCCGCGATCGAGCACGGGTGGCCGCATACTTGGCCAAAATCGGAGGCGTGCTATTTTACCCACCGAAAATTTGAGCCGTGAACCGAGTGCCGTTGTGGCGGATTGTGTGGATGAAACCCCAGCGGGCGCGAAGCCCTGTGACGCCTTGGACTTCATGCGCCGGTCGACCTAGAAATTGCGCTCAGAAGGCACGGCGGTGGCGTTGATGCCGGCACGCGCAATTGCGACCTTCGCCGGAGCGATCGCCCGGCGGGAGCGTGGGAGGCGGATCAGGACGGCGCGGCGACGGCGATGAAGGCGGCGAGGGCGGGATCGGGCGCGGGATTGGTGCGCCAGCCGACCACTAGGCGGCTTTCGGGGGCGGGGCCGGTGAGCGGGCGGAAAACGACTTCAGCCGGCAGGTGTTTGGCCTCGCTTGGGCACATAAACGTCGCGCCCACGCCCGCGCGAACGAGGCCGACGCCGTTGGCGCGGGGCCAGACTTCCTCGGCGATCCGCGGGGTCACGCCGGAGGCTGCAAACGCCGCGAGCACGCGGTCGTAAAACCCGGGATTGTGCGTGCGGGGGAAAAGGACGAACGGGGTCGTCGCGAGGTCGATCAGGCGGAGTTCGCGGCGGCGGGCGAGGGGATGGTCGGCCGGGAGCAGCACGCCGTTTTTCTCCTGCAGCAAGACGTGCGTGCGCAGGCCGGGCGTGGGCGCGTCGGGGTGGAAAAAACCGCAGGCGAGATCGCCGGATTGCAGCGCGGTGAGTTGGGCCGAGGTGGGAGATTCGTTGAGCTCGAGCCGGATGCCGGGGTGGCGGCGGTGAAATTCGCGGATGATCGGCGGCAGGACCGTGGCCATGGCCAGGCCGGTAAAGGCAACGCGCACATGGCCGACCTCGCCGTCGGCGAGGGCTTTTAGGTCGGAGGGCAGGGCGGCGAGGCCGCGCAGCAGGGGTTCGATGCGATTGAGGAGGAGACGGCCGGCGGGGGTGAGCTCGGCGCCGCGGCGGGTGCGGTTGAGCAGGTCGGCACCGAGCGCGACTTCAAGTTGCGCGAGGGCACGGCTCAGCGCGGGCTGGGCGACGGCGAGGGTCTCGGCGGCTTTCCGAAAGTGCAGTTGGCGGGCCAGCTCGCGGAAATACACGAGGTGGCGGAGTTCGAAGGGGTATTGGTAGTCGCGGGGCATGAATCAGGGATGGTTGGCTAGGCAATAGTTCGAGGAGGCAATGGGTCCCGGAGGTTGCCCACGGAACACACGGAATAGACGGAAAAAAGAGCGGAGTTGCCCGCGAATGGACGCGAATGAGGAGGGGGGATCGGAGGGTTACCACGAAAGAGACGAAAGACGGGAAAAGGGATCGGAGAAGGGAGCGAGGGTTGGGATGTTCTGCACGGGTCACTGAATCGAATCGCGGCGAACGTTAGTTGCCGTGGTTGAAGCTAAGAGTTGCTGATGCTTATTGGGCATCACGGAAGGCTAAATTAGTATTTCTCGGTATGGCAACTTTGGCGTATAGTTGGTCGTCGGTCAGGTTCGGGTGTTCGAAATCCGGGTTGTCAGAATCTCCGGGATGCTCGATGACTCGAAATCCGGAAGCCGAAAAAACCGAAACATCCTCCCGGTCCCACTCACCTCTTTTTTCTATGCCAAAATCTCTTTTTCAAAAAGTTTGGGACGCTCACACCGTCCGCCAACTGGCCAACGGTCAGACGCAGCTGCTTATTGGCACGCACCTCATCCACGAGGTGACGAGCCCGCAGGCGTTTGGCATGTTGCGCGATCTCGGGCTGCCGGTGGCGTTTCCGCACCGCACGTTTGCCACGGTCGACCACATCGTGCCGACCGATCAGTTGGTCGAGCCTTACACCGACCCGCTGGCGCAGGCCATGATGGACGAACTGCGGAAGAACTGCGCGCAGTTTGGGATCACGTTTTTCGACCGGGCGAGCGGCAAGCAAGGCATCGTGCACATCGTGGGGCCGGAGCAGGGCATCACCCAGCCGGGCACGACGATCGCTTGCGGGGACTCGCACACGAGCACGCACGGTGCGTTTGGTGCGATCGCGTTTGGCATCGGCACCAGCCAAGTGCGCGACGTGCTGGCGACGCAGACGATGGCTCTCAGCGCGCTCAAGGTGCGCCGCATCGAGGTCAACGGGAAGTTGCGGGCGGGCGTGTATGCGAAGGACGTTATATTGCACATCATCCGCACGCTCGGTGTGAACGGCGGCACGGGCTACGCCTACGAATACGCGGGCTCGACCTTCGACGGCTTCTCGATGGAAGAGCGCATGACGGTCTGCACTCTGTCGATCGAGGGCGGCGCCCGCGCCGGCTACGTAAATCCGGACGAGACGACGTTCGCCTACCTCAAGGGCCGGCCCTACTCGCCGCAAGGCGCGGCGTGGGATGCGGCCGTGGCGACGTGGAAGTCTTTTGCCTCCGATCCGGGCGCGACGTATGACGACGTCGTGAAGATCGATGCGGCGACGATCGCACCGACCGTGACCTGGGGCATCAACCCCGGCCAAGGTATCGCGATCAACGAAAACATCCCGAGCGTCGAGACGGCCACATCGGACGATGACCGGGCGGGCATCATCGAGGCGCTGGCTTACATGAAGCTGCCGCCGGGCGCGCCGATCAAAGGCACGGCGATCCACGTCGCATTCCTCGGCTCGTGCACCAACGGCCGGCTCTCCGATTTCCAAGAGGTCGCCAAATACCTGAAGGGCCGGAAGGTCGCTCCCGGCATTAAGGCCATCGCGGTGCCCGGCTCACAGATCGTCGCGCTCCAATGCGAAAAGCTCGGATTGGACAAAGTTATCGCCGAGGCGGGGTTCGAGTGGCGGGCGGCGGGGTGTTCGATGTGTCTCGCGATGAACCCCGACAAACTTATCGGCGACCAACTCTGTGCGTCGTCGTCCAACCGCAATTTCAAGGGCCGCCAAGGCTCCACCACGGGGCGCACGATCTTGATGAGCCCGGTGATGGTCGCGGCGGCCGCAGTCACCGGTCACATCGCGGACGCCCGCGAAGTTTTCGCCGTTTCGAACAACTAAAAACTCCAATCTAGCGCCCACGGAACACACGGATAATACGGAAACACAGGACCCGCGGATTCCTTCCGTGTCGTCGGTGTGTTCCGCGGGCAAAAAATCTTCCCATCATGGCTCTCGCAAAAATCACCTCTTTCACCGGCCGCGCCGTCGCGGTGCCCGGCAACGATATTGATACCGACCGCATCATCCCGGCGCGCTTCATGAAGTGCGTGACCTTCGACGGGCTGGGCGAGTTTCTTTTCAACGACGTGCGCAAGCAACTCGACGGCACGCTCAAGTCGCACCCGTTGAATGAGCCCCGTTTCAAGGGCGCGACGATTTTGCTTTCGGGCGCAAATTTCGGCTGCGGCTCGTCCCGCGAACACGCGCCGCAGGCGATCCAGAAATACGGCTTCCGGGCGGTGATCGCCGAGGGCTACGCGGAGATTTTCTTCGGCAATTCCATCACGCTCGGGATTCCGTGCGTGACGGCGACCCGCGAGGACATCGCCAAGATTGCGGCGGCGGTCGAAGCCGATCCCACTCTCGAGGTCACGATCGACGTGACGAAGCAGGAAGTGCGTTTCGGCGGGCAGACCGCGAAAGGCGCGATCCGGGAATCGGCGCGCGACGCGCTGGTCAACGGACGCTGGGACGCGATCGGGGAGCTGATCGACGGCCTGCCGGCCGCGAAAACAACGGCGGCCAAGTTGCCGTATCTGGCGGCGTGAGGGGTTGAGGATTTGTAGGAAGGTGGAGCCCGTTGTCCCTAACGGGCTTTTTTGTTGAGCAGCGGAAGAGGCTCAGCTCGATGTCGACATTGCGCTCCTCTCGGTCTGGGGCAGTCACGCTCCGCCCAAAGCCCAGATTTGACGGGGCGATAAAAACCAAGCTTCATGGTTTTTTCTGAACCTTTGCCGGACTCCGGCGTCTCCTGTTGCACACACCTTTATGTTTTTAGCCTCCATTGATGTGGTCCGTATCGTCAAAGAAGCCGGTTTGCTGATCTACCCGTTAGGTCTCTGCTCGCTGCTCGCTACGTTTATCATTGTGGAACGGCTCTTTGCCCTGCGCACCCCGGCGGTCATCCCCGAGGATTTGGCGGAGTCGGTGATCGAAGGTCGCGCTTCGGCGGGAGACAAACGGTCGGCCTTGGGCCGAATTCTTAATTTTGCCTCGAGGCATGTCGGTGACGCCGAGGCCGTGAAAGCCTATGCGCGGCTTGAGGTGATCAAGCTGGAGCGCGGGGTTGGTTACCTCGATACGATCTATGCGGCGGCGCCGTTGATCGGGCTGATCGGCACGGTGACGGGTTTGCTCGGGGCGTTCTCCGTGGTGGACCCGCAGACGAAGATGCCGGATCCCGTGCAGTTCACCGAGAGCGTGGGCTACGCGTTGTCGGCGACGATTCTCGGCCTTTGCATCGCGCTGCCGGCGTTGATCGGGAGCGGGCATCTGCAACGCGTGATCAGCAAACATGCGGCGCAGCTGGATGTGTTGCTGGAGCGGGTCCTGGCCAAGCAAGGCGCAGCGCCACAACCGTCGGCCAAGCAGCCATGAGTCTGTTGCAACGGCGGCCGCGACCGCGCCCGGAATTGCCGCTCGTGCCGTTGATCGACGTGCTCGTGATGCTCGTGCTCTTCGCCTACGTGACGATGCAGGCGCGCTCGGGCGCGGTGCTCAACCTGACGCTGCCGAAGGTCGACACAGCGGGTAAGAACGATTTCCAGGGCAAGGTCACGGTCGCAATCGACAAGGAGGGTGCGGTGACGTTCAACGGCCAGCCCGTGAGCGACGAGCAGCTGATCACCCTGCTTCGCGAGGTGCGTAATGTGGACAAAGACATCCCGGTGCTGATCAAGGCTGACGAAACGACGCAGTTGAAGAAGTTGGCTTTCGTGATGGATGCCTGCCGCAAGAGCGGACTGAACAAGTTTAGTTTGCAGTCGCGCTAGAGTCGGCGGACGAACGTTGAATCGCCGGTCGGCCAGCGCTTATCCAAGTTTCATGAAGATCGTCATCACCGGAGTCACGCGCGGGCTGGGTCGGGCGTTGGCGAAGAAATTTATCGCGCTCGGGCACACGGTGATCGGGTGCGGCCGCAACGGGACGGAGATTTTCGATCTGCGGATGGACCATGGCGCGCCGCATGATTTCATGGTCTGCGATGTAGCACTCGACGCAAAGGTCGCGCTCTGGGCGGCGAAGGTGTTGGAGCACGACGCGGTGCCGGACATTTTGATCAACAACGCGGGCGTGATGAATCCGCTCGGGCCGTTGTGGATGCAGAGCGACCGGGAGTTTACCAAGATCGTCGATGTGAACGTGCGCGGCGTGGCCAACGTGATCCGGCATTTTGTGCCGGCGATGGTCGCGAAGAAGAAAGGCGTAATCGTGAATCTGAGCTCGGGTTGGGGACGGGGCGTGGCGCCGGAGGTCGCGCCGTATTGCGCGACGAAATGGGCGATCGAGGGGTTGACGAAGGCGCTGGCGGAGGAGTTGCCGGCTGGGATGGCGGCGGTGCCGTTGAACCCCGGCGTGATTGATACGGATATGCTGCGCGCGTGCTGGGCCGAGGGCGCCGCCAACCACCCGAAGGCGGAGGCGTGGGCGGAAGTGGCGGCACCGTTTATCTTGAAGCTCGGGGTGAAGGACAACGGGCGGAGTCTGAGCGTGGGCGGGTTTGAAGGATGAGGCGGGGCGCGGTGGGTTTGCTCACCACGAAACCCACCAACGACACGAAAAACGGAGACGGTGATGGGGGAATCGGACGCGTGCGCTCGGAGTGAAGCGACGAGTCTGAAGAGAGGGGATATTGCCCGCGAATCACGCGAATGGGACGCGAATGAAGGCAAGAATGGTGAGGGGGAGGAGATCTAGTATTAGGCGCGGAAAAAAGTCGCGGCGCGCAAGACGGTGGCGGCATGGATGCGGGCGGTGTGTTCTCGGTCGCGATTGTAGCCGCCGCCGTAAAGGATCGCGGTGGGGGTTCGCGTACGCGTGACGAGACGCAAAATGTGTTCGTCGCGGGCCGCGAAGTCGGCGTCGGTGAGTTTCATTTGGCCAAAGCGGTCGTGTTCGTGGGGGTCGGCACCGGCGATCCAAAAAACCAGGTCAGGGGCAAAGTCGAAAAAAGCCGGCGCGAGCGTGGCTTCGAGTTGCTCAAGGTAGTCGGCTCCGCCGACGTAACGGGGGAGTTCGACATCGAGGGAGCCGGAGGTTTTTACAGCCGGGTAGTTTTTGCCGACGTGAATCGAGTAGGTGAATACGCGTTGATCGGCGGCGAAGATGGCGTGGGTGCCGTTGCCCTGATGCGCATCAGTATCGAGGACGAAGACGCGGAGCTCGGGGCGCGTGACGTGCAGATCGCGAATGGCGATGGCGACGTCGTTGAGGACGCAGTAGCCCTGGCCGTGGTCGGGGAACGCGTGATGCGTGCCGCCGGCGAGATTGCAGGCGAGGCCATCGGTGAGAGCGGCGTAGGTCGCGGCGAGAGTGCCCGCGACTTCGAGCCGAGAGCGGGTGAGCAACGCCTCACAGGCGGGCAAGCCGAGTTTTAGCGCCGCACGTGGGTCGAGCGAACCGGTGCGAATCTGCTCGAGGTAGTCGTTGGTGTGGACGCGGAGCACGAGGTCGAACGGCGCGGGGTCGACGGGATGGATCGAAAGGGCAGGGCTGAAACGTTTGTCATCTAATGGGTGACAAGCGGATGGGGGCGGAAGCGGGCTGGAGCCGGCGCGGATGAGGGCTTCGGCGCGCCAGAATTTGTCCATCGGGAAGGGGTGCTCGGCCGGGAGCGGAAAGGTGTAATCCGGATGATAAAAACAGCGCACCGGTTGAGTGAGCGAAGATGCGGGTGAGAGGCAAATGGTTGAGCGTAGCCGGACGGGGCGGGCACCGGATTGCCATGGCGGGAGCCGGGATCAGCGCGGGCGGGCGTTGCCGATGAGCGTTAATCCGGCGCCGATGATTTAACGCCCTTGCCGTAGCCGTACCGACGACACCTGCAGTTGGACGTTTGTCGTCCGGAACTCAGTAGCCGCCGGTGTGAGACGGCGAAAACCGGCTCGGCCGGCAGTTCGGCGAACTCGCGCGAGGAAAGTAAGCTCGCGACTGCGAGCGGCGGGAGAGTCCCACGCCGAGCTATGTAAAGCGGCGGACGCGGTCCGGCGGGCTTTACTCAGCGGGCTTGGCGGCGGGTTTCGCGACGGGGAGGACGGTAACGCGGGAGACGCGGGTGGCGGGGAAGTATTGCTTGGCCAACGCGGACAATTCCTCGGCGGTCATCGCCTCGAGATCGGCGATGCGCGTGCGGGCCCAGTCGAGGCGCTCGGGTTGTTCTTGGGCGCGGCTCAGCACGGTGCCGAGCCAGTAGCCGTTGCTGCGGAGATTTTCGCGGCTCGAGGTAAGGAGGGGTTGCTTGGAGCGGTTGAGCTCTTCGGCGGTCACGCCCTTTTCGGCGAGATCAGCCGCGATCGCGACGACGACATCGGCGATCTCCTGCGCCTTGGCGGGATCGACGCTGACTTGGGCCACGAGATAGCCGTAGCCGGGGTAAATGTCGCTCGAGGAGCTGCCGGCGCCGGGGCTGTAGGCACCGCCAAGTTCCTCACGGACTTTGACGCGGAGACGATCGCTCAGGACCTCGGCGAGCATGTTGAGGCGACGGCTGATCTTTACGTTCAAGGCGTCGGTGGAAGGCCAGTAGAGGCCGATGAGTCCTTTGGGGATCTCGGTTTCGACGGTGTAGGATTTGGTCAACGGCTCGGCGGGCATGGTGACTTTGCGTTGGGCGGAAAGGTCGGCTTTTGGGGCGCGGGGTGGGAGGGCGCCGAAGGTCTGGGCGATGGCGGCGAGCGTGGGCTCGAGTTCGAAATCACCGACGACGGCGAGTTCGATGGCGCCGGTGGCGAGTTGGGGTGCGAGCCACGCGCGAACCTCGGCAAGGGTGCGTTGGGTCATGACGGCTTTGGGCGGCAGGCCGAAGCGCACATCGCCCCCGGCGAGAAGGCGGCCGAACTCGAGGGTGAGCGGACCGTTGGGGACGCGGGCAAGTTGCAGGTAAGTTTGCTCGATGCCTTTCTCCGCTTGGCGGGCGGCCTCGGCGCGATAGCCGGGGTCGGTGATGCGGGCGGTCATCAACTGGAGTTGCAGGAGCAGGTCGGCGCGGTTGGTCGCGCCTCCGAGGACGAGGGCATCGCCGGAGACGTTGAGGGCGGCGCCGACGGTTTTACCGGCGAGGAGGCGGCGAAGATCGTCGGTGCTATGGCGACCGAGACCACCGGCGTTGAAGGTGAGGTTGGCGTAGGTCGTGAGGCCGGGTTGGGAAAGAGGTTGGGTGAGGCCGCCGTCGCCGATGCGGGCGCTGAGGTTGATGCGGCTGGCCTCGAACTGCGTGGGCTTGAGGTTAACGCGGACGCCGTTGGCAAACGTCACGAGGGTGATGCCGAGGTCATCGACGGTGGAGCGGGTGGTGATCATGCCGGGCTGGCCGAAGTCGGTGTAGGCCCAGACCGCTTCAGCCTCGACGGCGGGGGCGGCGACGGGCACGGCGGCCGATTTTTCGTAGGCGGCGGCGAGCAACGCAGCGGCATCGGCTGGCGGAATTTTGGCGTTGCCGGTGACGGAGACGATGCGACCGGTGGGGGCCCACGCGGCGCGGAGGGCGGCGAGGCACTCGGCGGGGGTGACCTTTTCAAGGGCCGGACGGTAAAGCGCGAGATCGGCGGACGGATGCGTGAAGACGTTCTGCGCGTGAATGGTAGAGGCGAGGGCCGTGGCGAGCGAACCAGAGCGACGCGTGGCGGCGGATTTCACGGCTTGCTCGAGGGAGTTGATAAACGTGGCGGTGACCTCACGGAGTTCGGCGACGGAGAAGCCATGGGTGAGGGCGCGGCGGAGTTCTTGGTCGGCGACGGCGAGCGCGGCGGGCCATTGGTCGGCTTTGCAGGTCAGGTCGATGGAGGCTTCGCGGTAGAGATCGTAGCCGTCGGACACGGAGGTTCGGCCGTCGGAAAACGGGGCGTTTTCCTTTTTCGCGAGAGTCGAAAGCCGGCGAGCGATGATAGCGTTGGCGAGCGTGCGCGGGAGGCTCTCAAGGCGGTTGGCAACGGTGTCGGGTTGGAAACCTTGCGGCGTGAGCGTCGAGATCGAAACCTCGGTGGCGGGAGACTCGATCTCGGGATGGTAGTAAGTGCGGAGGCCGGCGGTCGCGGTGACGGTGCCGCGGTCGGGCGCGGCGCGAACGGGGGCGCGGGCCGTCAAAGGGGAGAACGCGGCAACGACCTGTTTTTCAAAGGCGTCGACGTCGAAGTCGCCGACGGCAATCACGGTGATTTTTTCGGGGCGATACCAGGTGTTGTAGAAGTCGACGAACTCCTCGCGCGGGGCGCCCTCGATGACGGAGTTAAGGCCGATCGGGAGACGCTTTGGGAGCAGGGTATCGGGTAAATTGAAGGCAAGGTTGGCGACCAGCGTGCGGAATCCGATGGTATCGCGGTCGCGTTTCTCCGCGACGATGATACCGCGCTCTTTGTTGATTTCCTCGATGCGGAGAAGCAGGCCGCCGGCGTAGTCGGTGAAAACGCGCAGGCCCTCGTCGAGCGTGGCCTCATCGGTCTTGGGCAGTTCGAGCATGTAGACGGTGCGGTCGAACGAGGTGAAGGCGTTGGTGTCGTTGCCGAAGCCCATGCCGAGACGTTGGAGAACCTCGATGAGCGAGCCGGGCGGGAATTTCGTGCTGCCGTTGAACGCCATGTGCTCGAGGAAATGGGCGACGCCTCGCTGGGCTTCCGTTTCGTGGAAGGAACCGGCGTCGACCTGGAGGCGGAGCGAGGCGCGGTTCTTCGGCTCGGCATTTTTGAGCAAAGCGTAGCGGAGACCGTTGGGCAGAGTGCCGTAGCGGACGGCGGGATCAGGCTTGAGGTCGCTGGCGGCGTGGGCGAAGGGAGCGATCTGCGGTGCGGGTAAGGCCGGGGTGGCAGCGGTGGCGGCGAAAGCGGAGCCGGCAAGGAAGGCCAACGGGCAGAGCAAGGCGGCGGGAAGGCGGGGAATTAACATAGGATAAAAATTGAAGAGAGTGACTCCGGGCAAAAGCGCAAAGCGGACGAACGGCGAAATTAGGCCGAAAGATACATCGGCGGCGAGATGAGTGGTGGGGCGGCGGCGGGGAGGGGTGCAATTGAAATTGCCCAAGCGGGAAAAGTTTGGCGCGTAGGTGGTGTGCTTTGGCTTTACCGACTCCTGTTTCCTTTGGCGCTCGTGCTGGCCCTGCCGAATTACCTGCGGCGGGCGCTGCGGCGCGGCGGGTTGCGGGAAAAATTCGGGCAGCGGTTTGGGGGGCATCCGAAATTGCCGTCGGGATCAAAGGGAGCGCCGCGCATCTGGTTGCAGGCGGTGAGTGTGGGGGAAGTGCTGGCCATCGGGCCGTTGCTGGAGGCGCTGAAGCAGGACGGGGCCGAGGTATATCTGACGACCACGACGAGCACGGGCTACCGGGTCGCGCGGGACCGTTATCTTAATCAAGTGCTTGGGCTGGGCTATTTTCCCGTGGACTGGTGGCCGTTTTCGGCGCGGGCGTGGCGGAGGATAAAGCCGGACTTGGTGATTTTGACCGAAGGGGAACGCTGGCCGGAACATCTTTTTCAGGCGAAACAACGGGGCGTGCCGGTCATCGCGATCAACGCGCGGTTGTCCGACCGGAGTTTTCGGCGCATGAAATTTTTTGGACCGGCGGGACGCATGCTCGTGAAGGGCATCACGCGGCTGCTGCCGAGTTCGTCGCAGGATGAGGCACGGTTTCTGGAGTTGGGCGTGCCGGCGGCGAGCATGACCACGACCGGCAATATCAAGTTTGACGTGGCGATTCCCCGGCTGGACGACGCTGAAAAGGTCGCGCTGCGGGGTGAACTCGGGCTGCCGAGCGGGTTGGTATTGCTCGGGTCTTCAACGTGGCCGGGCGAGGAGGAAGCGATGATCGCGGGGCTGCAGGCAACGCGGGAAAACGGCGTGGAATGCGCGCTGATGTTGGTGCCGCGACACGCGGAGCGGCGCAGTGAACTCGAACGACTGCTGGGCAAGACGGGGCTGAGGTATCATTTTCGATCGCGGGGCGCGGCCCCGGGCGAGGTGGATGTGGTGGTTGGCGACACGACCGGGGAGCTGCGGAAATTGACGCAGCTCGCGGATGTGGTGTTCGTCGGAAAAAGTCTGCCGCCGCACGGCGAAGGGCAGACGCCGGTCGAGGCGGCCGCGTTGGGCCGTGCGATTATTTTGGGCCCGGGCATGAGCAATTTCCGGGTGATCGCACGGGAGCTTGCAGAGTCGGGTGCGGCCGTGCGGGTGGCGACCGCGGAGGAACTTGCGGCGACGCTAGCAGGTCTCGCGCGGGACGGAGGACGACGTGAAACGCTCGCGCGCGGAGCGGCGGCGTGGCACGCGAAGAATGTGGGCGCGGTTGGGCGCACGCTTGCCGTGGTGCGACAGGAACTGGCGAAGCTCGGCCCGCAGCAAACGCGCTAGGCCGCCAAGGTCGGCTTGGGGCGCAGCTGGGAAAGCTTGTAGCCGGTGGCTGCAAGACCGGTGAGCGCGGCAGGAATAAAAAGGGTGCCGTAACCGAGCGCAGGGAAAACGACGGCTCCGGCCATGCCGCCGGCAAGGAAGCCGCTGATGATGATCACGCATAGTCGGAGGCGACGCGTGTCCACAGCGTGCCCGCGCAGCGAATGGCCGAGGAAAATGCCAAGGTCGGTGAACATGCCGGTGATATGGGTGGTGCGCACGACCGAGCCGCTAAAGGTGGAAGCCATCGCGTTCTGCAGTCCACAGGCGCACGAAGCGAAGTAGTCGCCGAGTTGACTATGGCGGTTGAGCAGCGGCACGGCGCAGGCGAGCAACACCGATTCGAGGCCTAGAGCGATCCCGTAACGGCGGCCGAGTTGCAGCGCAGAGTCGCCGATGATGTAGCCGCTGATGGCCGTGCCGGCCACAAACGAGCCGAGCACCGCGAGAAAATGAAAAACGGCGGCGGTATCGAGCCGGCCCAGCGCGACGCCAAGGAGCGAAGTAGTACCGGTGAGATGGGAAATGGCTTGGTGGTCAAAGCCGAGCAGACCGACGACGTTGATCATGCCGGCGATGAATGCGAGGGCCCACGCACCGGTCCACACCCAACTAGGAAGGCGGCTGATCATGTCCTATCAGTCGCACGCCCCGAGGCGGGCGACAACTGTGATGTCGATGTCGTTCAAACTAGGCCGCGACGGCCGCTTTTGCAGGCGTCAGGCCGGGATCAGATCGGGTTCGTCGGCGGCGGGTTCGTCGACGGGCAGGGGGTAGCTACGCAGAAAGTCGGCGAAGTTGATCAACTCGTAGCGGCCGTCAAAATGTTCGACGATGGCGGTCAACGATTCGACCCAGTCGCCGCTGTTCAGGTAATGGATGTCGCCGAGTTTTTTATCGGCGGCCGTGTGGATATGGCCGCACATCACGCCGAGGCAGTCGCGGGAACGGGCGAGTTCGGCGATATGATCCTCGAAGTTTGAGACGTGGTTCACCGCGGATTTGACGCGGGCCTTGATGGCTTTGCTCAACGACCAATATTCGAGGCCACGCCAGGCGCGCCAGGCGTTGTAAAATCGGTTGATTTTCAAAAGGGCGCGATAGCCCCAGTCACCGAGGTGGGCGAGCCAGACGAAATTCTTGGTGACGGTGTCGAAGACATCGCCGTGCAGTACGAGGTAACGTCCGGCCGGCCCCTCGTGAATGTGGTCCTCGACGATGGTGAGGTTTTCGAAATCGAGCGGAAGAAACTGGGCGAGAATGTCGTCGTGGTTGCCGCGCACGTAGACGACTTTGGTGTCTTTTTTTTCCAGTTTCTTGAGAACGATGCGGATGAAGCGCGTGTGCGTTTTTTGCCAACTGCCGCCGCGCTGAAGTTGCCAGCCGTCGATGATGTCACCGTTGAGGATGAGTTTCTCGCAGCGCACGTGACGGAGGAAGTGATTTACCTCGACCGCCTTGCTCTCGGCGGTGCCGAGATGGACATCCGAGATGATAACGGTACGGACACGGAGCTTGCTCATGGTTTTGAAAGCGTGAGGCGGGCGGAGGCTGAACCCAGGAAAACGCGAAGGGCGCGCAGCGCCGGCCCCGGGGCCGAGCGGGGGCCGCGCAGTTGGGAGCGTACGGCGTTGCCAACCAGGCGTGCGCGCGGCGGTGGTAGAGCGGGAAGGATGTTACGCGCGACGTTACCGGTTGGCTCGACCGGATGGGAAAGGGGATGGATCACGGGAGTTGAAGGGCGAAGCCGGCGGGGGCGGATTCAGCGGAGTAGGCGAGGGCGCGGCAGGTGACGGGGACGACGATGCGCAGGCTGCGGGCGTGGACCGCGACTTCGACGGTGGAACCGGTTTCGTGCGTCTCTCCGTCGGTGTGGACGAGGCCGGCGGCAGGACGTTCGATGGTGAAGCGTGAACCGCGGAGACGCCGGACGAACGGGCTGGCGTCGATGTTGCCGAGGAAGAGGCGCGCCCCGAGGCTCATGGCACCGAGAAGACCGACCGGGCGGATCGCGACGAGGTCGAGTTGGCCGTCGTCGACGCGTGCGCCGGGAGCGATGTAGGCGCGGTTGCCGTATTGATCGGAGTTGGCGACGGCAATGAGCAGGATTTCGAGCGACTCACGCGTGCTGCCGGTCTGCACGATGCAGTGCTCGCTCCGGCGTTGCGCAAAGGCCGTTAACGCGGTGCGGGCATACGCGGGCAGCCCGCGGGTCGTGAGGTGGTTGAAGCGGCGGCTGACATCGGCATCCAGGCCGAGGCCCATGGCGTTGAAGAAAGGATGACCGTTGACGGAGCCGGTATCGACGGCGGCGACGCGCCCGCCGATGGCGGCGACAAGTTCGAGTGCGGCCAACGGCGCGAGGGGCAGACCGAGATGGAGGGCAAGGCCGTTGCCCGAGCCGCACGGGACGAGGGCGAGGGCGGCGGGCGTGTGGATGAGGGCTTGGGCGACTTCGTTCATGGTGCCGTCACCGCCGACGGCGACGACTCGCGCGCAACCGGCGTTTACCGCTTCGCGGGCGAGCACGGTCGCATGGCCGGGACCCTCGGTGGCGACCAGATCCGCGTCGAGGGCGCGGGCCCCGATGAAGTCGCGCAGGATCGGCAACAGCCGGGCGTTGCGGGCGTGACGACCGGAGACGGGGTTAAAAATGAAACGGGTTTTCATGGAAGCGCAGCGGCGGGAATGGATAAACGTTCAGCGTTTAACGCTGAACCCTTAACGCTCACTGAAGCCGGCGCCATGAGGTGGTCGGCGATTACTTGGGCGGCGGAGTTGCGCACGATGGGCTCGAGGGCCGTGCGCCATTGCCTCCATTGCGCGCCTTGATCGGCGAAGGCGGCGCGCAGTGTTGCCATGACGGCGGCGGGCGTCTCCGCGAGCGCGCCGGCACCGGTGCGGCGGAGGAGCTCGTAGTTGCCCTCTTCTTGGCCGGGCACGATTTGGTTCACGATCATCGGGCAACGCGCGGCGATCGCTTCTTGGGTGGTGGCTCCGCCGGCTTTGCTGATGACGACGTGGTGGGTCATGAGCAGTTGAGGGATGCGGTCGGTCCAACCGAGAATTGTGGCCGGGCGCGCGCGACCGGCGGTGAGAGCAGTGAGCTCGCGACGGAGATTCTCGTCGCGGCCGACGGCGATGGTGACCTCCCAACCTTTTTCCTCGAGCAAGCTGTGCGCGGTCTCTTTGGCGTGATGGGTGCCAGAGTTGATGATGTAGAGCACGCGGGGGGCGTGGCCGGGGACGGTGAGATCGGGCGGAGTGAGCCGGCCGGCCTGTTCGCCGAAAAACGCGGGCACGGGAAAGCCGGTAACGTGGAGCAAGTCGGCGGCGACCCCGCCGCGGCGCATGACCTCGGCGGAATCGGCATTGGGCACGAACCAGCCGTCAGCTCCGGCGCGCCACCAGAGCGAATTGATGCTGATGGAATCGGTGACGACGTTGAAATGAGGCGGGATCGCTTGGCCTGCCGCGGAAAGACGAAAAAGGAGAAAAGCGTAAACGGGATAGGTGCTGCAGAGCACGGCGGGTTTCTCCTCGGCGATGATCTGCGCGAGAATCTTTTGCTCACGGCCGAGAAGCCAAAGGAAACGCAGGACGACATTGGAGCGGTCGATCCACGCATAGAGGCTGCTCCAAAGACGCGGGGCGCGATTGATGGTGCCGATGTAAGCTTGGCGCGTAAACGGATTCAACCGGGGGCGGGCCAACGCGAAGACATCGACGACCCGGGAGGTGCCGGGGCCGTGGGCGGTGTCGCAGGCGGCGGCGAGGGCGCGCGCGGCGGCATTGTGGCCTTCGCCGTAGCCGGCGGTGAGAATAAGGATGCGCGCGGGCATTACTTTGGGTGGGGTGAACTAAATGTGGGGGGGATTGAGCGAGGTACGACCGCCGGCCTCGGCGACGACTTCGGCGAGGTCGGCCTCGAAGCGCGCAATCACGGTCGTCCACGATTGGGGTTCGACGATGGCACGAGCCGCGACGCGGAGCCGGCTTCGTAGCTCGATGTCCGTCGCAAGGCGCACGGAGGCGGCGACCAGTGCCTCGGGTTGATCACAGGGCACGGCGAGACCGGTTTCACCCTCGCGGACAAATTTCAGTGCGGCGGCGTAGTTGAAACCGGCGACGGCGAGCCCGCTGGCCATGGCCTCGGTGAGGACATTGCCAAACGTCTCGGTCAAACTCGCATGAACGTAAACGTCGGCCGAGGCGTAGTAGCGGCCGATTTCGTCGCGGGAGAAAAAGCCGGCGAAGATGCACTCCGGGTGTTCGCGGACGAGCTTCGCCTTGAGCGGACCGTCGCCGGCGAGGACAAATTTGCAGCGGGGATTGGCGGCGCGCATCGCGTCAAAACACCGAAAGAGCAGGCCGTAGTTTTTCTCCGCGGCCATGCGGCCGACGTGGATGACCACGGGATCGTCGGGCGCCGCACCCCATGATTCGCGCAAGGCGACGGAGCGTTTCGCGGGGTTGAACTGCGTGGTGTCTACGCCGCGGGAGAGGACCATCATGTCGCGGAAGCCGAGTTGGGTGAGTTCGGCGCACAGCTCCGGCGTGGGGGCAAATGTGCGGCGGGTGCGGTTGTGGACGTGGCGCAACCACCCGAGGGTCAGCCGGTGGAGTGCGCTGAATCCATAAGAGCGGGTGTAGGCGTGGAAGTTGGTGTGAAAACTGGACGTGACAGGAATGCCGAGGGCGTGGGCGGCGGAGATCGCGGTGGCCCCGAGCGGACCCTCGGTGGCGACGTGCACCAGATCGGGGCGGTCGGCGCGCCACGCGCGGCGCAGCGTGGAGCCGGCGGGCAAACCGAGGCGAAGCAGCGAGTAACCGGGAATGGCCATTCCCGGCATCGGCACCACGCGATACTCCGGGTGGTCACCGGCAGGCGGAAGATCATCCCGGCGGGGCCGGTAAACGGTAACGTTGTGACCCCGGCGGCCGAGCTCTCGGGCGATCACCCCGAACGTCATCGCCACGCCGTTCACTTCGGGCGGGAAGGTTTCGGTGATGAGGGCGAGTTTCACGTTTTTGACGGTGGTCGGCGCGAGTGGGTGGTTCTGAACTTTGTGAATAACTAACCTCCCAGTGTGTCGGATTGATGGCGGTTGCGTTACGAATCGGCGAAAACGTGCGAATCGGTTCGCGGTGTGAATTCGTGGTTGCAGCACGTCGGCCGATTTCTAGGGTCCCCACTTTTACGCGAATGCAGTCCCACGGCCCGAAGCGCGTCTATACCCCGCACTCCCTCGAGTTTTGGTTTGGAAAACTTGAGAACGATTGGTCGGAGCGATTTAGCTCCAGCCAATTGGAGGTGGGTAGGCAGATTTATCGCGACGGTCAGGTCCGAGAGCTGGAGTTGACGGTCCACGACGCAATCGTTCACCGGCGGGTGGATAAAAAAGACGAGTATGCGGTGATCGAGTGGTCGAACGAAGGCTTCTCGGTGCGCTCATCGACGACGGATACGGAGTTGGCCCACGCCTTGGCGGTCGCGGGCTTGCACGAAATCGAAGAACTCTTGGCGGACGAGATCTCGCCCTTGCCGGAAGATTTGCCGGCGCCGGTTTCTGCGCCTGTGCCGGCAGCGTTTGGCAGCCGGCCCGGCCTTTCCTCGTCCGTGACAACCGGGATGATGAACCGGTCGTTTGCCGCCGGAAACGGACACCCGCCGGCGCGGCCACACGTGGTGCCCGCGGCGCGGCTGAGTGCGACGTCGCGGCCGCTGCTGTTGGTCTTCAAGACGAAGACGGCGGGACTGACCTTTCAGGCCTTTTGGGTCGAGTCGGATAAAAAGACCCGGCACCCGGCGCTCGGCCCCGATGCCCATACCAGCGGCAACGGTCTCGTCTCCTCGGGTGAGCGTGCCAAGTTGATCGGCCTCGCGGCCTATGCGCGGAAAGCGCACTTTCACTATTGTCAGGAGAACGGGGCTTACCTGTTGGAGTCGCTCACGGAGATTCCAAATTTCCTGAAGACGACGCTCGCGGCGTGGCGGCGGATGTTTGCGTTGGAGCTCGATGAGAAGTCCGCAAACTTGCTCAAGGGCACGCGCGCAATCGAGGTGGAAGCGGTGGCGGAGCGGGCGGCGCGAGCCGATGGTACGACCTCGGCCGACGGACACGCGGCGCTCAATCTGCGTTGGATCTTCCGTGCCGGAGAGCGGCTTCTGACCGAGGCCGAGGTGAGCGCGTTGCTGAAGCGCAAAGGCCAGCCGGTGATTTTGCCCAACGTGGGCATCGTGGCGATGCCGGCGGACCGCTGGGAGTCGTTCAACGCGTGGCAAAGAAACGTCGCCGACACGCACGGCGCCCACGCGGCTGAGGGCGGCCCGCTCTCGCCCTACTTGGTATTCTCGCTGTTCAACGACACGAAGCTGCGCCTCACGCTTTCGCCGGAAATGGAAGCGTGGCGTCGGCAGGTGCTGGCCCCGCCGGCGCAGCCGCCGGAGTTGCCGGGGCTCTTGCGGCCGTATCAGCGGCGCGGCGTGGAATGGATGCATCACCTGTGTGACGTGGACTGCCACGGTTTATTGGCGGACGAAATGGGCTTGGGGAAAACGCTCCAAGTGCTGGCGCTGCTGACCGCCCGGCCGGCAGCGGGTCTGACGAACCTGATTGTGTGTCCCGCGAGCGTCGTGCCGGTCTGGCGAGAAGAGGCCGCGAAATTCTTCCCCGCACTCACCGTCGATGTGTTGAAGACCGGGCACGACTTTACGAATCAAGCGCCGGTGAACATCTGGATCGCGAGCTACACCCAGCTCAGAAAACACCGGGCGCTGCTGGCCGGGGTGAATTTCGGCTATGCCATCCTTGATGAAGGGCAGTTCATCAAAAACCCCGACGCGAAGATCACGCAGACCTGCTTCGCCGTGCGCGCCAAACACCGGATCGTGCTCACGGGCACGCCGCTGGAAAACAGGCAGCTCGATCTCTGGAGTATCTTTCGGTTCTTGCTGCCCGGATTGCTCGGTTCGAGATCCGCGTTTGAGTCGGCGTTGATCTCGGACCGGGAGGGCACACTGGCCCGCCTGCGGACGCAATTGGCACCGTTCATTCTGCGCCGCACGAAAAATGAAGTCGCAAAAGAGCTGCCGCAGAAAGTGGAGATCGATCTGATTTGCCCGCTCACCGACGTGCAGCGGGCGGAATACGCCCGAATCTGTTCAGAGGGTTTGGACCGGCTCGGGGACGACATCGGGTCGGCGATGCGGGAAAAGTCGTTTGGCTTTCTCGCGTTGCTGACGCGCCTCAGGCAGACGTGCTGCGATCCCGACATGCTGCCGTGGATGGAGGCGCCGCTGAGCGATTCCGGAAAGATCAACCTGCTGATGGAAAAGCTCACGGAGATCGTGGGCAGTGGGCACAAGGTCGTGATTTTCTCCCAGTTCGTGATGCTGCTCGAGCGCGTGCGGACGGCGCTCGCGACCCAGTTCCCCGATCTGCCGCGCCACGAGTTGACGGGCATGACGATCGATCGCACGAAACCGGTGCAGCAGTTCCAGACCGCGCCAGGGGCGGCGGCGATGCTGGTTTCGCTGAAGGCGGCGGGGACCGGCATCACGTTGCACGCGGCGGATTATGTTTTTCTGCTGGACCCATGGTGGAATCCCGCCGTCGAGGCGCAGGCCGTTGACCGTGTGCATCGCATCGGGCAGACGAACACCGTCTTCGTTTACCGGATGGTGACCGCCGGCACGATCGAGGAGCGCATCCAGGCGCTCAAGGCATCGAAGCGCGATCTGTTCGACAAGCTGATCGGCGGGCTCGGCGGCGATTTCGACCTCAGCCAGCATTTCACATCGCTCCGCGGTCTCGTCAGTCTCACGGCGGACATGGAGCCCGAGCCGTTGCACGCTTACGATTGAGCCGGCGGCCGGGAAGCGACCGGTCCGAGCCATGCGCGTGCATGTTTTGCCGGTGGCACTGGATTCAGCGCGGGGCGCGCCGGAAGAAAGAAGTTCGGTCCCGCGGGGGAGTGTTTTGGGCTGCGGGCAAGTGGCGGAGTTTAGAAAGCGCAAACCGGGACTCCCTGATCGCCGGGCGAATCTAGCGGAGAACGCCCAGCGGGGTTCTCGGGGCTTTGGTTTCGCGCGCGATCAGATCCAACCGATACGAAATCGTACGGGCCAACCTTCTGATCGCTAGCGACATCCTGCGGTGAGAATTTTCCCGCGTTGTTGGATATGCGACGTTGAGTGAGGCGCTGGGCAAGTTTTGAACTTTGCCGCGCAGAACGTCGGCCCGGGTTGAACCCCGGCGGAAAACTGCTCGGTGGTCCGCCTAAGGGCGATTTGTGGTTGGTGCTGGTCGAGGCGGGCGAGAACAAGTCGGAGCCTGAAGCGCGAATCGATTGTTACCGTTGTGTGACGGAATCGTGACGTGTTGGTGACACAGAAAGTATAGCGTTGCAGCGCATTTTTCGGTCCGGCGGTAGTCGTCGCATGTTCAAATGTGCAGCGCTTCGGACGCTTCTCTCCACGGGTCTTTTTCTATCGTTGTTCGCCGTCGCCTCGGCCCAAAACGCCGGCGGGACGGGCGTCCTGGTCGGCCGAGTGGTCAGCACGGCGAATGGCCTGCCAGTCATCGACGTGACGCTCACGATCGCCGGCCAATCGGGGGAGACGAACTTGAACGGCGTGTTTCGCATCGAGGATGTTCCGGTCGGCGAACACAGTCTCACGGTGGATAAGGCCGGGTTTCAGCGCCAGTCGGTGACGGGCGTCGCGGTATCGACCGTGGAGATCGCAAAATTGGATCTGGCGGTGGCGCCTGTGACAGCCGACGCGCCGATCACGATGGCGGCGTTTGGCGTTGCGGCGGAAGTTGTCCGCAGTTCGGGCGTAGGTCTATTGTCGGAGCGGCAACGGGCGATCGCGGTCAGCGATTCGATCGGGAGCGACCAGATGAGCCGGCTCGGTTTCAACGACGCCGCGCAAGCGATGAAGGCCGTGACCGGGGCGTCGGTTGTCGACGGAAAATACGTTTACATCCGCGGGCTCGGTGAGCGTTACAGCTCGACCTCGCTCAATGGCGCCGAGGTGCCCAGCGCCGATCCAGACCGTCGCGCGGTGCAGATGGATCTCTTTCCCGCCGAGCTGATCGACGCGATCGTGACCTCTAAGACATTTACGCCGGACCGCCCCGGTAATTTCTCCGGCGGCAATGTCGATATCCGCACGAAGACCATGCCCGATGCCCGCACGCTCGCGGTATCGTTCGGCACCTCCTTCAATTCGCAGACGACCGGCAAATCGTTCCTCACCTACGCAGGAGGCACGGACTGGCTTGGGCGCGACGACGGTTCGCGGCAGATTCCCGGCGAGTTGCAGGCCAAGACCATTCCGGCCCGCAGCACGGCGACCGACTCGGAAATCGGCCGGCTATCGCGACTGTTTTCGCCGATCATGGCTCCGACGAAGACCGAGGCTCCTTGGAACCGCAAAGCCGCTGTGACCTACGGAGACCGCTTCGAAGTGGGCGGGCAAAAGATCGGCGTGATCGCGGCGCTGACTTATAGCCGTGATTTAACGAGCTACAGCGGCGGTCGCATCGGCCGTAACGAGCGCCAAGGCACCACCAGTCCGCAGCTTTCCACGACGGTGTCGTTGGACGATGCCCGGAGCGCGGAAGAAATCGCAGCCGGCGCAACCGGAAAAATTTCCTGGCAACCGAGCAAGGCGCACGAGATTTCCCTGAACGGTCTTTTCAATTCCACGAGTGAAGACGTGGCTCGGCTCCAAAGTGGGCTCTACATCGCCGGCGGCGGGCTCGACAACGACCAGACCTATACCACCCGCACGCTTAAATTCACCGAGCGTTCGCTACGGTCGGGCCAGCTCACCGGTCGCCATGTTTTTCCAGCGTGGCGCGATTTCAAGATCGAGTGGTCCGCCGCTTCCGGCACCAACACCCAAGACGAACCCGACACCCGTTTCTTCAACAACTCCAGTCGGGTGCTCGGCGGGCAGACGTTTTTCGAATGGGAGTCGTCGGGCCTCGTAAACCCGGCGCGTTATTACCGCGAACTCGAGGAAAGCCGGAAAGATTTCACCGCCAATTTTACCCTGCCATTCGTCACTGCCGGCGGGAACGAGTATAAGTTCAAAAGCGGTTTCGCGATCGCCCAAGTCGAGCGCGAGTTTCGCGAGCGGCAATATCTCTATCGGGCGCTCGGTCGTCGCTTCGACGGCAATGACCAGACCTTTTTTCTGCCACAATTCGTGGGTAACGTCACCCCGGCCACCGGCCGGTTCACCAACGACACCCTTTACCTCCAAGACACCTCCGCGCCGCGCAACAACTATGACGCGACGATGGATGTCGACGGTTACTACCTGATGGCTGAGGTGCCGCTCACCAACCGACTCCGCGCCATCGGCGGCGCCCGGATCGAGACGACGGACATGCTGGTGACGAGCCAAGACCCGACGCGTCGCAAGGGCGTCCTCGACCTACGGGACACGCTGCCTTCGCTTAATCTCGTCTACGAACTCCGCCCAAAGATGAATCTGCGCGCCGCCTTCGGCCGCACGTTGGCGCGTCCAAATTTCCGCGAACTGGCGCCCTACGAGACCTTCGAGTTTGTCGGTGATTTCGTTTTTATCGGCAACCCCGACCTCAAGCGCACGCTCATCGACAACTATGATTTGCGCTGGGAGTGGTTCACCGGACCGGGGCGCATCGTCGCCGTCAGTGCCTTCCTGAAGGACATGAAGAACCCGATCGAGAAAGCGATCTTCGCGCCAACGGGTGTCATCATCAACCAAGGCGAACTTCAATTTCAGAATCCCGAAAAGGGCCGCGTCTACGGCGCGGAGTTCGAGCTGCGTCAGAAGCTCGGTGGGCTTTGGGCTCAGCTGGAGAATTTTACCTTTGGGCTGAATCTTACGATGGTCGAATCGTCGGTAGCGGTTTCGCCCGGCGAACTTCGCGTTGCCCGGCTTTTCGACCCCAGTGCGCCGGACACCCGACCGCTCGCCGGTCAGTCGAATCACTTGGTAAACGGCGATCTCAGCTACTCCAATCCGCGCACGCGCACCTCGGCGAGTCTCTACTATAATCTCTTTGGCGAGCGCCTCGCGCTGGTGAGCCCGCCGGGCACTCCCGACATTTACGAGCAGCCTGCGGCGCAGCTCGACTTCATTCTTTCGCAGAAGTTCGGAGACCGGTGGAAGGTGGGTTTCGCTGCTAAAAATCTGCTGAACCCGGCGGAGAAAGCCACCCAGACCTTCCGCGGTATCGAGTACATCCGCTATGAGCGCGAACGCGGCCGCAGTTTCTCGCTCAGTCTGGGTTACGGCTTCTGAGCCCGCCCGAATTTCCCGTTACTTTAGTCAGTTCAACCCGTACCGAAAAACAAAAATCCATCGCATGAAACGCTCCTTGCTCAGTTCCCTCCTCGCGTTGCTCGCCGCTCCGGCCGCGCTGCTCGCTCAGAACACCGTGGTCGTGACCGCCAATGTCACGGCTAACACCACGTGGACCCGTACCAACACCTACCTGCTCGACACCAAAATCTACGTCACTAACGGCGCCACGCTCACCATCGAGCCCGGCACCGTGATCAAGGGCCGGCCGAAGGCCAACCCGGTGGACGCGACCGCGCTCGTGATTGCCCGCGGTGCAAAAATCAATGCCCAAGGCACGGCAACGAATCCGATCATTTTCACCGCCGAGTCCGATTTGCTCAACGGCAACCTCACCCAATCTGAACGCGGTCTTTGGGGCGGCGTCGTGATCCTCGGTCGTTCGCGGCTCAACACTGCCAGCGGTCAAGGCAACGTCGAAGGCATCCCGACGACGGAGCCACTCGGCACCTACGGCGGCACGGATGACGACGACAATTCCGGCGTGTTCCGCTACGTGCAAATCCGCCACAGCGGCGCGATCGTGGCGGCGAATGTCGAACTCAACGGCCTGACCATGGGTGGCGTCGGCCGCGGCACGACCATCGAGTATGTCGACGTCTATGCCGGCAACGATGACGGCTACGAGTGGTTCGGCGGCACGGTGAACACGAAGTATCTGATCAGCTCCTACAACGACGACGACAACTTCGACTGGGACGAAGGCTTCCGCGGTAAGGGTCAGTTTTGGTTCGCCGTCGGCGCGTCCGACAAGGGCAATCAAGCCATGGAGCTCGACGGCGGCACCTCGCCCGAAGACGGACAGCCCTACGCCCTGCCAGAGCTCTACAACATTACTCTGATCGGCTCCGGTGCCACCTCGACCAACACCGCCAGTAACGGCTTGATCTTCCGCGACAATACGGGCGGCAAGATCTACAACATGATTCTTCACGATTACCGCAATTATGCGGTCCGCATTGAGACCGAAAGCGCTCAATCTCAGGACAGCGCCAAGCGTCTCGCCGCCGGTGATCTCGTACTCGCAAACAGCATCTTCGGCTCCTTCGGCGCCGGCACGACCAACACCCAAATGTTTACCGCGCCGAACGCCACCTCCGGCGGCGCCGCGCCAGCGACGAACTACACCGTCGAGCACCTCACGGCGGCCGCGCAGGCCAATCGGATCAACACCGATCCGTTGCTGACCGGCATCAGCCGCACGCGCAACAAAGGTCTCGACCCACGTCCCGCAGCCGGCAGCCCTGCTCTCAGCGGAGCACGCACGCCCCCGGCGGACGGTTTCTTCAACGTCACGAATTACATCGGCGCTTTCTCGACCAGCAACTGGGCCAAGGGCTGGAGCGCGATCTCTTCCCTCGGCTACCTGACCGATGCCGATGCCGCAACTCCCGATCAGCCGGTGGTGAGCGGATCGACGACCAAGCTCTTCGCCCTCTCCAACCGCCTCACGCTGGCGGCAAACGGGACCTTCTTCGGCGGTTTTGTGCTCGATGGCACCCAGTCCAAGACCGTGCTGATCCGCGCCGTCGGTCCTGGCTTGGCCGGTGTAGGCATCCCGACCGGGTTCTTGGCTGATCCGGTATTGAGTCTCCGCCAAGGCGGGAACGAAATCGCGTCCAATGACGATTGGAGCGGTCAGCAAATCGTGGATCTTACCCGTACCGCCGGGTCGTTTCCATTAACGGCCGGCAGCCGCGACGCCGTGCTCGTTCGTACGCTTACTCCCGGCGCCTACACGACTATCGTTACAGGCAAAGGTGGCGCGGGCGAAGTGATCTTCGAGGTTTACGAGATCAAGTAATTCGCTCGGTTCGATTCGCGGAAGTCTCACTTCCGTAGACACAAAAGCGGTGCCTTAACCGGCACCGCTTTTTTATGTCTTATTGGTTGGGCTCTCGTTTCGCATCTCGATGCGAAGTTCTGATAGCTAAATTCCTCGATAAACAGGCTGTCATTCGAGAATCGCAGCTCCAGCTATCGCAATGACAGACGTCTGCAAATTATGGGACGTTGGTCAGAGGCTTTGCTGGCGGAAAACCGGAGCCGTCGAGGTCTGCAGCGGCTTGAAGGCTTCTGGGGTAGGAGCCCGCTCGCGGGCGATATGAACGGGGGGTGAACGTCGACGCCTCAAAATCGCCCGCAAGCGGGCTCCTACGCGCGCGGCGACCCGGAGCAAGCGGTAGCTTCGCTAGCGGTGACGAGCGTCCGTGCTCGCCCGGTTGCCTTACAACTTCCGTTCCGCTACGGCCTCATCGCCGAACAATTCCGCCCACACCAAGAGGGCCCGCACCTGGCGAGCCCGCTTGGCCTCGGCGTCGTCTCCACCCGCATCGTCGGTCAAGACCGCTCGGATCAATGCCCGGGCGGCGTTGATGTTCCCCGCCGTATGTTGAACGCGAGCGAGCGTGAGCGATTCTGGCGCGCGCTCCGTTGGCGGAATTGAGACCAGTGCTTTCTCGGACTCCTGAATCAACGACCGGGCACGCTCGCGCTCACCGCCCGCGAGCCAAACCTTTGCCACCGCGCTCATCTCCGAAACGCGCCAGGCTCCGGCGATACCCCGGGCGAGCATCTCGGCCCGGGCAAGGAGCTCGCGGCCGGCGTCGATTTGACCACATGCGAGTTGGGCTGCCGCGACATCCCGCAATGCCTCGCCGTCGCTCCAGCCGGGCTTTTTGGGCAAGAGCGCCGAGGCTTGGATGAGCAATGCCTCGGCCTCCGCCCGGTCCCCGCGTCGGTGACGCGCGAGGGCAATCGCCGAAAGCGCGCCGGCCTTTTGGCGGTAGGTGCCATAGCGGCGATTTTCCTCGATCGCATCGGCCAGCTCGCGGGCAAGCGCCACTTCGTCCCGGCGGGCCAACTCGTGCACGACATCCCTCAGAGCAAACGCGCGGTCCTCGGCATCGGGGACTTCACGGGCGGTCTTTGCGGCGGATTCGAGCCGGCCAAGTTTTGCCTGAGTAACGGCGAGCAACCGACTGACGCGGCTCTTGTGCCAGTCGAGGGTCACTTGTTGATCGGCGTGTGCGAGCATGACCAATTGCTCGGCCTCAGCCCGCCGCGCCGCCGGAAGCCGGCTGGCGAGTTCAAGCACCACGGCCGCGTGCCGAAAGGCTGATAACTGGGCGGTGCGAGACTTAGCCGCAACGAAATCCCCCCGGCGGATCAGCTCGAAACAGATTTCCTGTTGCAATTGCTCGTTTGCGCCAGCCGCCGGGCCCGAGTCGGCAATCGCGACGGCGGCCTCCAGCGCAGAACGCGGCGCCGAAATTTCGGCGCCGACGAGCGTTAGATTAAAAAGGGTGTACAATATCACCTGCGCAGGTCGAAGCATGGCCTTGAGTGCGTGGCGGAGCCCGAGGGCGTCAAGAACCGCCGCGCCTTACCGCCGATATTTAACCCGATCGTAACTCGGGGATCGCCAAAAAAACCTGCAACGTTCTGCTGAGTTGCGCGTCTCCCGCGACCCACCCCGACTCTCATCGTCAACTCCGCATGAATCTCGTCCGTTTTGCCCTCCGCACCCCTTGGTCCGTTCTCGTTCTCGTGGTTGCGGTCTGTCTCGGAGCCGGATTGGCGCTCCAACGGATGTCACGCGACGCGTTTCCCCCGCTCGGCGTTCCCACGATTTACGTCGCACAACCTTTCGGCGGCATGGATCCCGCGCAGATAGAGGGCTACATCACTTACTATTATGAATACCACTTTCTCTACATCACTGGCATCGAACATGTAGAATCGAAATCCATCCAGGGCGCATCCCTGATGAAGCTCCAGTTTCACCCAGGCACGGATATGGCCGCAGCCATGTCCGAGGTGGTCGCCTACGTAAACCGCTCCCGCTCGTTCATGCCCGCCGGCACGCCCGGCGCCTTCGTCACGCGCTTCGACGCCGGCAGCGTCCCGGTTGGCTACCTCGTATTTTCGACGGACGACCCGAATGTTACCGTCGGGCAGATGCAGGACGCGGCCCTCAATCGTGTCCGTCCGCTCTTTGCTACGCTCCCCGGCGTCTCCGCCCCTCCACCCTTCGGTGGCAGCGCCCGCACCATCGTTATCAATGCCAAGCCAGATCGACTACGTGCGTATGGACTTTCTCCCGACGACCTCGTCCAGGCCATGACCGCCGCGAACATCCTCAGTCCTTCGGGCAATATAAACCTTGGAGACAAATACCCGATCGTCCCCGTCAACGCCGTCCCGAAAAACGTCCAAGACCTCGCCGCCGTTCCGCTCCGCGTCACGCCGCAGGGTGCCGTCTTCCTTCGCGATGTCGCTACTGTAGAGGATAGCGCCGACATCGTCACCTCCTACGCGCTGGCGAACGGCCGCCGCACGGTCTACATTCCCGTGACCAAGCGCGCAGACGCGTCCACGCTCTCGGTCGTAAATCTCGTAAAGTCCAACCTGGCGAAGTTCCAAGCGGCAGTTCCCGAAGCCGTCAAAGTCAGTTACGAGTTTGATCAGTCCCCGGTCGTCAACCAGTCCATCGCCACGCTCACCAAAGAGGGTGCGCTTGGCGCAGTGCTCACCGGTCTCATGGTGCTCCTCTTCCTCCGCGACTGGCGCAGCGCACTCATCGTCGTGGTCAACATTCCCATCGCGCTTCTGGCCGCAACCTTCGCGTTGTGGATCACGGGCCAAAGCCTCAATCTCATGACGCTTTCTGGGTTGGCGCTCGCCGTCGGCATCCTCGTGGACGAAGCGACGGTTGCAGTGGAGAATATCCACGTCCACCTTTCCCGGGGCACGCCGCTCGCCCGCGCGGCCTTGGAAGCCACGCGGGAAACCGCGCTACCGCGCCTGCTCGCCATGTTGTGCGTGCTCGCGGTTTTCATCCCCGCTTTCTTCATGGTCGGCGCGGCCAAAGCCTTATTCGCCCCGCTCGCGCTCGCCGTCGGGTTTTCGATGATCGCGTCATTTCTTCTCTCCAGCACCCTCGTCCCGGTGCTCAGCGTCTGGTTCCTCCGCCGCCACAAAAAGACCGCACTCCACGCCGACGCCGCTTGGCTCGTCAGCCTTCAAAGCTTCTACAACGCCTTGGTACGCCCGTTTATTGCCGCCCGCTGGCTCGTGTTGCCGGCCTACCTCGCGGTTGCCGTCGGCACGATCGCGTTTTTCGGCCCGCGCCTCGGACTCGAGATTTTCCCGCAGGTTGACTCCGGTCAGCTTGCCATCCGCTTCCGCGGCGCCGCCGGCACCAAGGTGGAAAAGACCGAAGTCGTCGCGAAGCAGATCCTCGAAATCATCAATCGCGAAGCGGGAGCCGGCAACGTCGCTCTGACAATCGGCCTCGTCGGCGTCCACGCTTCAAACTATCCCGTCAACCTCATCTACCTTTTTAACACCGGCCCCGAGGAAGGCTGGCTCGCCGTGCAGCTCAAGCCCGGCTCCGGCGTAAAGGTCGAAGCGCTCAAGGAAAGACTTCGCGCAGTCTTCGCCGCGAAGCTCCCCGACCTCCGCGTCTCCTTCGAGCCGAGCGATCTGGTCTCGCGGGTCATGAGTTTCGGCTCGCCCACGCCGATCGAGGTCGCCGTCAGCGGCCCGTCATTCCCAGCCAGCCGGGAGTTCGCTGAAAAAGTCGCCGCGAAACTCCGCACGCTTCCCAATCTCCGCGACGTCCACATCGCCCAATCCCTCGATTTCCCGACCGTCGATGTAAATGTCGATCGCGAGCGCGCCGGCTTGCTTGGGGTGCGCACGAGCGACGTCACGCGCTCCCTCGTCGCCGCCACCACCTCGAGCCGATTCACCACCGCCAACTATTGGGCCGATCCTGGCAGCGGAATCAGCATGAGCCTCCAAGTGCAGATTCCCCAGTCCCAGACCAACTCACTCGAAGACCTGCGCAACGTCCCGGTCTCATCGTCCGCTCCGGGCGGAAAACCGGTCCTCCTGCGTAATGTGGCCACTCTCACGCCGGGCTCCGCGCCCGGCCAATACGAGCGCTACAACCTCGTCCGCGTCGTGAGCGTGACCGCAAATCTCCACCAAACCGACCTAGGCACCGCGTCCCGCCAAATTGCCGCCGCCGTGGCCGAACTCGGCGAACCGCCCGCCAAGGGGCGCGTCGATTACCGCGGCCAAGTGGGCCCGCTCAACGAGCTCACCGAGGGTTTTAAATCCGGCCTGCTCATCGCCATCGCCGTCATTTTCCTGCTCCTCACGGCCAATTTCCAATCCGTCCGCCTCGCCTTTGTCGTGATCGCCGCCGTGCCCGGCGTGCTCGCCGGCGTTGTACTCGCCCTGAAATTCACCGGCACGACGCTGAACCTTCAGTCCGCCATCGGCGCAATCATGGCCGTCGGCGTCGCGGTGGCTAACGCCATCCTCCTTGTCACCTTCGCAGATCGCGATCGCCGCCGCACCGCCGACCCGATTGGCTCCGCCCTGGAAGGCGCAACCTCGCGCCTCCGACCGATTCTTATGACGAGCTTCGCGATGGGCGCAGGCATGTTGCCCCTCGCGCTCGGTCTCGGTGAAGGCGGCGACCAAGTCGCCCCGCTCGGCCGCGCCGTCCTCGGCGGCCTCGCCCTGGGCACTCTCGCCACTCTCTTCATTCTTCCCCCGGTCTTCGCCATCTTGGCCGGCCGGAACACTGAGAGCCCGTCCCTCGACCCCGACGACGAAACCAGCCTCCTCCACGAAAAATCCTAATTGTTGTAGGGGCGCAGCTCGCTGCCCCCGTGGTCATCCATAAGGACCGCTCCTACAAAACTAATTTCCCATGCGCCTTCCTATTCTCGTCCTCGCCCTCGCCGCCGCTCCTGCGCTCCTCGCCGCCGCTGCACCCACTGAGGTCAAATTCACCCGGCCCAGCCGCGGCGATGTTGTCCGCTACGTGACCGTTCCCGGCACGCTCAAAGCCAACCAACAAGCCGTCCTGTTCGCCAAAGTCGGCGGCTACCTCAGCAAGATCTCCGTCGACAAAGGCGACACCGTCACCGCCGGCCAAGTCCTCGCTGAACTCGAAGTTCCCGAGTTGCTCGCCGACCTCGCCCGCACCCGCGCCGAGGCCAACGTCGCCACAGCCGAACTCACCCGCCTCGAAGCCGCCGTCGCCAAATCGCCCGATCTGATCACCCCGCTCGCCCTCGACGCCACCCGTGGCCGCGCCGAAATCGCCCGCGCCAATCAGAGCCGCGCCGAGACGCTGCTGGGTTTCGCCAAAGTCACCGCGCCTTTCGCCGGCATTGTCACCGCCCGTAACGTTGACGTCGGCGCCTACATCCCTGCTGCGACGACCGCCGTTGTCACCGTGGCCGACTTCCAAACCGTCCGCGCCGTCGTCGCCATGCCCGAGCTCGAAGCGGCCAAGGTCAAGGTCGGCCAGCCTGTCCGCGTCAGCTTCGAAGGTGCGGCGACGCCCATCGAAGCCGAAGTTTCCCGACTCGCTTATGCCCTCGACGAGATGACGAAGACGATGTCGGTCGAAGCGGATCTCCCGAACCCCACGCTCGCTCTCCGTCCCGGGATGTATGCCACGATCAAAGTCGGCGTCGAGAAGCGCACCGATGTTCTCCTCATCCCGGTGGAAGCCATCGTCATGGAAAAAGCCAATGCCTTCGCCTACCTCTCAGCCGACGGCAAAGCGAAGAAGACAGCGATTAAGATCGGTTTCAACGACGGTGCCCGCGTCGAGATCATCTCGGGCCTCGACCCGGCCGCCGCCGTAATTCTCGTCGGAAAACTCGCCCTCAGCGACGCCCAACCCATCAACGCCGTCGAAGCCAAATGACTCGACCGGAGTAACCGCTAACTCTCGCTAATCACCGCTAATCCGACCCCAAATCTGGACTTGGCCGCAGCCGATCAGGCGAGGGCCTCCGCTCCGAATAAATTAGCGAAGCTTAGCGGATCAAACCGCCTTGGCCTTCTCTCCCATGTTTTCTTTCCGTCCCTTCGCCACCACCGCCTTTTTGCTCGCCGCGCCCTTGATGGCCTCCGCCGCGCCGCAGCCCATCGATCTCGCGACAACGCTCCGCCTCGCCGGCGCGGACAATCTTTCGATCCGCATCGCGCAAGAGAAGCTTGCCGAAGCTCGCGCTGACGCCGACGTCGCCCGTGAGCGGATGTATCCTTGGGTCACGGCCGGGCTTGGTTTTCGCCAGCACGACAACAACGGCCAGACGGTCGAAGGCCGGATCGTTGAAGCTGACAAACGTTCGTTCTCAACGGGTATCGCTTTGAACGCCCAATGGGATTTGGGTGAAGTTTACTACCAGAAACTGGTCGCCCAGCAGCGCGCCCGTGCTGAAGAAGCGGCCGTGGCGACACAGCGTCAAAACACCGTCACCGAAGCGGCGCTCGCTTACTTTGAATTGCTCCGCGCGACGGCGACCATCGGCATCGCCACCGAAGCTCTCGAACTTTCTTCCCGCCATTACTCTCAATTCGCAGCTTTCGCAGCTTCGGGCCTTGGTTTTGCCGGAGATGTACAACGCCTCGCCGCCGTGCGCGCGCGCAGCGAGACCGCGGTCGCGCAGGCCCGCGAGTCCGCCCGGATCGCTGCCGCCCGTCTCGCTGAATTGCTCCGACTCGATCCGACTGTTGAGCTCATGCCGAATTCGGCCGAACTCGTCGCGACCACGTTGGTGCCCGCATCCGCCGACCTCGGCTCCCTCGTGGCCCAAGCCCTGGCGGCCCGGCCCGAACTTGCCCAAGCCGACGCGCAACTTGCATCCGTGCGGGAAGCCAATCAGGGAGCGCGCCGCGCCCCGCTTATTCCAACCGTCAGTGCGCAGGCCAGTTTCGGCGCTTTGGGTGGCGATACCGGGCACCGCAGTTGGTCGCGCGGTTTTGACTCATCCAACGATTATGGTCTCGGCCTTAGCTGGCGGATTGGCCCGGGTGGTCTTTTTGACCGCAGCCGAGTCCGAAGCAGCGATGCCCGCCTTCGTCGCGGAGAGTTCGAAGTCGAGCAGACGCGCGACGTCATACGCCGCCAGGTGGTCGAGTATCACGCCCGGTGCCAGTCGTTATCGGCCCAGCTCGCCTCGCTTCGTGTCGCCCTCGACGCGGCCACCAAGACCGCTGAACTTTCACGTGAGCGTCGCAGCCTCACGGTGAGCAACGCCCTTGAGGACCTGATCGCCGAGGAGGAGTTGACCCGCGCACGCCGCGATTACGTCGCGACCCTGGCGCAATCGGCGCAAGCCCAATACGCTCTGCTCCGTGCGCTTGGCGGCATCACTGCCACCAAGTAGGGGCAAGTTCAGCCTGCGCCCGTCCGCCTGGGCCGTCTTCGTCGGCGCCTAAAAGTGCGCATAAGTCGCCTGAAGGTTCTTTCCGGCCCTCATTTCCCGAGTTTGCGTGTTTGTCACACGTTCGACACGGATCTGTAACAATTGGGCTCCATTGTTTCGTCTATCCGAATACCAATGCCGTTCTAAACTCCGAAATTGAATGTGCATCCGTAAACTATCCCTCGTCGCGATCGTCACCGTCGCGATCTTAGCCCCCGGCATGTTTGCCCAAGAAAGCGGTCCGCTGATCGATGCGCTGATCCGCAAAGGCATTCTTACAAATCAAGAAGCTGAAGATCTCCGCGCCGACATGATCCGCGAGGGGAATCAAATACCGTCGATCGCCACGGGGGGCGGTAAGAACACGACTCGATTGAGCGTGGGGATGCGGATGCAAATCCAATATGTGAATCTCGACACCGACATCAAACACGCGGCCTTTGACCCGCCTGCCACCCAGCACATGCTGCTCCGCCGGATGTATCTCACGCTGAAGGCGGGCGTCGGGGGCGATTGGGGTGCCGTGATGACCTACAATTTTGCTTCTGGCGGCTATGACGACGCGATTATCGAGTGGAAACCGACCCCGGACCTTTCGTTCAACTTCGGCCTGCGCAAAGTCAACGTGGTTTACGAGGAGCGTGGTTCGAGCAGTAACCTGAAGTCGCTCGAACGCTCGGGCCTCACCCGATATTTCGTCGAAAACAACAATGGACGTCGCCTCGGTGCCGCAAGCTTCCGCGTCGGAGCGTTTCTCGACGGCAAAGAGGATTTGAACGCTCAAAACACGTTCATCTACAGCGTCGCTGTTACCAATCCGGAGCGGAATGAGTCCTTCTCGCTTTCGAATGCGGCCGGTGACGGCACAAATAATACACCGGCATTTTGGGGCAATGTCGGCCTTCAGCACAAATTGCCCGAACTCGGTCTCGCGGTCTTCGGTGTGAGCGCCGGCCTTCTGCCCGATCAGGGCGGCAGCAGCACCGCCGTGCTTGGCCGCGGTTTCGATCTCAATCTCTACACGCTCTACGCCGATATCACCTCGGGCCGATTGGGTTTCATGGGCGAGTATATGGTCGCGAATATTGAAGGGGGTATCTCCGCTACTCGTGATGCGTCGCCTAGGGGATTCTACCTTCAGCCCAGCTATCTCATCACAGAGACGATCGAGGCTGTTGTCCGCTACCAATTTCTCGATACCGATGGACGCGGCGTAGCGTTCTCCGATGTTGTGCGCTCTGCCAGCAGCGGCGGAGTTATGAATACGTTCTCCGGCTGGTATGCAGGCGCCAACTGGTATCTCATGGGTAACGACCTTAAGCTCCAACTGGGTGCCGAATGGGCCAAGACAAACGACACCGTCACGGGCGCACCGGCCGAAGCTAAAGTCGTCGGTGTCCGTTCGCAGATGCAGCTGCAGTTCTAATCTTACTTCACCCGATTTCCTCCTGTTGCTAAAATTTTCCATGAAAAACGCCCTCATCCTTCTCGCTGTCTTGGCCACCGCTACGGTTGGGTCCGCGCAGAAAATAGTGATCAAAGGATCCGACACTTTGGGCGCTAAACTCGTCCCTACGCTCGCCGAGGATTATAAGACCAAGCATTCCGGTGTCTCTTTTGAGATCGCTGCCGAGGGTTCGACCACCGGCATCACGGCGATTATCGATGGCACGGCCGAAATCGGAATGAGTTCGCGCCGCGCAAAGCCGACCGAAGTGTCTGCCGCCCAAGCCAAGGGCGTTACCCTCAAACCCACGATCGCGTGTTTCGACGGCATGGCTGTGATCGTGAATGCCAAGAGTCCAATTTCGGGCCTCACCCCGCGCCAAGTTGAACAGATTTTCACCGGCGACATTACCAACTGGTCCGCTGCCGGCGGCCCGGCGGGCACGATCTCGGTTTACACCCGCAACACCGCTTCAGGCACCTATTCGGACTGGAAGGACCTCGCGATGAAGAAGCGCGACTACGCCCGCTCCTCTCAAAAAATGGCGGGCAACGAGCAAATCGCCGCGGAAGTGGCGAAGAACACCAACGGCATTGGCTACATTGGTCTCGCTTACATTCATGCCGAGGGAATCAAGGTCGTATCCATCAACGGCGTTTTGCCTTCGCAAGAGACGGTTCTGTCGAAAAAATACCCCTATGCCCGTCCCACCTTTTACTACACCAATGGTGAGCCCCACGGCGAAGCGGCAAAATTTATTGAATTCGCCCTGAGCACCGAGGGGCAAAAGATCGTCGAGCAGGTCGGCTTCATCACGGCCCTATAATTTACCAAGCCTAGCTTCCCCCCGACGTTGTCGGTTTTCGGCTCTCTCTTCACTCAAACTCGTTCGTTTATCTCTCCAATGAAAAAACTCCTCCTGCTCGCTGTCGGTCTCGCGTGTGCCTCGCACGCTTATGCTCAAAAACTGGTGATCAAAGGCTCGGACACGCTCGGCGCGAAGTTCGTCCCAACCCTCGCCGAAGAATATAAAGTTCGAAATCCCGGCGCCTCGTTTGAGATTGCGGCCGAGGGTTCAACGACGGGCATCACTGCCATCATCCAAGGCACGGCGGATATCGGCATGTCGTCGCGTGAAGCGAAGGCTACTGAGATTTCCGCTGCTCAAGCCAAAGGTGTGACCCTCAAGCCCATAATTGTCGCCTACGACGGCTTGGCGGTGATCGTAAACGCCAAGAATCCCATCTCGAGGCTCACGTTGCGTCAGGTTGAACAGATTTTCACCGGCGATGCCACCGACTGGTCGGCGGTTGGCGGTCCGAAGGGAAGTTTTTCCATCTACACGCGCAATACGGCGTCGGGGACCTACTCGGACTGGAAGGAACTCGCGATGAAGAAACGTGATTACGCGAAGTCCTCGCAAAAGATGGCCGGTAACGAGCAGATCGCCTCCGAGGTCGCCAAGAATCCCAATGGCATCGGCTATGTCGGCCTCGCCTACATCCAAGCCGAGGGTATCAAGGTGATCGCCATCAACGGTCATCTCCCGACCAAAGAAGAAGTCATCGCGAAGAAGTATCCCTACGCCCGCCCGACTTACTACTACACCAACGGCGAGCCGAAAGGCGACCTCGCCAAATTTGTGGATTTCACGCTGGGCGTTGAAGGGAAGAGAATCGCCGAGAAAGTCGGTTTCGTGCCGGTGCCCTGATCGTCATACGATTGTGACGTTGGGCCGCTTGACGCGGCCCACCCTCGATCTTCTCTCGCCCTTAACAATCGGCCCATCCTCTTCGCTCTGTTTACATGGACGCTCCTCGACCGGCTCAAGACCCGGAATTTCTCGTCAACAAAACGCGGGTGCGGTTGCTCGGCCTCTCCTTTGACGACGCAGTGAAGATCTTTTTCGGCGGAAACGCGTTCATCTCAGTGGTGGTGCTGACGCTGATCACCTATTTTCTCTTTCAGGAAGGATTCGGTTTTTTCGGCCAAAACCACCGTAGCCTGCTCACTTATCGCCAAGCGGGTTTGGAGTATGTGGATTATATCCGGCAGCAGGAGACGGGGCACACCGCTCTGAACCGGTATCTGGCCGATCTGCGCCTGCGGGAGTTTAACGAGTTCGTCTCGGTCCAGAAACTCGATATCGAAACCGCCAACGCCCGACTGGCGCCGTTCGACGATTTCGCCGGACACTTCGCCGACAGCGTCGATCCGCTGCGCGGAATAATTTCAGACCTCACGGAGCAGGCCACCGCGATCAAGACCAAGTTTCTGGTCGCAGAGGACAAGAAGGTGGAGCGCGAACAATTGCTTGCCGTCGGCAAGACGAACGAAGCGGCAGCCGTAAAAATTGATATCATCGACTTCCCGGCGGAACTCAAAGTCTTGACCGACACGTTGCCCCTTTACCGCACGGCGAGCGCGGAGTTTGCGGTCAAACTCATGGCTGCATTGGACAAGGCTCCGCAGATGCCCACACCCGAACTTACGGCCCGCCTTGATCGTCTGCGGCAACTCACAAAGGATTACATCGCTACGTTCCCCGCGACGCAGCGGCTTCTGGAGACCTGGGACTATACTCGGCCGATTCCTTGGTATCAGTCGGGGCTTTCGTTTATCACGGGCAAACAATGGCTGACGGCGAGTTTCTGGCAGGACTTTTATGGCATCGTGCCGTTGTTCATGGGATCTTTCATGGTCTCGCTGGTGGCGCTAGCCCTAGCGGTGCCGTTCGGAGTGGGTGCGGCGATTTACGTTAACCAAATGGCCTCGGCTCGGGAGCAACGGATGATCAAGCCGTGCATCGAGTTCATCGCCGCGTTTCCCTCGGTGGTGCTCGGATTCTTCGGGATCGCGGTGCTGGGCGAGACGTTGCGCCTGCTCTCACAGCAAGAATGGCTCGCGTGGGTGCCGGGATTTCCGTTCAGCGAACGGCTCAACATTCTTACGGCGGGCTGCTTACTGGCATTGATCGCGGTGCCCACGATTTTCACTCTCGCTGAAGATGCGCTGCAGAATGTGCCCAAGGCGTTTAAAGAAGCTTCTTTCGCCCTTGGAGCCACCCGGTTGCAGACGATCGTCCGCATCATCGTGCCCGCTTCGCTCTCCGGCATCATCTCCGCCGTGCTGCTCGGCCTCGGGCGCGTGATCGGTGAAACGATGGTCGTTCTGCTCTGCGCGGGTAACCGGATCGCGATCCCGGATTTTACGGCCGGACTCGCCGTGATCACGCAGCCGGTGCACACGATGACCGGAATCATCGCGCAGGAAATGGGCGAAGTGGTGCAGGGGAGCATCCACTATCGGGCGCTGTTTGTCGTCGGCCTGGTGCTCTTTTTCCTCTCGTTGACGATCAATTTCCTCGCCCAGAAAATCGTGCGGAAATACCGCATCTCGATCGGCTGACCCATGAGCTCTCCCGCCCGTCACGCCTTCTCGGCCCAAATCAACAACGCCCGTCGCTGGGAAACTGCCGCCGTTTGGATTTTTCGCTGTGTGACCTACACGGTTTTGCTCTGCGGTGCGTTGGTGTTCGGCAAGATAGTTTTCCAAGGCTCGAAAACCGTCTTCACCACCGAGGCTCCGTTCATCAACACGGCGTTTTTCACGGAGTCACCGGAGACCCTGCATGTCTTTGAATTTGACGGAAAGAAAATGGAGCTCGGCGACCGTGACTTCCGGGCGTTTAAAGCGGCCAATCCGACGGCCAAGGACCTCAAGTCGGAGACGTACGTCTATTCCGCCGGCGGAATTTTCCCCGCAATCGCCGGCACGGTATTGCTCGTGCTCGGGTCGATGACCATCGCTCTGACGTTGGGCGTAAGTGCGGCAATTTATCTGAGCGAGTATGCGACCCAAGGCCGGGTGGTGACGGCGATCCGGATTTCGATTCTGAATCTCGCCGGTGTGCCCTCGATTGTCTTCGGGCTCTTCGGGGTCGGGCTTTTTGTGATTTTTCTCGATTGGAACGTCTCGCTGCTGGCCGGCTGGTTCACCCTCGCCTTGATGGTGTTGCCGGTCGTGATCACCGCCTCGGAGGAATCTCTCAAAGCGGTGCCGCAGGGCTTCAGGGAAGGTGCGCTCGCTCTCGGTGCGACCAAGTGGCAGACCATCCGCACCAATGTGCTGCCCTACGCTATGCCGGGCATTCTGACCTCTTCGATTCTCGGCATCGCACGGGTCGCCGGGGAGACGGCGCCAATCATGTTCACTGCGGCCTATGCCATGCGCGACAAGTTGCCCTGGGAGGACCTCGAGAGTTATCGCGACTTTGTCTTCCAAGGCGTGATGGCGCTCCCGTATCACATCTATGTCGTAAGCTCAAAGATCCCGCAAAACGAGTACACCGAACGCGTCCAGTACGGCACAGCCTTTGTGTTTCTAATGATCGTCGCAATAATCGCCACGACCTCCATTCTGCTCCGCAACCACCTGCGTAAACGTTATCGTTGGTAACCCTGTTCTTCGACCGTCCCTCATGAACGCCCGCCCAGCTTCCGCTTTTGCCATGGATATCAGCCCTTCCACGACTCCGCCGCCGGCAGCCCGCCCACTCGCCACGGCCCCCGCCCGCGCCGCCAACGCACCGGGCGGGGCGGCGACGCCCGCCGGTTCGTCGCTGATCGACATCGACCACGTCAATTTTTTCTACGGCCAGTCTCAGGCGCTGCATGACATCAGCCTCCAAATCGAGGAGAAGAAGGTAACCGCGTTCATCGGGCCTTCCGGTTGCGGGAAGTCGACGCTCCTTCGTTGTCTCAATCGCATGAACGACCTGATCGAGGGCACGCGGGTCGCCGGCGGGAAGATCAAGATCCGCGGCGTCGATATTTACGATCCCTCGGTCGACGTAATCGAACTTAGAAAACGGGTCGGCATGGTCTTTCAGAAGTCCAATCCGTTTCCGAAATCCATTTACGAGAATATCACCTACGGGCTTCGGCTGCAGGGGCGCTTCAATAAGACTGACCTCGACGCCGTGGTCGAAAAATCCCTCCGGGGTGCCGCGCTGTGGGATGAGGTCAAA
>SXGQ01184768.1_pt1 | contig 41169 bp, 34 predicted proteins | sample 3178371 | NCBI WGS metagenome assembly SXGQ01 (sample SAMN11356859, study PRJNA531348) | freshwater metagenome | isolation source: freshwater sample F1-20 | place: China: Fuxian Lake, Yuxi | collected 2017-12-25
GGATTTGATATACTTTCAAGAATTCCAAGTTTTTCTGGTTCTCCTTCCTGAATCAGAGAATTAGAACCCTGATAGACATAATGAGTTCCTGCAACACCAGTTACATTTTCTATCTCAATCCTAATTGGTAAGAAAGGAGTAGCACACCAAACTCCTGGAAGTGTATTTGAGTTCTCAAAAGTATGACTTGGGATAGTTTCATTCTTCATTAACCAAGCAAATTCTACCATTCCTGCACCATACCATTCATAGTTGATGGAGATCATTTGTTGTTTTGTTGGATCTCCAACAACTCCTGTATATCCATTACCATCAAACTTTTCACCATTCCAGTTCTCTCTGGTCACTCTTGTTTCTGTAACAATTCCAGTTACATTACTGCGAATAACATAAGAATATGTTCCACCATCGTCCTCAAAGAAAACTCCATTAGAGTCATCAAACAATCCAAATCTTCTGCGAATTCCTACCTGTGGAGTATCAAGACGAATTGCGAATACAAGAGTTGCTGGTCTACCAGGAATGTATCTCATTACATTCTTGGTTTGACGAACAATTTTACTACCAGCAGTAGATCCAACTTGCATCACTATATTACTGGCATTTACATTAAATGTTGCAGTTCCTACTCCAACTATTCTTTCATCCCATACATCACTTTCTTTTCCGTACTGGAAAGTATTAAAGAAAACTGTTTGGAATGGAGCAATTTTGAGTCTGTTGTTGTTGGTAAACTGAGGTCTCCAGTCAGTCTGGTTTCCCCAGTGATCTGCGATATTATAAACTTCAAAGAGACTTCTCTCTTGATCTAGAAAGTCCTGTGTTTTTTTATTCCAAATAGCCATGAATTAAACCCAATCTAATTTTGCGTAATGATATCTTTTGGAATCTTTAATATTAATAGAACTTTCTTGTTGTTGCACTGGATAAATTTGTTGAATAATAACTCCAGGATATTCCGCTTGAAGATGTTCTGCTAATTCTTCTCTTGATGGAATACCATTTTTAGAAGTCATCTCCATTCTATAAAACTGACCTTTCCAAACAAGGTCTGCAATAAATTCTTCACCAACTTGCTGTGGCTCCTGATGTCCACCAATATTTAAAGTTCCATTAAAGTCACCATTAATAGTGACGTTTTCTGAAAGAAATTGATTGAAGCTTTTCATATCAGCAATTCCAAGCTCTAAGGGACTTATTGATTCTGCTGTTAGGATCTCTGGCAGTCTTTGCACTAGTACGCTTATCTTTCATACCCTTCATTCTTGCACAAAACGATGCTCTTCTAGGATTGCCAACTTTCTTTGATGGTGCTTTTAAATCACTACCAGGATTCTCTCTTTCATATGACTTTCTACCCTTCTCATTTAAACCGCCCTTTTTATTTTGACCTTGTTTACGAGTCCAAGCAGCTCCTTCACCAATAACACCAATATTTAACAGGTAGTTTTTACGACGCTTTTCTGGTGTATCTAAAGTAGTATTGCCAGTCTCTTCAGGAATATATTCATCTGCTAGTTTAAGAGGAGGTAAAGAAACTCCTCTACGAGCGGCATTTTGCTGCTCCCCACCAACACCTCTAGTAGCTAATGCATCAATTTTTTTAGCTCTCTCAGCCTTTCTTACATCAGCCATAGAATGTGTAACATCAAAACTTGGATTTGACTGTTCATTAGCCACAACATATCCAGAGTTTGTACTTGTCATGCATGGATAATATGCAAGAACTTTTCCACCAGGATATACTTTTTGAACGGCATCATTTACTTCATCTCTAGATGGAACTTGTGGAGATGGGAAGTACATCTTCAAAGTATATGTTTTACTTAAAAACATAATCATGATAGAATATAACTGCCCAGAGGTTTGAATTCTTTTTACAGACTCTGATACGTTTTCATCGCTTTGCATATACTCTGCAGCGGTATCAATAAAATCTGCAGCCCTGGTAATTTTAGATTGAACCCAAGCAGGAATTTGTTGATTTGATTTCTTAACTACTTTTCTTAAAATGTTGATTGATCTTTCAATTTGATCAAATTCAACATTTGCCATATATCCTTCTTCATCTTTCATTTTACCAGATGCAATTTCCTTATGATCTTCTGGGAAAAATTCTTCAGACTTATTGCCCCAATTTTTAGCACCAGCTTTACGACACTTAACAAGTGCTCCTGAAGCATAAGCACTGGGCCAAACGCTATATCTAGCTTTTACTTTATGATAACAGGCATCTTTCTTGCCGCTGCCTTTTCCTTTTGCATCAGATTCTTCAATCATTTTTTTCTTCCTTCCTTGACAGTGGGCTTTTTGAGAAAATCCTTTGGGGTTATCACAATCTATTGATTTCTTATATTTATTTGACCAATCTTCTTTTACCGATTTTTTCTTTTTCTTCTTAGGTTTATCTGTAGAAACATAAGTAGGTTTTGCTGCTCCAGACTTTTCTTGCTGCCCAGGATCAGCAGCTTTTTTTCTTCTTGCAGCAGAACGTCTTTCCGCTGGAGTCATACTTGCTCTTTTTTCAGAAGAAACACACTTAGGCACACCTTCACCTGGTTCATCACTTGCACAAGTTCCACCCGTAACAACATTTACCCAACCACGCTTACCATCTTTTGATTTACTTTTAAACCACTTATGTAAATTACCTTCAGTAACTTTTTTAGTTTCTACTTTTTTAAGTTTTGTATAATAATTTGGAAGTTCTTCTACATGCTGTAAGGCTATTTTAGCAGCCATTTTTTTATTAATTGTGTGCTCACCTTCAACTTTAGTTCCCATAGAAACTTGCCTCCTGATAACAGAAGGATTTACTTTATGTTTAGTGGCTATTTGATCTATACTTTTGGCAGGTTTTAATTGCTCTTGCATTGTATTATTTTTCTTCTTTATTATTTAGAAGTCCTTGTTTAATTAACTTAGATAATTCTGCAGTTGAACCTACAAATAGTGAATTGTTAACTGTAGTTGGACCATTATATTTTGCATCAAGTTCTTTCATTTTCTTTTGCAAATCAATTAATTTATCAGTTACATCTGCAACGTTTTTAATTAATTGACCAGCAACTTCGTAAGCTCTTGGGTGATCGGTGCTGGTAGCAACTTCCAATATTCCATCTACAGCTTCTTGACCTTTTTCAATTAAAGAATATAACTGCCCACGAGTATATTCATAATCTTTTTTAGGCTCATCAATTTTTTCAATTTCTGGCTTTTCAACAGAGACTATCTCTGAAGATGAAACTTCAGATTCTACGTTTAAAACGTCACTAATTTTATCGAAGGAGTTCATGTTTTATAGGTTCAAATCTGTGTGTTGTGATGGACTGTAAGTTTTAAAGTCTTGGAAGAAAGAGTTGGTCTCATTAAATCCAAAATCATCTCCAGGTTCAACTAGAGGATCATCAGCAGCATTAATTACACCATCCTCGTTATAATCTTGTAATGCCTTAGGAGTTGCCGTGTAACGAACTTCTCTCTTAGCATTGGATGCTGTGTTACTATAATAATCAACTTGAACTTTCTTGATTAACTTATCAGTTGAATCTACAAGAGGTCCTACTAATGATGTTTTAGCAACAAAGTTTAATGTATATATGATAATCCTTGTTTCATCAAAGCCACCTTCATAGTTATCATCTGGAGGGCTGACAGACTCTAAAACAACAGGAACGTCTCTTTTTTCACCTATTGTTTCAACTAAATCTATTGTAATATTAAATGCTGGTTGAAAAAACGGTAAAATTTGTTCTATAATTTGCAAGACATCTTCTTGCGTTTTAGACATAATTGATAATTGAAAACTAATATTATATGGAACTGGTAAATATATTTTTTGAAGTCTAGATGTATCTGTAACTGCCTTAAATGTTTGAGTTACACTTCCTTTTCTAGATGGATCATATTGAAGACCCCTCATTTCAAAAGACATTCTTGGAAGTGTTAAGGTAGACTTTTTAGTTAAGTCTGGCTGTTGTTGAATTCTTGCTAAGAATTTTTGAACAGGTCCATATGCAAGTGGAACTTCTAATACTGAGACCGCGTTGCCACTAGAATCTGTTTTTCTAATTTCAATTTTATTAAAAAGAGTTCCAAAGCCAATAATGGTTTTTCTTATGATTCCGTGATAAAAATAATTTCCTAGCATCAGTATTCTCCAAATGGATTATTTTCAGTAAAGTCTAAAAATGTATCTGCCTCTGCCTCAATCTCATCATTCTGTGCATACAGATCTTCATCATTAAAATAATCAACTGCTTTTAATATGTATCTGCCAGTAGATCCAATTCCAATATGCTCTGAAGTTTTAGCAGAGCCAACAATAACCTCACCAATAGTAAATCTTCCTGTTCTTCTATAGACTCGTAATTTTTTGTTAACAGCATCCCAATCTTTAACAATAGCTTTTGTTCCTGAAGTAGTTCCAGTAACAAGTTCGTTTAACATGTAATTTCCAGTTGATATTCCAGGAGATGTAAAAGTTATTGAAGGAACTGTAGTATATCCAGATCCAGCATTTGTTATATAAACTCTTGATACAACTCCTTCAGAATTGATAAATGCCTCTGCTGTTGCTGTAACACCCGCACCTGGAGAAGATATTGTTACAGTTGGTGGTTTTGCATAATTTGAGCCAGCATTATTGATGATTATTCTAGAAATAGTTCCATTAGTAGATATCCCTGCAGTAGCTATTCCTCCAGAACCACCACCCCCACTAATTGTTATTGTTGGTGAAGATGTATATCCGCCACCAGGATCAGTGATAAGAATTCTATCAATTGAATATGCAGTGGTATATCCAGCTGCAGGTCTTTGTGTTGTGATAGCAACTGCAGTAGCACGTTTCCCCCCAGCGGGCGGTGCAGAAAATGTTACTATCGGCGTAGAAGTATATCCCCATCCATCGTTAACTAGATAAACTTTATTAACTCCACCAGTAGGAGCAACAGTAGTTCCAGCTCCAGCAGTATTTGCAATTCCAGTAAGAGTTAATATAGCATCAATTCCTCTTTCAACTACACTATCATCAATTTCATAAACACCAGTATCAATAAGTTCATCTTCAAACATGAATGGTTCACACTTTAATTCATAGACATATAGTTTGTTTAACTGATAAAACTCAACTTCATGCTCAACAAACTTAACTTCATATAAAGTATCTGTCAATGGAAAGTATATTAAGTCTCCTTCTTTTGGTCTATTTGATATTTTTAAATTTTCATCTTGAAGCTCAGCTTCAATAAAGGGAGTAATGAAGTCTTCAAATTTTTCTCTTGATACAATTAAAGACAAATCATCGTTTGCCTTTACTCCAAATTTTGTTAAAATATCTCCCCCACCACCAAATCCACCATAAGACGCAACATATGCTTCCATGTAGTAATTGTCATTAAATCTACCAAGAACATTTTCTCTTAAGACTCCATCTTCAAGAGCATATCCTCTTGGCATATACCCAATGTTAACTCCATACATCTTCAACTGTTCGTTGATAAGATCTTGAATTAATCTTTGTTCTGAAGAGTTTCCTTGAATGAAGTATGGATTAAGAGCCATATTATCCGACCATATCTAAAGGTGGTAGTTCGTAATCTGAAGACATTCTTGTCTTAATGTCTGCTAATTCATTAATGGCATCTTCATAAATTTGTCTACCATTAAGTTCTACACCGCCTGGAAGTTTTACACCATTAAATTTAATCATATTTTGACCCCATTGTTTTTTGATCAATGCAGTCAGATAAAGTTTTAAGAATGAATCATTCCACACTTTAGGAAAATCTGCAGGATCTAAAATTCTATAACAATCAATAATAATATAACTGTTCACTGCTACACTTGACCAGTTCATATCAACATATAATCTATTTTGTCTTTTTGTATATCTAATTTTTTTCTGGGGACTAATTAACCATTGAATAGTTTCCAAATATTCTTTAACCATAGCATAATTTAAAAGCTCAATTGATGTAAAATTATATACGTCATTTAAGAAAATTTGATAAGCAATATTAAACATTCCGCTAGAGAATGTGCTATCATCAAATCTAAAAATACCTTCAACACCAATAACACTATCAGGAATTTCAATATAATTTTTTGATTCCAAATAATTGAATGTAGTAACACCTACGGTCTTTGAAGTTGTTGTGTTTGCCTTTGCCCTATCAATATCATCCTGAGTAATCTTATATTTTAAATACATTTTTTCAATACCATCAAAATGACGCTCTTGAAAATACTGCAGTGCATCATCAACAAGATCATCGATTTGATCATCGTCCACGTTGATTTCTAAAACTGGATATCCCAGTCTTCTTAAGCAGTAATCAATGAGTTGTTGTCTACTTGCTGGTTTCATTGTTCTCTTATGTTCTTGTTTATTTCTTCTTGCAATTCATTTTTAGTTTGAACTAATTCATTATAATCATTTAATAGACTTTGATATTTTGCCTCCAATACAACATTGTCACGATATAATGCAGTTACTCGTTCAGAAAATGTTTTCACCAAAACATTAATATCAACTTCAGGATTCATTTCAATATTCACCTCCATCTATAGTACTAGTCCACACAGGAACATTTGTTCCTGGTTGTGTTGTAAGTATATAGTTGGAAGTTGTTATTCCACTACCAGGGGCTGATGTAGAATTCATTAAACCAGTATTATCAAAATACACAACACCATTTGTGCTTGTGTCTGCTAGTTGGTAGTAAATACCTTTAATGTCAAGATATCCCTTTGTACCACTAACGTAACCACGAATGCCTGTTGCAGTTGCAACACCAATTGTTGCATCTGGAACAAACGTAAATCTTTGATTGTAATCTTGGAAACCAAAGAAACCAGTCTTAGTTGCTGTTGTTCCTAAACCAACAGAATCACTATTATAAGTAAAAGAAATACCCCTATTTGTTTGAGTATCCCAACCATAAACAACAGTAACTTGTGATGCGGATGCAATACCAGCAGTGGTTACACCAGCAATAGTCACTGATTTTGTGCCAAGATTATAAGAAACAATAGTTCTATTAGCTTCTGTTGCTGGAAGTCCAGCAAGATTCCTTAAAACATCACCTGTATTAATTCCTGTTACAGAATCTAATGTAACTGTAGATACACCAGCAGAAATTGCACCAATTACAGTTCTTATTGATGAAGGATCAGATAATGCTAAAATAGATTCCTCTACAGTAATTGTAGAAGAATTAATATTGGTTGTTTGACCATCAACTTGTAAATTACCCTTAATTACAACAGTTCCATCACTACTTAAACCATCAGGATATGGATCAATATATAAAATATTTCCTGATCCTGGTCTAGTGCTAATTATATTGGACGTAATTCCAATAGAGCCAATGGTTGCACCATTATCAAAAGCTCCACCTGCAGTGGAAATAAAATTACCAGATAAAGTTAAATTACCAGCAATATTTAATGAACTAATTTGATTATTAGCATCAGTTATAATCGCTTTGCCAGCGGTTACAATACCAGGCTGTTGATCTAAAAGTTCAGCAAAATACCTACCACCAACTACAACTGGATTTTGTCCCCCATCACCAATCCAAAGTCTTCCACCATTGTTATTATAAGCACCGCCAGTTCCGATAGAAACTGCAATTTCACCATAACGTAATGTTGGTAATGATGATATACCACTACTTCTTTTTAGTAATATCGTTGCTCCTATAGCCATCAGAAGTCACCCCCATCGACAAGTATGTTTTGTCCCAAAATACCAACGGCTTCCCATTTTCCAGTTGATGAATTATATTGAAGAACATCACCATTAGTCAAATTAGTTACATCAACATTTAGCAGGGAGTTTATGGTATTTGCTCCTCTTAAATTTGTGGTGACTTTAATCCTGTTTTGATCTGATATTCTTGTATTAAATTCCGTCATGAGGTTGAAACTCCTGCAGTAACTGTTACTGTTCCCTCAACAACTCTAGTTTTTAAACCTGTTGCAGTTTCTGTAAGCAAAACATCGTATAGATATCTACCTTCTTTCAAAGATGAAGATGCGGTAGATCCAATAGATACTTTTATTTCACCATAATCAGGATTTGGGATAGTCACCGTCATTGGGTACTTTGTGGTACTTGATGGGTGTTTTTTAATGTGAGACACACCTGTATAGCCATTCAAATCAATAGGAAGATCATTATACTCCTCCAACATAAAAGAAGTTGTAAAATCTGTTCCTTGAGGTATGACTAAATTGACAACTCTTACAGACATGCCTACATGCTAATATAATGCCTTTAAATATTTATAACTTAGCTACTAATTGAGCTAACAAAGTTTTTACTTCTGCTAGCTCAGATTTAATAGATTCAATTTCATCCTTTTCTTTAATTTTTTGATCACGCAATGAAATATAATTTTCAAAGGATGTTTTATCTGAATTGATGATAGCTTTTGAAAAACTATCTCTTTTTAAAGAACTATTACCTTCTACAGGTATTAGATCTCTATCATAATTGTTGTTCATTTTATGCTAGTGCGATTGCTCTAAATTCTTTAATTTTAGGTACAAAAGCTTGATTTGTGCCTGTCATTACTACTTTAATTGTAAATCCAGTAAACTCTGGTAAATTATTAGCAGTAAATTTATAATCACGATATTCATTATTATTGCTGGATGCAATATTCCCATCAGGAGTTCCATCACCAAGATTTGCATATCCTGGGAAAAGTACATATGGCTGATCTACATCAGGAGCATCGGATCTATAAAGTTTGTATAGAACACGAATATCATTACTTTCATCTCTAAATGCTGCAAATCTTACGTCAAGAGATGTAGCAGGATTTTCTAGATTTACTCTCTTAGTTACATACGAAGCTGCAATTGGATCAGTTACATCTGAATTAATTCTATTATCGCCAATAAAATCGGTGATTGAATTATCAATTCTGTTTGTTGTTGTAATTACGTTTATTCTATCTAAGTCAATTACAGGAGATAGATTTCTGTTTTGAGTGCTCAAAGTCATTTCCATGGTAAATGATTTATTACCAGGGAGAGCTGAAAGCTTGTCTAATTCATTAACTTCAGAACAAATAATTCTAGGGGTGGAGAATTGATTTACTGAATTCAAATTAATAGGCTCATAACCATTATCTTGGAATGAAATTTCAGTACCATCAACACTAGTTGCACTAACAGTTCTCACTCTTGTTGCAATTTGAGTTGTAGAAGGAATCATAATTTGGACATTAGGAGTGAGAGTTTCAAATTGAATATTTTGAGTAGCTCTTACATTTCTACCGCCCGCCTGTTCAGTATCACTGAAAGCAAGAATTGGCAATCCGTTTGAGCCATCTCTAGCAGTTCCTAATCCAGTCGATGATGTATTAATCTTAACGTAATAAGAATCTAATTCAATATCATTTGAAACATCAACATCAGCGAAGTTGTGAGTTGTATTAACTCTTCTCAATGAAACACCAGCAAGTTCATATTTCATAACTGGTGAATTAACTGTATGAGTTTGAGCAACTGTATTATCAATTGCTCTAGAAATACCAGTTAAGATTTGAGGAGATACTGAGGCATTTGTACCTGTATAGCTGATAACTTCATTGTTAATTAAAATATACCCTGGATTTGTACTTGAAACACCTACATTTTCAAAGCTTGTAAAGATACCAACATTTGTTACTGGAAGTCCAGTTGTTGAAGTGTTGGTATACTCTTGTGCTAAACGAACTGGTAAAATATCTGAAATTGCTGCAGAAATAGATACTTTATTATTTCTACCGTGCATACCGTGATTTCTGTGAGAAATCTTCATGTATAGTCCAGTTTTATCTGGGGCATTGGTGACTGTTGTAGGAACTGCAGGTAAAGTTGATGCAATACCAACATTTGGTCCACTACCGACAAGCCAAGCAACTTGATTGACAGTATCAAAATTACCTTGAACGTTGGTAATTGTAAGTTGATTTAGAGCAGAAACAATTCCTACGTTAAATCTTACATTTTCACTAACTGCACCAATTCTAGCTGTTAATACATCACCAACTGCGTATCCTCTACCACCACTGGTTACAGTAATAACACCAATGTTACCACTATTGATTGAAATTGACATTTGAGCGCCAGTTCCAACACCACTAATTGACGATAGATTTACACCAGTATATGTAAAGTTTCCTGTTGATGGAGTTAATCCACTACCAACATTATTAACTTGTAGTGCTTGAGTATTATTAATTGCAATCGCACCAGTAGCAGTTTTTAACTTACCTGTAGTATTCGTGTTGTTCAGTTGTGTAATTGTAACTCCAGGAGTTAAGAATGTACTTGGAACAGTTGAGCCAAGACCTACGACAACTTCTTTAGAAATTGTTTGAACTGGCTGAGGTCTTAGAATTGGTACTTGACGGTTACCAATCCCTAGCTTAGGATTGTATAATTTAAAGATACCAGGATCAGTTACAAACTGTGCTTTGTAAAGAACAAACTTAAGATCTTCTAACTGGCTAGCATCCCATGTGGAACCATTTTGCGATTTAAACAATGATCCCAAGTATGGTTGTTGAGAAACAATTACTCTTTGATTTTCAGTAAGATTGGTTGTAGTAATATCAACCTCTCCCATTCTAGAAATCCAAACAGTATAATTGTTTGAATCTGAAAGAAGAACAATCGCATACTCTCTACCATTCCCTTCAAGATATACTGGAGATGGGAAAGTAAATTTAGTGGGGACAGTTCCGTCTGTGGATGTTACAACTTGGCTAGATTCTAAAGTTACTTGGCTAAATGCAATAATTGTTGATGTTGGCTGACCAGTTTGTGTTGTTCTGATTTGACATGTTACAGGAATATTATCATCTTTAGTTGCAAAGTATACATCTAATGATGTCATGAATACACCACCATCATCTGTAACCAAGAAGGTCTCAGCTAAAGGATCATACCAGTTTTGATTTGTAACCGTTCTTGTTTGAGCTGTAGTTGATCTAGAAAGAGTGGATACGGTTTCTGAAACTGTGGTAGTATCAGAGACTTGAGTTCTTTGAATGTCTGCATTTCTAGTGGAAATGACAGTTTCTTGTGTAGTATTTAATTCACCAGATGAAGTAAATACAACTTCTGCCTGACTATTGTATGAACCTGGAATTGGATTATTAGTTTGATTTGCGGTTAATAGTAATGTTTTTCTTCCAGTCTCAAATTCTGGTTCTGTTGGATTTGCTGGATCTGGAATGAACAGAGATGCGATTAATGTACCATTTCTATCGGAAACTAATCTTAGGTCTCTTACAGAAGCTTGTGCGCTACTAGTTTGACCAATAAGAATCATTCTTGGTACAATTTGACCATAGAAATTACTTTCTGCTTGGGCACCTAAACTAAAAGTATCAATATTTAAGATTGTTGAAGTAGCAGAATAATCCGCAGCCAAAGTTAAAGTGTCTTCATAAGGATTTACATCAAATACCTGAGATGGGCTGTCATAAGGACCATACTTATGGTTTGATTTTGCTACTCTGAATCTAATCAAAGTATTTTGTGTATTTCTAACGGTTGATCCTGGAACATATCCAACAACAGTCTCACCAACTCTAAATGTTCCACTGGTCATTGTTATTTCTAACAACTTAGGAACGCAATAAGAAGTCATTGGTACATTATCAAAGAATGCATAGAACTGAGTTCTAGGTCTCATTCTTCTAGCAACAAATTCAATGTTTCTAGATCTTAAGTATGGTATAATATCTCTACTTACAACTGAAGATCCTAAAGATCTGCGATCAACTCTAGGAGATACTTGGAATTGAACGCCTTGTCTTGTTAATCTGGTGTCTGTTCTTGTTGTAATTAAATTGGTATTTACAGTGGTATCTACTAAAGTTTGTGTTCTTCTTTGTTCTAAGAAGGGCCAATTACCTCTTCTGGCTCCTGTGTTAACCCAACCACTATCTCCAGTTTGTTCAATCGATGTTTCAGACCTTACAACTTCATTTCCCACTACAGCTCTTCCAGACCACACTTCTTGCCAAGAGCCCCAATCTACAGGAGAAATGCCAGTATTAGGATCTGCCTGTAAAGCCCCCAGTAGTGCATTGTATGTGCCCTCCTCATCAATGTTTCTTGCAGCCAATCTGTTTTCTGCAATCCATGTATCAGATGCTGGAGCAAGTTCAATATTTCCAATCCAAGTTGAAACTGCAAATGGATTGATATTTTCTGTTCTAGTAGCAAATCTCTGTTGAGCAGCAACAGTTTCGGTATAATTAAGAGTAATTAAAGATCCTGTTCTCTTAATATTTGGAGATTGTAAATCTGTAACAAATCTAGAATCTACATTTTGATTTGCCGTAGATCCAATACCAACTAGAGATTGTGAACCAATTAATAAATCTAAAGATGTTGTATAATGAGCTGGTCTTAGTTCACCATTTAAAGAATCAATACTTGAATTGCCAGTTAATAAGTGACCAACATGACTCTTGAAATTATCTACAAAGAATCCAGATTTAAATCTATCTAATCCAGTACGAGCATCCTTAATGCTTAGATTAAAAGTCTCACTTTCTAATAGGGATAATGACGTATAAGTTTCTACATTAGATAATCTATTTTCAAGCTTAGTAATATCTGCCATCGTGTAACGCTTGTGTTGAATAGGCGTTACTGTAATATCCTGCTTGACGTTATAAACGTATGGTCTTAATCTAATTGTAGCAATGTCTAGTGAAGATGATAAATCAATTGGTGGAACAGGATTTAAAGATGGCTCTCCTTTTCTTAATTCAAAAAATCCTTCTTTAGTTAAAAGTAATTTATCAATTCTTGGCAAGTAATATGAATAGCCAAATACCATTTGACTATCTGGATAAATTGGATTATTGGAGTAAGTTCCAGATGATGCAAAGTTTCTTTCGTTAAATTCAAACGGTGATAATGTATCTGTTGCTGGATCGTAGTTTACAACTCTAGGTCTAATATCAATAGCATCAGTTGACCTTAAAGATTGTAAAGATGGAATATCTCTAGTGTATAGATCTGAAGAATAACTTGAGAACGATACAAAATCACCATTGTCACCAGCAGGTATGCTATAATGGTCAAATACTACAGTAATAGATTTTGTTGGAGTTTGTGTGGATGGTTTTCTAATAATCTTACCATAGTCTAAGAATTCAAGTCTTTGACCATTATCTAAAGTAAAGTTTTCGGTAATATTATTATCACCATCAGTTACGTTTGAAATTGTTGCAGTAATTCCAGATCTTTTTAACGTTACTGCCTCATCAATTCTGAAAGATTTTTCTGTAATGTAAACAAAGTTAATTGTTGATGCTGTAGTAGAAACAACTCTTGCTGCTGCCTTACTTTCATCGCCAACAATTACATCACCGACAATTGCATTTAATAAAGATCCAGAAATCTCTACTAAAGTTAAAGATGGTAAAGTTGGGGTTGAAGTATCATCCGATTCAAAAATAGCATGAACACGTAAAACATCGGGAACATTGAGTGAAATTTCTGGGTCTTGAACTCTAGTTCCATAAATTGCATTAAAAGTTAATCCATCATTCAGTGATGATGTGCCAAGACCAGAAGCAGCATTTGATGATCTGCTAATCGTAATTGTAGAACAACGATTTAAGATTTTTTGTTTTGATGCAGCATTAATTTTTGATAAAGTAGCTACTAATTTTGCACTAGAATCCGTCGCAACTGATAGTTGATTTAATGTAATAGTTTTATTGCCATTTGAGAATATTACTTGCCCACTTCTTAAAGGTTCTACTACACCTGTAGAATAGGTTAAAACATAATCTTCAACATCAAATTCTGAGAAGAAAAGATTTACATCAGATTCTGTTGTGGAAGCTTGATTACCAGATACTGATAATGTATATGTTTTTTTAATTTTGAGTTCTGATGTTACAAGATTTAAATTACTAATATCAGTGTTTGGTAATGGTGTAACTAAAGTTGATCTTGAACCATTGATTAATGTTGGTTTAATGATAACAAGATCATTTGCAGTAATTGTTGCGGCTGGAAGAGTACCATCACAAACATTAGTAACGCTTGTGATACCTGCAACAGTAAATGAATTGGCAGAAGGACTTACTGCAGCAACTCTATTAAATGTTGGATATGTATTGCCAGTTTTTGTATATCTTATAATATCTCCAGTCTTAATACCAGCAGAAACTGCAGAAGTTACTCCAATAGTAACAGCACCTGCACTGGTAATTGTAAATTGAGTTCCTTGGCGAGAAATTAATTGAACATTATTTAAATCTAAATCTGATGTAAACGTATTAATTCCAACTCTAGAAAATACAGATTTTACGTCACTAAAATCATAGTCACGAACAGATACAACAGTTGGTGAAGAACTAATACCATTTACAGATATAGTTTCTCCTTGGATGAACGAACCGTTGCTACAATATAATGTTAAATTTGGAGATGCTGAGACTGAAGATTGTAGGTATCCAGTTGCACCGCTGCTATTACCTTTAATAAATGCTGGGGTGTTTAATGTAATTGTAGTTGAAATTGATACTTTTGTATATGTTTGAAGATCATATAAAAATAATTCAAATCTTGTGGTGTCATCAGCGTACCTAGAATCTTGTGATTTGAAATCGTAAATTCTAGCAACCCCGATCTCATTACCACCTATTAAAAGACCGTTTGCACCTACTCTAGCATCAACTAATGATAATATCGTTGTAGTTCCAAATCCTACAACTGGAGAACCAGTTACGTTATTAACAACAACTTTATTTGTACTGTTAAAAGTAAGAGAATATGAATCTACGGAATTAAAAGTTCTTGGCTTTTCTATATCAATAAAGGATGGTGAAATTTTTCCTATTTCATATCCTTTAACATAAGCTTTACCAGGAGATACTTGCAAAAGAGCTATGGCTTCTGATGGAGAATTTCCCTCTGAAGTTTTTTGATTTTCTGTATAAATTCCACCATTACCTTCGTAATCATTTAAACTTTCTTTTGAAAAAATTTCAAATGGTTCTACAATATAATTGCCAGATTCATCAAATGTTCTTCTTGCTAACTCATCTCTAATTGTTGAACTTACTGTTTCTTGTGTAAATTGTTGAAGAACACCATCAACAATACGCATAAGTTCAATAAAGTTTTCATCATTAAAGTCATCAAGTGATTTTTTAACTAATGTAGTTGAAATTTTAAATCTATCCGCCCCTGGGGCTGAATAGTTAGAGTAACCCTGTGCATTATCATATAATGATTCATCATCAAATGCGGTTACAAGCTCTTCATTGATTAATAAACCTACTCTATAACTTGGAGCATTGCCATATTGATCTAAAACAATAGTTTCATTTGTTACCTTAACAAAATGACCTCTAATAAAATAAATTCCTTCAGATATTGACGCAGATGATGCTACTAAAGTTGCACTTTGATCAATACAAGTTGCAAAAGCATTTCCAGCTTCAATAGTTAATGTTCCAGTATCAACTGCTGTCTCAGTTAATAATTGCTCACCATCAACAAATCTAGATCCAGTAAAATCTGAGCTATTTGATTTTACATAACGAACATATAATGTATTAATATTTCTATCAGACTCTAAATCTGTAATGGCATTAATTACAGTAGCAGTTACACCTGAAGTTGCCCCAACAACAGTATTTCCTATTAAAAGTTTAATATAATCTCTTAAATTTGCACCAAAAAACGAAGAATTTAATTGAACACATTCATATTGATTGTCATATGAAGTTTGCCCAGGAATTACCTTTGCCCCCTCCTTGAAAAAATGCTTTCCAAAGCTTTCAATTTGATTTTGGAGAATAGATTGTAAAGTTGTTAATTCCCTGGATTGAATAGCTGTTCCAGGCTTAAACAAAACACGTTTAAAATTCTTATCCTCATTAAAATCGTCAAAATATGGAGCTGTGTTGAGGTTGGTATTTTGTGGCATCTTCTTAGAATTCTAATACAATTTTGATGTCTTCTTTTTGAGTTGAAGATCTTGGAATAGCTGCTCTGTTATCTATATAGATCACTTCTCCAGAGTATTTTTCAACCTCTGATGGAGCAACACCATTAATAAATCTTAATCCTAAGGGAACTAATCTAGTATTTGCACCAGAACCAATTGTAGTTGCTGTTCCTGGGTTTGCAGAGCTTCCAAAACTAGTATCAATGCCCAAGTTAGAACCAACGCTAGCACCACTTACAATGTAAGTGCCTCCATAACCAATAGCAGCAGTAAAATCAGGAGTTTTAAATCCATATGCGGATAATCCTAAACCAACTGGTTGATAATACTTAAGAACACCAGTGGAATTATCCCATGATGCAACTAAGCCAGCAGCAGTAGATCCAATTCCAGTAACTTGGCTAACAATAGAGTCTACAGAATACGTGGTATCACTAATATTTCCACCTGTTAAACTTTTTAATTTCAAACCACCAATTGCACTAACTTCAGACGTGGTTAACAGTTGTGTTTTACTACCATATACAGTTGGGTTTTTAACAACTCCAACTCTAGCAAAATCATTTCCAACAATAAAGTCTGGATTTGTAGCTGTAGTTTCAAAACGTGAATAAACTAATACACGATAAGCACCCAATTCCTTATAAACATCATATCCATGACCTCCCGTTGGGGGAATAATAACCTCAAATGATGATACTGAAGTCGTTCCAGTACCAACGGCACTCAAGCCTGAAATAGCACCGCCGATCTCAGATCCAGGAGCACCAGGATAAAATTCAATTCTACCTCTAGTATATCCTGTTCCTCCATTGGTTACTTCTACATTGGATACCTTTCCAGAATTGTCAACTGTAACGGTTACCTTTGCTCCAGTGCCATCACCTAGAATAGGTACATTTTTAAAGGATGTTCCGATAGGCTGATATCCTGCGCCAGCATTACTGATAATTACGGTTTTAATTTCACCATCTATTGCATTACTTTTTATCTCTGCAGTTGTTCCTGCTCCCCATTCTGATGGAACAGGAATATAATCAATTGAATCAAATTTTACAATATCACTTGGGGAAATAGTGTACATATATTTCCAAATGTAACCATCTCCACTTGTTCCAGCAGCTCTTGGTTCCAAATCTGTAAAATCAGGTTCATCAATTGAAGGTTTTCCAGAAGGAAAATCTGGAGAAGTACCATTATTTAAACATACATAAACTTTAAAATTGCTATTGACAATATAATAGTTTGCATCGTATAATGATGTAGCATTAGTTACTGGTGCTGGATTTGAATAGCTATAATTATTTCTGTACATATCATAGGTTGTGCCAGCAACCCACTCCACCTTTCTAACCATCCTTCTCAAGTCTGAAGAGGTTATTCTCTTCATAGCAATCATAGTATCATAATAATCGTTCTGCTCCCTAAACATATCTTTTGGATTGGGAACATTTGTATTCCAATCAGTAGTACCAGATCCAGTTGTTGTGTCAGTTGAATTTGGTAATCCTATAAAAGTATAGTAGACATTAGTTGTTGTACCAATGCCTGTAAAACTTTTTACAAAAGTATCAGCATTCAATATTCTAAATTGATCAGTAATAATAGCTGCCATATTTTTATAGTTTTTTAGTTATTTATCTCGTTATGTAAACTCTTCTTTGAGAGCGTTTATTCTTGTAATAACTGGTGCTGTCGATACGCCTGTTATTCCACGATTTAAATTCAATTTAAATTCTTCTGGAGAAGTTCTAGTATTAAAGTTATATAACTTACCCCAAGAATATTCGCCACATCCAGCAAATGATGTAGAGCCTATTCCTGCAATTGAACGAACATTTGAAAATACAGTAACAATCCCAGAAATACCATCATTAATAATACCATCTGCACGATAAATGTTATCTACAAATGTAGATCCAATACCTAGAACATTTCCACCATCTAACGATGTAACACCTTGCCCAACACATGAATTTTTAATAATAAAGTAATCGCCAGTTGATATACCACTTCTAGCAATAAATCCATATTTCGTAACATTTAATCTATCATCACAATCGAAATTAAATTTAAGCATTGGAGATGTGGTTCCTACTCCAGAAGCACTAGTTCCAATCCCAGTGATAATACCGAAATCGCCAACTGCATCCACGTTAGAAATAATTTCATATTTTGCAGATGGTGGAGAAATTAAAACTTGTATAGGAGCTGATGGATTATAACCAAACCCACCATCAACAATTGTTAATGCTGAAATTGTTCCAGCAGCAGAAACAGTTGAGGTAAATTGCGCTCTATTTTTTTCTGGAGCAGAATATGCATAACTTGCACCAGTTCCAACACCAATAATGCCAGATGGGTATGAAATAATTTTATTGATATTTGTAGTAATTGCAGAAAGTCTCTTATTCCAATTTATACCATCTATCGAGTTCAATACTAACCCATTTTCACCAGTTATTATATAAACACCATCAGTATAAATTACAGAATATAGTTCAACACTTACATTAGAAGCTGCCGTAAACCAAATATCCGCATTGTAAGAATATATAATTGTTCCATTCATGCCAACTGCAATATACTTATCATTTACATAAGAAACTGCCATTAAGTTTTGAGTCGTAGTTGATGCTGAAGATGGAACTTCATTCCAAGTATAACCATCAACTGTTGTAACGATTCTACCACCATTGCCAACAGCAACAAATCCACCATTTGCATATGTAACGGAATTTAGTGTATTAGTAATTGGAGTGCTTCTAACAACCCAAGCAGTTCCAATACCACTGGAACCATATGCCGAAACAACTGAAGTACCACCAGTTCCTACCGCAATAAAGACATCATTGCCGTATGCAACATCTTTTAAATCTCTTGTGAATGATGGAACTAAATTATACGAGAAATTAATACCATTAAAAGTTCTACTATAGAATACTGGTGAATCAAACCAAGATCCTTGAGAACCTAAAGAGGATACAACTGCCTCAGCATTATCACCAACAACAGCAAATTTATCACTACCAAAACCAATAGCAGTAAAGTTGGAAGGCTCTTCATTAAAAGTTGACCAAGATGTTAAATTAGTTGATGTTGAAATATATCCAGCATCACTGACAGCAACAAATAAGCCTTTTCCATAAACCAAGTCCTTATATGAAAGACCTGTAGATGTTATAATTCCAACAGTCCAAGTTTTGCCAATTTCTCTTATTTGTGGGATAGTCGATGCTACGCTAACAAGAGGAGCTGCAGAAGTAGTATATCCATAACCTGCAAATGTTAAAGTTACATTCTCAACAGTGCTTGCAGCTGAAACTGTTGCTGTTGATGTTGCTGGAGCAACATCTACTTCATCAACGATTAAAATTTCATTATCTTCTTGTAAGTAATTATCTAATTGTCTAAAGAATGGGAATGCATTTTCAACATAAATTGTTGAGTCACTAGTAAGAATATTTTTAATAATTCTAGAAGTTGGTTTAACTCTAGAAACATAGTTTGTTCTAGCTTTAGAAATAACCTCATTATTAATAACTAAATCTGAAGTTTGCTTAGTCCAATCAACAATTCTTCTAGTCTCTGCTGATGTAGAAATACCAATATCAAAATAATTATTAGTTTGAACTTGATCTCTCTTAGTTATTTCTTCAACAATTCTATTAAATTGATCTGGATATGGAAGATTTTTATTTAATTTAATAAAATCACCAACTTTTACAGTCTCATTGATCTCAACATCAATTACATCAGAATCAGATCCTTTATAGAATAATAATTGGAATTTGCTTCCAGATGGAGGAGCTTCTGTAAATGTAATTTGTGTTCCCCCAGTAAAAATATAATCTCTTCCAGGTTGCTGAAGAATGTCATTGATAAAGATTAGAAGATTATTGGCAACATCAATTCCAGAGCCAGCGCCTGCATCAATACTATATGGATTTGATGTAATTACAGTTTTAGTTAGTCCAAAAGTTTTTCTTACCCCATTAAAAGATTGTGAAATATTATCAAGTCTATCTAATAATCCAAAACTCCAACCAGAAAATTCATTTGTAATAACACTAGAAACTGTAAGGGTAAACGCACTGGTTCCAATTCCAGTTACCACAGGAACCCCAGTAATAGTTAAAACATCATTTGGGTTATAACCATAACCTCTATTGACAATATTAAACAATATCACACTTCTCCCCGCACCAACCTGTACACTAACTTTAGCACCACTTCCAGAACCACCAATAAGATTTAAATTGGCATATGCTGTGGGAACACCGACAGTTATAATTGGTGGGCTTGTCTGACTATAACCCGATCCACCATTAGCAATAGTTAATGCACTAATGACTCCGTTTGTTACTGTAGCCGTAATAGATCCCCCACTTCCACCAACTGTACTTGCAATGCTAACTATTGGAGCACTTCTGTAACCAGAACCTGACGTAGTAATTGCTACAGATTGAATTGTTCCACCAGCTGATACTGAACAGACTGCATATGCTTGTTCTAATGGTTGATAACCAGATCCAAAACCAGCTACAACTCTATCAATAACACCTCCTCTAGGAATAGATTCAATATCAGTTCCAGTAAATGTAATTGATGCTCCAATACCAGGAGAAACTCTTTGAGCAATTGTATAGTCAATAGTTGGTTGTTGATTAATATTATTAATTAAAACGATTCCATAATTTGAATTTCCACCAGTAATAATTCCAGTTACATCCTGATTATTTTGCTGTAATGTAAATACTTTTTTAGATCCATTAAAATCATTAGAAATATCATCAAAGATAAAGTTTTCTTTATAATTAAGTCTATAGAATACTCTACCAGTAAAAGATGAATTTGTAGAAATGCCAGGTTGTAAAGTACTCACACCTACAGGTCCATATGGTGGAGCAACAAAATAAAGAGTTCCATCGTTAATGCTATAATCACCACCTAATACAGTCACAGCAGCCCCTACAGTGTGAGTTGTTTTGGGAGTTCCAAAAACACCTCTATCGACTGTAACGACGTTTGTAGAACCAAATCCAACAACATTTGCTTGTAATATTTCAGAATCAATTTGAATCAAAGTATTTGTTGATATTGAAGTAATACCAGTTAATGTGATTGTTGTTGCTGCTGCCCCAACATTGCTAACTAATGACGTTGAAACTTTCTTTCTGTATATTGGACTCTGAATTATATTATCAATAGTAATTACTGCACGAGTGTTGGCTACATTAAAAATGGTTGCCAATCTATGTGTCTGACCAGCGCCAACGGTAGAACCTACGCCAGAAAAAGCTGCAAAGGTAAAGAAAATATTATTTGTAGTTGCATCAGTTTTAATCCCAGAAAGTTTGATAATATTTGAATTTACCTTATATGCAAATACTGTAGTTGGAAGTTTTGTTGTAGTAACTCCAGCAACTGTTCTATTTGTAGATGCAATTGATATAAAGGATCCTCCTGGACCTGGATCATATATCAGTTCTTCTCCCGTGCTGAAATCATGTCCTGGAATGAATAATGTGCTGCTTCCAGCAGAAACTACTGTTAAATTGGTGGAATCAAATGTCTTTTTAAGTAAACTATTTCCTTGACTTGTTAATGAGAATGAAGTTACACCAACGGTAGTTCCAAAACTGCCAATTCCAGTAAATTGGGAACTAATATCATCAATTTTCAAAACTTTATTGGTATTGCAAATGGAGTAATCAGTAAGCTTATTATTTGCAAAGTTTACAAATTTGGAAACACCGAGAGAAGTTGCTTCTTCTGTGCCAAAATCAAAACCAAATTTTGTATACAACGAAGCAACATTATCAATTGCTACAATAGTAGTAATTTCAGAAGAACCAATAGATACTTTTAAATTGTCACTTCTAGCAATTCCAGCTAAAGACTTACTGTTTAAAATTAAATCACTAAAGTTTTTAAATCCAACTGAATGTACTAAGCTGTTAACGGGTTCTTCCCAGGTTGATTTTGGAATTGTGCTCTTAATTGAATATGAGAAGTTTTGATAATAATCACTATCTTGAATTTTTTGTAATGAATTATTTAAAATTCCAGAATCACTTAACCAAGTTGAAGCAGCGTTTAGAGTGATTGATGAATTTGTGCTATAATTTGAATCATTTGTAATAATTTCTTCAATTTCTCCAACAGATCCCGATACAGCACCAGAGACGATATCACCTAAAGATGGATTAATCCCTTTACCTGAAATTTTTAAAATTCTTCTTGTTCTATCCCAACCATTTAGACCAATTTTAGAAGAACTTTGATTAATTAGTACCTTTTCCTCACTATAAAAATCTGTAGGTTCTACGATAGCGTCAAATACAGCTAAATCTGTAGTTTTAATTACTCTTCCAGCACTATTAGTAACATCAAATGTTCCAGCAGTAGTACCAATTCCTGCAATTGAATAAGTGACACTTTCAGAGCCTAAGGTAGTAACTCTTTGAGTGACAGTAAAGTTTCTATAACCATAATCTTCAGAATTATATCCACTACCAATAGTTCCTGTACTTCCAAGACCTACGATACCTTCAACAAATACTTTATCACCAATTTGGAATGGGAATGATGTGAATCCATTTGCGGGAGCCTTTAACAGTAAGGTTACATCAGTTCCACTACTATAACCATCTATTACTGCAACTCCATTACTATTAAAGATTGGAATAATTTCAGGTCCAATTTCAGTTAAACCACCAGAGTTATTTAAAATATTTACAGAAATTACTGAATTACCAGTAATTCTTGATTCTAAAATAATAGTATCATTACCAATAACTTTTAATTTTGGTGGAGTCGTATAATTTCTTCCACCGCTTAAAACTTGCACCGAAGCTAATCTATTATTATTTTTAATTCTTAATACAATAGGTGTATCTGCCTTAGGTGAAATTGTCTTATCCGTAGGATAGTTATATCCAGGAAGTGATAAACTAATTGTTTTAATTTTGCCAATAGTATCAGAATATGCTCTAACTAATCCACCTGTACCAGAATCTGTAGTAATTGTACTGATTCCAGGAATAAACTTATATCCAACACCAGCAAAATTAACTTTAACATTAGATATACCACCAGTAGCTGTAGTTGATGTCGTTACATAAGAAGTTGTGGTAACTCCACTTGGGGTATATGAATTTGCTTCTGGCAATTCATTTAAGTTGAAGAAAATAGTACTATTTCCAACAGAAACGATATCAAATGTTCCTTTATACGCACTATCACGAATTGCAATTTTTCCTGCGTTTGGATTATCTTTATCTACAGTTAGTCCTAGAGCATTATTATTAATACTAGATATTCCAACAGGGATTGCACGGTAATAAATTGTATCAGGTATAGTATTGTCAATAATTAAAGTAACCTTTGTGTTTGCTGAACCATCTCCAGGAGATCCAGTTCTAATTACATTCTGCTCATAATTGAGATTAGTAAAATCTTCACTGTCATAGAATACAACTTTTAAATTCTGTAAAGATGCATCTGAAATAGCAAAACCAACTGTACTGTTTCTAATGAAATTTAATTTAGAATTGATTGGTGATAAAGTTTGTGTTCCAGAGCCAGCAGAATTTAATGGTAAATCAATATAATTTGTTCTTGTTGCGTTATAATATGATTCTGCTAACTTAATATTATTATTATCCAATTTAATTACAAAATATTCTCTTTGATTTACTAAAGAATTAATTGGAGTAGTAGCCTCGTAAATGACCTTATCACCATTATTTAAATTATGTGCTGGTATATTAATGTATGATAATGTTGACCCAACACCAACTTGAGTTGAACCAAAACTTACTGGATTTACAACTAATTTTGCATTAGTATCATTATACTTTAAAATTACAGATTCTGATTTATTGGCAACAAGATCCAATTCAATTTGGTCATTAATTTGTAATCCATGATTTTCACTTGTGATAATTTGTGCTCTGTTTCTAGTAATAGATCCAGTTAAATCATTTTTTAATGCCGTGAATCCGTGTATATTGCCTCGGAAAGTTGAAATTCCAGTAAAATACAGTCTAGTTGATGTGCTACCAATTCCTGCTAAAGTTGTAACGATACCAATGTTATCATTATCAACTTTAACTGAGTAAACAATTTGATTATTTTGTAATGTGATCGTTGGTGTTAACGATGGGCTTGAAGAACATGTTAAACCAGCACCAGCTATGAAAGTATACTTTAATTCTTGTCCATTTTCATATCCATGTCCAGGTAAAAATATGTTTCTTGCTTCAATATTGTATAGTTTTCTAAGTCTAACAATACCAGTCGTAGCAACACCAACTACAGAAGTGCTATTATGATTGAGTAAAATTGATGTAGATGATGCAGATACAACCGCAGCTTCAGTAATACTTAATGAACCACCAGATACTTGAACAAAGTCTCCAACTTTAAATGGATTTATTGCAAAATTAACCCTAGTATAAGAACCTTGACCAGTTTGAACACCAACATAAATTGCAGATACGCCATATCCAACTAATGTTCTTGTTGACGTGGTTCCTACACCAACAGATGTTTGTGGGTCAAAGTATTCTGTTTTATTTTCTCTTAAAGGAGCATTTGTAGTAAAGCCAGATACATTATATGTAAAATAACGTTGATCCAAAGAAACAGATATACCTGTTATATGAGCAGTACCTAAAGTAGAATCATATTGTCTTAAAACCTTATATGTCCCTGTATTTCTATTTGCATCTAGAATTAAAAATCTTTCACTATTGATACCAATAATGTCATTAATTTTAATTCTACCAGTAAATGATTTTTCTAGCAATGAAACATCTGTTGCCATGCCAGTTACACCAGTAGTTCCAATACCAACTTCTAAAATAGTGGTAATTGAAGAAACTCCGATTCTGTAAGTTCCTTCAAAAGACTTAAAGGCATAAGTGCTGATACCTGCAACATTAATTACATCACCATCTGACAACTTGTGTGGGACTGAAGTAATTCCAGTTACCAATTCGTTGTTGTAAGTAAATTCAACACCACTAAATGTAGTAGAAGAATAGCCAACTGAATTTATTGTCTTTCCAAGAATTTCAGAAACTTCTGCATCTGCACCTCTACCAAAGCTATCAGAATTATTAAAGACAATATTATCACCAACTTTATACCCATCTCCAGGCAATAATACTCTTACAGATGAAATTCCAGCAGTATATACAGCAACAACCTCAGACTTTTCTCTTTCAGATTTAACTTGAGGTGCTGCAAAATAATTAGTTTCTGGTGTTGTTAATTTGTAAGGAGTAGTATTTCTTAAAATTTCTGTCTCTAAAGTTTCTAAGTAATTTTGTAATTTTGAAAAATCATAATTAAACTTATCAACATCACTTCTAAAATTATTTAAAATATAAGGGAAATTATTTCTTGTGGCAAAATATACATAAGTTCCATTTGGAAACTCTGGAGTAATACAATATCTGCCATTATATTCGTCTAAATCTCCATCTCCACTGTATTCATAATCTTCAACAAAAAATCCTGTTGGGAAATTAGGTCTGTTTGATTTTGCGACCAAAATATAACTAGATGCTATTTCTGTTAAATTGGAAATGGATTTTGGATTTTTAGATCCATAAGGACCATAAATTGGATTGCCATCATATGCCCATCCAATAATCGGTGAGTGGGTTGTATTAATTCCAACTTCTACTAAGGAAGAATTAATGTTATCATTTAATAAGTATCTTAACGATCTAGGAACAGTAACTGATACTGCCTGATTGAAGTTATTATTTTTATTAAAAGGCTCTACAATGATTAAATCATCAGTATTATTTGGATTTGTTAATTGAGCCTCATGCTTTTTATAAGTATTAACAGTCCATCTTTGAATATTGGGCGATAGAATACAACCACTACCGCTAGTAACTACTGTCAATTCTGTGTTATTATCGTTATATCCAGAACCAGAATCTATAACATCAACAGAAACTAAAACACCATTTTCAATTCTTGGGAAAAGTTTAGCATATTTACCATCTCCACTAATTGTAATTGTTGGAGTTGATACATACCCAGATCCACCATTAAGAACATAAACTTCATCAATACCACCATTATTAATAATTGGTGCAATTACTGCTCCAGAACCACTAGAAACTATGCAAGTTGGTTTTCTGTCAAAGTTTAAAATGTCCTCAGATCCATAAGATATACCACCTTCAGACACAAAAATACCATCAATAAAACCTGTTACAACGGGGATTGCAGTAGCTTGTGTTGTAGTAACGTTTGAGGATGAATTTGTTGAAATGCCGCTGATATTAGAACTATTTGGAAGTCCTGATAAAGAAATAGTAATGTCTGGATACTTAAATGTATGTGTTCCAGAACCAAAATTATCAAATCTTACATAATTGTTTGTTTTATAATTGTCTGAACTAAATGTAGTACCAATTCCAGCAGAGGCTAATCTAAACTTATCAGAATCAATTTTTATAGCTTGATACTGAATTGCCGAAGATATCCCAGAAATATTAACGGATGAGCTATAGTATTCAATTACATCACCAGACTCAAATCCATGATTTTTTGCAAAAATATAATTATCTAATGTATTAATACCAACTAAAGCGGTTTTAATATCTTTATAATCTTGTGGAGGATATTGTTGAGAGGGAATTAATATCTTTTTATTTCTATAATTACTTCCTGGATTAGTAACTACAATTTGATCAATTACATTCCTTACATTGCTAGATACTAATTGATGACTTCCAGAACCTACACGAGTTAAGTTAATCGTATTAATACCAGCTAAGGCATCAGATTTTCTAGTTGTTAATGTAATATCAGTTTCTGTTTTAACAATAACATAATACTTTGAATTGTTGATTAAAAATTCTGTTGTGTTGTTGTTACCTGTCGTTCCAATTCCAATTGCGGTATTATCTAAAGTCTTATAAATTACTTCTTCACCATTTATAAATTTGTGATATGTGCCAAAACCAATTATATCCGTACTTGTATTGACACCTGTAACTGAATTAAATTTTATAGAATTCAATACAGATCTCAGTCTAGCCTCAGCAGCTGCTCCTGATCCATTACCACCTAGAATTGTAACTACTGGCGCAGTCTTATAATCATATCCAGGATTTGTAACAATTACATTGGTTAGCGAACCAGAAACATGGACAACTCCAGTAGCTCCAGATCCTACGGAATCAGATATTAATAATTGTGGAGGATTGATAACATCGTAATTTCTCCCAACGTTTAAAACATCAATAGATTCAATTTGCCCATAAAAAGCAGTATCTGAAAATTTATTTGATATAATTTCAACACCATTAACTAAAATACCAATAGGACCAGTTTTTGATACTTCCTCGGGATTTTTATTTTTTGGCGTTATAGGTATTCTTTTTAAAATATTCTGATTACCTAAAAGTTTTTTATTCTGAGATGCTTCGCAAATAGTATATCCATTAACTCCAGATCCATTAATTAATTGGATATAATCATTGATAAAAATTCTTGATGGACTAAACGCCAATCTTATGTTATTATTATCTACCTTTTTAACATAAAACACACCAGTATTAATTCCAGATACAGAATTACCATTTGAATCGAATACTACTTTATCGCCAGAATAGTATCCGTGGTTTAGAATATTAATAACGTCTGTGGTTCCAGCACCGATACTAAAATATTTCAGCTTTGACAATGCTGGTATTCCAGCAGTAATATCATATGATGGCAAACCAGAAGATGTAACATAAAGATTTTTCTTTTGCTTATCAATATAAGTATTTTGAACATCTGATACTAAAGAAGCTACTTCATCAAATGAAGTACCTACGCCAGAAGAATATTTTATGTTTCTCCTAGCAACGTATGATGAAGTTTGTGATAGGGATCCAGAAAAACTAAATGTGAATGAATCAGATGTATTTGTTTGAATTACTGTACCATCTATTTCTTGAGAACTTTGGGTATCAATTAAAGTTACACTGTCATTAATTTTAAACCCGTGTGCTTGCTTTGTGTTGATAACAGATGGAGATGAAGGAGATGCAACACCAAATTGTCTTGGTTGCACCTCTACCTCATACACTAAATTGTATAACCAATGATCAAATTTACCATTATATGTGCCAGGAATGACTTCTTCACCTAAAGTTTTTACCTTAATTTCATCTCCAACTGAAAGATATTTGGTATTCTCTGCTAAAGTTACGTTCTTATCAAGTTGTGCCGTAACACGCATAATAACTGGAAGTGTTTCATCACCATTTTCAAATGAATATACAAAACTATTTTGAACTATATCAGAATATAATTCGATACTTGTGGTTAATCCTACACAATTAAAGAATTGAGTGCTAGATTTTGTGGTATATGTTACAATACCACTGTTAATGTATAATTCTCCAGCATCAGCAAATCCAATAGTAGAGTCTACAGTAATTGTGCTAGAGTTAGCAGCAGTGTCAATAGTGCATTTTGTATTTGGACAAACATTAAATTCACCAACTGTAGAATCTAAACTTAATTTAATTTGATAGAATCCGCTACCTTCAATATTAATAAGTTGAGAATCATAAACATAGCTAGATGCTTGGGGCGAATCTTGGAATATTCCCTGCCCTTTAATATTTTCTACGTTGCCACTAATTCTTTGAACAATAAGATTTTTAGTAACCAACCATTCTGCATTGGATGGTTTAATTAAATAATCTTGAGGTTTAATAATGTCTGCCTTAGTTTCACCGTATAAAACTTTGAAAAGAATTTTAATAGATTCGTCTGTACCTTTTGATCTATAAAAATCTTTTGCAAAAGTTAAAAATTTGCCCTTATTTAAACCATCTGCCAGCTCTCTTTCTTCAAATCCTGGTAAAAACTGTGCTCTTAACTTTTTCCAGAATTCTACAGAAAAAAGATTACTTAAATTATAAACTGTATCAGTACTAATGTGTGCTTCAGCAGCAGTTTCTGAAAATACAAGATATTCTGGATAATTAGTCTTGTGTAAAGACTCTACACCACTGAATCCACGAACACACCCATAAAAATTAGTTTCATCTTTGCTGGTGTATGTAATAATTTCTGTGCCAATTTTAAGCAAACCATAAGATTGGGGCCATGCAGCTGTAGACTCAACAGCTATAGTTTCATCATATGTTTCAATATCAGCAGTTAAAGTTGTAGACCCATCAAGATATAATGTTTCCTGAAAATTTTCAAAGTTTAAATATTGATCAATATTTTCACTTAAATCAATAGCACCGCCTTGGCGATCCATTGAAATGTAATATTGCTTTAAAAATTCTACAAATAGAGGATTTTCTTCGACAATAAATTGTGGGAGCTGAGTCCCAATAATTTGATTGGTCTTTATTCTTTGAATCTGCTTATCAATCATTCTTCGTTATCTTGTGTAAGTTCCGTTGACAAAACTTGAAGTTGTAGTAAATCTAGTTCCAGCTACGTTATCACCAGAAGACATAATATCTTTAATCATGGTAAATTTGCTAGATGAAACATCTAGATTTATGTATAAGTCTTTTAAACCGATAACATCGTTAGAATCAGGAATAGCCTGAATTTCAACAATATTATTTGGCTTGCTGGTTGATGTAATATTGACACTGTTTAATAAAATTTCACCTTTTTCATAATCAACAGTTCCAGCATTATTATTAATAATAACTGGTTCACCAACAGAGTCTAAGTAGAAGAAAAATATCTTACCAGACATATCTGTAATGGGTTGATCTGCAAGGTATAATGTATTAGGATTGTTTAAAATCTTAAATCCACTTGATTTGATAGAATATCCAGAACTACGAACGTGGAATTGATTGCCATAGCAGATTTCATATTGTGCGTTGGTATTCAACACCACATTTAAATTTCTTCTTAGTTTAATTTTAGTAATATTAGATGTAATTGCATTACTAGTGCTATCAATTAAACTAACAACTTTACTATATTTTACTCTTCCACCAAATTGGTTTGTCTCCTTTGCAGCAGCGTATTCAGTTAGTGAAGCTACAACTTGACTTTGTAGATTATTAACATCACTTGCCATATTTGGATTATAATAAACACTTGAATCTAATTCAACATAAAGATATTTGAGATCAATAATTTCTGGTACAATTCCTGCGATACTATATTTTTTAAGATCTCTTAAAATTTCTCTCTTTGAAAATAAAGATATGCTAGAACCACTCTTAGGTTTAATGACAATAAACACCTTACCATATTGGGGTGGATCTAGTTCTTCACCACCATATGCAGATACTGATGCTGCATTTGGATAAATTGCGGGGATAATTGCTTCATAATCATTTGCGGATACAGCCCTGTATTGAGACGCATAAAGTCTTGGGGCGTAATTCTTAATAGACTTAATTGATTCAATCTCTGCACCATCAGCAGCAGACTCTACAGTTGTTATGCTGAGTTCTGTTTGAGGTATAAAAGTGTTAGTGTTATCAAGGATAACTCCATTAAATGATAAATTAGTAACGCCGTTAGCTTCTTTTCCATTAGTTACGATGTATGTGGCTTCGATAAAATTATTATTATCAAGTTTCTTACCAATGATACCATCGCCAAAGATCAATTCATATTTTTCACCAGAAACTTCTTGAACAAGATATTTCTTAGATACTGTAGTTAGCCCTACGATATTATCAATCTTCTCATACTCTTCTGATATTTCATCCCCTTCACTTGGTCGTACTTTGACAACCAATGTTGAAAGATCAACTCCAGGGTTGGGGAGAATAAATTTTTGATCTGGTTGTGAATTGTCAACTGTAAATGTAGATTTTACAAATGAACCTTCATAAATGCTGATATTTCTGAAATTAGCATATCCATCGGTGACTGAAGTTGTAATGTCTTCAGAAACACAGAATGAGTAATTTAAATCGTTAGCAGTGCCTGTAGCAACGACACCAGCCTTCAGTGTAAGGGTTGGAGTGGTGCTTGAAATACCGCTAGCAGGTACTCCTGCCAAAACAGTAACAACCGCCCTGGCAGCCTTTTTAGACTGGGGTACATAACCGATATTTCTTGCGAGTGAGACAACATTTTGTCTTAGAACTGCACTATCAAGAAAAACTTCATTAACAACAGCGTTCGTATTATACGCTGTAATATAGGTATTATAGGCAAGGGTATCAATCAGAATCGAAAGGTTTGATCCTTCAAAGTCATAATCAGTGAATTCACTGTTAGATCTGATATAATCCTTAATGGATGTTTTGATTTGATCGAAATCTAGATTCGTAAATTGAGTAAACGCCATTATACCCTTGTTGGTTGTAGGATAAACGTAATATCCTGTACAGGAAGTGATAGTCCAATAATATCGTAAACCACACCAACTTCTAATTCATTACTATCAGTAGGAAAAGACACAGTAACATTTCTGAGTCTTATTCTTGGTTCATTATTGTTTAGAGTTGATGTAATCTCGTTTTCAAGTTGAATACGAAGTTCAGGTGTCTGTAGTTCAAAGTATGAGGACTCAACTTCCGTACCAATACGATTATTAAAGAATCTCTCACCTATCGAAGTCCTAACAAGATTCATCACAGCGTTTTTAATTGCGTTCTCATTTCTGAGTAGCACTAAATCTCTTGTAATAGGATGCTTTTTAAAGGATAAACTAATATCCCTAAAAGCCCTGGAGATGGTTACTGACATTGATATAGACAGACTTTTGATTATTTATAGCCTATTCTGCCCACCATTCTACAAAATCATCAAAACCACCAGCTCCGCCACATTGACGGTTGAGTCTATCTTCTGGAATTTGATATAATTCTTCTTTTTGTTTGATGGATCTTGTTTTATTGAGCCATTTTTCGGATTCAACCTCAGTGATGAGTGTCATTCCACTCTTAATAAAGTCTTCTCCCTTGTCAACAGAGCCATCTAAGTGATTTGGGTGTCCCATGTTACCTCCATAAAAGTCTTTTAGAACTTTTAGCGGGGTTTCTATCCCGAGTTTTTCACCATTTCATAGTCATCACCGAGAATTTCTTGCAAATAAGCATCATCCCAGTGATCATAATAGTCGGTTTGGGCTAATTTTTCCCTGTATTTCTTTAATTTTTCATTTGGTTGAGCCAAAACGAGGTTATAAAGCCCATTATTGGTCTGAACACCACTAATATAGGTGCTATAAGAGCCACAATCCTTGAAAAAATCCCAAGTCTTGTAAACTTTATTGTATATATCGACCCACTGATCGATGTCTTTGGCGGTTAAATCGTCTTCAACTATAAAAATAACGACATCGAACCCATCAGGGGGCTCGATATCGTCAATACTACACTCTACAATCTTAAAATTTGCGGTGGAAGCAAAGGGACAGATCGCAAAATTAGACAATTCAGGTCTAAGCTTAGAGACTTCTTTGATCCAGTTCCTTATGTGTGCTTCCTTTTGATTCATCCTTGTCCTCTATAACGCTTTCTAGCGCCGTTTCGTGAACTTGCTGCATACTTCGTATGCTTTCCAGCCCCTTGACGAGTCTTCTTGGGCTTATGTTCAATAAGAATCTTATTGGTTAGTGATGGGCGCTTCGCCATAAGTATCTCCTAATTTAAGTTTCACATGTACGTCTTTAGGATCTGGCTCTCCATTCTCATAGTAATCTTGAGCCAGATCGAGTAGCATATTGCCCATGTCTTCATATTGAAGATCATCGGCGTGTAATTCATCTTTAATAAAAATCGCAAAGCGATCAGATGACTCGGGTTTTTTCATGTCCTACACGAATAAGAGGGTTGCACCAAATCTCAAAGCCAGCCTTGATAGCATCGAGACAGAATGAAACATCTTCACCACACATATCCTGAACTTCACCAGATTCAAAGATTTGCATCTGAGGAGCAAACCAAGGATAGGTGAGTGATTCAAACACACCTTTCTTGATTAGAACCCAACCAAAACCAGTGTAGTCCACAGTGAAAGGCTTCTTACGCTTGCCCATAGATTCCACGGTCTCATGGTTCATGACACCACGGTTCTTCTTGAATTCCTCTTCGGACAGCCAATGAGCAACGGAGGTGGTGTGACCATCTTCTGTAGCATACCAACCTGCGGCAATGTCCTTATCCATTGCAAACAGGCGCAGCAGACCTTCGGTGTTGAATACGATGTCGTTATCGATCCAAAGCTGGTAATCATACTGCAGCTTACCATCCCAAGGAACCTGCTTAGGCCCACGCAGAACGTTTGCACCGAGGCACTTGCAACGGGCAAAGTTCACCATGGAGCTATAATCTTGTGAGATCTGAATGCTAACACCCATCTGCACCAGATCAAAGCACATCTGTACAAAGTTCTTCAGAAAGGTATATGAGCATCCGCGACCAGGCAAGCAGAAAACCAGAGACTTACCTTTAATCATTTCTTTTGTTGCTTCAAGATCAAATTCATCTTGAGACTTAGGCGGTTCCGCCGCCTTTACACTAAATCCTTTTGCCATAAATTAGTCAAGGGTTTACGAATTGATTCTAACAGAGTTATTTATCCGTGTCAAGAATGAGCTTAACGACGAATTTCCCTAAATAATTTTATAAGAACTATAAGATACGCATGGACGATCCAACACTCAGAACGTTATTAGACACGTACTCTAAGATGTACGCAGTTGAAGAAGAGGTTGCGGAAGAAACCACCGAAGAGCCAGAAGAACTGTCAGAAGCTTGCTGGAAAGGCTATAAGCAAGAAGGTCTTAAGAAGAAAGGAAAGAGAATGGTTCCTAACTGTGTACCTGAGGCTTATGACATTGTTCTTGATTATCTTATCTCAGAAGGTCTAGCAAGTGATGCCGAAACAGCTGACAAGATTATGCTAGTCATGTCTGAGGATAAGATCAAAGAGATTGTCGCAGAAGATCTCGCAAGTAGAGCAAAATCTGTAGTTGATGACCAAAGAGCAGGTTCTTATGGTATGGCAGATGATCTCAATAAGACTAGAAAAGCCTTAGATAAGCTGAAGCCTTATCCTGGTGGATTCCCCGCCGTCAAGGGAGTCTGATACTCATTCGCAATAACTCAAAGCCTGTCATAAGGATATAAGAGATCTCCTGGTAGCGAATCTCTATAAACTTATGCAGGCTTAACATTTTTGCTGGGTAGATACCTTTTCTTAAACTCATCGAAGCCTTCTGGGGGTGCTGAGGGCTTTGGCTGTGGTTGGGGCTTATAAGGCTGGTAAGGAGATCCACCTGTCTCCATAAAACTTTGATACGTTTTCATTTCTTTGGTCTATTAAGTGCAGCTGTTAAGGCCCCAGCACCTAAAGCAGCAGCTCCAAGTGCAAGACCTGCTCTACCCCCCAATCTCAATCTTGATGAAGATAATGGAATGGTTGAAGCTGATGGTCTTGGAAGTGATGGTGATTGTACTTTTGGAGTTGATTGTAGTGCTTGGGATGCTTGTCTTAAAGAAGGTCTAGAAGGTTTTGCTGGTGCAATTTTTCTTCTCTCTCCAAATGCTCTCTCCTTTGCCGCCCAGTACGCTTTAGGCTTATGAGGAGTTGTACCAGCTTTGTCTAATTCTCTTCTATTGTATACCGACTCTGGATCTAGATTACCAGAGAGAGGAGTAATGCGCTGAGCACCCTTTGCTGCCTGCCTTGATGAGGGTGGGCGATTCACTGCAGCATACTGTCTTCCTAAACTTCCTGGTTCTCCGAAACCTGCAACCTTTGAATATAACTTAGAGCGAGTATTTCTCTCACCGTCAGCATTACTAATTGGGAAATTAGTTAAAACGACATTGCTTGGAATACGTGGAGCAACTTGATTTCTCCACATATTTGCAACATTTCTTGTAACTGCCCGTGCTTGACCAGGATTCATAGATTTTGAACCCTGCCTATAATTATACCACTCAACATCATAAACAGGTTTTCTACCTGGGGCGATTTGATCCTTTTGTCTTACACGCATTTCAAGATCATTCTTCCTATCACGTACAGTCATTCTATAATTTGAATCTGTATCAATATCATACTGACCACTTCTATCAGGTCTTCGATCAAAGTCAGGATTATCAGCACCGCGACTGACTTCTTGATTTCTTCTATCGAATTGTGTTGCTAGTTGTTTAAATTTTTTTTCATTACTAGATCCTCTAAAATACTCACCCTTTTGTCTATAATAAGATGAAGTAGCCTTACCATAAGGAGTCTTTCCCGATGGTAAGGGTTCGTCGGGCTCGTAGTATCTTTCAGATATAAATTCGCTAAACGTCTTCATTTCTTATAGCAGTTTAAAATTATTTATAGACGTACTCCATGATCTTATCCAGCTCCTCCTCACTGATACTTTTATCAGGTATACACTCCACATAAATGCGTTCAGGTACTTCACCAAAGTAACCCTGCAGCCACGGGCACAGCCAAATGGTCATACCTGAGAGCGAATCCTTATAAGTCGATCCTACCTCATCAGATTCAATCAAATTAATTTGAGTAATTGCTTCTTTAAATTTTTCTGTGCTCAGATAAAATGCGAGTTGATCTCCAACGATGGGAGTCTTGCCCTCAATTACTTGGTAATACCAGTCAATTGCAAGCTCTGTCCCGTTGCAGAGAGCCTCATCGACGGTACTCTGATGCTCATGGTCAAACACCCAGCAACTCTCGGTCTTACGGGCAGTAATAAAAAGATTCATAATACTTAGAGAAAATCGGAGTCTATCAGAGACCTTATGGGCTGTCAACCCCTGGGGAAATTTTTTGGGGCAAAAATTTTTTGATCTTAGAGATATTTAGAAGTCGATTTCAAGGTCTTATAGCTTAGGGAAGTTAGGGGTTTTTATATAAGGGGGCGGGGGCGGGGTATAAAAAAAGGGGCAAAACACTGCCCCATAAGGTATACTAATAGGGGGCAATCTGCCCCCATAAGATCTAACCAACCCGCAGATAGTGTGTCACGCTGGTGATAGTGTACATCCCAAGATGTTCCAAACGTGCCTTCTCTCCTTTTAACATTGCTTCTAGTTTCTTATAAGAATCGCCAAAGTCTTTAGCGGTTCGGGTACAAACAGTGATCTTGCCTTCCTTAACATCGACCGCCCCGATGTTGTCAGCCTGCAGCATACCTAGCAGGTCTTGCTTTAAGGCTTCAAGCTTGCGGGTCTGTTCCTTGTGGGCACGGTCAGCAAGGATCACGGCGGCGGTGAGCTGCTCCAGATCGGTCAGGTGTTGGTCAACGGCGTTAGCCATGGGTCTCCTTACAGGGGGTGATGGCGGGATCCTCTCCCGCTTGAGCCTATCCTACAGCATGGGTGGGGGTGCCCGTGGCACCCCTGTCACAAACCGTCACACTTGGGCGTTTCGGTTCTGAGCCCAGAAGAACAGGCGCTCAGAACTGGCACGACAGAACACACGATCCAGCGGTTTGTCGGCAACCTTAGCCCGTCCGCAGGCTGCAGCGGCTACCATCAGGGCGGTTCGGGCTGCGTCAGCCTTAGCCTTAGCCTCATTGTAAGCCATCAGCAGCGCCATTGCCTCATAGCGTCGCAGCTGGCGGGGCTGAGCCATCACGCCATCGGCAAGCTCCAGGCGGTTCACCTCAGCGATAAAGCCGCTGCTGGCGGGCACATAGCCCAGCTGGCGGGCGATGCGGTTACGGATCTCAAAGCGGGTCATGGGTCTGGGATCGGAGGGAATCGGTTTGGCTCCGATGCCCGTATCCTACAGCAGCTGCAGCCCGTTGCAACCCCCTGAATGATCAGGGTATCTTATCGGTCTGATAAGGGATGCTGATGGCTCGGGGGCTTGACAGGAGCCCCAGCCGCCCTTAGACTGTAGGGGGGTGAGGGAGGGAAGCTATAAGATCTCCTAATGTTACAAAGTGTTGCAGGGGGCTTGCCAGGGGGCTGCCATGCTGTAGGATGGCAGGACAACCAGCAGAGGGGTGGGGTAGCCCTGTAGATGACAATGATCGTAACCTACCCTGCAATGAATTATAAGAACTGAGTTCTTTATACTTAAGACCCTCACAGTTCTTTATACTTTCTCTCCCCATTCTGAACTAGGTTCTTATCACAAACTCAACTAGATTTAAGAATACAAAAGCCCCCCTAAGTTGGGGGGCTGATTAACACTAACTGACAATCTCATTAACTGTCTTTTTAGCGTTACCATGTGCAGGGAAAGCTATAATAAACTCACGGTCGGATTGTTGACACAAACCGCACGTTTTGCAGGTTACGTTGTCATGAATTGTGGCGGGGCAGGTGATAACTTTGCGACCTGATTCTGTGCGGTAGAATCTATCAGTCTTGCTAGAGTTTACAACAGCAACAGCGGGAATGCCATGCTCTGACATTACTTTGTCGGCAACTTCTACCGATTCAGTGCTAACATTTACAGTGAATCCTGCAGAGTTAGCATACTTAATGGCAGACAAGTTGTTATCAGTCAAAGGGTGATGGGTGTAAGTGTAACCCTTGCGACCACGGTTAGCATCAGCCAACTGTGCAACTTTGTCACCGTCGATGATACCATCAGAGACAACTGGCAGATCACCAGATACATTGTGCCGCCACAATTGACCACGTTGAAGTTTACGAATGAGAGACAAAAATGCCTGCCATTCATAACCACGTTCGCCTGCAGATACCTTGCCCCAGTGTAAAGCTTGGGGACCAGATTTAGCGTAGCAGCCCTTATTATAAAAGGCGCAGCCAGTCCAGCACGTAGCACGGTCGGAAGTGCTGGTGGGGATGCTGCCAGTCTTAGCATTAGAGCTGGATTCGGTAAAGGCGGTGAGCATTGGAATGCCTCAGCGACTCCCATAAATTAACCGATCAGCCAGGCAGAGTCAACCCCTGAATGATCAGCGTTCCTTATGGGTGGGCAGGGGTCTGATAAGAATGCCAAACATCAGCAATGCTTATCAGACCCATAAGATCTACTGATATTTCAAAGTGTTACAGATGTCATGTTTTGAATGCACCATCCTGTATCATCTGATACCAATTCTAGAAGCTCATCATGGGCTTCTTCCTCAGTCTCAGCTTCGATCTCATAAGTCTTATTAGTATAAGCTTCTTGTAGCAAAGATTGAAGATTTACTTCATCATCATAAGACATTTCATCATCACTGTCAAGATCAAAGGTAATTTCTTCAACTAGAAGTTTGAAAGTTGTCATGATGTCAACTAGATTTGTTTGACTCCCATAAGTTAACTGATCTCTCAGCCCAAATCAAGGGGGTTGTGCCAGTCTCTCAACTGTCCACCTGTGGTGCTTTTTGAATATTGGCAGTCTTATAATGCCTGTGGAAAACCTTATGAGTTTTTCCACAACCCTGTGGAAAACTATTGTACTTTTTCCACAACCCTGTGGAAAACTATAAGACTCATAAGACTCTCCACGGTGGGCAGCTGGCAAACTGTCCAGTCTCAACTAGATTCTCATAAGACCTCAACTAGATTCTGGGGCGGTCTGAACTAGATTCTGAGTCTTATGGCTGGTCTTATAAGACTGTCAAGGGGGGTTGTGGCAGTTTTTCGGCTGGCTGGGGGGTTGACAAATCCGAATTCTTATGATAGGGTGCAGCCCAAGACAGCTATAAGATCACACATTTATAAGACTTTTATGAGATGTTATAGAACGCTAACATATATTAATTTAACCATTTATTAATATAAGACTTTTTCCACAGTTTTTCCGCAACCCTGTGGAAAACTCATGAAAACACCTTCGGTAGACCTATAAGAATTAAGAAAGACAATAAGATAACAACATCCCAACACTTTGTTTTAATCATATAAGGAATAGCCAATACATTAGCAATAGTGTACAATCTTGCTCCTAAAACAGAGTTATGATAGATGGTCACATAATACGCTATAATGAGCAATGCACTAGACAGTATCCTTGCCTTTGTTTCCATGATGCTTTCTTTGACGATTGTTATCTTTTGGTTTTACATAACGAAGATTATCAGCATGATTATTAAATGGATTATCATCAATATGATCAATCCATACAGTATCTCTTACCCATTGTCTCCATTCTTTTGGAACTTGATTCCAAGTATCTTTTAATTCTTCTGGAGGATGTTCATCAATAGGTTTGAATGCCCACATGACTAATTGATGTACCATACATGGTATGGCTTTTCTTTCTGCACCATAAAACTCATCAATGATCAATCCTTTTGGTTTTGTAATAGCAATCGACGAATGATTACCAGCTCCACCAACACCACGATCACGATTTGTAATGCTTAAGAATGTAACCTTATTTCTTTTTGTTGATATCACTCGACCATAAGATGTAACATAATACCCAGGAATACTGGTGATATTACGATACATCAATGGTCTAAACTCTTCATTCGTCAACAGAGACCCATAGATCTGCTTCAAGATGTTTGAATCGAGCATAAGTACCTTCCATCATAAATTGTTTTTCTTCATCAGTAAATCGAGTCGCTTCGGCTAACGATGCAATCCAACCCTGTTGATTATGATAATACAAATCTGGGGATTTGGGTGATGGAATTGCTAACGATTTAAGTATCCATTTCATGCATAAACTCCTTGTCTAATTCTCCTCAGTGTACGCTGTACTTGTTTCAGTTGATATTGATCAGAAGACGAGTGTGATACAGTCACTTGTATCCCTTCTGCATTCTGATACACCATATGTTTGTTGTGTCTGATAAGTTCAAAACCTTCCTTCATCAGATACTGTTTCACCTGATTGGACTTTTTCATAATGTAGATGTGTTCTTGACTATTCTATCAAGGATTCTCGCGGTTGTCAATCTCATCCGCTATCTTATGTAGCGTATCAATGACACTATGGTAACCACGTTCCCATTGATTTGGTTTCTCTGCAGTGCGAAACTGCGGAAAGTCATTTGCTACAGTGCGGAGAATATGTGCAACCACATATTTCTTGTCGATATGTACCCACTTTTCATCGTAGGCTTTCATGATACGTTGTGCTCTTTCAGTCATGTTTCTTGTTCTTGTTGTTGTGTATAAACAGTTTCGAACAAGAGATTAAGAATCTCTGTACATTTGTTATATTCTTCAGAACGAATTGCTGTACGTTCAATTTGGTAACGACGAACAGCTGTGTAAATAAGTTTTTCTTGTTCGGGGGTGAATTGTCCCATGGTGCTCTCCTTTGTAATAGTCTAGCGAGTTTTTCGTTATATTTGGGTGGTTTATTCAGTTCTTCAATCAGATGATCATATGCTTCCTTTGATATGTAGATTGTTTCAGCATGTTCCCACATCTTTTTGAAATCTTCTATCTCTTCAGGTGTCATACGGATGCTGAGGATCTCTAGTCCATACTTTCGTATACACTAACCATCTCTCTTGTTTATTATCCATCTCTGCTGTCCAGTGCATCCCATTCTCATCAATAGCATCAAGGTAATGAATACCTTTGCGGTCATCAATCACACGGGTGACAGTTACAAACTTTACTTTCTCAACCATTCACCCATTCCTCATATCGTGTATTAATCCTACCATCATTCAGAAAAATATTCAAGTGCCCTGTGTTACCATTCTCAAAATAGAATGCCATCCACACATGATGCCCTTCATCCATCACTTCATAGTGATAGCTTTTGATGTTGTCTAATAGGAATTCATCGGGGTTGTAGAGTTCTTTATCTGTCATGAGAAGTTGTAGTGAACATCAGTGTAAAACTCTTTGTAGCATTTAGATTTCGAAAGCTTCATCATCACAGGAGGAATGTAATAGGCAAATTCAGCAAAGAAATCTTCTTTGGTAAGAAACCTCAGATCGCCAAGCATCCAAGTGCCAAACTTTTCGTGGAACTTTCTTACAGCACGATACTGTTTAGTAGTGCAAGCAACATACTTATTGGTAGATGTTTCAAAATCTTCAGGATGACCAGGATTTGCCTGTGTCATCATAATACAAGTGGTTTGACCTTCACCTGTGCCAAAGTATTCAGCAACCATATACACCCAGGATTCATCTACAGGGAATACATCACGTTGATACTTCTGCTCATATTCTTTCATACAAGCATCAGCAACCAGTTGGAAGTTTTCTTTCTTCTTTGCTTCCAACTCTTCAATCAGCTCTTTACGCTCAATCGCAGCAAGTTGTTGGAGAGCATCACCA
>SXGQ01170391.1_pt1 | contig 41054 bp, 71 predicted proteins | sample 3178371 | NCBI WGS metagenome assembly SXGQ01 (sample SAMN11356859, study PRJNA531348) | freshwater metagenome | isolation source: freshwater sample F1-20 | place: China: Fuxian Lake, Yuxi | collected 2017-12-25
AGCCTCGAAGATCATAACAGTCGATTGAATAAAGAAGCTATTATTTTAGTGCAGGCTGAACAAGGCAATGATGAACTTTTTCAAGGATTCCGGCTGGCCTTGGATCCTATGATTACTTTTGGGCTTAAACAAATTCCGGAGAAAAAAGATGCGGATGGTCCTGGGTTGGATTGGGATAGTTTTATTTTCATTATCGATGGTTTTATTAATCGTTCAGTCACCGGTAATGCTGCCCGAGACACTGTGGTTGAACTAATGGATCGAGCCACTAAGGCGCAATGGAACCAATGGTACCGTCGTATCCTTATCAAAGACCTGCGGTGCGGCGTCAGTGAAAAAACTGTTAATAAAGTAGTAGAAAAGAAATGGCCTGACTATGCCGTTCCGGTGTTTAGTTGCCAACTAGCGCACGACAGTGCCAATCACGAAAGCAAAGTCACTGGACGAAAACTCATCGAAGTCAAACTCGACGGCGTTCGAGTTCTAACCATTGTGTATCCCGACGGTCGAGTTGATCAGTTCAGTCGCAACGGCAAAGAGTTTGCTAACTTTCCGCACATTAAAGAACAGTTTGCCAAAGTAGCATCTGGGTTGGCTGTACCTTATGTGTTTGACGGCGAAGTTATGTCTAGCAGTTTTCAGGACTTGATGAAACAAGTTCATCGCAAAGATAATGTCAACGCAGGCGATGCTATCTTGTATCTGTTTGATATTGTTCCACTTGAAGATTTCCAAAAAGGTGTTTGGAATATGAAGCAGTCAGAACGTACTGCTATTCTGCAGAATTGGTTTGATAATGAACAGACTAATCTGCCCAGTGTTCGTGTTCTCGAGCAAGAAGAAGTAGATCTTAGCACCGAAGAAGGCAACAAAGTCTTTAAACAAATTAATCAAGACGCCATCGACGGAGGCTACGAAGGCATCATGATTAAAGATATTAATGCTCCTTACGAGTGTAAACGCAGTCATGCTTGGCTTAAACTTAAACCTTTTATCGAAGTCAGTCTGAATGTTGTTGCTGTAGAAGAAGGCACAGGTAAGAACATAGGCAAGTTGGGTGCCTTGGTCTGCGAGGGTGTGGACGACAATAAGAAAATCGTCGTTAATGTAGGCAGCGGGTTTACTGACGAACATCGCGACGATTATTGGATCAATAAAAACAAGTTGTTGGGCATGGTCACCGAAGTTCGTGCAGATGCAATAACACAGAATCAAGATGGTACTTATAGTCTGCGATTCCCTCGATTCAAAGGTTTTCGCGGATTTGCAATTGGAGAAAAACTGTGAACGAACGAATTAAAGAAATTGCGCTAAAGTGTTATAATCCTTATTCAAACTTTGATATCAATAAGTTCGCCGAGTTGATGGTCAGGGAATGTGCCGATATCTGTAACAAGATTTACTTTGATCGTTATCCTGACGCAGAAGACTTTGAAAGAAGCGAAGAAGGCGATGCAATCAAGAAACATTTCGGAGTTGAATAATGAAATTCAGCGAACTAAAACGATTGGTTGATTTGTATCATCGACCTGATCATCATGAAGATCCAGAGGTAGTTATTCAAATTAAGCTACCATACTCTACAGTAGGCAGTATGCCTACTGTAAAACTCAAAAGTGTTCAGATGGGATTTGATTGGGATCATGGCAAATTTATTTTAGTTCCTGAAGAAAATCTTACACCCAGTGATCGAGACTTTGCTGAACAAATGAAAAAGATGCAGGAACGGGCAGGTTGGGCAGATTATGAAAATCGTAATCTAAAAGCGGAAATTAAACGATTGAAAAAACAATTGAAGGTAGAAGAATGAAAGATAAAATTTTTGAATGGATTGGACGTAATAGACAAACTATTGGATACACTGCTGGTGCATGTAGTGTGCTGGCAGCACTAAGTTATGCATTGCAGGGAAATAATGGTCTTGCACTACTTTGGTCGGTAATCGGTGGTATGATCATTATCGACACTCGGAGACTGTAATGAACATTGACTTGCAAGGAAGTACTGCTGAAGAACGCGGGCAGTGGATTAAAACTCTATTAGATACAGGTACGTACGAAATTACATTCACTAAAGTGGATGGCAGTAAAAGGATCATGCCCTGTACTTTAAAATCAGATCTGTTGCCACAACGTGAGCTAACAGAAAATCGTCGCACTAAAGCAAACAATCACGAGGTATTAAGTGTTTGGTGCGTGGACAAATCAGAATGGCGTAGTTTTCGTGTAATGAATGTTACCGAAATTAAGCCTATTTTGTAAACTAATGCCTAAGTCAGGCGTTAAATAATAAGCAAAGACAAATTTTGCAACTTAACTTTATAAAGGTAAAAAAATGAAAAAACTTATCGCTCTTATTGCTACTGCATTTGCAGTAACTGCATTTGCTCAAGCACCTGCTAAGAAAGAAGAAAAGAAAGCTGATGCCAAGCCAGCTGCTGCTGCACCTGCTGCTGCACCTGCTGCTGCACCTGCTGCTGCACCTGCTAAGAAAGAAGAAAAGAAAGCTGACGCTAAGAAGTAATCTTAAAGATTATTTCAAAAAATTGGGGGCGACCCCAATTTTTTTTGACTATACAGATACAAGAAATGTCATGTGAATTTATTAGTTACTACAAAATTAATGAAAGTAAATATATCTATCAAGTAAAAATTGTTTTAAATATGAATGATATATGACAAAAAAAATTAAAATTTATTTTTTACAGCCAACACTCGTATCTGGCCTTAAAACACAATCACTTGAAAATTACAGTACACAACAAGTTTTTATCAACCCGACACCATTGTATTTAGATTCTTATATTAAAATTCAAGATCCGGTATTACATCAAAATATTGAGTGGAATAAGTTTCAGATCGAAAACATAACTCAAGAACAATTATTAAAAGATTTAGAAAACAATAATATTAATGTACTGTGTGTCAGTGTTTATGTATGGAACTGTAAATCTACCTTAGATATTCTCAAAGGCATTAAACAAAAACTATCTCATGATATAACAATTATAGTCGGAGGCCCGTCTGTTACTGTAGCAAGAAATCAAAATTTCTTAAAAGAAAATCCAGACATTGATTATTTTATTTACGCCCAAGGTGAAAATCCATTTTTGACAATTTTACAACATTTAGTTTTTGAAAAAAAAATTAACCCGTTAACTATTAAAAATTGTGCTTGGCACGATAAGACCGCCAATAAATTTAAAGTAGCTGATTACGAATTTCTTAAGATTCGTCATAGTCCATATCTTATTAGCCAAGATCTTTTGAAAAATCTTATAATAGACTATTTAAAATTATTCAAACTTAATCAATTGGTTTTAGTATGGGAAACTACAAGGGGATGTCCATATAACTGTTCTTTTTGTGATTGGACTTCTGGATTAGGGAATAAGGTATCCAAACGCGATCCTGATTATAATCAAGAACTTGAATTATTTGCTTCATTAGATTTATTTAATTTAACTCTGGCAGACGCAAATTTTGGAATTTATAATCAAGATATCGAGATAGTCGACTGTTTGATTGATCTTAAAAAAACTAAAGGATATCAATTTTCGTTAACTGGTATTAATTGGAGTAAAACAAAGAAAAACATAGTGTTTGATCAAATCAAAAAACTCATGACTGCCGATATTATCATTTATCCTAAAATAAGTCTTCAAGACATACACGAAAATGTATTGAAAAATATAGATCGACCAGACATTACGTGGACCGAAACAGTAGAATATATTAATGATATTAAGAAAAATTTTCCAGATAGATATGTTGTAATCGAACTAATTCAAGGACTACCTGGACAAACTCGAGAATCTTGGGAACAAACTTTAACACAGTGTTTAAATTTAAAATACGCAGATCTATATACCCATCCATGGATTTTAATTCCAAACAGTCCTGCAGATTATGATAAAGAATATGCTGCAAACATGAAATTGCAAACTTTATCACAATTAGTCAATAATTACACCAATAATATGACCAGTGATTTAATCGTATCAACTGTTAGTTATAGTGTACATGATTATGCATATATGAATATGTTATCTTACATTGCTGAACAATTATTGAACTCTGATCAATTTGATATTTGTTTATTATTTCCAATATTTGCACAAGCATTAAAGCAACATGCAAATCTTGATCAAATTTTATCCAATTTGGTAAATGAGTTAGGTGATCGATCTAGAATACGTTTAGTCATGACGCAGATATATATCGGTTTGTTAAAAAAAGTAATAACTCAAGGAATATCAAAAGAATTACAACGTAAGTTAATGGGTACTACAAAAATTGCAACCAGTAAATGATGACTTACTTCACAAATAATCGGTTGAAAAACTTTGAAATTGGTAATTTAAACTCTTGCATATTTTCAATTAACCCTGCATAATAGCTCTAACTGTTAACAACAGTACTTTTAAAAGGAAATCTATTATGATGTTTTCAACTGAAACTAAAACTGGCAAGCTACTTGCCGCTCTTCAAAACGGTGAAGCTTTGACCGAAGGTCAAATGCGTGTTCGATTCGGTCTTAAGAATCCCCGTGCAACTGTCAGCGATATTCGCTATGCAGGTTTTGCTGTCTATGCTAATCAGCACAAAGACACCAAAGGTCGCGTTACTACCAAGTACCGCATTGGTCGTCCTAGCCGTGCAATCGTAGCCGCTGGCTATCGTGCAATGGCCATGGGCATTGTTTAATACTGTTCGGTATTTTACATCAAAAGGCGCTTAGGCGCCTTTTTTATTGACAATAAAAATTCAATTTATTATAATATATTATTGTAATTAATTTAGATTGTAAAATGAAATATCATTGGATTGGACATTTTAAAGAAGGCACTTCAGATAAGATTTGGGGTTTGATCAGACTGACAGATCATACCCGGTATAACGATTATGTGGCTGTTTGGGGTCGGCGTGGTAAAGCTCTACAAACTAAAATTCACAGTGATATCGATGCATGGGATGCAGACAAATTGTGCAACAAGAAAGAAGACAAAGGATATACGGTGATCGATCTCGCGAGACTAGATCAAGTATATCCTGAGTTTGAAGAAGATTTACAAAAAACAGCCGTTTGGGCCATGTTGAAAGTATAAGATGAAAGTTAATGTTATCAGCGATTTACATTTAGAATTTGCAGACCTTGTCTTGCCCGGCGGGGACGTACTCATTTTGAGTGGAGATATCTGCGAAGCCAAAAATGTAAAACGTGATCACTATAATCAAGATCATGTCCAATTTAACTTTGAACAGAAGCGCAGTGATCGCTACATTAGATTCTTCTTAGAAGAATGTGTTAAGTATAAACATGTGATTTATGTAATGGGCAATCATGAACATTATGGTTTTAGGTTCGACAAAACATACAATCATCTTAAAGAAAATTTGCCTGACAACATTGTTTTATTGGAAAAAGAAAGAGTGGAGATCGATGGTGTTATTTTTGTAGGAGCCACTCTTTGGACTGACTGCAACAATGCTGATCCTATTACCATGTATACACTAAAACATGGAATGAATGATTATAGGGTAGTTCAAAATTTCTACCCGGACAAAAATCAGTATTTCAAATTGATACCCGAGTTTACCTATGCAGATCATATCAAAGCCAAAAGCTTTATTTCAACAACTGCCAAGGAAAATCCAGATAAAACCATTGTAGTGGTAACTCATCACAGTCCAAGCAAACGTAGCATTAAACCCAGGTATGAAAAAGACTTTCATATGAACGGTGGTTATAGCAGTAACTTGGATGAGTTTATTATGGACCATCCCAACATTAAATTTTGGACGCATGGACATACTCATGACGACTTCGACTACATGATTGATCAGTGTCGAGTGATCTGTAACCCACGAGGATATGTTGGCTACGAAGAACGTGCTCAGAATTTTGACCCTACCATGGGGTTTGACCTTTAAAACACTAATATTTTGGTGGTTAACTACTACTATAAATATTAATTCAACTGATTTATGAGTATATAAGTGTTGACACTGACTCGTAAATAAACTAGAATATCTGTTATTCATTAAAAAAGGAAATTTAAACTTATGAAGAAAATTGCAATCATCGCGGCTTTGTCCGCTCTTAGTTTTGCGGCCGCTGCTCAGGTCACTGTTACAGGTAAAGTCAGCGAATGGGTTGATAATACCAAAACAGGCAGCATCAGTGCAACTGGTTTGACTGCGGATCCGACTAGTAACATTACTATCAGGGCTTCGGAAAACTTGGGCAAAGGACTAACTGCTCGTGTTGTCATTGATACACGAATTTTAGCCAATGATCCAACATCGGCAGGTACACAAATCGGCGATCGTCAAAGCACTGTTGGTCTAGCCAGCAAAGTTGGCAGCATCGACTTAGGTCGTAATGTACATAGCCAGTTCTTAGCAGTCAGCAACAATGATGCGTTTAGTACATTGTATGGAAGCGTGGCCGGTGATGTTCATAACCTTCGTGGTCTGCGTTTTAGTAATGGTGCGTTTGTTGCAATAACTCCAATGAAAAACGTGTCAGTGACCTATGACCGCTCTAGTAATTCTGCTGCTGTGGCAGAGACAACCAGTTATAGCCTAAGTGCTAAAGTCGGATCAATTGATGCAACTTATGCTCGATTCGAACAAGGTTCTGCAGAAGTCAGCGACGTAGTTGGTGTTAAAACTAGTTTTGGTGCTACCACAGTGTTCTATAGTCACAGTGATAACAAGAGCGCAGTTACAGGCGAAACCAAAAAAGGTAACTTGATCGGCGTCACACAAAAGGTTGGAGTAATCACTGCTAAAGCTAGCTATGGTGAAACCAATACAAAAGTCACTGCTTACAACGTAGGTTTAGACTATGCCTTGAGCAAGCGTACCGACGTCGGTGTTGCGTATCGTAGTGTTAATCTAACAGGAGCAACAAACGATGTTAAACAACTTGGTGTCGGTCTAACTCATCGCTTCTAATTAGTTGACATTTCTCTAAAAAACGCCTATACTGCTAATAACGGTATAGGCTTTTTAATGACTGAAAATAACAGCGCGAAAGGTCGCACAAGTTTTGATGCCAATGTAGGCGGACAACTTGTAAACTTTATAAACAAAAATGTATCAGAATACCCAACTGAGGCCGGTGGCCCTAAGTTTGATTTAGTACCAGTTACTAAACAAAAAGATATCATGATCAATGTGGCAAGGATGCATGCCAAACAAGAATATGATAGAATTATGGAATTAGTCACTGTTCTACAACGACAAGCAGCTGATATCAAGAAACGCTTGGACATAACTGACATGGTTCATGCTGCCAAATATGATTTTCAATTATATCATGGTCAAACTTATTGGTTAGTATTCGATCAAAGAAAACAAATAACTAGATTAAGTCGCATGGGGCCCAATGATTGGTGTACGGGCAAACCCACAGAATACGAATACATCTGCCAGGTACAATGGTTAGGTGATCACACATGGATAGAGGTTAATTAATGTCTTACACAAATTACGGAAATATTACCATAGATAATTCATATTACACAGGAACATCCTATACCATCGACACCACTACAAATCCCCTGGGAATTTTACCGATGAGCGGCACTGTGCTAGGTGGTGCAATAGGCAACCCATATACTATTACTGGTTCCAATGGTACTTGGGGAGGGTTATACAGCAGCAATACACCTACGGTGACACTAGATGAAAAAGGCATCGAAGTCCTTGAATCAGCCGATATTAAATTAGGCAACATCAGTCTTAAAGATTTCATTAATAGAATCGAGCAAAGATTGGCATTATTAAATCCCAACCCTGAACTTGAAAAAGAATGGACCGAACTCAAAGAATTGGGCGATAGATACAGAGAGTTAGAAAAACAAATCACCGAGAAAATGAAAACTTGGGATATTCTAAAGCGTGAAGATTAAACAAGTCGAAGACAAATATTGGTTAACTTGGCCTGCTCATATGTTAACAGCACAAGATGCTCGACGTTGGTGCTGGGAAACTTTTGGTTCAGGATGGGGTTCTATAAAATTAGGCGTACCAAACAATCAAGGTAATGCAAATCATATTCTCGTATTTCACAGACTGGCCCATGCAAATTGGTTTTTATTACAGTGGAACGTTGACTGAAATTCAATTATGCAGTATAATGACGAGATGAAATCCATTATAATTGACGGTGATCGCGTTAGTACCTATGACGCAATACGATGGGCTAGTAAACAATTTGGTTCGAATTTTAGTATTCAACACGAATTTCCAGGTAAAAAATGGCGATTTGAGTTCAACGATTCTAAAGAAGCAATGTTATTTGCACTAAAATGGTCTCACTGAATCATGAACAGAGACATGGAAAAATACGAAGAATTTGAAAAACGCATGAAGGAAAGATTTCCTAAAATGTTCAGCCAACCATATGGCGGTTTTGCTGTAGGCCCGGGCTGGTGGCCTATCCTGGAATCATTGTGTACTAATATTCAGCATTACAGTGATTGGAAAGAAAAACAAGGCAATTTTATTCCCCAGGTCACTGTGGAGCAGATCAAAGAGAAATTCGGCGGACTGAGGTTTTATTACATCGGTGGGGACGATGTAGTTGACGGCATGGTTCGCATGGCTGAGTCCTGGGCTAGTCATACCTGTGAAGAATGCGGAGTGCCTGGTCAGAGTCGCGGAGGCGGTTGGATTAAAACTTTATGCGACGGACACGATGCTGAGCGTCAAACTCATTATCGAGAAAGATTCAAAAACAATGATCAGTCTTAATTTCAACTTACGCAATCCTTGGAGCACTACATTTAAAAATCTGTGGTGCCGTGTGTACCATACGCCATTCAAGAACAAGTTCATTGAACTAGAAGTTACTCGTGACTTTACTTTGATATCGTTTATGTTTAACTGGACTATTAGACAAAGTCATGCTGGGTTAGATATTGAGTTAGGCCTGCTTGGCTATAACATACATTTTAACTTTTACGACAACCGTCACTGGGATAGCAATTCAAACCGCTGGGAGTCATAATGCCTAACTACGCAGAATATTTTGAAAAGAAAGCCTACAAACCCAAGTACCATATCGGGGACAGAGTGTTTGGATACTACAAGAAAATTCCATTTATCGGAAGTGTGGGCAACGACAGTTTGGTCAGCGAAATTGAGGGGCCGCGTGTAAGTGTGCATTTAGACCTACCTATGAAAATAGATCAAGAAATTCGTAGGGTAATTATAGTTAAACATAAAGATATAAAATCAAAGTTAGTTAACTATCCTGACACTAAAACTTCATGAAGTATAGAATCGAAGTTCGTAATTTTCAATCTAAGTCAATTTCAGTGAGAGTTTCTAAATCAACTATGTTTGATGGAACCTTTATTGAAATTGATAAAACAGTTGCAGACGAAATCGACGAGTGGGTAGTATCGTCTAAAATAGGTCGACGAATTGCTTGGGATATGTGGCAACTAAAAAACAAACAAGCAGTGACATTGTTTATAATGAAGTGGTCATGATGAGCGTGTATGAAAGATTGTATTCAAGATTTTATAACTTCGTGGGAGCAATACGATGGCCGACAGGGAATAATAAATGGATTAACCTGGAATTCAAGACTTGCTGATGCTGGATATTATCGAGTTGAATTAATTCGCATAGCTGATTGGAGTGATCTGCATAAATGGTGCGAAGATACGTTTGGTAAATCGCATTATGCGTGGGTCGGAAGTGTATTTTGGTTCGAATGCAAAGAGAATGCTTTATTGTTTCAATTAAAATGGATATGATTGAATATCTTAAAGATCGGTATCTAACTTGGCGAACAGGTAAGCCCAAGGAACAGCGCGAGTGGGAAGCATGGTATGACACCAATGTAAACTATCGTGCCACTAGAATTAAGGATATGTTTAAAAATTTTGAGCATGTTATAATTGTCGATTCACAGCGGTTTATGGACCCGCGGGAACCATTTGCCTGGGTACCGTGCGAAGATGCTCGACAATACTTTTGGCCTGCTCGTAAATTAGGTGACAATGCTGTGTGGCGTTTTGAACGAGTAATAAACTGTCCTGCTACTACATGGGAGTGGGAAATAAATGAACTAGGTGGTGAAGACAAAGTCTTTGTTGCAACCAACAACAGTGGGGATGCTGCGATGATAGCATTGAAATATTCGTGACTATAACCTATAAACCTTTAGATTTAATTCCCAGCGTTCGTGTTCCAGTGTTACATAAGGTGGTCTATGCTTATACCGCGGACCATGTGCAGGCATTTTATCAACGCAGTTACAAGGATCACTTAGTGGATGCTTGGTTAGAGGAAAATTGCCGGCATCGTTATTATCATAGCCCTGGGTATCTCAAAGAAAAATTTATACAGTTTGAAGATGACCAAGAAGCAATGTTATTTGCACTGAGGTGGGGCATATGACCACTGTGACTCGATACCGCAGCAGTGATTTTGTTCACAGAATCTTGATGCCAAAAGAAAAGAATCAATGGCAGATTGATCAATGGTGTATGTATCAGTTTGGGCCCAGATGGAGTGTAACTGAAAATAGACAAGGCCGATGGTGTTGTTTTTGGCGTGGCCTAAGATCCGAAGACGGCGCTCACTACGAGTGGTTGTTTGTGAACGAAGCCGATGCCTTGTTGTTCGCCTTGAGGTGGTCATGAGAGAACTTAAAAAAGAACTATGGCCGCATAAAGTAGTGCTTGACACGCCGGATTCAATAACTGAAATAGAGATATGGTTAGGGTCACGATTGGGAACATTCAAAGGTCGATGGAACGTAGTCTACTATCATAATCAAACACATTTTTATTTTCGACTAGGAGAGGATGCAACGTTATTTTCTTTGAGGTGGGCGTGATTCAAGCCAGCGTTCGATTATATCATCCACCTCAACGCAACCGTTGGATAGACGAAAGTCCGATCAATGAGTGGTTGCTGGCACATGTGGGAGTTCACGCGAGATTCAAAGATCTTGTAGATGAGGATCGGCCGTGGCACGTGGATCATGAACAAAAATATCTTGAGTATCATTTTGCCCGTGAGCAGGATGCCATGATGTTTAGTTTGAGGTGGGTATGAAAAATTATGTTGTAATACCCTACGACCCAACTTGGCGAGCATTAGAGTGGGCCAAAGAACATTGCCCAAGTTACATCACTAATGATCGCGAAGTTACGCAGCCGAGACCTTATCCCGATCATAATATTGACGATATTAAAATTCGCTTTTATTTCGGCAACGAACGGGATGCAACAGCATTTGCACTTAAATGGGCGTGAACACTATGTCAGTAATTAAATTATCTCAATTTGAGTGGGACAGTATTTTAGTAAAAATAGAGAATGACTATGGTAAAGCTGTGGCACTGATTCGAACAGCTATGCGACGAGAGCTGGGCTGTACCCCAAGAACACATAGATTTTGGAAGCCCGATGAAGGTACAGGTGTCTACGACGGTTATGGGAATTATGTAGAAGAAATTCATTTGGATTTTTATGATGATGCCAAAGAAACCATGTTCAGATTAAAATATCTATAGTTATGAAAAAGAAAAGAATGTTAACTAATAAAGATATATTTGCTGATTGGAAAAATATGCGATTTATTGTTGCGCCTAATTATACATTCAGAGACGATAAGATTAATTTTAAACATTTAATTATTTTAACCGACATTAAATTTTGGGCATTGGCCTCAGATGACTTAGACTGTTGGTGCGAAGAAAATAACTGTAAAACAAAGGGAATGACCGTAGAAATCCCATCTGACAGGGAATTAACACTGTTTTGTTTACGATGGGCTTAAATAATAGATGAAGTATATTTTTTCATTACTACTGTTACTGTGTTCTAATGCGTGGGCATGGGCAAATGCTTCATCGATTTTAGTAATCGATGCCAGCACTGCTCGAGTCATTCACGAATATAATTCCAACTCTATTCGACCAATTGCTAGCATAACTAAATTAATGACAGCTATGGTGAGTTTAGAATTGTATAGTCTTGATGATTATGTTATGATAAACAAAAAACAAAAGATATCAGTCAAAGACCTGTTGACTCGATTATTGATTCGCAGCGATAATAATGCAGCAGAACTTTTGGCAAAACATCATCCGCAGGGCCGTAATGGATTTTTAACCGCAATGAATACCAAGGCTAAAAATTTAAATTTGCATGACACTGTGTTTAATGATCCCAGCGGATTAAGATCTGACAATATTAGCACTGCCACAGAAGTTGCGGCACTGACCATAGAAGCATCAAAGTTTGATTTTATACGAGAAATCAGTGTTGTTCCACAGACAAAACAACTCACAAATACCAATTTTCAAATTTTGAAAGATTATCACAACATTTTAGTTAGCAAAACAGGATTCACTACAGCAGCAGGTAGATGTCTTACAATGTTAGTTGACCATGGCCAAACCCGTTACGTAATTATAATTTTGGGAGAATTAACTAAAATGGCTCGAGAAACCACTGCTCGAACTTTATTGCAGGTCAGCGCCAATAAATACAGTTATAATTGACATATTTTACAGAAACCAGTAAAATAACACTATGACCGCAATGAGCAGAAGTCGACAAAGACATACCTTTCAGGCAAGACGTGCAAACAGCGACGAGTTTACCGAGATTATGGAAGAAATTCGAAATCAAGATTTCTCAAGAGATAACGACGAGGAATGGCAGAAAAATAATATGGAATACGATTTACGCACCACTGATTGGATTTTGGAAAAAGTTCGAAATAGTAAAACTTATTCCCAAAATTTATATGCTGCCATGTGCAACAATGATTTCCAACGAAATGATGTATTACCGATTCTCAAAGATCAGTACTGGCATTGCAGTTGGAGATACGCTGGGGGCATTATCGCCGACATGCGTGAAGAAGGGGACTACATTGATTGGTACTGTTCAGGCATAGTGGGAGATGCTGAAATCGATGAGGGCGACTATCGTACCAAAACAGGATATGTACCTGAGTGTACCATCACCGACGAAATTCGAGAAGACCTATTCAAATTGGGATGGTTGTGTTTTTCCGATAAAGATTAATTAACAAGGAGACTGTATGTTTGCAACTGTAGAAACAAAATTATGGCGAACTGCCAGCGAAGTAAATGAAGCAATGGTTCGAGTTTATAATCATATGCTCATGGCCATTGTAACCAGCGGCGTAGTAAGTTATTTGGTTAGTACTAGTCCTGGACTCATGGCATTTTTCTTTACTGGATTTATGAAATGGGTTGTGCTGTTCGCACCATTGGTTTTTGTGTTTTTGGTGCCCATGCTCTTAAATTCAGGCATTTCTAAAACGGGCAAAATTTTAACCCTGCACGGCTTTGCTGGACTAATGGGACTGAGCATGGCCAGTATTTTTGTGGTCTATACACTAGGCAGCATTGTGTCGGCATTTTTGGGTGCTGGGGTACTGTTTGGCACTATGAGTCTTTATGGTTATTTTACTAAACAAAGTTTGGACAGTATTGGTAAATGGTGTTTTGTGGGCTTGATTGCAATTGTGATTGCCAGTATAATTAATATCTTTGTTGGTAGTAATGTAGCACAAATGGTGATCAGCGCATTAGCTATTATTATCTTTTTGGGATTAACTGCATATGATACTCAACAAATTCGAGAAATGGTCAGTGAGCACACAGATGACAGTATTGAAATCAGTGCGGCGTTGACTTTGTATTTGAATTTTATTAACTTGTTTATTAGCTTACTTCAACTATTTGGCGGGAAAAAAGATTAAATGGCACAATACGCACATTACTGGAGTTGTTCAAAGTTTGCAGACTGGGTTCGCGGTACTAAAAAACTTAGTGCAGGTACGTCTGAAGAATGGGACAATTGGACCACTGCGGCAAAAATGAAACACAACTTCCGATATTGGTTAGCAGAAGACGGGTTAGATCATCTTCAAAATTTTGTTTATTACATTCCCAATCGCTTAAATGATATACGATATTACGTTAATAATCGCTGGGTCTCTCATAGTCATCGCCTTACAGCAAGCCCTAAGGACATCAAACCGGGTTCATGGTGTGATGTGGGCAATCGTTTTTTGCCTTGTCTATTTAACGAGCTTGTGGATTTTGTTGAAATAGAACAAGCATGGCACCACTGTATCTGGAGTGACGAAGCTAAAACTAAATTTAATGTGCCTTGGTATCGTCGAGGATGGTTGAGGTGGCGTACATGGCGTTGCCCAGAAGCTGGTCTAGAATATTTGAAATGGGCCGCAGGTCTTAAAGTCGATGAAACTATGGGAGTCGAGCCTGGTGAAAAGGGCTACGGAGAGCCCACATACCAAGCCAAAGCTGCTAAAGAAATTATTGATCTTTACACTTGGTGGACTGTGACTTATCGCAATCGCCCTGATCCCTATGATGCCAGTGGTTGGACTGCTCACTGTGATGCAATGCGTGTAAAATACCCAGGTAGTTTTTTGTCTAGTTTGAACAGCAAAGATCCAGCAGATCGTCGAGCCAGCGATAAAGCACACAAGCTTCTTCGTAAGATCGAAGCAGCCTACGCCAAAGAGGACGAAGCTATGATGATTCGTTTAATTAGAATTCGTGAATCACTGTGGACTTAACATGAGCTCAGATACTTTTTTTGAATTTCTTGCTTTTGTTGTGCAAGTTATTTTTTGGTGGTTTATTTTTCAAACATTGTTCGCTGTTCTCTTGCGTATGCGAGAAAACAAAGAACAACGTTTCAAAGACATGATCGAAAAACTAGACGAAGTTACTCATCGAGTTTTGGTTGAAAAACACGGGGATATGTATTATTGGTTCGATGCAGACGATCATGAATTTTTAGCACAGGGCAAGAGTCTCGAAGACACCATAGATATCCTTAAAAAACGTTTTCCTACTCATATGTTTTTTGTAACTACCGGGGACAAAAAATATAAAATTGCTAGTCCGAATTGGAATTTAGAGCCTTATTAATAAAAAGTATTACTTGCTCAAAAATATTAATTCTGCTATAATGTACACAGTTTAACACTGTCGGATCATTTATATGAGTATGCACCTCCATCATCCCAGTCTCAGTCTCAACGGCAAGAAAAAAGGCAAGGTCAAATTTCGCAATGCTGAAGAAGCTCGCCGAGCTCGCGAACTGGAAGATTCTTGGAAAGATCTACAGAAAAAATGGGGCGTTGAGCAAGAAGAAAAGAAACGCAAACGAGCATTGGCCGCAGCACCTTTGCAGGGAAATTATAAACTCAGTGTGCCGCCTGGTAGAAGTTCTTCTCACATTCCCAGTCTTAACAGCGGTGCTGGAGTAGCAACTTTGGCTCCAGCAAAAGTATACACGGGCACAAAAGTCAAAGGTATTGCAACCATGCATAAATCTAATGCAGTTCCAGTCTTCAGTGACGAAGAAGCAGTTGAAATTTCTAGAATGAGGCGTGGTTAAAACTTGTATTGGTAGGTAAATAGACATTTAAGGAGAAATATTAAAAAGTGGCAAAAGAAGAAGGTATGAAAATGAATGGCGTTGTAACCGAAGTATTAGGTAACGCCATGTTTCGTGTTAAGATTGAAAACAGCGAGTATCTAGTTACCGCTTATATCGGCGGAAAATTACGTAAGCATGACATCAAAGTTATTGCAGGTGACAAAGTAGTCATGGAAATGAGTCCATACGATCTCACTAAAGGCAGAATTATGTATAGAAATTAACTTCTATAAATAGTTTTATGTCCGATCTAAGAAACTTAATTAACCTAGTAGAAGCAAAAAGCAAACAAGATTTAGTATTAGAGAAACTTCCTTATACTAGATCAGGATTGGCTCCAGTAATGAGTCAAGCCACCGTCGATTATCACTACGGTGATCTTGCTAAAGGTTACGTGGATCGTTACAATAAAGGGGAAGGGGATCCTGTTTTCAATGAAGCAGGTGCATTTCTGCATAATATTTTCTTCCCACAGCTAATGACTCCAAAAAATGCCAATTCTCCAAAAGGCGCCAGCCTAAGTTTAATAAATCGCCGTTATGGCGATTTTAAAAGCTTCAAAGAAGAATTTAAAAAAGAAGCCATGAAAATACAAGGTTCCGGCTGGATCTACATGGCTCGAAACGGCGATATCAAAACTATAAAAAATCATCAAATTAAAAATGACATTGCTTTGCTCATTGATTGGTGGGAACATGCATGGGCCAAAGATTATGGTGCTAATAAAAGCAAATACTTAGATAATATTTGGCGTTGTATCAATTGGGACAAAGTAAACATTAGAATCTACGCTGGAAAATAATATGCTAACTTTAACAGAAAATGCAGTACAAAAAATTAAAGAGCTTTTGGCCGAAGAAGGCAACCCAAACTTAAAACTAAGAAGTTTCGTTCAGGGTGGTGGCTGTAGCGGAATGCAATACGGTTTTACATTCGACGAAACACAAAACGAAGACGATTTTGTAATAGAAAACGATGGTATAGCAGTGTTGGTAGACTCAATGAGTATGCAGTATATGGATGGTGCTAAAATCGATTATAAAAACGATTTAATGGGTTCGAGTTTTAGTATTGATAATCCAAATGCCCAAACTAGTTGCGGTTGTGGTAGTAGTTTTAGCCCTTATTAAGGTTTAGACTAATTAGTCTAAACCCGATAAATAAGTTAAATGGGTTTTAGACTATGACAAATTTCGTTTATGTATACACCGGTGCTGCACCAAATGACGGCACAGGTAATTCTATCAGGGATAGCTTTACTATCCTAAATGAAAATTTTCGCTGGTTTCACGGCAATATTTGGCCGGATCAAAGCCAAAACGATTTAACTGCCAATATTACCAGTACTTATATCAGTAGATTTAACTTAGTACAGTCTGGGGAAGTACAAAGCGGCAGTTTTGGAAATACAGATGCATCTTCTACTTACTTAGGCAACGTTTTTACTGCTAGTAATTCATTTCAAGGAAGGTTAGGCGCACAGGGTGGAAATGCTGCTATTGTATCAACTTTAAGTGCAACAGGAAATGTAGCTGTAGCAAATTTAACAGTTAATGGATCCGCTACATTAAGTTCTCTTACTATCAATAGTTTAAATAATACCGTAATAGGCAACATTACTCCAGCAACTGGTGCGTTTACTACTATATCGTCAACTGGAAGTATAACTACAGGCGGGGATGTAATTTTAACCAATGCAAATGTTACCAATGTTAGATATCTGAGCAGAAATGTATCAAATTTTCTATCAGCTAATTTACAGTCTAGTGCCACAATTTCATTATCAATAGGTAGCGTCGGACAATTCAATGCTGTTAGTATTAATACCAATGCCACACTTGGGTATTCTACTATTTCTACTGGAGTTGAAAGGATATTAGTTGTAAAAAATCAAAACGACGGTGTAGTTAGACAGATAACATTACCCAGTGCATTTAATAACAAAGGTAATGCCACCATACTAATTGGAGCAAATAGTTCTGCAATGTTACAATTCATACCATTCAACACTGATTCCGCAAATGTATACGTAAACATTACTAATACTTAAAATATGTCAGCACCAATTTGGTTAACTAACCCCGGCGATCTCGGTATTATACCAGAACAAGAATATTTTGAATTCTTTTTCGATGCTTATAATCCGGGTGGTGGTTCATTGACTTACAGTGTAATCGCAGGCCAATTACCCACTGGATTAGAAATTAAATCCAATGGGTCTATGTTAGGTATTCCTAGCGGAAAAGTGGGCGGTGTACCCAGTGCTGTAGAAAAAGTAACTGTTAGCGAATTTACAATTCGTATTACTAATTCTAGTTATCTTGTTGCTGATAGAACTTTTACACTTACAGTGGCCGGCATTTTACCGCAGACCATAACACCGACAGCCACTGATCTAGGTACCTTTGTTGATGGCACTTTTATTGAGATCGATATCAATACCATAGAGCCCAATCCTTATTTAGATTCTACATTTTCTATTATCGAAGGAGAATTGCCTCTTGGTCTATCACTGGACCCTATAACCGGCATTATATCAGGTTATGCTGAACCTGTGCAAACAGGGCAGTCATCGGGTAATTCAAATTTTGACATGAGCCCGTGGGATGAATATGCATTTGATTTTACAGGTATAAGCAGTAGTAAAAATTATCAATTTACCATCAAAGCAGACAACGGTGTAACCATTGAAACTAAAATTTACACCATATATATTATTGCTATCTCAAATCTAACAGCAGACAATGATATTTTAAAAGCAGACAATGTAAGTTTGATCACTGCCGATTATGCGCCCCCTTACCATACTCCTGTCATTTTAAATACAGCAGGATCTCTGGGACAAGCCAGACAGAACACAGAAGTTAATGTCGAAATAAACGGAAAAGATTTTGATAACGATGCTATTAACTATGTCCTTGTCAGCGGATCTTTGCCGCCAGGATTATCACTGAACACCACATCAGGGTGGATTACAGGAATTGTTCCTTTCGGACAATTGGGTAGCACAACTTACACTTTTTCAATCAGTGTTTTTAAAACAGACATTCCCGAATATATAAGCCCAGCTAAGATATTTACATTAGATGTACTAGGACAAGTTGACGACATTGTTACTTGGATTACTGACAGTGATTTAGGAATTTTATATGGCGGCGAAATCAGCGAACTGTATATAGAAGCTACCACACCCAGCGGTCGATTATTAAATTATAACATTACTGCGGGCAGCTATGGAAGACTCCCCCCAGGACTAACATTGACTACTAGTGGGTTACTGTCTGGTAGAGTAAGTTTTGAAAGCTTCATGTTAGACAGTGGAACCACAACATTCGACAACAATACCACACTAACTACATTTGATAGAGTTTTTACTTTTACAATATCTGCAGCAGATATAGAAAACTATGTTTACAGTACAAAAACATTTACACTAAAAATTAGTGTAAATGATATTAAACCTTTTGAAAACTTATACATATCAATTTTACCAAACAAAGAACAAAGAGCTATATACAATTCTATTGTGAATAACGGGGACATTTTTCCCGATAGTTATTTGTATCGTTCTACAGATCCGTGGTTCGGTAAAAATATACAAAGAAGAAGTTTATTTTTGGCAGGATTAAATCCAGATACTGCGGCTGAATATATTAGCGCAATGACTTTAAATCATTACTGGAAAACTTTGTATTTTGGAGAAATCAAAACAGCACAGGCCTTGGATAATAATTTTAATTCGATTTATGAAGTTGTTTACGTAGAAATTTTAGATAGAGGTGTAAATGATCAAGGTTTGGGGCCGAATTTAAGCATATCATTGCCATCTAATAGTAGAAACATTAGCACTGTTTATCCCAATAGTTTCCCCAATATGGCTCAGAGAATAGAAAATAGCGTTGGATATGAAAATCGAAGTATATTACCCAAATGGATGACTAGTAGACAACGCGACGGAACTGTGTTAGGATTTACAAGGGCACTGGTGCTGTGTTACGCCAAACCCGGAAAAGCTGAAGAAATAGCTTATAGAGTAAGACAGATACAACGCGAATTACAATATATAGATTTTACTATTGACAGATACGAATGGGATAATTCACTGAGTGACAGTTTTAATAAATCCACTGGATCATTTATTCCAAATAATTTTGCTTATGCATCTGGAAACATTACTGCTAATACAAACAGCAATATTATTACAGGATTAACAACAACAATCAATGGTGCAGGAACTATCAGCGGAACTGTCGGAACTACTACACTAATCGGCACAAACACATCATTCGGTACTGAATTTAGGATAGGAAGGCCTGTGTATAGAGCAGACACTAATCAAGAGATTGGCATAATCAAAAGTATATCTAGTTCAACCAGTTGTAATGTAGTAAATCCACTAGTGTCTACTATTTCAAATATTTCGTATTTTGCCGAAACAAATACCACAGAATTCAGCACTGAAATTTTTGTTGGAGATACAATACTTGTTGGTAATGTACGGTTAGGTACTGTAAAATCTGTTAACAGTGATTCCAATATCACATTGTACGCAAACAGTCTTGCAAACGTAACCAATGTGCAATTCTTGCACAACAATAAAGATCCTAGTAATCTGCCTGGAGAAGGAGATAAATATCTCAAGTATCCTCAAGTTGGAGTAATAACATAAATGGCAAGCCAAATTAATTATGACATAATCGACGGCACATACCCTGTTGCTGGTCAAGACAATAGTAGTCAAGGTTTCAGAGATAATTTTACTAATATTAAAAACAACTTTGAAAGTGCCTACGACGAAATCACCGATCTACAAAACAAAGTAATCTTAAAATCGCCGCTTAATAACGGTATTTTTGATAATAATATGCAGGGTAATGTAATTACCAATGCAAAGACTCAAGGTTTCCGAGATCTGAGATATAATAGAAATAGTGTAAGTGGCTCCATTAATGTAGATTTTAACACAGGATCTTATCAAACAATTAACTTGGTGGGAAACACCAGTATCAGTCAGTTTGCAAATTTTCCAACAACCACGGATACATTCAGCAGAATCAAACTTCAATTTGAAGTTCCTAGTTCTAGTTATACTGTGACGTTACCAAACAGTCCAACTTCTAATGTCAATATTAATACTAGTTCTATTGCAGGATTGAATCCATCTACAAATTTATTGAGATTTGATGGTCCTGGTACTTATACCTACGAATTTGGAACCACAGACGGTGTAAATTTTAACATTATCGATTTAACTAATAACCGAGACACGGTGCCGGGCGGTAGTTTAACAATTACCACCGATGTAGGCGGTGCGGCTACTGCAGGTATCACTATGTCTGTTACCAATATAGGGGGTGTTGCGGTAGGTAATATCACTGCAACAAACTTTTTTGGCAATATCACAACTCTTGGCGGCAACTCTGCATCATTTGCCAGCAATATAACTGCTGGAAATTTAATTGCTAATACCGGTATTGTGGGAACATTGAAAACTGCACTGCAACCTAATATTACATTATTAGGTACATTGTCATCAGTGTCAGTAACTGGCAATGCTAACGTCGGAAATCTTACTGTCACTGGCATTACCGATATGTGTGGTGGAACCCAGTATGGTTATCAGTTTGTTGCCGATGCTGCAAACGGCGCAAGCACACAAATTTTCAGTAATGTTGGTTGGTGTTTAATTGCACCAAATGCAGTGATTTCAAGTTACACTATCATTATGCCATCTACGCCCATGGATGGTCAAGCTATTAAAATCAGTTTTGCCAACACTATTACAGCATTAACGCATACTACAGGCGGAGCATTACTTAAAGGTGGATTTTCTACTGCCAATGCTAATGTAGGCGGCGAATGGATTTATCACTACACAACCAATACTTGGTATAAGGCTTCTTGACATAATCAAATTGATTGATCTCCTAGTTTAAATATTGTATAATTGCAGTATACTAGGAGTTTCTTTTATGCAAATTGATCTTAATAGATACGCTAAATTCGTTGATGCAGTTACTTCGAAGGAATCAAATAATTACGATTACCTACATCGAAGAATTGAAGACCTAAGGCTTCAGACGGATTCGACACTTAATCCTAGTCTGCTGTTGACTGCTGCCATTGGATTAGCAGCTGAAGGTGGAGAGTTTGCGGAAATTCCTAAAAAGATCTTTTTTCAAGGCAAACCTTACAATGAAGATGCTCGTTTTCATATGAAACGAGAATTAGGAGACATTATGTGGTATTGGATCAATGCTTGTCGGGCATTAAACTTAGATCCCAATGATGTTATTGCAGAAAATGTAAATAAATTAGAAAGCCGATATCCCGGCGGCAAATTTGATGCTCACTATAGCGAAAATCGGAAAGACAATGACCTCTAATAATTATAAAATAAACGAAGACACATACCAAGCATTGCTGGATATGTATGGATTCTTTTGTGACGGTAGAATATTTTTAGCCCGAGAATTACTTGAAAATATTTTGGGGATTGAAACTAAGGAAAAAGCATAATGCATCCGTTAACTCCAGACTTAAGTCAATTAAAAGATGACGAGCTTCATAAAAAAATCTATGAACTTACGCAGAGACTAACACAATCTTATAGATTCGGAAACTATGAAATAGTGGGCCAGATACACATGATTCTTGAAGATTACACCGAAGAATCCAATCGTCGGCAGCGTAAAGTACTAGAAGATCTTGCACAAAAAAATAGTAAATTCGACGGTATCATTGATATTAAATGAAACAATACGACGAATACGGCCAAGTACATTTTTCAGCCGACGATTTATGTGATCTTCTATATCAAAATCCTAAAATCGAATTAACAAATTTTTTAGTAGACGACCCCGAACTTTTTAATAAAAGTATTCGAAATTTATATGCAGATTTTTCTAAGTTAAAAAAATATCCAACAAATTACAGCGTTAACTTAGCAGAATTTGATGCAACTAATCAAAGCACATGGCACATGCCACAAGAATATAAAGAGTTTGATATTGCACAATATGTATTAGAACTGTGTAAAACACAAGAAGAACTACAAAGAGTTGGGCAAGAATTGTTATTATATCAAGATCGTAATCTTTTTATGTTGTTACGTTTTATGAAATACTTAGTAGATACACTTCGAAAAAATAACATTGTCTGGGGTGTTGGTAGAGGCAGTAGTGTAGCCAGCTATGTACTATATTTGATTGGTGTTCATAAGATAAACAGTCTTTATTATGATCTTGACATCACAGAATTTCTTAAATAAAATAAAGGAAATTGCAATGTCTAGAATTTATAAAACAGCAGGTGGCAGATCAATTGACATGGATAAATTTCGATTACAACACGAAAAAGAACAAGCAATTGGTAATATGAAAGTTAATGCCCGTGGGGATGAAGTCGATAATAGCAATAAAATTATTCGTAGTAGGAATGAGGTTATGCGGGAACATTATAAAAACAAAACTGGTAGGAATTAAAAATGGCTATTGAAAATCCGTTCGATCAAAAATTAAAATTTAAATTTACAAATAAAATCAAAAGTATAAAGCCGCTGAGGGATCATGTTATTGTAACTGACATGAATTTCGGCCAGCGTACTCTTAGCAGCGGCATTGTACTGTTGGGCGATGATGCAAAAACAGACGGAATTAGACCCAGGTGGTGCTGCGTGTATGCTGTGGGACCAGAACAAAAAGATGTAGTACCGGGCCAATGGATCCTAGTGGAACACGGACGATGGACAAGGGGTATCGAAGTAGAAATTGATGACGTTGAATTTACTATTCGTCGAGTGGATGCTAGTGCAATCATGCTAGTCAGTGATCACGCACCCGAAGCTGACGACATGATATCAACTGCTGTTCATGCAGAAAGAAAACAAAGAGAATATTATGGCGAATAAAAGTTGGACACTGACTACTGAAGAAGATCCGGATAATCCTGAAAGTTTGTTACTAACATTTCCACCGGACTTATTAGAATCGGCGGGTTGGAAAGCCGGCGATATTTTAGACTGGAAAGACAACGGCGACGGATCCTGGTCTTTAATCAAAAAAGAATAATATGGGTTTTAACATATATTGGGATACTGATAAAATTATCAGTGACCTTCGTGCCTGTGCTGGCCAGGCAATTTCCCCTTACAATGACGGTTATAGTGCGTGGTATTGTAAAAAAGACTTACTTATAATTAAGTATGAATTAGAAGAACTATTAGACCGTTGTCCGACTTTTTCTCACGTAGAAGAGAAGTTTCATGACGAAATGGCCAAACAAAAAACTTGGAAAACTCTCAATGACAAAATGTAAAACATGCAATAAAGAATACACAATTACCTGCGATTATAATCAAGGACGTTGCCCGCATCATCCACCGCAAGTCAACGCATACAATATGCGATACTATAATTTATATAAATTCTTAAAAAATCTTTTTAGTAGAACTAAATCTAACCCGTAACCAAGGAACTATTATGCCCTATAAGTATGTGACCGCAGAAGTAGAAGTTGATATCGAAGAATTTGACACTGACGAACTAATAGAAGAACTAGAAAGACGTGGTGTTGACTATAATACCAATGGAGTAGACGGTGATGAAATGCGGGAAGTTTTGGATCAGATTTGGCAAAAACGTCGAATCGGCCAAGACTACCAAGCACAGTTAGATAAATTGATTTATGGTGTGTTAGGTAAAATTGTATGATATTCAATCATATTAAGAACCTTAAAAAAGAAGGCAAACGCATCGGTATTACCTTCAGCACATTTGATTTACTACATGCCGGACACATTGCTATGTTGTCCGAATCTAAAAACCACTGTGATTATTTAATTTGCGGATTACAAACAGATCCTACAATCGACAGGCCTGATACAAAAAATAAACCAGTGCAAACAATAGTAGAACGTCAAATACAATTATCGGCTTGTAGATATGTAGATGAAGTAGTTATATATCAAACTGAAAAAGACCTCGAAGATCTATTGCTTATTTTGCCTGTAGATGTTAGAATACTGGGTATCGAGTATGCAGACAAAGAATTCACAGGTAAACAAATTTGCGTGAACAGAAAAATTGAAATTGTATATAACGGTCGAGATCATAGTTTTAGCTCCAGCAGTCTAAGAAAGCGTGTGGCTAACGCAGAGGCCAGTAAGCAAACGTAAATTATCAAAAAGGCAAACAATGAAAGAACTTTGGACAGAAAAATACAGGCCAAAAACTATCGACGGCTATGTGTTCACTGACACAGGCACAAAAGATCAGATTGAAACTTGGATCAAAGAAAAAGCTTGCCCGCATCTCTTATTGTACGGGCCAGCAGGCACAGGAAAAACTACTTTAGCAAAAATTCTTGTTAATCAGCTAAACATTGACGAGTATGATTTTTTACAAGTTAATGCCAGTCGGGATAACGGTGTAGATTTCCTTAAGGATAAGATTGAAGGCTTTGTAAGCACATTGCCGTTTGGCGATCTTAAGATTGTGCTGCTAGACGAAGCAGATTATCTTAGTCCCAATGCACAGGGACTACTCAGGGGCTTAATGGAAACTTATCAAGCACAGGCAAGATTTATTCTAACCTGTAATATGGTACATAAAATTATTACTCCCTTAAAATCTCGTTGCACAGAACTACACATTAACAAAACAGATCAGACTGAGTTCACTGCTCGAGCAGCAACAGTGCTTATGTCCGAAGGCATTGATTTTGATCTAGAAACGTTGGACAGTTATATTAGAGCAACTTACCCGGATTTGCGTAAGTGTCTGAATTTACTTCAACCCAACAGCAGTACAGGTGTATTAATTAGTCCCAAAGAAAGTGACGGCGGCACAGCAGACTATAAACTGGCCATGGTTGATTTATTCAAAGCTGGCCGCATCAAAGATGCTCGTAAATTGTTATGCAGTCAAGCAAGACCTGAAGAGATGGAAGAAATTTTCCGCTGGATGTACGATAATTTAGATCTTTGGAGTAGAACTGAAGAAGGTCAGGATGATGCAATCGTTATTATTCGAAAAGGTGCGGCCAATCACAGTCTAGTAGGAGACTACGAAATAAATCTTTCAGCTACACTAGTGGAGTTATCTAGAATTGAACAATAAAAACATTTATCTCGTAGCATATTATCATATGAAACCCAAGGATCCTAAACGTACTAAAGAACCAGGATACATGACTAATACAGATAATATCGAATTTGACGAATCTATAAATATTACTAGAGGATTAAAAACAAGGGACGAACTCGGTGCTAAAGTTATTTTAGATTTAACTAACCAAGTAGTTAAGAAAAATACTTTTAACGATAATTTGGACTTTCCTAGCATACTGGCTCACTACCAAGAGGGGTATCCCAAGTATATCAATCCTTTATTAGCACAATTATATCCGGAGCAAGTCGATGCCAATGCCAATGTACACAGCAAAGAAGAAAAAGAAGGAAGTTGATCCAAATGCTCCTCCCCGACCTTCCTTGTTAGGACATGAAAAAGAAATGAAAGTTTGGAGAGAACAGTTTGGTTCTTTGGCCAATCAAAATACCAGTCAAGCAATAGAAATTGCAACTTTGCGACGTAAAGTTAATAAACTCGAATCTCAAATTGATGCAGTGACTAGTTTTGTAAATCGTAAATTACGTTGACAAGTCTGCAACAATCTAGTATAATCAAATCTATGAAACAAAAAATAATTCTAACCGATGCAGACGGTGTACTACTTGATTGGGAATATGCATTTGATGTTTGGATGCAACAGCACGGGTTTACTAAATTAGATTCCCTGAAATACAATATTGGTAAGCGTTATGGAATTGATGAAGATCAAGGGCGTAAGTTAATTAAAATTTTTAATGAGTCAGCCCATATAGGGTTTTTGCCCCCATTACGTGATGCCATGCATTACGTTAAACGATTGCACGAAGAACATGGATATGTATTTCACTGCATTACTAGTTTGACTAAAGATGAAAATGCTCAAGAATTACGCAGGATGAATCTACGCAAGCTATTCGGAAAAACCGCATTTGAAAAATTTATATTCTTAGATACTGGCGCCGACAAGGATCAAGTATTAGAGCCATATCGAGATTCGGAACTTTGGTGGATTGAAGATAAAATTGATAACTGCCAAGTTGGTACATCGCTGGGTCTTAAAAGTCTATTAATGGAACATGGACATAACATGAATTATAACGATCCCAAAATTCCTCGAATGAAGAATTGGCGTGATATTTATAATATCATAGTAGTGGGGAGTTTACCTCCCCACTCATGATTAAATCTCCCGATAAATTTTAAGTACTTCAATAACGGCAGGATGTCTTTGTATGTCCTTGCCGGTCAGTTCTATACCATCAACATATTGTGTATGTTTGTATTCTTCAACTAACGCCTTGAAGTCTAATAATCCGTTGTCAGGGTCTTTTCTGTCTGCCTGTCGAGTATCTCCGGTTACAACCATTTTACTATTTTCGCCTAAACGTGTTAACAGCATTTTCATTTGATTGGGTGTCGCGTTTTGCATCTCGTCGGCAATGATCCACGAATTTTTAAATGTCCGTCCACGCATGAACGCTAGGGGAGATATCTCTATTATTTGTTCATCTAGCATTCGGGCTATCTCTTTACGATCGTAATACTCCGATAAAACATCAAACAAGGGTCTAGTCCAGGGTTCCATTTTTTGATTAAGATCCCCTGGCAGAAATCCGTGTTTTTCGTCATCTACTCCAACGGCCGGTCTGGTCAGCACAATTTTAGTAATCACCCCCTCTTTGAGTGCTTTAATCCCAGCTAACATAGCCAACATAGTTTTACCGGTACCAGCAGGTCCCGTGGCAAAAACAATAATTTTGCTGGGATCTGTTAACAGATTAATATATGTTTCTTGATTTAGTGTTTTGGGAAGTAAATGAACTTGACGCTTTTTTGTGTTGTTGTAATAAGTGTTTATACTTACTACATTATTTTCTACTGCTTCAGCTTGGTAGAATTTGCTTTTTCTCTTTGACAATGTATCCTCCTGATAAGAGAATGAACTTTAGTTGTTAGCAGACCATCTAACAACACGGTCCACGTAAATATTTAAGAGGATACAAGATCAGCAATCACTAGCTTTAATTATTTTTTCTAAAGTATAAGTATTAGGCTATTCGAAACGTTTCTATTAGAAAAACTATTGCAACCATTTGTATAAATATTGCTATGCCTGCAAATATAAAAGACGTATTACAAAATATTAAAACCATTTACATGACTGACAGTAGTCTAGAAACTCTATTAGACTATGAGCGTGTGCTTGACGAAATGGACTTATACGCATTCGACCATTGGAAACTTGGGGAATTGGTAGAAGGCCCAGTATACGAAAAATATTTCGTAACTTGTACGTGGATGTTTCCATTTAGGAAAATGCCTGACCCTAGGGGTGGCGAGAGATTGTTAAATTATGGATGCGAAATCAGTTATAAAAAAGACTCTTTTGAATATCCTATTACTGTAAAAAGTCCCGACGATTTCGAACCAGGTACCAAAGTTCCAAGAATGGTGTCTAAGCCAGTCTGGCTAGTATCTATTACTATACCTAAAAAATTAATGAGTGATATACAACAAGGCAGCATTGAATTAGAAAATGAAACGTTGGACACCGAAGATATTGAAACTGCATATGAGCAAGGATTAGATGACGAAACCAACGTTAATGCGGGTGAAGAACAAAATGCACAACAACAAGCTCAACCAGCCCCAGCTATTTGAAGGCTTAGAAAAAGACGATCTGGCTAGATTAGTCTTTCCAGAACTTCATATCGACGAATTTAAAAGTAAAATGGGAGATGACGCCGACATCATTGTGTTAAGTTTTCTCGTCGATGGGAAAGAACCTGCCACTGACTTAATGAATTTTATTGAGCGAGGCTATGATTGGGTGTTTGATGCTGACATTAGTTCGGGAGAGCTCGATGACGGGCAATACCTAGTGTTTGTTGAACTAGAAAGAAGTCCCGAAGCAGCAGCAGAAATCTACGAACTAGTGGAAAATGTGTTAAATCTAACAGGGCAAACTTTTAGTGATTGGACGTTTCAATATCGAAAAAATTCGAGAAAGTTTGACATTACACTAGATAATTTTAATCAGCACGTACCGTTGACCCCTGACGCATATATAGAAAAATTCGGAGATCAGGAAACAAATATCGACGGGAACATAGATGCTATGCTAGAAGCTGCTAGAGTCCCTTTTGTTAAAAAAGCACCAGTTAATGATTTCACTGAAAGTCTGAGAGTTGCAGCCGGCTTAAAATAACCATTTTTTTACTAAATACTTGAGTAGAAACACTCAAGGAGTTTAGTATGTCGCAGGGATTCAATTTTGAGTTTACGTTAACTCAATTAAAAGAAATGGTACCAGGCAATCCATACATTGATCATTGGTACGAAGCAATTTGTAAAATATTACCCGATTACGATATTAACACAAAACCTAGGATAGCCGCATTCATTGCCCAATGTGCTCACGAGTCGGGCGGATTTAAAGCTATTAAAGAAAATTTAAATTATCGTGCAGTAACGCTAAGAAAAATATTCCCTAAATACTTTCCCGATGATGCCATAGCTAACAGATATGCAAATATGCCTAACAAGCAAGAAGCTATTGCCAATCGAGTTTATGCAAATAGAATGGGCAACGGGCCCGAAGAGTCAGGCGATGGATACAAGTATTGCGGGCGCGGTCTAATACAATTAACTGGCAAAGATAATTATACAAGGTATGCACAAAGTTTAGAGATTAGTGTAGAAGAAGCCAGCGAACATTTACTTACTTTTGAAGGTTGTGTACAAAGTGCAGCTTGGTTCTGGGAAGCTAACAACTTAAATCAATGGGCCGACAAAGGTGACATTTTAACCTTAACTAAACGTATTAACGGTGGTACAATCGGTTTAGAAGATCGTATCAAGCACTATAATCACGCCTTACACGTTTTAGGGGCACATTAAAATGGGATGGAATCCGTTTAAGAAAAGCAGTTGGAAAAAAGTAGGTAATGACATTAACAAAACTGTTGTTCAACCGGTTCAACAGGTAGTAACACCTGTAGTTAATACTGTAGTCAAAGAAACATCCAAAGCTGTTAATGTTGCAGGCAAAACCATTGTTGATACTTCAGGTAAGTTAACCAAGGACGCTGAGAATCTAGCCAAAGACACTGTTAGCAATATCCAAAAGATTGTGGTCAGTGATGCTGTTAAAGCCTACACTCAAACAACTAAGGCAGCAATGGCCACTGCTAAAGTAGCAGACGCTGCTATGAATGACATTGAAGCTGGTGCTAAACTAACAGGTCAGATATTAGAAAAAGGTGTCTATGAAGTTGCTGAAGTGGGTGAACTGATTGCTGAGTGGGTCGAAGCTAATTATTGCCAGATTGGTGTAAGTATAGCACTAGGCACTATTTTTGCTGCCTTACTTTATCGACCAGAACCAAGCAGCCAGGCGACAACTACTGCTGCTACTGCTCCATTAAGTTCAACTGCTATTCTTTATCTAAGTGCTAAGGAAACTGTAGGCGCTGTGGCATTAGGAACAGCCTGTGATCTAACTGCTAAGGCATTCGTTGAATTAATTTGGATCAGCAAAGATATACAAAAGGCCATTGGCAGCAAGAACAAACAGATCTTAACTGATGCTATTGCTTTTACCTTAGCTAAGAGTATGGACGCAGCAGCAGGTGCTATGATTGTTCCGCAGAGCTGTGCGGCAGTAGTGGCTGGTATTGTAACAACACTGGTAGCACAGCTGGCCTGTGAGCAGACATTACCCAGTGGCGCTAGAGAATGGGCCACCGTAGGAGCAAGTGGTTTATAATATGTTGTTATTAAGCTTTATTCCTGACAGTTTTTTATTGTGGGTAATAAACACAATACTAATAATGGGGGCTATAAGCTCAATCCTGTCTTTTTTCTTATTACATAGAATTGTTAGATGGTTTCCAGCACTAGCACCGTATCATTTATTATTTCAAATTGTTAGTATTGTTCTTTTAGTTGCTGGTGTGTATTTTAAAGGTAGTTATGCCACAGAAGCTGCTTGGCGTGAAAAAGTAAAAGAAGCAGAAGCCAAAGTTGCTGTTGCTGAACAACAGGCCAGAGAAGCAAACATAGAGCTAGAGAAAAAAGGTGGTGAAAAAATTAAATACATTCGTGGCCGTACAGAATACATTACACAATATGTTGATAGAGAAGTTGTAAAGTATGATGTAAAATTCGCACCAGGTGGAGAATGCGAACTACCAAAAGAATTTGTAAAATCTTTGAATTTGGCTGCAGAAAGACCTGCTAAATGAAAATTATATTCGCAATTGTTTTTCCATTAATGCTGTCAGGCTGTTTGTTTGCCACTGCACCAGTATTACCTAAATTTCCTGAACCTCCCGGACAAAATATGATGGAAAAATGTCCAGACCTAGCAAAAATTAAAGAAGATGCAACACTGAGTGATATAGCCAAAACCATCAATGCTAATTATGCTGAATATTATGTATGTGCAGTAAAACTAGACACATGGGTCGAATGGTATCAAATTCAACGTAAAATTTTTGAGGATATGAAAAAATGAAATATTTAATAATTCCATTGGTATTTTTAATTAGTGGTTGTAGCACCATTGACACCATTAAAGAATATTGGCCCAGACCTCACGATCCTGTAATGTTTAATAATCTGGTCAGGGTGGATATTGCCATAGATAATGTTGACTGTGACAAACCTGAGTGGACTGTTGCACAAGTAGAATCTCAGCAATTAGCCAGATACACAGAGTGGCGCAAAGATCCCCAGAGAGAAAATATTAAAGGTCTTGCGGCTCACACCGAACGTATGAGCAAAGGCGGTAGCAAAACATTCTGTGAATTAGGCAAAAAAACAGCAAAACAACGAATTCAAGCAGCAAAATCTGCATGGGAGGGAAGATAATGCATCCGTTAGAACAAGAAATACAAACCATAGTGGAACAGTGCCGTATGGGCAATATCAGTGAACAAGAACAAAATTATTTGCTGCAAGAAATCAGGGACATCAGGGCCGCAAATGAATGTGCAGGTAATGAACAACTTTTTCGACATGTAGTTCAAGTCTGCAACATAGCAATGAAGTTAGTTTAATATGATCAGTGATTTTGATTGGACTACAGTATTTAAAATGCACGTCAGCATGAGTGTAGTGTTGGGAATTATAATTCTGTTTTTACTGACATTACTCTATGTTTGGCACAAGGACAGTAAAAGCAAAGTAAACTTGACTGATCTAATTTGCAAAAACGGTGTACTGGATGAAAAAAAATTTACCAGACTGGGTGCGTGGATTGTCAGCACTTGGGGATTTGTTTACCTAATGTTAGATAATAAATTCACCGAATGGTATTTTACTGGCTATATGGCCATATGGGTAGGCAACGCAATTGTAGACAAATACTTAAATAATAAAAACGTTGAACCTCAAGGATTAGTTGGAGAGAAGAATGCATGATCATAAATTAGTTAAATACTTGTTGGTATTATTGGCACTGCCCATTGGATTGGCAATGTGCAGCGGCGATAGATATCGATATCCCTGTCAAGATCCATCGAATTGGGATAAAGATTTTTGTAAACTACCAATTTGTGATGTAAATCGCACCTGCCCAGAACACATTTTTAAAGGGCAGCGCGATCCAAGACTAGGACCCCAAAAAGATGAACCGAATAAAACAGTTAATATATCGCCTGCGCCGGCGTGTACACCCGCAATATCACAAGGAGCAAATTGTGGAAAATAATAATACCCCCATTTTTTATACCGAAGAGCAGTTAATGGCTCGATTAAAATTCTTTATAGGAGTTTGTCTTGCACTTACACTGACTGGAATTGTTTTTGTTGTGTTATATTCATTAATATTTGTAACTCAACCGCTTAATGCAATCAGTCCAATCGATCAAAAGTTTTTTGAATTAATTGTGCCTATTGCTACATTTTTAACAGGCACACTGTCTGGTATTATGTTAGCAGGAGGAGATAAAGATGCACAAAAGCAAGCATTAACAGCAGCAAATAAAGGGTGGGATAAACCTCCTACACCTACTGCTCCACCAAGCGGAGGATTCGGAAATGGATCAACAACAAACTTTTCATCGGGCGGCGCTTCAACATTTAGCGCATCTGCGGCAGGAGGATTCGGCACAACCAGTCCAGGTTTTGGTGCAGTTCCCCCAGTTACTAATTCATGGGGATCACAATCCCTGGGAGGCGGAGGCGGCTTTGGAAGCCCATCTGCGGGCCCAACAAATTTTGGCAGCGGATTCGACAATCAACCAGCATCAATAACTACAACAGCAAGTGGTAAGAAAATAGTACCACAACAAGATTTTCCAGAAATTTAAGGAGTTAACATGAAAAAATTATTAGCATTATTGACCATTGCATTTGCCAGTACAGCATTTGCAGGTGGAGAAATGAAAGAAGTTTGCACAGATAAAAAAGACAGTAAAGGTAACGTAATCAAGAAAGCAGATGGAACACCTGCTCGAGAATGTAAAAAAATCAAAGTACACAAAAAGGTAGAAGGCGAGAAAGTTCCAGACGGTAAGAAATAATTTATTTTATTTCAACTTAAAAAAGGCAGTTGACTACTGCCTTTTTTCACTATATAATTAGATCAATGAGCCATTATGAAACTCTGGGCATATCTAAAACTGCGGCGCCCGAAGAAATAAAACGTGCATATCGAAAGTTAGCCAGTCAGCATCATCCTGACAAAGGCGGAGACACGGCTAAATTCCAACAAGTCGAAGAAGCATATCGTATATTAAGTGATCCGCAGAAACGATCCGAATACGACAATCCCCCTCAACAAATGGGGCCAAATCATTTCCATTTTGATTTCGGGGGAGGCAATCTACATGATATATTTTCTCAGTTTGGGTTTGGGCCTGGTAGTCCGTTTGGGAGGCACCCGCAACCTAGAAGAAATTCTGATGTCAGAACTTCTATTAATCTAGGACTTCAAGAAACATTGGTAGACACCCTTAAAGTTTTGAGTATTAAAAATGCTAATAACGAAAGGCAAAATGTAGATATTCGTATTCCGCGGGGTATTACTTCGGGCACAACAATAAAATACCCAGGGTTGGGAGATTCCATGTTTCCAAATTTACCCAGCGGTGATTTATTAGTAACAGTTAATGTGTTACAACATCCTAGCTATCAAGTTAATGGTCTTGATCTCACAACAAACTTGACTATAGACTGTTTTCAAGCTATACTAGGCAGTGATCAAACTGTCGTGGGTCTAGATGGAAAAACATTTTTAATTAAAACTCCTGCAGGGTGTCAACCAAATTTAAAATTAAAAATTTCTGGTGAAGGGCTCTGGGGATTTCAAAATGATATTAAAGGACATTTGTTTGTAAAAGTCAATATAACGATTCCCACTAACTTAACAGAAGATCAAAAAAACTTAATTCAAGCTATTGCAAATCAACGGTAAATATTTTTATGTTACAACCAAATCCTGAAATTGATGTTATTATCCAATCAGCAACTAATACAGCAGCACAAAAAAATCACGAGTACGTGACTTTAGAACATCTGCTGTTTGCCATGGTAACACACGAACCATTTGCTAATATTATTGGCAATTTTGGTTGTGATGTTAATACTATGTCTAAAGAAATCGAACAATATTTAGATAAGCAAACGTATCTTGTTAACAAAGGATATGATATAGTACCCAAAAAGACACACAGTTTGGAACGTGTTTTTAATCGTGCATTTACACAAGTCTTATTCAGTGGCCGACAACATTTACAAGTAATCGATTTATTTTTAAGTATTAACACTGAAGAAAAAAGTCATGCACGATACTTTATGATTAAATTTGGATTAGAACGAAGTCGTGTTGTGGACTATTGGAATAAAAATTATGTAGATCCCAAAGGTAAAAAGAAAGTAAGGAATGCTGTTGACAACATCCTCGAAGAATACTGCGATAATCTAAACGAACTAGCAGAGGCAGGAAAAATCGATCCTGTTATTGGCAGGGAAGCCGAGATTGATGAAATATCTCATGTACTGGCCAAAAGAAACAAAAGCAATGTTTTAATGGTAGGTGATCCCGGCGTTGGTAAAACTGCTATTGCTGAAGGCCTTGCACTTAATATTGTTACCGGAGATGTTCCGAAATATCTAGTAGATTATACCGTATATAATTTAGATATTAGTAGCTTGTTAGCTGGTAGTAAGTACCGTGGGGAATTTGAAGAGAAACTCAAAGACGTTATTAAAGCTTTAAATGCCAAAGGCAAATGTATTTTGTTTATTGACGAGGCTCATCAAATGAGAGGTGCAGGCGGCGGGTCACAGAGCAGTGTAGATTTCGCCAATATGATTAAACCCGCATTGACCAAAGGTCGAATCAAAGTCATTGCTTCAACAACTTGGGAAGAATATACACAGTCCTTTGAAAAGGATCGCGCATTGATGCGCCGCTTTTATAGGCTCACAGTAGAAGAGCCCACCCCAGATGTTGCCAAGCAAATCCTTCGAGGGCTTAAAGATCACTTCGAAGATTTTCATGGCGGAACTATAAGTGAAGAAGCCATTGATGCAGCAGTTGATTTGAGTGTGCGGTATCAGACTGACAAGCGCCTGCCAGACAAAGCCATTGATTTAGTGGACACCGCAGCAGCCAAACTAAAAATTAGTACTCTCGATTTTGTGGTTCGCAAAAGTCATATCATTGATGCTATCAGTAAATTTACGAAAATTCCAGTTGAACAATTGGACAACGAAACAGTTAAGAACTTAGAAAGTCTTGAAGATAATATCAAATCCAATTTGTACGGCCAAGATCAAGCTGTGGTAGATGTATTAGATAAAATTTATGTAAGCAGGGCTGGTCTTAAGGCGTTGAATAAACCAGTGGGATCTTTCCTATTTTTAGGCCCCACTGGCACAGGCAAAACAGAGTTGGCAAAGTTGCTGGCTGAAAATCTCGGGATGAAACTATTAAGATATGATATGAGTGAATACCAAGAGCGTCATTCAGTTGCGAAATTGATCGGTGCTCCCCCCGGGTATATAGGCTATGACGACGGAAATCTTGGAGGCGGTTTATTAATCAGTGACGTTGAAAAGAATCCAAACTGCATCATACTGTTTGATGAGATAGAAAAAGCTCACCCAGATGTCAGCAACCTCTTGCTCAGTCTCATGGATGAAGGAATGATTACCAGCAGCAATGGAAAAAAGGCAGATTGCCGCAATGCTGTGGTCATTCTTACTAGTAACCTGGGTGCAGCAGACAATGAACGTAACAACATTGGATTTGGTCGTAGTTTAGAACGCACAGGCGAAGATGATAAAGCTGTAAAGGATTTCTTTAAACCTGAGTTTAGAAATAGATTAGATGCTATTATTAAATTTAACAAACTAGAACAAATTAGTATTCGTAAAATTGTAGGTAAGTTTGTACAAGAAATGAATGACTTGCTCAGTGATAAACATATTAAGGTGATCCTGTCAGACAAAACAACCGATTACATTATCAGTCAAGGATATGACAGTAAAATGGGAGCTAGACCTTTGGCTCGGAAGATCAATGAGTTAATTAAAGTGCCTTTGAGTAAAAAAATTCTATTTGATAATATTAATAACTGTACAGTACATGTAGACTTCAATGATAAAATTGAATTTGATATTAAAGAAAAACAATTTGTAGTTTATCCTACAAATAATGTAATTGACGAAAATGGCTATGTTATCTTGGACCAAATTAAATCCAACTGTTAAACAAATATCAACAAAGAAAAAATTCTTTGGAAAATATTTGTTTAAAGTTAATGTATGGTGCCCTGCTGCAAGAATTGTAGCAGATCAAAGTGGCAACAATGTAGCTGAACTATTAGAACAAAGAATAAATGCAATAGATTGGCGTTCTCGGAGCTATGGGGGTAGTTGGGACTCTGCAAAGAATGCTCAAATTAAAGAACATGCTAATATTAAACAATTACAAAACTTTATAGATATTAAACATCAATTTAAAGATCAAATAAAAATTCGAGTCGAAGAACCGCATATTTCTGTGTATAGCAACGATGAAGTTATTCTTTATAATTTAGTATCTAAGGTGTTACCTAATAGAATACTAGAAATTCATGCACCTTCTTCAAAAGCAGCAGAAGATGCACTAAATGACGGTGATGTTATCACTAAACGAATCTCCGATTATAGTTACAAAATAATTCTTAAAGAAAGAATGCTGACTGATACTTCATTAAAAGAAAACGTCAAAGATTATCTATATAATTTGAACGAAGAAGTAAAAATGACTAAGTCCTTGATAAGGAATCTAAGTAGCAAATACAGTTATTTTTTAGGTGGATACTTTTATTGTAAAGATACTAAAATTGTTACTTTTTTGAATTTAATGTGTCCAGATTTAATATCCGGAATTTTTAAACTAACAAAGATAGATTAATAAATATCTGTACATCCAAGGAGCCGCAGATGGCCAAGATAATCGAAGATATCATTGTTATTAAATTTTCAAAAATTGTTCCAGAAAAAGAACAAGATCCTGCACCAGCAGTAACCAACGATCATATCACTGCCTTAGTGCAAGTTGCACAGGAATTGGTCGGCGACGGCGTGGTTGTCGAAGTCGAACAAGCTTAATTTAACCTAATAGAAAGAAATCAATGAGCGATAACAAAAAACCAATTGATGCAAAGTTAATTCAACCTAAATCAACATCTACTCCTATTCCCAAGTTGACTAAACCAATTATGCCTGTGCCTGGAGTACCTCAGACCGCAGTGGCTGCACCGCAAGGTCAACAATTTGATTTTACAAAAGTTCACGTGCATTTTGCTGTACCTTGTTACGGTGGCATGGTCAGTGAACCAACTATGACCAGCTTTTTGCGATTTACGCTAATGGCTGCAAAAGCCGGACTAAACTGGAGTTTAGATACTATGGTTAACGAATCTTTGGTCACTCGTGCTCGTAATAATCTATGTGCCAAAATGATGACCAACGCTTCAGCTACTCACTTTATGTTCATTGATGCAGACATTCGTTTTGAACCTGAAGCTATTTTTGGTATGATTGCCGCAGACAAAGATGTTATCGGAGGACTGTATCCTAAGAAAAGCTTGCCCATCGACTATGTTATTAATTTAAAGAATGGTGGACGTATTGAAGGACCAATCTTCCAAGTAGACACTCAGGGCACAGGATTCTTGTTGTTTAAAAAACACGTATACGAAAAACTAATTGTTGCTCATCCAGAGTGCAAATATGTGGACGATATCGGACTAGGCAAACAGTTTGAACCGTTCATGTACAGCATCTTTGATACAGTGATCGACGAACGAGGTCATTACCTCAGCGAAGACTGGACGTTCTGCCGTCGTTGGCAAGCAATGGGCGGAGATATTTGGGCCGATAGCCGAGTATTATTGAATCACATTGGACACTACGAATTCAAAGGTGATCTTGCAGCCTTGGAACGAAAAGGACTTAAGCGAGTAGATGTTAACAGCCCTGAAGGCAAAGCAGCAGTAGAAGCTCAGATGAAAGCTGCACAAGAAGCTCAGGAAAAACAAAATGAGCCAAACCCAGCCTGATTTAGAAAGTTTAAAATTTAAAATAGGCTTAAGCGGAACATACTGGGGGAAAAGGCCCCAGTATTCCGTTTTATTAAACAAAATTAAATTACAGTCTGGTGAAATAACTGAACCCAGTGATCAAGTTTTCTACATAGAATTTCAAGCTGATTGCACTGAAGACTCTGACAACATTTTAGAAATCAGACTAGAAAACAAAGAAGATTCAGATACTGTTGAAAATTCAGAAAGAACTGAAATTCTTAAAGACATGCTATTGAATATACATAGCATAGAAATAGACGAAATTAGTATGGATCAATTAATATGGTCAAAAAGTCAATTTTTGCCCGATGATTCTAGTAGACCTATCTTAGATAACTGTGTTAATTTAGGGTGGAATGGTGCTTATACATTTAAATTTACCAGCCCTTTTTATCTATGGTTATTGGAATCTATGTGATTTCAAAAAACAATCAATATATCCAAATCAATAAATACTACATTAACCAATAATGTAAGTATGTACGCTCACGAATTATACGAACAAAATAAACCTAAGATAGTAGTAACATATCCTGGAAGATTTCAACCCTTTCATCAAGGACACGCTGGTGTTTTTGCACAATTACAAAAGAAATTTGGAAGGGACAGTGTTTATATTCTAACTAGCAACGACACTAATTCAGCAAAAAGTCCGTTTAATTTCTCAGACAAATATCAGCTAATGACCGCAGCTGGAGTTCCAGGAGATAAAATAATCGAAACTAATCAGATGTACAAGTTACCTGATTCCATTGATGCTGCTAACACTATATTCATAACTGCGGTGGGCGCCCCAGATGCTGATAGATTAAATCCTGACACATACACTAAACGAGATCAAAAAGACAAAGAAGGCAATATTACTAAGCCTGCAGGCAGTCCCAGTTACTATAAAACTTGGGGCGGTCCTGAAACGCCAGTGACCGCAGATCAGCACGGTTATGTTATTATTATTCCAGAAATACACAAAGAAGTAACTATTAAAGGTCAAAAATATGATGTAAGTCACGGCACCGAATGCCGCAACTTATGGAATGCTATCAGAAATGATGCTAAGGCTAGAACAGAGTTTCTGACTCAGATGTATGCCAGACCCAGTCAAGAACTAGCTGCAATATTTGATAAAATACCACAAACTACGTCGGAAGATGTCGGCGCCGACAGTCAAACCAGCACTAGTCCTATACACGGAGGACAAGTAACTCGAAGTGTAGTAGAAAGTGATCTACAAGAAATACAACGAACTAAAGGTGATGAAGAAGGACTAAGCACCAAAGGTCAGAACTGGGGCAAAGAAACTTTGTCAAAGATCAAGATGTTGCCAGGTAGTCAGCGTTTTGGTTATACTGCCGGCGGCGCCGCTTCTTTCTTGACTAATGCCGATACTATTATCGAGTTATTTGATGTAAAACATCCACAAGACGGTTTGAGAAAAGCAGGCTTTCTGTCATTGCGTTCAGCTCCGTGGTTCCCTATCAAAAACAGCTACCAAGTCGCCAACGTTGGATTAGACAGCGAATATCGCGGCACAGGCTTAGGACAAAGTCTCTACGGTATAGCAATGAAATTATTGAAAATGACTATTGTAGCAGATGATACTCAAACTCCACAAGCTCGTAGTTCATGGTTGCGACTATCCCAGGTGCCAGGCGTGGCGATCAATGGTTATGCATCCTTGTTTAGCGATGAATGGGCGCAAAGAAACAATCCCGATGAAATATATGATGACAGCGCTCTAAGACTTATCCGTGCATTGTCCAGAGCGGGTGGCCAAGTGATAGGTAAAAACTCAGACTTTGTATATGTAAGTTTTCCAGTGGGCGCCAATGCTGACAAAGGGGAATTACAGGCTATACAAAAAGGTATTGCTGTTTACAGTTCCCAACATCCCGAAGAAGGTGGCACGACAAATGGATTGTATGCTCGTTGGGGTAACCAAGTCAGAGAACAAGGTGTGGCGGAAGGCAACAATCAGTCTAGTGCCAAGACTGGCATCTATCAAAGTGAAGTGTATGGTGCCCGAGCCTATCACAGCAAGTGTTTAGAAAAAGGCTGTGATTGGGAATCACGTAGATATGATCGTATCAAACAAGCACAAGACGCTGCTAAAAAACATGCACAGACACACATCAAGCCAGGTGTGGCGGAAGATGCTGCTGGAGTTGGTGTTGTAGCCAAAAACAAAAAAATGGCAAAAGATCCTAGGTATAGTATGAGTATCACCAAAGACGTTAAGCCAAGCACTCCTAAAAATATGCTACGTGCTTTTAGATTATCCGAAGACTCCACAGTCAGCGAAGAACAGATTATAAGTATGGTAAAAAGTTTCTTACCATTGGCCATGAAAGAACTCAAACTCGAAAAGCTGCCAAAAATTGTTATAAAGAAACACATCGAATCGCACGATGGGCAGGCTACCTTTGGCCGTTTTGTCAATGAAGAAGAAAAAATATACCTTGGCATTGCCGATAGGCACCCTGTGGATATACTGAGAACACTGGCTCACGAACTGGCACACTTCAAACAACACCAGCAAGGTAGAATGGAGCCTGACTCAGGCGACACCGGTAGTCCCATTGAAAACGAAGCCAATGCTGTTGCTGGTGTGCTAATGCGTTATTTTAATAAAAAATATCCCAACGCAGTCAAGTCTTCAGCAGTGTCCTTAGATGAAAGTCTTTTTGAGCGATATCAGCAGTTCAAAGAAAACGGCGATGAAGCAGACGAAATTAAAAAACAAAAAAATCTAATACCTTTTCCCAAAGGCACAGTCAAAGTAGATGTCAGTGATGTCTATGATTGGTATAAAATAGGTCAGGAAATCAGCGACCTAGACGATGCCGATCCCGCAGACTTTGGCAAAGG
>SXGQ01351905.1_pt1 | contig 41001 bp, 39 predicted proteins | sample 3178371 | NCBI WGS metagenome assembly SXGQ01 (sample SAMN11356859, study PRJNA531348) | freshwater metagenome | isolation source: freshwater sample F1-20 | place: China: Fuxian Lake, Yuxi | collected 2017-12-25
TATCAGATATTAATTCACAATTATGAAAAAAATAGAATTAAATGACACATATGCTTATGAAGATTTTATATCAGAAAGTGAGCAAAAATTTATTTTAGATTGGATTGAAAAAAATGAAAACATCTTTATTGTAAATGAAACTGCAAGAAATAAAACAAATTCACCATATGCTTCTAGAAAATTTTACATAGTAAAAGAAGAAACTAATATAATATACAACATAGTAAAAAAAATTAAAGAAAGAGTAATTGATATTGAAGATATTAAAGACTGGGTAGAAGAACCGAATTTTTATGATATGATTGGAATAAACGGAAAAGGAGGTTCAATACACATACATACCGACCCGAATTTACAAGGATATATTCATGTTCGATATAATGTGATATTAAGATATCCTCAAAGTGGTGGTCATTCTATTTATAATGGAAAAATAAATGTTTTAAAAGAAAAAATGGTATGGAGATGCGTTGCAGGTAAAGTTAAACATGGTAGTGTGCCGACAGAAGGTGAAATTCCACGAATAACACTTTCTTTAGGATTTCAAATTAAAGATACTAAAAAAAAGTTTTTTATTTAATATAAAATATTATTAATATGGTTGTTACAATTTTAGCAGAACCTAGAAGTGGTTCAACAAATCTTACCAATTGGTTTTATTTTAATAAAAACTTCACCACACTATTTGAACCGACAAATTCTGGCTCTAAATGGTTCCAAAATGGCATACATCCAAAAGATTACAAATATAAAACTAAACATCTTTGTATTAAAGAAATATATTATCCTAACACAAACTGGGATTTATTATTAGATGCATCGGACAAAATTATCGTATTATATAGAGAAAATGTACAAGAGCAATTAGAATCGTTTTTGAATGCATTGAATACAGATAATTGGCATTTACCATATGTTTATGAAAATCCTAAAACATCAATAACCAAAGAAAAAACCGAATATTTTAACATATTAAAATCTGAATTTAAAGAAAAATATATTAATCAAGCGTTTTTTACAATTTCATATGAGGAATTATATTATAATAATGGATTTGAAAAAATTGTTAATTACCTTAATATAGAAGAGGTTAAAAATATAAAATTTCCAATTGGTAACAAATATAGAATAAATGTTAGTAAAACAAAAAGTCTTATTTAGTAAACAAGAATGTGAATTCGTTTTAAATTTGGTAAAATGTAATTTACAAAATTGGAATTTAAAAGATAGAAAATATAATTCACAACCAATTAATTATTCATTAGATACTAAATGGTTATTTGACAAATTAAAGGATTTTATGGAATCGGAAACCGAAATTGAAATTAGAAAAATAAAAAAAACAATACATTTTCATAAATTTATAAAAGGTGATTGGTTCGGAAAACATAATGATGTCCGAAACAATAGAGTATATGCTGTCGGTGTTTTATTAAATGATAATTTTGAAGGTGGTGATTTTAAATTATATAACCCAAATGAAATAATTTTAAATAAAGTAGTTGGAAACACATATTTATTTGATGTAAGAATAGACCACGAAATAACTCCAATTTTAAATGGTGAGAGATACTCTTTACTTTGGTTTTTACAAAACGAACATATCAAAATACAAAGAAATAAAAAGTTATTATAATGTTAAAGATTACTAAAGATATTTTAGATAATAAAACTTACAAAGAACTACAAGAAATTTGTAAAACTTTTGCTAATAAAACTTTTGATAAAAAAAATTTTAATAATATTAGTTTGCAAAATAAAAATTCCTACGTTAGATTATCTGTGCCTAAAAATTCATTAAAAGATTATATAATTAATGCTAAAAAATATTTAATTGAAAATTTACCACATGATAAAACAAATATGATAGATTTTGAAAGTAGTAATTCGTGGATTAATAAAGTTACAATCGAAACAAATAAGAATGACCCATATCATAAAGATGTTTCATTTTTAACTTTGATAACCTATTTAAATGATGATTTTGAAGGTGGAGAATTTATGTATATAAATGATACAGGCAAAGAACAATTAATAACTCCAGAAACAAATATGACATTATTAATGGATGAAAAATTATTACATAAAGTTGTGAGTGTTAATAGTGGAATACGATTTAGTTTAGTTACTTTTTTTAAATCTAAAGAAAAGAAAAGTAAAACATTATTATAATTTAAATTTGGTAATGTCAATTATTTGTTGTATATTAGAGTATTATAAACAATTAAACTCTAAATTATGAAACTAAAAACAGAACAAGAATTCCAAGCAAATTATGATAAATTTATTGCAGTAATTAAAAAATATTTCAAAGGTGAAAGACTTGAGAAATTATTACATATGTATTCCGAAGGTGAATTGGGTGGTAATTTAATTATATCGCCAGCAAGTGGAAATGCCGGATATCATAATGCATATCCTGGCGGTTATATAGACCACATTTTTAATGTATGTAAAAATGCATTAAAAGTAAAAGAATTGTTTGTATCATTAGGCGGCAAAATTGATTTTACAGATGAAGAATTGATATTTACGGCATTACATCACGATTTAGGTAAATTAGGTACGAAGGAAAATTTACATTACATTCCAAACGATTCCGAATGGCACGTAAAAAATAGAGGTGATTTTTATAAAAAAAATACGGTAGATTCATTTATGACTCTTACAGATAGAACTTTTTTTACATTACAACACTATGGAATTTCTTATTCTGAAGCTGAGTATTTTGGTATGAAATTAACAGATGGTTTATACGATGATGATAATAAAAAATATTTAGTTGCGTTTGACCCAAATAAAAGAATGAGATATAAACTTCCATATATAATGCATTGGGCAGACCATATGTCTACTGTAATTGAGTCGCAAGATAATGAAATGTTCTGACAATTTGTCATTAAAAATACTTTGGTATAATAATTGAAATATATAATGTATTATTAACCAAAAAATTAAAATTATGTATTACACAAATTTTGACAAAGTTTTTGACACTTTATTTGAAACTACTTCTCCAATTTGGAAAAATCATTCAACTACATTTGTACCATCTAAATTCGCAGTTGAAGTAAAAGATGATAAAGCATTCATCGCTCTATCCGTTTTAGGACACGAACCTAAAAATGTAGAAATCAATTGTTATGAAGATAAAATTGAAGTGATAGCTAAAAAAGAAACCAAAGATGAAAAAAATGCTATCGACCAATTAATTGGAAACATCAATGAAACAATTACATTGGGTAAAGATTTAGACGGTAGAAATGCAAAAGCAGAAATTAAAAATGGTATCTTATCAATCGTAGTAGAAAGAAAAGAAGAGTCCAAACCAAAAAAATTAACCATAAAAGTTGGTTAATTCAGTTATTTTTTGTAGATTTAAAGGGTAAGGTCTTATGATTTTACCCTTTTTTTATTTATAAAATATTTATAGACATGATATATAACGAAAAAATACAAACATTATTAGAAGCATTAAGTGGAAAACTACGCATTCTAAAAAATGTAGCAAATGGTGCACAACAAATATCACCATCAGATATTAATCAAACAATTGATGATGCTCAAAAGATTGTAGAAAGAGTATCCGAATTAACAAGAATCAATAGATAAATGAATTGGCTTAAAATTGTAGTCGGATTATCCGCACTAATTATTGCCGGTTGTGCAGCTTATTTTTCTGTAACAGGATTAGGTATATTATTTGCCGGTGCATCATTATCGGTAATGATAATGGCCTCTGCATTAGAATTAGCAAAGTTAGTAGCTGCGACCTATTTAAAACAAAAATGGGATGAAATCGGTGGGTTTAATAAGTGGTATATCACTATTTCCGTTGGTGTTCTTATGTTAATTACATCTGCCGGCATTTTTGGATATCTTTCTAACGCATTCCAACAACAAAACATTCAATTAATGCAGATTGAAAGAGAAATTTCCGTTTTTGATACAAAAATTAAGCAAAATGAGAGTGAAATTGCTCGTTATACTACACAATTAACCAATCAGCAAAACATTCGTAACTCACAAGAGCAAAATATTTCAAAAGTTGTTGAAAGAAATGGTTCAACATCTCGTCTTTCTCAAATGGTTCGTAATGCTGATAAGGAAATTACTACAATTTCGACAAAAATCAACAATTTAGCTGAAGAAAATAACAAAAATTACGAAGAAATCAACAAAATTAAGAACGCAAACATCAATATAGAAAAAGAAGTGGGTGGATTCCGATTTGTAGCTGAAGCATTTGGTGTAGAATTGGCTCAAGTAGTGAAATTTTTCATATTTTTGATAGTTTTGGTGTTTGACCCACTTGCAATTGCACTAATTATTGCTTTTAACGGATTGATTTCTGATAAAAAACGTAAACAAAGAGAAATTCTAACTGAAATAATGGAAAATGACCAAAAGTTGGGTTTATATGAGGTATATGGTGATAAAAAAGAAGATATAGTGGAAAATATTTCAGAAAATACAGAAGATAGTGGAAAAAATTCTACAAAACAAGAGAAAATTCCAGTTATAGTAGAAAATATTTCAAAAATAGAAGAATTATCAAATTTAGAATGGGAAAAATTTATGCATCCAGATTTTCCTTGGAATAAAAGAAATTTGTGGATAAATAATCCAAAAGCTGTACAATATTGGATTAATACAAAAGGTGGGACCTTTAGAGAATTAGCAAAATTTAGAAACGAAGAAGAAAATATCAAAACTTATTAAAAATTTGGTGTTTTAGAATTATTTTCGTATATTACCTATATGAATTTAGGATACGCTTGTATAAACTTATCGTTAGGCAAAAATATTACAACTAACAGAACAATGATTAAAAAAACTTTTACACAAAAAGGTTTAGATTATGTTTCTGATTTAGTTTTACAAAATGTTGCTGATTTAGAACGAATTTTTGATTGGAACAAAGAGTGCGGTATTAGATTTTACCGAATGAGTAGTGAAATGTTTCCATGGGCATCTGAATACGAATTTACAGAATTAAAAGATTGGAAAGAAATATCAACTATATTACAAAAATGTGGTGAAAAAGCAAATACATACGGACAGAGATTAACATTTCATCCAGGACCATTTAATGTATTAGTTTCACCCAAAGAATCCGTAGTATTGAATACAATTAAAGATTTAGAAGTACATGGTAAGATTATGGATGCTATGGGGTTATCTCAAACTCCTTACAATAAGATTAATATTCATTGTAATGGTGTTTACGGAGATAAAATCTCTGCGATGGATAGATTTATCATTAATTTTCAAAGACTCTCTAAATCGGTTCAAAATAGGCTTACAATTGAAAATGATGATAAGGCCAGTATGTATTCCGTAAAAGATTTGATGTATATTCACAAAAAAATTGGTATTCCTATTGTATTTGATTATCATCACCACACCTTTAATACAGGTGATTTATCAGAACAACGGGCATTGGAGTTAGCAATATCAACGTGGCCGGATAATATAACACCTGCAGTTCATTATTCTGAATCAAAAGCATTACATGAAAACAATACAAAACTTAAACCACAAGCACATTCCGATTATATTAATGCCATCCCCAATACATACGATATGGGTGTGGACATTATGGTTGAAGCAAAACAAAAAGATTTAGCAATATTAAACTTTATATAAATGAAACCATATTTTGATTATTGGTACAAACGAACTATTAAGGATGGATTAAAGGCTATGAAGTTAGTCATAGGTTTGGGATTGGCAGTATCCTTTGGATATTCAGTAAACCTACCTATTGGTATTATGGTGTTTGGTTATGTGTTAGTTGATACACTTATTGATAAAAATTAATTATGAAAAAATACGCATTATTCATCGGAAGATGGCAAACATGGCATGTAGGACACGAATGGTTAATCCGCCAACAATTGGATAAAGAAAAGAATGTGTGGGTTGCAATCAGAAACGTAGAAGTTGATGAGAATAATCCTAAATCGGCACAAGAAGTTTTAACTATGTTACAAAACGAACCATTTTTTCAAAATAATTGGGACAAGATATTTGTATCAATAATTCCTGATGTAGAATCAGTAAACTATGGTAGGGGAGTTGGATATGATGTAATCTACCACGAACCACCAACTGAAATAGCTGAAATAAGTGGGACTAAAATTAGAAAAGGGGAAATAGATGCCACAGGTAAAGAGACACATAGCTAAAAGTATTAGTTATAGGTTTATTGGTACAATAACAACAATTTTACTAACAATTACCGCCGGTCTTCCTATAAAATGGGCAGGAGTAGTGGGTTTAGCAGAATTAATAATAAAACCAATAATTTACTTTCTACATGAAAGAGTTTGGTATAAATTTATAAAATACGGATTAAAAAAAGAAAAATGAAATTAATAATTAACAAAGACAGTAGGGGATTTGAAACAAAAGAATTTAGAGAATATCTAAAAACACCATGTCCTAAAACAGAACTTACACAGCAAGAAGCAGACCAATTAAGAGAACAATTAGAACAAGGATTAAAAGAACATCCTGGTTTAGGAATTTCAGCAACTCAATTGGGTATTAAAAAAAGAGCGTGCTTAATTCAATTTGGTGATGAAAATTTGTTTTTATTAAACCCTGTTATTAAAGAAAAATCTAAAGATGGGTTTCTTTTTTATGAAGGATGTCTATCAATCCCTTCAACACTTACAAAACCAATTAAAACAATTAGAGCATGTAAAGTTGTAGTTGATACAGATAATATGGGTGAAATGACATTTGAAATTAATCCAGAAGGTGATAAGCAAGGCGAACAGGTTTCAAAAGAAACAATGATGACCGTAATTGTTCAACATGAAATTGACCATTTGGATGGATTTACAATTAAAGATAGAGTTTATACTACAACGGTTATTAAAAATCAAACATATGGTAGAAACGATAAAGTTGTTATGAAATCACCAGAAGGGGATATGGTTGAAGTAAAATATAAAAAAGCAAATGATTATTTTTTAAAAGGATATGAAATAGTATAATTATGGAAATAGTATTAACAATTTTAGGGGTATTATTTGGAATGTGTATTTATGTTATTTTTAATTTATTAAAAAAATTAGAAAAATACGAAGAACAAACGGAAGAATATCAAAAATTTATTGAAACAGAAACAAAAAGAAACGAAGCATTACTGGAAGCATTGAGACAAATTGATAATCGTCAAATGTTTGAGAAAGATGATGATGTAGGTTCTATATTTTATCAAATAAAAGAAACTATTGAAAAATTTAAAACTCAAAAATAATGCCAAGAAAAAGAGGACCTAACAGACAATATTTTACAAAAGATACCGAAGATGCAATTATAGAATATAATCTTACAACCGACCAATTTATAAAAGATAAACTATATAAAGAACGTATTGATTCTGCATTTAAAAAATTAGCAGAGATAGTTTATAATAAATGGAAGTTTACTTACTTTGATGATGACCCACAAGATGTTATGGCCGAAGTAGTTGCATTTATGGTTGAAAAAATTCACATGTATAAAAATGGTAAAGGTAAAGCATTTTCATACTTTACTATTGTTGCAAGAAACTATCTTATATTAAACAATAACGCAAATTACAAAAGATATAAAGATACAGATATAATATCAGGGTTACCTCAAAGTTGGGATACTGAAAATAATTTTAGAGAAGAAGAAAGAAATGATGAACACCGAACATTTAATGTTAGAATGTTAGAATATTGGGATAAACATTTAGAAAACTTTTTTCCAAAGAAAAGAGATTTACAAATTGCAGATTCAGTATTAGAATTATTTCGTAGAGCAAATTATATAGAAAGTTTTAATAAAAAATCATTATACTTACTTATTAGGGAAATGACAGGACATCCTACACACTATATTACGAAAGTTGTTAATAAAATGAAAGAAAGACAAATGGAATTATATAATGAATTTGATAGAAATGGTGATATAAAAATTTAAAATATGATACAATTAGGATTATCAGGATTTTATCACGACTCAGCAGCGGCATTAGTTATAGACGGTAAAGTAATAGCAGCAATTGAAGAGGAGAAACTATCCGGCATTAAGCACGATAGTTCATTTCCATATAAAGCAATTGAATGGGTTTTACAATACGCACAAGTAACAATTGATGAAGTTGATATGGTTTGTTGGTATGAAGAACCTACATTAAAATTCCAAAGAGTTGAAAATCAAATAGGTTCTAAATGGTTTCCATTAAGAAGATGGTTTCCACAATGGAGAGCATTTCAAAAAAGATGGAATGAAACAGAAGGTAATATAAAAGGTATTTTAGAGAGTATTGGTTATACTGGTGAAATATTTTATACTAAACATCACTATTCGCACTTAGCACTTGCATACTACACATCACCATTTAATAACGCAATAGGATTATCTATCGATGCCGTTGGTGAAAACGAAACACTTTTAGCTTGTTATATTAGAGATAATAAATTTCATAAAATAACTACACTAACTTTCCCGAATTCATTAGGATTAGTATACTCCGCATTTACAGCATATTTAGGATTTAAACCAAATGAAGGTGAGTATAAAGTAATGGGATTAGCACCATATGGTGATAAAACCAAATATGAATATGTTTTCGATAAAATAACCTATTATGAGAGGTTATTGGATTTAATAAACATAAATCAAAAATATTTTACATATCGTACATCGGAAACGGATATGTTTAATTCTAAATTAATAGATTTAATTGGATTTCCACCAAGATTTGAAGGAGAACCAATTGAACAAAATCATAAAGATTTAGCGGCTGCATTACAAAGTTGGTATGAATCTCAATTTTATTTTATTCTAAATAGAATAAATAGTAATTGGAATAGTGATAATTTGGTATTAGGTGGTGGTTGTGCATATAACGGAACTGCTAATGGGAAAATAAAACAACATACTACATTTAAAAATGTTTGGATTCCATTTGCACCATCTGATGCCGGGTCCGCTATTGGTGCATGTTTATGGCACTATCACATAACATTGGGTAATCCAAAAGTAAAGGATGGAGATAATCAATCACCATATTTGGGTCCAGATTGGAATGTAAAAGTTGGTGATATAGTAAAGCAAAATAAAAAATTATGTGTAGAAGTTGCACCTGATGAAGCCCGTTTATGTGAAATAGTTGCAAGGTTTATTAAAAAAGGTAAAATAATAGGATGGTTTCAAGGTAGAACTGAATTCGGTGCTAGAGCATTGGGTAATCGTTCTATATTAGCTAATCCACATTTGTCCGACATAAGAGATAGAATTAATAAGGTTGTCAAAAAGAGAGAAATGTTTAGACCATTTGCACCATCAGTTACAATCGAAGATTATCAAAAATATTTCAGTTCGGAAGGAGATGTTCCTTATATGAATCAAGTTGTACAAGTTATATCCGAAACATCAATCCCATCAGTAACACATATTGATAATAGTGCAAGAATACAAACAGTTACAAAGGAACAAAATCCACTTTATTACAAACTATTGAAAGAATTTGAAAAACTTACAGGTACTCCAATATTATTAAATACATCCTTTAATTTAAAAGACCACACAATGACAAATGATCCAGATAAAGCAATATGGACATTTTTAAATTGTGATATGGATGTTTTAGTAATTAATAATTTTATAATTTATAAATAATGATATTACACACTTATGGTGATAGTTGGACAGAAGGTGAGGGATGTAATTTAAATGAAGAATCTAAATTAAAAAATCAGAATTTAATTATATATAGAAATCAACACTCTTGGGTAAAACTATTGGGAGATAAATTAGGATTAAATTGGATTAATAATGGTAAAAGTGGAAACCCAAACGCAGTGATATTTAATCAAATCATAGATGATGTTACGAATGGTAGGGTTAAGAGGGGTGATTTTCTAATTGTATTGTGGAGTTCATCTTTAAGAGATTATGCTGCATTTTTACCAAGACAACAATGGGTTAGTTGGTCAATAAAGCATTTAATAAACCTACCAGAAAAGTTTACTAATTCTTATAAAAGTAACAATCCATCATATGACTTATTTCTTTCCGAATATAAATCATTTTTTATAAATAAAATGTTTAATCAAAATTATTACAATATTGTTAATCAAAACTACATAATATTTTTACAAAAATTATTTGAATACTATAATATAAAATATATAATGGCAGATGCTTTTGATAAAATGATAATTGATTTAGAGTCAAAAGATGATATTACTTATTTAATTAATAATTCTTTTTATTGGAATTTTATGAATATTACCATGAAAGATTATTTAAAACAAACAAAAACCGATTGTTTTGAAAATAAAAATAATCCTGGTATACATCCAAACGAATTGGGATATAAACTAATAAGTGAAGAATTTTATAATTATATAGTAAAGAATAGAATATTATGAGTTCAGAATTTCAATTATTTGATGGTAAAAATCTATCATCGTTATTTAGAGATATATACGAAAACCAACAAAACAAAAAGAAAAACATTTCCGATTTGATTGAATCTCTTCGTAAATTAATTAAAAATGTTGGTGAAGCAACTGTTATTGCTCCAATCATAAAAGACCTCATTGAAGTATCAGTTAAGAATGATGAACATTTAATTAAAATGGCAACCATTGCACAAAGACTTGCTGCAGCAGAAGCAAAGGGTATTGGTGAAGATGGTTGGTTAAGTGAGCATGAAAAATCACAATTGTTTTCTCAATTAGAAGAAACAATTGATGAGGTTGATGCAAAAAATAAAGAAAGAATTACGGATATTGAAATAGAAATTGAAGAAATAACAAAAAAGATTAAATAATGGTATCCTTTTTAGCAACGGTAACTAAAGTATATTATAAAGAAGAAGATTTTTTCGATACCGAAAAAAAAGATGATTTTCTTTTAAAATATAATGATAACAAAAACTTTGCAGATAAAGATTCTAGATTTTTAGGAGCAATAACATATGCAAGAGAAACTCCTATTATTGTAGAAGCATATGCATTTCCATTTGATAAAAATAATTTTACATATCCGATAGAAGGTGAGACTGTAATTATTTTAGAAATAGAAAATGAACACTTTTGGTTACCATATTCTACTACTTTATATCCAAATTATAGAGAAGATTATAAAACATCAGAAACATCAAAAGAAAGAAAACCTGAACAGTCAAATACAAAATCTACAGCAAAAGATTATAAAGAAACAAAGCAAACAGGTACAGCAAATACTCCACCACCCGATAAAAAATCAGAAACTAAAAAATACAAAGTAAATGAAAAAATAAAGTTTCTAAAACCAAAAGAAGGTGATACAATTATTCAAGGTAGAGTTGGTAATACAATTCGTTTTTCCGAATTTTTCCTAACAGAAGATGATAAAACATCATCACCATCTATATTCATTCGTAATAAACAAAACCCTGAATTAGATGATAAAAAAATTGGTGAATTAATTGAAGAAGATATAAACAAAGATGGTACATCTATTTACTTAACATCTGGTAAAGTAAAAGTTCCTTTTAAAGAAACGATTGAAAAAACAAAAGTAGGATTTAAAGAATACCCATCATCGGATGATTTAAAAGGTGACCAATTTTGGTTAAATTCGGATAGAATAGTATTATCGGCAAAAGCAAAAGAGTTTATTATATTTGGTAAGGGAAATACAGGAGTAATTACAGATGGTAATTATTCAATTGATGCTGAAAAAGAAATATATTTTCATAATAAGAAAAATATAACAATCCATTCGGAAGGGTCTAATAATATTTTTTTAAATTCAGATAATGGTAAAATATATTTAGGAAAAGATAAAGGTGAAGGTGATGCGGGTGCTAAAGTACAAAAAATGGTATTGGGTGGTGAATTGGTTAAAATTTTAGAAGATTTAATCGATGCAATAACAAAACAAATTTATTTAACGCCAGCTGGCCCATCAGCAACAGGCCCTACAAATGTTGCAACCTTTAATCAGATTAAATCGAAATTAAAAGATATATTAGCAGCTAAAAACTTTTTAAGTAAGAACTAATGTCATGGAATGTATTCAAATCGACCTTATTACCAGCAATGCAATCACATGCATTTGGAAATAATATGGCAGGATTTGCTAAATCATTTGCATTAGCATACGATATCGCTATAAAAGGTGGTAAAGAAACAATCAGTCCAATTCCTTTAATGAAAGGTAATACTGCCGGGATGGAAGCAATGATACTCACATTTTTAACACAAACACAAAAATCAAATTCACTAACTTTACTTGATGTTATAGGGCCGGCAATAATAACATATTGGACGGGTGGTTTAATGTCACCAATTCCGCCGTTACCTCCGGCCCCAGGAGCAATAAAGAATATAGCACTAACACAAGGATTGGTTTTAAATCCTGGTGTTTGGACACCAATACCCGTACCACCAAATAACAACGTATCTACCTTTTTAGATGCATTTATTGCTGCTGCAAGAATACACTTAACAACGGTTAGTGGATTATATATAGTATTGGCACAATATCCACCGCCAGCACCACCCGCGCCGGGAGTATTACCTTGGGTTGGATATATTGTACCCTAATTAAATTTTAAGTTTTAATATTTATTAAAAACAATTATTATGGATTCGAAATTATTAGTCGGATTAATCAAAGAAGTTGTAAAAAACGAAGTAAAGCAACAAGTCAAAGAAGAATTGGCAAAATTGATTAAATCCGGCGCAGTTACATTGAACAAAGAAAGAAAGCAATCATCGTTGATGCAAATGACAGAAGTACAAAAACAACCTGTCAAAAAACAGCAAATTGCGGTTAATAAACCAGTACGAAAATTAACAAACAATCCAATGTTAAATGAAGTATTAAGTCAAACACAACCATTTACAGCTCAACATAGAGCAGAAGGTGGAATGATGAATGAAAGTTCCGTATTGGATATGATACAACCAGAAAGATATGAAGAGGATGGTTGGGAAACTATGGATTACAGTATGCAATCAACTCCACAACAAATACCATCAACGGATAATGTTGGATTAGATGCTTTACAAAGAGCATTAAATAGAGATTATACTCAATTAACAAAAGTATTTTCAAAACAAGAAAAAGATAAAGGATTAAGATAATATGGCAATAGAATTAGGAAAAGTTAATGTAAATGATTTATCTAAAAACGATTATAAGGTAATCGGTATAGGAATAGATAGAAGTTCTAATTCTAATGGTATATTTTCTGTCAATTTTACAACCCTTTCGCAAGCTAAAGATAATTTAAAAAATCTCATAATGACAAGAAAGGGAGAAAGAGTTATGTATCCTGAATTTGGTTGTGACATTTGGTCTTTACTATTTGAACCAATTATTACTGGTGAAATCGATGATAAAATAGAGGCAACAATAATAAGAGCAGTAAATATTTGGATGCCCTATATTAATATTGATGAAATAATTTTTGATTATGATGATGAAGATATTGATAAACATCAAATAAATTTAGAAGTAAGGTTTTCTTTAAAATCAAATGAAAATCTTTCCGAAATAATAAATGTAAGTATAAAACAATAATAGATGGCACTAAAACCAACGGATAAAAATTGGAAAAATAATAATAGGGATATAAATTATGTCGGTAAAGATTTTGCATCATTTAGACAAAATTTGGTCGAATACTCTAAAACATATTTTCCTAATACATTTTCTGATTTTAGCGAAGCTTCACCTGGTGGTGTATTTTTAGATATGGCTTCATATGTAGGAGATGTTCTATCTTTTTATCAAGATGTTCAATTAAAAGAATCAATGTTGTTACATGCAACCGAAAGAAAAAACGTTGTATCGTTAGCACAAACATTGGGATATAAACCAAAACTAACGGCGCCAGCTGTTACAACATTGACCGTATATCAAACAGTACAATCAAAGGGAGCTCCTAATTATGAACCAAACTCTATATATTATTTTAAAATAAAAGATGGATTACAAGTACAATCGAAAACAAATTCATCTATAATTTTTATAACAACGGATGGTATTGATTTTTCTAACCCAACTGATAGGGAAATAGATGTTATTGGTAGAGATACCAATTCAGGTGCACCAAATTTGTATTTAATAACAAAAAAAGTAAAAGTAATATCCGCGCAAGAAAAAGAAATAACAATCGATATAACCGATAATTCAGAATATCCAACTATAGATTTAAATGAAACAAATATAATATCGATTACATCCGTAACCGATTCACAAGGAAATAAATGGTACGAAGTTCCATATTTAGCACAAGAAAGTATATTTGTAGAAAAACCAAATACAGAATCCAATTCAAATTTATCAGCAGATGCAGCAACGGTTCCATACATACTTGAGGTTCAAAAAGTACCAAGAAGATTTTCTAGTAAAATAAACGTAAACAATACTATAACGCTTGAGTTTGGAAGTGGAAATAATTCTGCAGGATTTGAGGATGAAATACTTTTACCAAATACTAAAAACGTTGGATTAGGTTTAGCAAATTCTATAAAAAGAACGAATGAAGGAATTGACCCTTCAAACTTTTTAAAAACAAATACATTTGGCATATCTCCATTTGGAAAAACACTTACAATAAAGTATTTAGTTGGTGGTGGTGTTGAATCGAATATAAATTCGGAAGATTTAACAGTTATAGATAGAATAGAATTTGAAGAAGACCTTTTAAGTTTATCCGATGCCGAAGCGGCTTTATATGAATCAAATAAAAATTCGATAGCTGTTGAAAATTTAGAACCAGCTGTTGGTGGTAGAGGTGGTGAATCCATTGAGGAAATTAGACAAAATGCATTAGCAATGTTTGGTTCGCAAAATCGTGCTGTAACTAAACAAGATTATATGGTTAGAGCATTATCTATGCCAGAAAGATATGGAAGTGTTGCAAAGGTTTATGTAACAGCTGATGGGGAAATAGATAATAGTTCACCGGCATCAATACTTTCTAATCCTAAAAATTTACAAGAATTTACAAATTTAATAGAATCACTGCAAGGCCTATCAAAAAATGATATACAATCTGAACTTGTTAAATATCTTTCTCAAAAGAGAGGAAATGTAAATGAAGTTAATAATCCATTTGCAATCAATATGTATGTTTTAGGTTATGATTCGAATAAAAAATTAACAAATTTAAATACAGCCGTAAAAGAAAATTTAAAAACTTATTTAGGTGAATATCGTATTTTAACGGATGGTGTAAACATCGTAGATGGATTTGTTGTAAACATTGGTATTGATTTTGAAATAATTTGCTATTCAAATTACAACAAAAGAGAAGTTCTTGCAAATTGTTTAGCCGAATTACAAGATTATTTCAATATAGATAATTGGACATTTAACAAACCAGTAAACGTTTCTGAAATAGAATTAATACTTGCAAATGTAGAGGGTGTAATGAGTGTTCCATCTGTTAAACTTTATAATATATGTGGTGATGGTGGTACAGGATATTCACCAAACAAATATAATTTAGATGAGGCGACTAGAGGTAAGATAATTTATCCATCTTTAGACCCTTGTGTTTTCGAAGTTAGATTTCCAAACAAAGATATAAAAGGAAGAGCTTTATAATATGCATAAATTTTACACATCATCATTCGACGCAAGTATTTACCTACAACAACCTGAACAAAATGCAGGTAGGGATGGGATATTAGAAGTAGGTAAACTTTATTATGGTTCTACAAAAGATATAGCCAGAACTCTAATAAAATTCGATACAGGTTCAATTAAGTCAGAAATAACATCAATAGGAACAGGTAGCTGGCAAACATATTTAGTATTACGTTCTGCAAATTCGGAAGAGTTACCATTAGAATATTCAATTTATGCAAACGCAGTTTCTCAAAGTTGGATAATGGGAACTGGTACAAAATTTGATAACATAACATCGGATGGTGTGAGTTGGAAATATAGAAATGGAGTAAGTACATGGCAAGATAATGTAACGGCAGGTACAGCAGTATTTACAGCAGGAACAACGGGTTCGGCTAATGCAGAAGGTGGTACGTGGTATATAACAGGCTCTGCAACTCAATCCTATAACTATCAACCAGATGATGTTAGAATGGATGTTACAAATATTATACATCAATGGATTAGTGGTTCATTACCAAACAATGGATTTATAGTAAGACATAGTATTGATGCAGAAAACGATTCAATAGATTATGGTGTATTAAAATTTTTCTCAAAAGAAACAAATACAATATATCAACCAAAATTAGAATTAGTTTGGGATGATAGTATATTTGTAACAGCATCGTTATCACCAATAACCGGCTCAACAACCTCAGATGTATTAGAAAATTCTAAAATAATAGTAACTAATTTACAAAAAGAATATTTTCAAAATACAAAAACTAAAATAAGAATAAAGGGTAGAGATATATATCCAATGAAATCTTTTAGTAGTACATTTGAATATGACCAATCAAAGTATTTACCAACATCATCTTTTTATCAAATAGAAGATTATAGAACAAACGAAGTAATTGTTCCATTTGGTGATTATTCTAAATTAAGTTGTGATTCTAAATCTAATTATTTCTTTTTAGATACGAACACATATCCAATTAACAGAGCTTATAAATTAAAATTAAAAGTTGTGGTTGATGGTGTTTCTAAAATAATTGATGACAAATTAATATTTGATGTTATATAATGACAAATTTAGAAGCTATAGCATTAAAATTGCAAGAAGAAAAAGATAGAAGACTTGAACAAATATTAAGTGTTTCAGGATCATCTGCTATTTCAAAAAATGAGTATAATGTTAATATAGTTGATAAATTAAATCCGGCATCATCACTTGTGTTTAAAAAATTGAATAAACCAAAATATGATGAAGTTGAATTAAAAAAGCAATTAATATTACTTTAAAAGAATTAAAACCAAATATACCAAAAGAAGCTAAAGATTTAGTTCCTAGACCTTTATATAATGGAGTTCTTATAGAAAATGAAGATTTAAGAAAAAAAGTTTCAAAATTAGAAACACAGGTACAATCTTTAGAAACAGATATAACAAATTTACAAAGTAGAGTTCAAACAGAAATTAATAATCGTTTAAATATTGAACAAACAAACGATGCATTGGTTAATCAATTAGATACAATAAATAAAACAATTGATGAGTTTTCAGGTCAAATTGCAACATCATTACAAAAATCCGTTGATGAATCGGTATTGAGAGCGGCATTACAGGCACAAAATACAGGATTCAAAGCACAAATTAATGCATTAATAAAACAAATTGATTCACTCAATTCTATTATTGAAGGATTACAATCTCAATTGGGTGCAGTTCAACAACAACAAGCTATTCAACAATCAACCGCAAATGTAGCATTAGCTAGTGGTGCAGATGTTGTAAACGGAGCAGTTGCAATTAAAATTACACCTAAAAAAGAAAAAGCAGAATATCCTGATTTTGATGCAAGAATTAATAACAAAGATAGTGCAACAAAATGGATATGTGGTAATACAATTGATATAGTAAATAATGATACCAAAGATGTTCAGATAGAGATTGGTTTACAATTTGGTGAAGGACAGAAGTGGTTAAGTGTACCAAAAACAAACTTTAACATAACAGCTGGGCAAACTGAAAAATTAGCATTAACAATTACTCCAGGTGGATGTAGCTATGGTAAAAAAGATAATAGTAAATTTATTCAAGGTACTATGAATATCAAAGTTAAAAAAACATCCGATGGTAGTGAACAAAGTAAAGAATACAAAATGCAAATTGGTATAATGCATCCTAAATCATACTCCTAAATCATACTAATAAACTATGAGTATTAAAAAATATACAAACTTTGAACAGGTTAATTTAAAAACCACAAACGAAGGACAGTACTTACAAACTGAAGATTTTTTTATTGTCACAAAAAATGAAATTGAAGAAAGTTATTTTGGTGAATGTAAGTACGATGTAATGGAAGTGGCCGTATATGATATTAATAATAATCTTTTACCACAAAAGACCGGAAATAATGTTGCATATATTAAATCACAAAACATTGCAGAATATATGTACAATGTTACAAACCAACAAGGTCAAAAAGAATTAGCAATTAATGCTGAAAAATTATTAAAAGATTTAGGTTTCACAAATGGTATACTTAAACTTAATATAAACTTTGTTAGAAATAAAATCGGTTCTGATAATAATGCCGAAAGAGTTTGGATTCAAGAAATATCACCATCAAGAGAAGAAATAAGAATACTACCTTTAAAAACAAAATTCGAAAATATAAATCAAAAAAATAATAAAGAGTTCAATGATATTAATAATCTAACAAAAGATTTTATTTTTTATAAAAAAGAAATACTCAATTCATTAGATTTATACCAATCACAATATCTTGAAAAAATAGATACAGCGCTAGAAACAAAATTTGGTAAAGATTTTTTTGCATTACTAAAAAAAGATTTTGGTCTTGCAAAATTTTCAGATTTAAGAACAAAAATATTTTCAGATTTTAGAACATCTGTAACTTACTATTTAGAAAATCGTTATTATACATTGGGAGATGGGACATATGGTAAACCATCGGAAGTTCGTTTTGATAATTGTGAAAGATATGATTTTAATTTAATATTAGGTGATGTTGAAAACATATTAGCAAATTGTATTGCTGTAAATATGTCTTTTTTAAAGAGACGTGAAATAAAAATAGTTAGAAAGGAAAGAGAATTTCAAAAGATAGATGTTAAAAGAGATGTTTTAAATACATTAGAATTATTTAATAATCCAGTTAAGGATGTAAAGGTGGTATTTGATGGGGAAAGAGTAATTAAGGTAAAAGAACAACCAAAAGAAACTCCAATAATAAAAGACCCATTACCACCAGACCCGGTTCCACCTGTTAAGGTTGACCCTATTGAGGTAACTCCTACTCCTGAACCAAAACCAGAACCTAAACCGAAACCATTACCAATAGAAGATACACCGCCTAAATTTGATGTTCCTATTGATATTTTACCACCACCACCGCCTAAATTTGATGATATGTTAGACCCTAGAGGTGGTGATGTTATAGACCCAATTAGAGAGGTTCCACCCACATTGGTCGGCGGAGGTATAGTTGGTGGTGGCGGAAGCGGCGGAGGTGGAACAGCTGTAATACGTGATTTTGGAACTGGCGGTGGTAGAGAAGTGGTTTACGATGATGGTTCTGAAAGAATAGAAAACATACAATAGGATATTTATAAAAAAAGTAAATGGCAGCAAGACAACCAGATTTTGATAGTGATTTAGGGGGTAGTGATATCGGTAATCCATACGATGGTACGGGTGTGTACAATCCATTCGTATATGGTAGTGGTGGGGGCGGAACTACAGGAGGAACTTCTACACCCAATTTAACGGGCGGTGATATAGGAGGCGGCCCTAAATTTGCAGGAGGGCCCGTAGTAATTGAACCCGGCCCAACAGGAGGTGGTAACGGAATTGTTGATAATGGTGATGTTGTTTTTATACCTCCCGTTAAACCCGACCCAACTTTTATTCCACCATCATACGAACCATTTCCATATATTGGAATTTATATGGCTGCGCCAGAGCCGGTTCAATTTCTTGAAAATGATAATACATTAGGATTTGGTGAGGTATATAAAGTACAATATCAACCATCCACAAAATTTGGAACAAGTAGAACCTATCGTGCAAATATAGATGGTAGAATATCAAAAAATTATTTCGTAGTTTCTATAAAAAAAGCATATCCAAACCTAGACCTAATTGGTGTAGATGATTTAATAAAAGACCCAATAAAAAGTGATGTTTTATCTCCAATCAAAGGTGATTTTATAAGAGGATTTGAAACAAACTTCGGAACGGGTTTAGGAAAAAGCCCGATAAAGAATTTAAAATTTCAGGCATCAGATACGGATTTTAATTTTAGTCCAAAACCACCTACAAGATTAGATGTTTTATATAAAGAAGTCATATCAGTACAAGAATACGAATATAATGTAAATAGTGGTGAATATGAAGCATTAGCAGAGAGAACTCAATCATCATATAATTCAACGGTTAGTTTAAATTTTGCCTTTGTAACAAAAGGTATACGTGATATTGATCCAGATCCAGAATGTCCTGAACCGGTGTTAGCACCACCACCGCCGGGTAAAATGTGGAAAAAAGTTTATGTAGATGGACAAAAATGTCCTGAATACATACTCGTTGATGATGGTAGTGGTGATTCGGATCCAGTAAAAGAAACAATAAATTACAATTTATCTTTTGTTTCAAATTATACATCGGAGTTAGGTGAGTATATTAGATGTAATTACCAAATTGTAACAGCCGAAAACGATATATTAGATTCTGATTTTGTAAAATTGGGTGATGGTAATTTGGATGCAAAATCAACTGATAGAAGTAAATTACTATCAGGTCAAGTTAATATCAATATTACCGAAAATTATGAAACTGTAAGATTAAGATTAAATAACCAAAACTTACCTGAAGAATTTTCTTATAGAAGTTATTATTGGGCAAATAATAGAATTGCAGAATCAAATCCAACTGATTTTTCTAAATGGAATAAAACCAACAAATCATTTAAAGTAACAGGCCAAGAATTTGCTAGTGGTATAACTGTTGCTGTTGTATTTGATAAAACCGAATATGAAGTTTTATATGCACCAAAGATTACAAATTATTCAGGTAAAGGACAAGAAAATGTATATGAGGTAAGAGAATCTGATAGGGATAAAACGATAACAATAAGCTTTACAACACAAAATGCGGAGTTTGTTGATGTATATATTTCGGATAGACCAATTAGAGTTCCAGCTCAAAACGGTAATGTACAACTATCCTTCAGAAATGATTTTGGTAGTTTGTATGGTAGAAAAATAGTTTATTTAGTACCTGTAAATAGTATTGGTATAGGTATTACTGAATCTCTTATTGTTTCATTTAATCAAATAAATGATTTTCCATCTTTATTAGAGGTAACTGCACCAGAACAAATAGATGTTCCTGTATTCTCTGATTTGAATGTAGATTTTAGTGTTGATTACGAAACATTTGCAGCAACTTCTGTTGATGTTTATTTATTAGATACAACTACAAAACAATCAATTCCTTTATTTTCTAACTTACCTGCGATTGGTTCTTTTAATGTTAATTTAAGAGAATTAGTTACAAAATATTTACAAAATAAAAAGATAGATTTAGTTTTTGGATTCATACCATATAATAGAGGTGGTGATAAAGAGCTTGTAGGTAATAATTACGAAGTTATAACAACCATAGTATATCCTGATGTTGTTTTGGATGAATCTCAAATAAGAACTGCAATATTTGAAATAATATCAGAAAATCTTAAATTCAATGAATTAAGTGAAGAAAGTAAATATCTTACACATTTAGTTAATTTTGGAAATAACGAACAACTTATAATTTCATCTTGGGAAGAAGATGATTGGACATTATCCGAAAAGGTAGAAGATGAAATCGGTAATATAGTTGTAAAAAATAAAGTTGATTCAATACTTTTAAAACTTTATTCACCACTATCTGCAAATATTGGTGTGAATTCAACATTGTGGATTACTAAATTAATGAGTAATCCTCTCATTGAAACGGTAGTATTGGCCGAGCAAGATGAAATTAAGTGTCCTCCTATAAAGGGCCCTAATTTTAGTATTGAAGTAGATTTTGTAAGTGGCAAATCAACTGCATTTGAATCTTTGGATAATTTAATATTAAGTGCTTCCGCAGTATCATCCGCTAATTTAGTATCAACATATTTGAGTTCATCTTTAATTAATACAGATGAATTAAATATAGAATATTATAGTGGTTCTAATTATTTAACAGGTTCTTTAGAATGGAAAAATTTTGTACACTTTAGTTCAGCAAAAGAAAGAGTAGATAATTTTGTATATAAAGTACAATTAATAGAAGCATACGAATCAGCAATATCAGCATCAAATGCAACACAAGCACATAGTGGTTCTTTGGGTTCTATACAAGAAACTGAAAGACAAACTTTAAAGAAAAACCAATTAGTAAATAACTTTGATGGTTTTGAAAAGTTTTTATATACATCATCATCTCTATATACCAATTCAGAAAGTAGTTCAATAACATGGCCTTATAGTAATGGTATTAGATTAGCAAGTACATCCAATACGGTATCTACTTGGTATGAAAATTTAATACGATTGGGAGAAGAATATGATTCAGAAAATCAGAACTATTTAAAAAATAATATTCCACAATACATTTTAAATAATAACGAAAACGATAATTTTTTGTTATTCTTTTCTATGATTGGGCATCACTTTGATAACATATATTATTTTACTAAAGCTTTAGAAAAAAATAAAAATTTAGGATATAAAGTAAAGGGTGGAATGCCTGATAAACTATTATTTGATACTTTAAAATCTTTTGGATGGGATGCTAAAAATCTTGCAGCTGATGAAACACTTTGGAAATATGTTTATGGGCAGGATTCAGATGGTACAACAAAAGAATCAAAATCTCCAAAAGAAAGAACAAGTGAAATATGGAGAAGAATAATAAATAACCTTCCATATCTTTTAAAACATAAAGGTACAAGAAGAGGTGTTTATGCAATTATGGCATGTTATGGAATTCCATCTTCTAATCTTTCTATTTTAGAATTTGGTGGACCAGAACCAGCAAAACGTTTTAATGATGTTGATGAAGTAGGAACTACAAAATTATTAATGGATAATACAACTTATGCATTGGTAATGAATAGTGGTTCTATTATACAAACTAACTGGCAGATAACCGATAAAGGAGAAAAACCAAAAACAATTGAATTATTCACTAAACCTGCATATGCCGGAGACTGGACTATACTTTCAGGTTCAGGCGGATGGAATTTGCAAATAAGTGGAAGTTCGGATAGTGAATATGGTTATGTTAAATTTAATAGTGGTAGTACCACTATTGTATCATCATCTTTACTACCAATTTTTAATGATAGATTTTTTGGAATATCACTATCAACTGGTTCATATGGTATTAAATTAGATTTAAAACAAGTAGATAAAGATAGAAGTATATTTGAAAATGTTTTTACATCATCGATAAATAACAATTTCAGTAGTGGAAGTATTGTATGGATTGGTGGAAATTATAGTGGTAGTATAGATGAAATAAGATTTTGGTCAACACCATTGTCATCATCTGCATTTTATAAACATGTATTTTTTCCAGAAGCAATAAATGGTAATCATATTTCATCTTCAACTGAAGATTTATACTTCCGTTTAGATTTTGAATATCCTAAAAATTTAGCACAAACATCTTCATTAATAAATGTTGATACTAACATATATTTTAGTTCAAGTGTAAATAGAAATAAATTAGAAGGAGGAATTGTTCCAATAATTTCGGGCAGTACAATATTATCCGAAAACGTAAACGGATTATATTCAGCTAGTGCAAATTTATTTGCTAATGTAAACGATTATCCGTATAATTTTGAAGTAATCGAAAGAACTATATCTTTAGAAGTTCCTAACATTGGTTCAAGTAGATATTCTACTAATAAAGTACGTTTTGAAAAACAATATACTTTAACAGGACAAGAAATATCTGGAAGTACTGGTGTTGATTTATCTTTTAAAAGTAGGGCAACTAAAAAAGCATTTGACCAATCTCCAATAGATACCAACAGAATTGGATTATTCTTTTCTCCTACAAAAGAAATGAATATTGATATAGCCAAATCTTTTGGTGGAATTAATTTGGATGACTATATTGGAGACCCATCCGATGAATATAAATCCAATTACAAATCACTTGAAAAATTAAGAAAATATTATTTTCAAAGATTTGATGATAGAGATATATACCAATACATTAATTTAATTAAATCTTACGAAAAATCTCTTTTTGAAGATATTAAAAAAATGTTACCTGCCAGAGTCAAAGCAACAACTGGTTTATTAATAGAACCACATATTTTAGAAAGAAGTACAATAAAACAATCAAAACCAACAGGTTCAGTATATCAACAAGAATCCGTTGTTAATACCAAAACTCACATATTAACTACTGCCGAAACAAATCAATATGAAACTATAATTGATAACAATCTTTCACAAAAAATAAGCGGTGAAACAAATCAATATGAAGGAAATGTATATACTGCATCGATTGATAGATTACAAGCAGAAAATTATCAATATGAAACACCGATAGATGTAAATAACGAATTACTAACATCAGGAGATTATTATCAGCAAGAAGTAATAATTAATTCGCAGTTAAATAAAAATACAATATTAACAGAAATTGATGTATACGATATAAATAAAGTGATTGGCCAAACAGAATATGAAACTATTGGATTTGGTATATATGCAGAAAATGGATATGCAATTCGTAATTATATTGATAAAGAAGGACGTAAAATAAAAGAAAGAATTAAAGTAGATTTAATTACAGAGCAAAAAAGTAGAGAGGTACAAAAACCAAGAATAATAGTACCAAGTACGGGTAAAGCTGACCCAAGGGGTGGATATTATACAACATCATCTTTATATATTGAAACACGTTTGAATATACAACAATATTCTGGCTCAAAAACAATAACCGCAGGTACAGGAAGTATAATTTCTGTAAAACCTGTTAATGGTTATTTAGGTGCACACTATCGTAATACTTCCGACTTAACAACTGGTATGAGAAATTCTTACTTTTTGGGTAGTAAAAACACCTCAGCAACTACATTAGATGGTACACCACCTGTTGAAACATTCTTAACAAATCCAAATACATTAAGAGTAAATAGAGCAGGTAGGGATGCAAGTGAACCAATATTAGAAATAGAATAACGGAATTTGAAAATTATTATATTTATTAACAAACGAATAAACATACATTATGGGATATTTAAGTAATACCGAATTAACTGTAGATGCTATCCTTACTAAAAAAGGTAGAGAAAAATTAGCAGCAGGACAAGGTTTAAACATTACACAATTTGCATTGGCGGATGACGAGATTGATTACTCTTTATATGAGCCTGCACATCCTTTAGGGTCTGCTTACTATGATTCGGCAATCAAAAATATGCCAGTTTTAGAAGCTAATCCTGATGAAACACAGGTAATGAAATATAAATTAGTTACACTTCCAAAAAACACAACAAGAATTCCTGTTGTAGAATTTGGTGTACCTAATATAGCAGTAAATCAAAAAAGTGGTGAGGTATCTCTATCACCAACAACATCACCAGCCGGTAATAGAAATTTGGGATATACATTAGTATTATCAAATAAAAACGCAGGTGATATTATCGGTGAGGGGGTTTCTGCAGCCGTTGGTTCAGTACCGGTATTTATCGGTGATGATGTATCCGCAACAGCAGCAATCGCTAAAGGATTGACTTTCAAATTTATTCCAAACCCATCTTTAACTTCAACTATCAGAACTACAATCACAGTTTATGGTAACGAAACGGGTGGTTCACAAACTATTCCAGTAACAGTAACTTACGTTCAATAATATAAACTATGGCAGTAATAAGAGATAACAGAGGAGCCCTTTTAGCAAGCAACTTATCACAATATTTAGCAGGTGCAGCTAACACCGCAGGTACACCTATTGATACTACCGAACTGGTTAGAATCATGAACAACTTTTTGGGTCAAGGTGAACAAATTAGTGGTGATTTAACAACTATCACTAATGGTATTTATAAAAAGTTCGGTGCAATTGATAAAGTAACAAATAGAACCGAAATCGTAACTTCTGGAATATGGAGCGGTGATACAGGTTCATTGGCCGTAAATTCTACCCACACATCATCAACACAATTAACTTCTACAAGCGGAAAATACTATTTAGATGTTTATAATGAAGAAGTAAGTTCAGATTCAGCCGAAGTTCAATTTTCATTAGCATATGGTGATGTAGATGGATATGGCGCCCCTACATTAACTCAAGACGATGCATCTAATTTAGCTACAAAAGCCGTATATAATCAATTTAAAAATATTTTGTTAGATAGAGCAGATAATTATTTTAGTGTTTACACAGGTTCAACTGCAGGCGGATATGATTTAAGAAACTTCTACGCAATTAACATAAATAGAGCAAGATATAAAGAAAGACTTGATCCAGGAAACTTCTCATTAAAATTATCAGGTTCTGTAAACAATACGGCGTCTGTTGTTACTTTAATAGATGATAGTGGTGGAACTGATGAAAATGTAACAACTGCAGGTAGAGTTTACAATTTAGTTAGCGGTTCTTTAAATATAGGAACAGCTGCAACAGCATCTATACATTCTTATGTAGCAGCAAATGGACAAGGTTGGGGATTATTTTATCCTGATATGGGTATTATATTATTAAATCCTGCAGCATTGAGTGCATCCGTTGATACTAGATTAGCACCGGCATACAGTTCTCAAACTGGAGTATATCATAACATAGCATTGAGTGGTTCAACATATAGCGCCAATTCGGGTTCTGTAATGTTATTAAGGTCAATTGCGCACGGAGCAGATTTTCAAGCTCGTAGAACTGAAAACGTATCAACTTCTCATTTCTTTGTGAGAGCAAACAATAGAGAATTTAATTTTTCAAATAACCCAACATTTATAACAGGCTCTACAGGCCAATTTTCAGTATCAACTTTTGAAAGAGACCCTAAAGTATATATAACTACTGTTGGATTGTATGATGATGCTAATGAGCTATTAGCAGTTGCAAAAGTATCAAAGCCGGTCGAAAAGTCATTCGACAAAGAAGTGGCTATTAAAGTTAAATTAGATTTCTAATAGAGAATAACCAACAGATTAGTAAAACCCAGCCCCGTAAGGTTGGGTTTTCTTTTAGGTAGATATTTATATATGATATGTTAAAAAAGATACCAAAATCAGATATTAGTATAAGACCGTTTAAGGCTTATAAAAAATGGCAATTTAATCAAGCGCAACTTGATGTTTATGAAGCAAATGCTACATCAAGTGTATCATCATCTTATTTTCCAAAAAATTCAATATATGGTCAATTAAGAGCACAATTTTACAATGATAATGTAGATAATCCATTTTTGAGATTTGGAAATAAATCAACTAATTACGTTACAGGGCCAGGAGCTGAAAGATTTATAACCGGTTCCGCTAAAATTATTTCTATACCACAAATTTATATTGGGGAAGGAATTAAAAAAGGTTCTGTTACATTGGTTGATGGAGCGAGTACCTATATAGATGATTCAAATGGAAATCTTATCGGTTCAGAAGGTGATACGGTCACATTTAGTATTTTTAATAATGAAACCGGTAATGCAACATTTACAGATAATATAGTTGGAAAGACCTATAACATTAGTGTTACATCTATAAATTTTCAAACAAATTTAATTGAGGGAAGTTACAACGGAGAGGGATTTCAAGCTGATATGGTTTATTTCAATTTATCTTCAAGCCTAATGCAAGTTGAAAATTTTGATTTTTTAGATGCTGAAGCCGCAAGTGATAAAGTTGGTAATGTATTTTATAATGCCGGATTAATTGTTATGACTAGAAACCCTGAACAAAAATTAACAGCAGGTTGGGATTTAACTTATAAATCTACAAAAACGATATACGAACACGAATATTTATTAATAGTAGATCCTGATGAGTTTAATATATCACAAAATCCTACGGCGGTTGTTGAAAGTGGGTTTGAATATACATTTATAACCGGTTCCGATAATAGAATTTATAAAACAATTAGTAAATCAGGAGTTAGATATATAAAGAAAAAATCAGTTTTAGAAAATGGTGATGTAATAAATTATGGATTTAGTGGTTCGGTAGGTAATAAGATAGCCGGATTTGAACATTATGATTTAAGTGGTTCGGTAGATTCGACTGGTTCATTTTTAGCACCATATATTACAACAATTGGTTTGTATGATAATGATATGGATTTAGTAGCAGTTGCAAAATTACCACAACCAATTAAATCAGAACCTGATTTTCCTGTAAACTTTATTGTACGATTTGATATTTAATTTATATTTATACTAAAACAAAAACTATGGCAAAAAGTATTTTAGAAATATATGATGAGCAAAAAGCAGCAATTGGCGTTGATAAAATTTCATTTGATGCAGGAGTAAATGCAAAAACCCCATATACCACAAATGATTTAAAAAAAGCAGATGAGCAAGTTTTAACAGCTGCAAAATTTAAAACAGGTAGAGGTGGAGATGTTAATGAAAAAAAATACTCCGATACCGTAAAGAAATAATTTAATGGTTAAGAAAAAAGTTACAAAAAAGAACAATCCTAAATGGGTTGCAAAAAAGTATGGATTTAAGTCAGGTCTTGAGGAAAGCGTTTCCCAACAAATCGAAGGTAAAGGAATTAAAGTTGAGTATGAAACAGAACAGGTTCCTTATATTATACCTGCTAGTGAACACACTTATCACCCTGATTTTCGTTTACCTAATGGGATTAGAATAGAAACAAAAGGTAGATTTGTTTTAGCAGATAGAAAAAAACATTTATTAGTTAAAGAACAGCATCCAGAATTGGATATTCGTTTTGTATTTACAAATTCAAAGAATAAAATCAGTAAAAAATCCAAAACTACATACGGAATGTGGTGTGAAAAGTATGGATATAAATACGCAGATAAAGAAATACCAGAAGAATGGTTTTTAGAACCATAAAAATTTGGTAATATCAAATATTTGTCGTATGTTTGTTAGGTGTTGAAGCAGACTGATAAAAATATCGTAGTATCCACGTTATCTAATACGTTGGGTAGTTACTCTACATTAAAGGGTAACGAATTAGCATTTTATTGTCCGTTTTGTAATCACCATAAACAAAAGTTACAGGTAAACACAGAAACCCAAAAGTGGCATTGTTGGACTTGTAATAGTGGTGGTAAGAAATTGACATCTCTACTTCGTAAACTTGATGTAGACAGGAAAACTATATCCGTAATCAGAGAAATATACGGAGATAGTAATTGGACACCACAGCAAGAAGATATCGATACAAAAGTATTTATTTCTCTTCCAAAAGAATTTATCAGTTTATCAGAAGAACCCAAAGGTTTTAATCCTGAATATAAGAATGCTATGTATTACCTTACTCAAAGAGGTATTACCATAAAAGATATAATCAAATACAATATTGGTTATTGTAAGGAAGGATTGTATGCACAAAGAGTAATTATTCCATCATACAATTCCGATGGGTCACTTAACTACTTTGTTTCCAGGTCTTACTACCCAGAAAACAAAATGAAATACAAAAACCCGCCAATCAGCAAAAATATAATTTGTTTTGAATCGCAGGTAAATTGGAAAGAACCTATTATACTTTGTGAAGGGGTATTTGATGCAATTACAATCAAAAGAAACGCAATTCCGCTTTTAGGTAAGTTCCCATCCAAACAATTGGTTGAGAAAATCTTTATGAGTGGAGTAAACAATATCATTATTTCATTGGATAATGATGCAATGACCGAAGCATTAAAAGCAGCAGAGTATTTTCGTAAGAATGGAATAAATGTAAAAATGATGTATCTAAAAGATAAGGATGCAGCAGATATGGGTTATGAAAACTTTTATGAAGAACTAAAGAAAACTAAAGAATTTAATAGTGAGGAATTACTATTGATGAAAATAAATCAATTATGAAATTAAAAAGAATTTATCACATCGCAGACGTTCATATTCGTAATGTTAAAAGACATAAAGAGTATAGACAAGTATTTGAAAAAATGTTTGAAGAAATCCGTAATAGAGGAACAGAAGATTCAATCATTTATTTAGCAGGTGATATTGCCCATGCTAAATTGGAAATGTCTCCTGAATTATTAAAGGAGATTAGTTGGTTATTTACGGAATGTTCTAAATTATGTACAACAATTCTTATTACAGGTAACCACGATTGTAATATGAACAATTTGGATAGATTGGATGTTCTCACACCAATTGTAGAAGCATTGGATTTGCCAAACTTTCACTATTTGAGAGATACGCAGGTTTATTCTATTGGTAAAGTTGATTTTTCCGTGTTCAGTATCTTTGATAATAAAGACAATTGGATTACCGCAGATAAAATGTTTGGTAATAAAAAGATTGCACTATTCCACGGACCTGTTGATAACTCAATGACAGATGTGGGATATGTGGTAAGTAGTAGGCACTTTACAACTGATATATTTGATGGATTTGATTTGGCATTATTGGGTGATATTCACAAAAGACAAGAGATGATTAGTCCGAAAGGATGTAAGGTTGTTTATGCTGGTTCTTTGGTTCAACAAAACTTTGGTGAAACATTAGATAAGCACGGATTTCTTATTTGGGATTTAGATACTATGACCTATGAAGCAGTAGATATTCCAAATGATTACGGATACTATACGTTGGATGTTGATAATGGATTTGTACCCGTTGTATCAGATATGCCAAAGCATGCACGATTGAGAGTACGTTTATCCAACACCGATACTGCGGATACAAAAAAAGTCCTAACACAAATAAAGATGCAGTATGGTATTGAGGATTTTACTCTTATCAGAACGGACTCTCTTTCTAAATTAAAGACCGGCAATAGACAAAACAAATTGGACTTTGAAGATATCACAGATGTAAACCATCAGAACTCACTTATACATGATTATGTAAACAGAATGATGCCGTTTGTGACCAATACGGACTTAGCAGAATTAGAAACGATTAACAGAGATATAAATAGTAGGATAGTATTAGATGATGTTGCAAGAAATATACAATGGAAACCCATTAGATTTGAATTTTCTAATATGTTCTCTTATGGTGAGGACAATAAGATTGATTTCAATAAACTAAATGGTTTGATGGGATTGTTTGCACCAAATGCATCCGGTAAATCCTCACTATTTGATGCAATCTCTTTTTGCCTTTATGATAAAAGCAGTAGAGCATATAAAGCATCTAATATAATGAATAATCGTAAAACTGACTTCAAATGTAAGTTAGAATTTGATATCAATGGTGAACGATACTTCATTGAAAGAACCGCAAAGACAGTAAACAAAGGAAAAAATGTAAAAGTGGATGTAGAGTTCTACCGAATGGATGGTGATGAAAGAACATCCCTAAACGGAAATGAGAGAAGAGATACAAATCAAATAATTGAGCAATATGTGGGAACATATGAAGATTTTGTTCTTACTGCATTGAGTTTACAAGGTAATAATGCATTATTCATTGATAAATCACAAAGTGAGAGAAAAGATTTGTTAGCACAATTTATGGGATTGAATATCTTTGATAAATTGTACGATACCGCAGTTGAAGATATTAGAGAAGTAAGTGTACTTATCAAAAATTTTAAGAAAACCGACTTTACGACCGAATTGGCCGATAAGGGTAAATTGATTAAGCAAAAGAAAGATGAGTTAAAGGAATTACAAACACAATTAAATAGTGAAATAAAAATTAAGGGTGATATTGAAAATGTTATATTAAATTTGACAAGACAACTTGCACCAATTGATTCTAATTTAGATTTATCAGCATTAGAAGAAAAGAGAAAATCTATATCCAAACAAATTGAAAATTTAGAAACAGAATACGAAACAAAAGAGGGTAAAATTGAAGAATATAAAAACCTTCTTACAGAAGTTTCACAATCAATATCTGAAAAATCTAAATTTATAATAGATGGTAATGAGGTTGATGTAGAAGTTGCTCATACCGATTTTGTAAAGCAATCAAAAGATTTAGTTGAAGCAGAGAAGGTTTATCAAAAAGCAAAACAACAATTAGAAGTTGCAGAAGAAAAGATTAAACATTTAGATAATCACCAATACGACCCTAATTGCAAATTTTGTTGTGATAATGAGTTTGTAAAAGATGCAATGAAAGCAAAGGCGGATTTGGAAGGATTACAAACAGATGCCGACCATCTTTTAGATGATGTAAATTCTATTCTAACAACTTTACAAATATTAAAAGATGTAGAAACCCAATATAATGAATGGAATGATTTAAAAGTAAAATATTCCAAAGGAAAAGTTATATTAGAAAAGTCCGATGCAGAATTAAGGGGATTGGAAACAAAAGAGGAATTATTACAAACTCAATTGGACAAGGTTGAAGAAGATATTGACAAATATTACGAAAACGAAGATACGATTGAGAGTAATAAGGAATTAGAAAAACAAATTGGTGAACAGAAAACTCTCAAAGCAGAAGTTGAGAAAATAATCAAACAGATTAACAAAGATATAACTGCCGTAAATGGTTCTATTGCGCAATTACAATCGTTTATAGACAACATCAAAGGTAAGATGGATGAAGTTAAGGAATTGGAAGAAAAGAACCGCCTGTACACTTATTACATCGATGCCGTGAAGCGTGATGGTGTTCCATATGAATTGATTTCAAAGGCCCTACCAGTAATTCAAAATGAGGTAAACAATATATTAGGACAGGTTGTTGATTTTGGAGTTGTAATGGAAGTAGATGGTAAAAATATCAACGCAAAGATTGTTTACGAAGACCAGGAGTGGGCATTAGAAATGTGTTCTGGTATGGAAAAATTTATTAGCGGTTTAGCAATCAGAGTTGCACTTATAAACATATGTGGATTACCCCGTCCAAACTTCCTTGTAATTGATGAAGGATTTGGAACATTAGATAGTGATAACCTATCATCCCTATTTGGAATGATGCAGTATCTTAAAACTCAATTTGATTTTATATGGGTAATTTCCCATTTAGATGCTATGCGAGATATTGTAGATGGACTAATTGAAATAAAAAAAGAAAGTGGATTTAGTAAAATTGATTTTTAATATTTATTTTTATGATAGATGTAAAACAATTTAGAGAAGAAGGTTACTTATATGATAATTTAGAAAACTATTCAGAGTTTATTAATTTTGATGATTTTAAAAAAATAAAAGAAATAATAGATTCTAAAAATATAATCAGACATTCTAGATTTGATTATTGGTATAAATATGCTGATATGTGTTATATGGAAAAAATTTTTTATGATGATTTTATAAAAAATGATAAACATTTACCGACAGCCGATTACGTTTATCAGAAATCCCATGAGTATCAATTAAAAAAAATAAAAGATTGTGGGTTTTATCCTACTTGGGTATTTGGAACATCTATGGATGATGAAATATCATCAATATTAACAAATGGAGTTTTATCTAATTTTCAAGAAAAATTTGCAAAGTATTATTATAGTGATAAAGAAGCTGAAAAATATCTGTCAGATTTTAGATTGCAATTCTATAATAAAGGATGTGAAATAAAGTTACATGATGATGGAAAATCCGAAAATCGATATTGTGTATTTTTATATTTTTTAAATGATGATTGGAATGATTCTGATGGGGGGAACCTTATTTTATATACAAAAAATAATGAAAAAATAAAAATAAAACCAACATTTACAAACTTTGTAGTTTTGGATTCTGATATGAATTTATTTCATGAAGTAGAAGAAGTTCTTAATAATATTAAATATAATATAGTTTGTTTCTTTGGAAAATCTAATTAAGTTTAGTTTGAAGATTTAATCATAACTTTATCGGCCTTCAACACACCTGATTGAGGTTTTGAAACACCAATGTGTTTTTTGATTAAATTTTCAACTAAACTTCCCATTTTAAACCCGTGTTCTTCACAATATGTTTTGAGAAGTTCATGGGTTTCTTTTTTAATTTGTAGCATTGCGTATTTCATAACATTTAGATTTCTTTAGTTTTCTACAACTAAATATAGTTTTCTTTATATAAATATGAGATAATTATTTTTTTATCAATATTTATTTTAAACACTTAATGTCTGTATTAAAGAAAACACTTTTTGCTGAAAATTTAGAAAAATATTCTGTACTAATTCAGGATACAGACCCTAATAGTAAATATTTTAAAATAACAGAATTACCAGATGTATTTACAGGTGGTAAGAATGCATTTCTAATACAAGGTTCGGAGTTTTTAGTTCCGGATACTATTATAAAAGTTGAAATAAAGGATTCACAAGGTAATATAATTTATCACGAACCAGGTGAAGGTGTTCCTGAATATTATGAAGGTACATCAAAAGTAATGGCTGTATACATTTATCCAGATACAGCATTTGGACCGTGTACTATAACAATATTGGGTGAAGTTTCCGAATACGAAGATACAAATGGTGTAAAAAAACCAATACCATTACAATACAAAGATACTTACAATGTAAGATGGCAGAAGCAAATAAACGTAAATCCATTTTTACAAAACAATACAAAAATTCGTTTTTATAGAAGACCGGCTGTCCAAATAACGGAAGTTCTTAAACCTGTATTTACGATTACCGAAACATATACACAACAGTCAGGTTCCGCAGGTTTATTTGGTAATCAATTTGTAGATGATTTATTATTAGATAGAAGAGGTGGATTTTTTCTACCTGATGATTTTCAATATAAAGCAAATTTACTAACAGATACTTTTAAATCAAATATGCTTGGTACTACGATGAGTTTTTCATCTTACCCTGATTATAAACCACAAATTATAGAATTAGTATCATCAACCGAAGCTGTTTTAAGTGAGCCTTTAATAGAAAATGGTGAAATACAAACTGTAATTTCAACACCATACGTTATAACATATTTATCAGGCTCCGATAGGACTCAATCCGAATTTACATCATCATATGCGCAGATAAAATTAACACAATTAGAAACATTTGCAGGAGATGTAAAGAGAGTAAAAGTATTTAGAAGGTCAAAAGGTAGTATTTCGGATTACGAATTAGTACAAGATATTCTTTTAGAATCTACGGAATTATTGATTACATTAGAAGGAACAAGTAGAGCAGTACAACATACAGGTATTTTTGATTCTGAAATTTTATCACGATTCTGGAATACCAATGGTACATTAACAGCTACATTAAGTAATGCAAGATTAGTAAATGGTGTAAAATTAAATGGAGCTGGTAAATTTAATTATTCAGCATCTTTGGATTTAAGCGCAAGAACAGTTTATGAACTACAATTTGATGCATTTTATAGTTCATCTACCGTTTCCAATTTAGATATATACATAAGTGGTTCCAGTTCTACCAATAGTTCTTCAATAGATGAAACTTTAATTGGTACACTAACCGGAATCATTCCAACCAAAAAGTTTGAAAATCAAATTGTTCAATTTTCTATACCAGTAAATGAACCAACTGCATCATTATATTTTAGCGCATCCCAAGGTGAATGGCATTTATCAGATTTGAGTTTAGTTGTATCACAAGAAACAGCATTTTCGCCGGATTCTGTAACATTTTTAACATCAATACCAACATCGGTTCCAAATGAAATATTTGAATTTAAATTTGAATTTTATGATGTAAACAATAACTTTGTACCCGTAACAATATTAGAAGAAAAGCAATTTAGTGGTGGTACAAACACTGTAATAGTATTAACACAATTGGCATCATCTTCGTTAGAGTTAAGTGGTTCAATATATTCGGCATCAATTGATTTAACAAATACAATAACTTCGGTTTCTACATCTATAAGTGGAACTGTAACTATAAATAGTGCAAGTGCTTTTTCAACAATAGCAAATGTAAGTTCGTCATTAAGTGGTTCTATTATATCTTTGAGTGGTTCGGTAAGTGGAAGTATTACATCTTTAAGTTCATCCGTAAGTGGTAGTATTACTACATTAAGTGGTTCGGTAAGTGGGTCTATATACTCATTGAGTGGCTCGGTTAGTGCATCAATATCAAACGTAAGTTCATCAATTAGTTCATCGTTGAGTACAGCAAATTCTCAATCAATATTTACAACACTTTCCGCATCAGCTTATTTAGACCAATTTATATTTACAGATGCGAATGGTAGATTAAAAAGACCACCAACAACATCATCTAGTGGATTATATACAGGTGATGACCATTTAGGATTTTTTAGTGAAAGTGTTTGGAAAACATATATGGATTCCCAAGGAGATTTTTATTTAACATCATCTGCTGCAGGCGGTGGGTTTTTAGCTTGGAGTTCGGCACAAGGTAGATTACAAATATTGGGTGATATTAATATTCAAGGTGGAAACGCAGCAACAACAGCATCTCTAAATAGTGCAACATCATCTTTATTGAGTTCTATAAATAGTGCTACACAATCATTATCATCATCACTTTATAATTCTATATTTACAAATCAAAGTGGACAAATAAATAAACCACCAGTAGTAACGGTAAGTTCACCATCTGGTTTATATTTAGGTTCAACGTTTATGGGGTATTACAATGGTAGTGATTGGAAAACCTATATGGCTAACAATGGTAATTTCTTTTTAAGTGGTGCAGGTAGTGATTCTTTAAGTTGGGCAAGTGGAGTCTTAACAATAAATGGTTCAATTAATTTGACAGGTGGTACTGCCCAAACACAATTGAGTGCAGTTGGAACAGTTACGAGTTCTTTACAAAGCCAATTAACAGGAGTTGGAACATCAACAAGTTCTTTACAAAGCCAATTAACAGGAGTTGGAACATCAACAAGTTCTTTACAAAGTCAATTAACAGGAGTTGGAACATCAACAAGTTCTTTACAGAGTTCTATTAATACTACAAACGATAAAATATTTACCGATGCGTTTGGCAGAATAACAAAAACACCAACAAGTGGAAGTACGGCCGGATTGTATTTGGGTTCTACCAATTTGGGATATTATAATGGTAGTAGTTGGAGAACGTATATGGATAATACAGGTTTATTTTATCTAACTGGTAGTGCAAATGGAAATGCGTTATTGTGGGATGGTAGTACATTAACTATTAAAGGAAATATTTCTGTTGGTAGCACGGTTCCAAATTCAGCCGTTACCGGATTAGGTTCTCTTGCATTATCAAGTTCAGTTTCTACAGGACAAGTCACAGGTTTAGGAGTATTAGCAACAAGAGATACTGTTGCATCAACACATATTGATGCAGATGCGATTACTGCAGGAAAAATAGCAGCAGATGCCGTTACAGCTGGTAAAATTCAAGCAAATGCAATTACTTCAGGTAAAATATCAGCAAATGCAGTAATTGCCGGAAAAATAGCAGCAGACGCAGTAACCGCAGATAGTATAGCAGCGGGTGCAATTACAACTACAAAAATAACAGCGGGTGCAATTACGGCTGATACTATTGCAGCAGGTGCAATTACAACTGCAAAGATTAGTACAGGAGCAATTACAGCCGGTACTATATCTGCGGGTGCAATTACAACGGAAAAATTATCAATAGGTGCTATCGGTGGTACAACAGTAACCACATCAGCAATTTATATTGGTACAGGTACACATAATAACACAAATACATCATTTTATGTAGATAATACTGGTAAATTTTCTTTAAAGGATAAATTAGTTTGGGATGGAACTACTTTATCAATAACAGGAAACATAACAGTTTCAGGTGGTAATGCCGCACTTGCAAGTGATGTAACTACAGCACAAAATACAGCAAATGCGGCTACCGCATCTGCGACAACAGCACAAACAACTGCAACTAATGCATCTGCGTCAGCTGCAGCAGCACAAAGTACAGCAGATACCAAAATTACTGCAGGTGGTGCGGCTGCAGATGTAAATTCAAACGTAACAACAATTAGTGGAGGAAAAATTAGAACAGGTGTTATTGAATCAACTGGATTTGCTTACACATCAGGAGATTTTTCAACAACAGGAACACAAATAAATTTAGATAATGGATTAATTCGTTCAAAGAATTTTTTAATTAATTCAGATGGTAGTGCTAAATTTCAAGGAAAAGTTACTGCTGAAGAGGGCAGTATTGCAGGTTGGTCCCTAGCACCAAATGCATTATCAAAGACAACAGGTAGTTTTACTTTAAAATTAACTTCTACCGCAACAAGTCCTGGTTTAGTTATAGCAGAAGCTGTTGGTGCGGAAACTTTTGATAGATTAAGAATTAATTCAGATTTAACAATCCCTGCAATAAATGTTTCCGATACGGGTTCAATTAACTATTCAAATAATAGTCAAACAATAGCTCAACTTATTGGTAATGACCCAATGCAAGATGCAGGTTCATATGGTCCTGTATTGGGTGATGGTGGTAGTAGTGATTATGGTACAGGTTATTTTGGTATCATTGGATTAATATATGGTAGTGAAGAGATATTTGTTGAAGCAGAAGAATTTCCATCTATAACAAATGTATTATCAGGTGATGCGAATGGTGATTATATATTTGGTTATTGGGATTGTTTTTTAAAAGTTAGAAGATTTCCTACTTTTTCCGATGCAATAAATCAAACCAACATAGATACAACATATGGAATTGCAGGTACATCTACCGTTTTACTAGCTTCTTCATTTCTTGAGCAATTTGAAAATGGCCAACCTACCGAATATAATAACATATATGGTGGTACTATTAAGGCTCCGGGTGGTGGTGGAATAAATAGTCCAGGTACTGCAAAAATTTATAGAGTTGAAATTGAACAAGTTTACTACTTACAATCTCTTGGACAATATTCGACTATAACGGTCAGTAGACCAAATGGTATGATTCAGGTAAAATTCGGTAGAGTTGGTAATGGTTATTCTATATTTTCTCCTGGCGGTATTCAAGTTTATCAAGGATTTAAAAACTATATGAATGCTGCAAACGTTGCAGCAAAAGCAGAAGGATTAGATGCAGCAGAAGCTGCAGCAGTAAACTTTTTTGAAGTAAAAGGTAAATCAGGGATTATTGGTTCCTTGAGTGTATCAAGTGGTTTAACCGTTCCAAAAGGAAAGCAATTTAAAATACAACATCCAAAAAATTCTGATAAATGGTTATATCATACTGCTTTAGAATCACCGAGAGCAGACTTAATTTATAGAGGAATATGTGAACTAAATGAAGGATTTGTAAGTTGTTCAATAGATTCAGCATCTAGAATGGAAGAAGGAACATTTTATAGTCTTACAAAAAATCCACAATTATTTTTACAAAACGATTCTGGATTTGATAGATTGAGAGGTAATGTAATTAGTGGTTCAGTACAAATTTATTCAGAAAACAACCAATCAACAGATACTATAAGTTGGATGGTAGTTGCTGAAAGAAACGATAAAGATATAACGGAATCGCCATTATATGATAAATATGGTAATTATAGAACTGAAAGGTTTAATGAAAACTATATTCAGCAAAGAAAGCAACAAAACCAAAATTTAATAAGTGGTTCTATATGATAGTATTCATAACAACAGGTTACGGAAAAAATGTTATAGGTGGTTCGGATATTTGGTGCAATAACTTTGTAAAAAATATCCTACCATTGGTAAAAGAAGATTACAAAATGGTTGTGGTTGGTAGACCTTTAATTAAAGAAGAAGGTGCGATTTATACTTATCAAAATGATAATGAAGTTCGTAAAATTTTTGAAGAGTGTGATAGAATAGTAATCCTACACCACCCATATAAACCATACGATTTATTGAAAGAGTATATACATAAAATACATACAACATTTGTACATGCTTTCATTCCCGATATGGTTGGGTTGGTAGATGAATATGAAAATCTAATGACTCGATTGGATTGGCATTGGCAAAAAGACCTTTTGGATAATTCTAAAAATATAGTTTGGATTGGTTATGAAAATGATACAATACACACCTACTATCCAAATACAATTAATATTACAAACTATTATGAATGGAAACAAAATAAACCATTCACAGGAGTATTAAGTAATGTGATTGGATATGCTGCAAGGTGTGAGACAAGAAAAAATGCACATTATTTAGATTGTATTCCTGCTTTTATATTTTCAAATAAATATGATTACAAACGAATGATAGAAGGTTCTGGAATCAATAACACAATACATAAATTTTTTGATTTTGATTATCGTTTTCATCAAAAATTCTTTGAAAAAAACTTTCAGATATTTCATGGATGTTATATAAAAGAACCATTTGGTTATGCAATATTTGATGCAGTAGATAACGGAAAATTACCTATATTACATACTGATTGGATGAGAGATATAAAATATCGTTATAGAGCGATTAACAAAGAACAATTTCATTATCAGTATTTAAGAATATTGGAAGATGATTATGAAAAAAATAAAAAACAATTTGACCGACTTAAAAAAGGTTTAGAAAAACATACGAATAAGCAAATGTGGATTAAAAAAATATTAGAAATTATATGAAATATTTAAATATATTATGTACTACAATAGAATTATATTGCTTCTTCCCTACAGCTCAATTATTGGAAGTTCAAAATATAAATCAAGATTTAAATCTATTAAAAATAAAATCAGGAGATGATATTATTAATATAAATCATTATAGAGAAAATATTTTTGAAAAAATAGATAATGTTGATAAGATTGATATATTCACAACGGATTCAATGTATGTAAACCCTGTTGAAAATGTTACAATAATCTGTGATAGACAATTATGGTATAGATTCTATTTTCCATTATTAAAAAACCACAAAGAAGTATTTGATAAATTAGAACAAATATATGTTGAAAGAAATGTTCAAATATTTTTTAGTTTTGCATTTTTAGAAGCAGTAAACTATGAAAGTGAAGAGGATTGGTTTTTATATGACTTTAAATTTAAACACATAAAAACAACGGATTATGAGTTATTTAAAAATAAAAAAAATTTTTATTATGATTCTTTTTATCTTATGTTTCATTTATTTGCAGAGGGCCAGTTGACAACATATTTGTACCCAAATCAAAAATATGGTTATGGTGAATATCATATAGATTTTAAAAAAATATTTACAAATTTAAATATAAACAATAGATTAGGCAGGCCTGCGTTATATTCTCATATGTGTTTAAAACCAAGATATCATAGAATCCAATTCCTATTAGAAGCACATAAACACAATTTATTAAAGTTTGGAATAAACAATGTTAATAAACAATTTATTGAGGAATACAAACA
>SXGQ01708086.1_pt1 | contig 40954 bp, 51 predicted proteins | sample 3178371 | NCBI WGS metagenome assembly SXGQ01 (sample SAMN11356859, study PRJNA531348) | freshwater metagenome | isolation source: freshwater sample F1-20 | place: China: Fuxian Lake, Yuxi | collected 2017-12-25
ATTTTTATTTTTATGTTTAATCAGCACGCCAGATTTCTTCACATTCTTCTTTTCTCACTCTTTTTGAAAGCTTACACATTTTACAATCGTCGCCCCATTTACAATGGTTATTATATACTAAAATAAAATCCTTACATTTATCATTACAGAATTCAGCGTTCTTTTGAATATTTCTCCCGCAATTATGACAACTGTATAAATATTTTTGTGCTTCTTCACCAGAGCCATATTTTTTTATATCGTATTTATTAATTGGTTCAATTTCAGGTTCTAAATCTGGCTCCTTCTCTTTTTCCTTTTTATCTTTTTCTAATTCATCTTCCAATCCGGCTTTTACCCTACGATGATGTCTCTCTATTGTCCTTTCTTCCTTATACATTTCTTGATTCTTATCAGCCAATAAAATATCAGCTTCGGAATCAGCATATGTTTTTTCCCTATTAAACTTATTTCCTGATTTCTTTTTTCCAAATTTCGATTCGTTGCGACTCATTCTTATATATTTATAACCTATAAATATTTAATTAAATTGTTTTCAATTTTTATTTAAAATTAAAAATAAATATAAACAAATAAAAAATACAAATATTATAACAATGGAATTTAAAAAACAATTTCCATTATATCAAAGGTTACAAGAATCTGAAAAAGTTTTATATGAATATCCAGATAAGGTGCCGGTTATTTGTGAAAAAGACAATAGGGTATATAATTGTGAAATAAAAAAGAGAAAATACTTAGTTTCAAAAGATTTAACAGTTGGACAATTTATGTATATTATTAGAAAACAAATAGAAATGAATAGTGGTATGGGTTTATTTTTATTTACAAAAGGAAATATACCACCCAGTTCAGAAAAAATGGGTAATATATATAATAAATTTAAGGACAATGATGGTTACTTGTATATAAATTATGCCTTTGAAAGTACATTTGGCTAAATATTATTTTTCTCATTTTTTTTTATCCTTGGTCGCCATTATATTACAAAAGTTAGCAAACAATTTCATTATAAGAGATACAAATAGATAAGTGTTAATGCTCTTAGAACAATAGTTATGTTTATTCAATGTGCCCCAAAATACAGCTGCTCCGAGTATATTCCAAATTACGAAAAACACTTGGGATATATATAGTACTATTGACAAAAACGAAACTAATACAATATTGTTGCCAGCATTACCACTTACTACAAAATACAAATTTATAATTATACCCGATAAAACCCCTATTGCCAAATACCCACTTACCAATAAATAAATTTTCATATTCATAAAATTCATATTTTCAGGATAAATATTGACGCAGCTATCATCGTTATAGCCAAATACTAAATCACAAATTATAAAGGGTGAAACCAATAAGGCTACACATAATATACCAATAAATTGTGTAATAATAGCCCTTATTTTGTCATCATTTTTAATATCTTGTGGTGTTCTTGTGGTTTTAAGTATACCCTTAAATCCAGGAGCACTATTATTATTTTTATCAACAAGACCATTTTCCAAGTTGGTATCATCGTCGATAAATTTCTCTTCTTCAATAGGGACTACTATTGAGACTAATTTCGTGTTATTGTTAGCAGACATTTTAGATTTTATCATAACTAAATGTCACAGTTTTTATTCAATTTTTTTAATAAATAATTTAGTAGAAATAATATAAACAATATATATTAACTACTATTATGGAAATAGATAATAGAAATGAGTATGATATTTTAAAAGAAAAAACGAAAGTTTTGGCAAGTAAATATTCAATAGGAAAACAATTTATTAATTATATTGACGAGTGTAATTTTTTAACAAATAGTAAGACGAATGATAAAATATATTCAAAAGAGTTAGCAAGAGAGATAATTTTATTAATAAAAAATGACACAATGATTATGTTAGAAAAAATCAACGACTTTAAAAAATATAGAGATATTGGTGATTTATATAGTTTATGGAAAATAATATATATAAAATGTTTCAATCCTATATTAATAATTGGTTCTGGTGTATCAGGATTAACTATTGCGTCCGGAATTAAAGACCGGAATTTTCTAATATTAGAAGCAAGGGAACGAATTGGTGGACGTGTATTTACAAATGACAATAATCTTGATATGGGTGCGGCTTGGATTCACGGCTCAAACCAAGACAATCCATTAAATAAATTTGTCGATATAGATAGTTTAATACCGGTTTCATCTTGCAATCCTTGGATGCATTCAGAAAATACACAAATAAAATATTTGAATAAAACGCATAATATTACCGAAGAAACGCGTCAAATATTAGCGTCAAAATGGAATTCATTGGCTACAAAAATCGGCAGTATTCAAAATAAAACAATTATTGAAGGTTTTGAGGAAGTGAAAGATAATTGTGACGATAGTGATGAGGATCTATTTAGTTTTTTATATATGATAGAAGTATGGTGTGGTGGAAGTATTAAAAACATATCAACATCATTTTTAAATGAAAACAATTATACTAATGCGTTGTTTGGTGATTATGGTGGATCACATTGTTTATTTAAAAATGGTGCGAATACCTTAATTGAATCGATTATCAATACTTTTGATGACAAAACAGAATTTTACAAAAAAATTAGATATAATCAAATAGTAACACATGTTATATACAATGATTATTATGTAGAAGTACATACTTCCGATGGAAAAATATATAATTGTAACAAGTTATGTATTACAGTTCCGCCAGGTCCATTAAAAGACATAACATTTTCTCCGCCTTTAAAAAACGAGAGAGTTTCTGCTTTATCTAAAATCAAAATGGGTTCATATAAAAAAATCCAAATAGAATTTAATAAGGAGGATATATTTTGGGGTGATATTGATAGTCCAATGTTTTTAACTTATAATTCAAAAATAGATGGTGAAAAGTATTATTTATATAAAGATTTACATAATGACAACAGTCAATCATTTCCGTATATATTGTGGAACAATTATAAGTATTCTAAAAATAAACCTATATTAGAGGCGGTTTGTCCTGCTGACATAGGATGGAAGTTAAGTGGTGTCAATGATGAAAGTATTATTGACATTGTGACCTCACAATTGCGTAATTATTATCCAGACATGCCAGAACCGAAAGCTTGACACATAACAAGATGGGAAGAAGACATCTTTAGTCAAGGTGCTTACTCTTATCACGATTGTAATATTACAGATGAAGATGTACATAATGTATATGAAAAAATAGATAATGTTGTATTTTTCGCAGGTGAACATACAGACCCAGTTTATTATGGGTCATTACACGCGGCATATAATAGTGGTATTCGTGTTTTAAAAGAGTTAAGTCTCTATTAATCCTAGTTCGCTTTTGCCGTCCCATTCACAACTTGAACCCATATATTCCTGATAAAAACCGGCGTAGCCCTTTGCGTCGGTTTCTTTGTCAATCACCTTATTTTCTTTAAGTAGTTTAAATAAATAATTAATTTTTAATTCATATCGGTCGGCGAGTTCATATAATGTCAAATCGGTACTTTCTTTATAATCGGTAATAATGGCATTAATATCCTCTTCGTCGAGCGGACGTTCTCTAAACTCCATGTATTCTTTTGTCATGTCTTCCTCTTCTTCCTCATCATATTCCCTGCGACCAATGATTTCAATACGACACTCTTTATAATCATCCGCAGAACGTAATCCGTCTCGGCAATCCTCCCACTGAGGAATCAATTCATATAATTCCTCCATTTCTATACCATATGCTAAGGCGGTTCTTCTTATACTATGAACTGTATGAAAATAATCTAATATTTCAACAGCGTTTTCATCATTTCTTGCATTTATAGTCTCTTTCATAAGCGAATTAGCTTCTTGTAATTTAGTTATTTCTTTTAATTGTTTTGCGTTTGTTTCCTGTAATTTTACAATTTCATTTTCCAAATGAGTCATTCTCTCTTTCAAGACTTTATTATCTTCATAAATTTCAAATACACTAATGTAGGGGTTCATCTTATGTTAATAATATAAATAAATATGTTTATATTATTTTCAATTTTATTTTTCAATTATAAAAAAGCGTTTATATTTTTTAACTCCGTCCTTCGTATAACCGTCTGATTTTCGAATTGGTCTCATATGATATTTATAAACGCCGAGTATTTGTCTCACAAGATTAAGAAGCGGCCATTTTTGAGATTTTGCCGCGTTTTTTTGTAAGCTTGTCATAAAAGAAGAGCTAAATGTTTTCTTTAATTCGGGTAAAATTTTCTGAATATCCTCGTATTTTTTATCGTCTAATAATTGTTCACGTGGTATCAATAAGCCGTCGCCGTTATTAAGTATTTCAAAATCAATACCGGTTAAAAGCAAAATTTGTTTACTTTCTTCATCCATATAATAAAAAATAATTATAAAAAAATTGTTTAACCAATTTATAATTATTTAACGACGTTTTTTAGATTTTCTATTACGACGACGTTTGGATTTATTATTTCTACGTTTAGACTGTCTTTTATTTACACCGCCGATATATCCTGATATATATCTATTCATATCACTTGGAATATCCTCAAAATTAAGTCTAAAGAAATTATATGTTGTATCATTTTCACTTATAATTTTAACAGTCGGCACTTTATCTAACTTTTCTTCAATGCCATCTTTAAATTCATATGTGTCAACAGCTTTAAATATAAGTGTTCCTGCTAATTTTCCATCATAGATACCTATAAATCGCTTTTCTGGATTGCGAGTTGTGGTAAAAAAATATCTTGTTCTTTTTTCTAAATCAGGTATCTTAACTTCACCATAACTTGCGGATTTTTTTAAAGTTGATTCTCCAGCTGTATCCATTTATATATATTATTTATATTATTTATATTATTCTAAATATTGAATTCAGGAATGCTGTAATGCTCGCCATTTTTAACATACTTGGCGATTATCTTGGGATTAACTTTATTGACGACAATATCTTCAGCCTGATATACATTATTTGTTTTGTCAATATAATAAACGATGCCTTGAATATCTTGCGCCCATACTTCGACCTTTTGAGTAGTAACTTTATTTTCAACTTGTCCATCTACGATACCGTGAGGGGTCCCCTTCATATGTGTTCCGCAATATTCACTTCCCTCCTTCTTTCGTCGTGTACATTGTTCGCAACTGGCTCTTTTGGCGCAACACCTATCAAAAACAGGCACAAAATTTTTGACGCGCTTTCTCTTCTGGAAGTCCTCTTTTCCAAAAGTTAATCGATTATAGTCGTAAATATATTGAACCAACTGATTCACACCCTCATTTTTTAAAAGATTTAATTGTGTAGCCTTTTCGCGAATATCATCCTTAAAAGTGGTCACGTAGCTTTCAGCCTTCTTGTTTAATCGTCTTTCCATATTGTTTTATGTTATATATTATATTGTCAATTCTTTAGTTCAATTTTTTTTATATATAAAAAAACTACTTAAAGAACAAAAGAAGTCCAGGTAAAACTGCGACAGCGTAATTACACTTTACCAGAAAATCTATCACCTGAAGTTTTGAAATTATTTTATCAAGTTTTTCATTTAAAATAGGGTCTTTAATAGATGATGGTGAATTATTAGTATGTCTATAACGTCGGATATGATTAAATAATTGTCTATTACGTAACATAATATTTATAATATTTATAATATTTCAGATATCTTTATATCTATTATAAATATTTAAATTTTCTTTTTTCTACCGCGTGTCGGTTTCGGTTTTGACTTTTCTTCAACAATAGTATTAACAACGGAGAAAGTCGGATTATCTAATTCATCAATTATTATTTCACTCATAACCGATACATCGTCTGAAATGTCTGAAACCTCGGTTGTAACTTTATTTTCGTTACTTATAGTCAAATCATTATTATTTGGCGAATCATTATTAGAAGTTAAGTTGACTGTATCAATATTATCTTTACTCAATAAATTATCGCAACTTTGGCTTATGTGTTTAAAATTATCATATACGTTTTCGTCTGTAATTTGCACCGCTTCATTAAATACAACACTGTTTGCTTTTGAAGATAATGGTGTGTTATTATGGATGCTTTTATCATCATTGCTTTCTATAATATCATTTATCATTTTGATACTTTCTTCGTCTCTAATAATAGCAGTTGTTTGACCGTGTTCTTCTATATTTAATTTGATTTCATTGGTTAAGGTTTGTTCGCCTGTTAAATCTTCAATAATCTCCTTCTTTTTGTCCTTGTTCAATTCAATTGTCTCATCAAATTTGATATCGGTGCTTATATGTGTGTACATTAATTGAATCTTATTACTGAATCGCTTTAAATGTTTGGTATGTAATTTGTGGAAAAATTCGATATAGGTTAAAAACATTGATATCTTTTCTTTCATAACAGTTAATTCGAAATTATAGGTTGTTATAAAGTTATCAATATTTAAACCGATTGCTTGTTTGCCTCTATGTATATTTAATTCGTTCTCTCTTGTATTCAAATTTGAAATGATTGAATTGACAATAACCAGGATGTTTTCATGTATTTCAGTAGTTGTTTCAAAACTGTATTCTTTAAATGGTTCTAAATCCTTGTAAACCGGAAAATTATTAACCTTTATTATTTCAGTAATTTTCTTGTCATTAATATTTTCATAGATATATTCAGTTATTATTTTGTAGAGCTTGAAGTATTCGCAATACATGCGGTTATTAATAGCCAAAAACAGACGTTTCATATCATCATATTCTACGTCAATTAGTTTGCTTTGGAAATGAAATGAGTCTAACCCAAAAACGAATAGTTTGTTTTTATTGTTTTTAATAAACTCCGAATAAAATAATTTTAGCTTATTTATGCGTAATTGTAGTATATCAAAAACACCTTTTACGTTATTTCGTATTGATGTTATATTATTAAAATCAACCTTTAATTTACTTATTCTATTTTCCATATTAATATAAGGAAATACTATTTATTATAAAAAAAAATAAAGTTAGTATTTATAAATAATGTGTTGGTATTATATTAAAAAATATAGTAAAATACTTACGCTTTTTGTAATATTTTTAGCATTGTATTATTATCCCAGAAATATTTATGAGGGTTATGATACATGTAATCAGATGACTAATTGTAGTCAATGTGTTCAAACTAAAACGAGTAATGATGGGATATGCTACTGGTGTGACGGAAGTTGTAGAGCAAGCGATGATTGGCAAGAAGGATGTAACAGTTCACCCATGCACTGTCCTCAACAAACCGCAAAAAAATAAAATAGCATTTTTATTTTTATTTTATCAATTAAATATAAAAATGATGGAAGAAGTTAATGAAAATGACGATATGATTTTATCTAATAAACCGCAAATAGAATGGACACCTGAACACGAAAAAATATTGATTGAATGGGCTGATAAAGCAATGTGTTATAGATGGCTACACTCAAAAGCAAACGCAATGTTTTCCAGTTTGAATGCTTGGTACACCATTCCTGTGATTATTATTTCCACATTAACCGGAACTGCAAATTTTGCGCAAGAAAGAGTTCCATTAGAATACCAAAGTTATTTTGTAATGATTGTAGGCGCGTTTAATATTACCGCAGGCATTATAACAACTATACAACAGTTTTTAAAAATAACCCAATTAAACGAGGCGCACCGTGTTAGTAGTATAGCATGGGATAAGTTTTACAGAAATATTAAAATAGAGTTGGCAAAACATCCAATAGAGAGAATAGATGTTAAGCAAATGATTAAGATGAGTAAGGAGGAATTTGACCGACTTATGGAAACCAGTCCAAATATACCAGAGAAAATCCTGGCGCAATTTAAGGATAATTTCAATAAAGAGGCGGTATTTGATAAAATCGTTAAGCCTGAAGTATGTGATATTCTTATTCCAACAAATGATTATAGAAATCCTTGGTACAATGAGGAGAATCGTGCTAAAGCAATAAGTGATACCATTAAAATTAAAATGGTAAATGATAACAAACAGAAAAAACAAATAGAATTAAATAACAAGATAGTAACTGATTTTGTTGAACTATTTAGAAATCTAAATAACAGAGAGCCAATGGAAACCGAAATTATGGATAATTTGAAGGATAAGGTCGATATTATTACTATAAAAAAAATACTTGATGAAGGTAAGGTATTAAATTTATTTATAAATCCAAATACAGATGATAGTAATATAGTTTAGTTTAAAAATCTTAAACTGTTGGATAATCATTTGGTAAAACAATTATTGAAATGATTATGAATATATAAAATAACATATATACTCCATATACATCTTCACCAATACCATAAAATTTCATTATTTGTGTTATAACATAAAGAAGTATAATTGAAATGCCTAATAATGTAATTATATTCATTTTATAATATTATTTTAGATTATTTAATAATTATATAAATCCTAAAAAATTATATTATTAAATAATCAGTATTTTCATTATATAAATCGTTTAAGTGTATTTTATCTATAAAATGATAACTTAATGGTATTTGCTGTTCGTACTCTTTTAAAACATAAATTGGTGTATTTTTTAAATATTCACCATTATCTAACTCTATTTTTCCCAAAAAAACGGAATCATAATTTTCGCCCCATTTACCATCATGATCAGAAATTCTCATAGTCAATATTTCCATATTTTTATCTAATCCGGGATCCTCAAGCCGTTCTTTTTTAGTATCAGAACTATCAATTTCATCATTTGGTAGATTTTCAACCATTTTCATTTTACCTAAAAATAATCCAAATCTTATTATACTTCCTTTTTTGTATCTTCCGTATTCATTGTCTGTAATTAACACATTATCAACTTTCGCAGGTTTACCTGTTTCCGACCAACCACCTTCTCTGATTGCATTTTTATAATCGGTAAAATAATAATATGGTCCCAATATAGCGTTTTTATCCTTTGGCGAATTACCAAAAGTGTATGTAAATGTTACCTTATTATGTTTGTGTCCATTCATTCCAATATATCCAACAATTGGCAATTCATAATTGTCGCCATTTTTGTTTTTCAAATAAATAAAATCATCATTATTTATAAAAAAGTTTGTTACACTGGAATCTATAAAAAAATTATTAATTCTTTTATGATTAATTATTTCATCTAATAAAGTAAACCACATTTGGTTTGCTCTATATACGTCATATATATTTAATTTACATTCGGTTAAATCAAACACAATATGAACATCTCGACTATTTAAATAAAATCCTTTAAAACATATATTTTTATCAAATTCAGAATGGTTTGTTAAACTCAACAGGTTAAATAGCATTAGTTTGGAGAGATTAATTACATTATCACTATTTACATTTGTATACATCGTTTGTAACACGGGAAAAAATAACGCTTCACTTAATTCATCCTTATATAGCAAATACGTTAAATATGGATTCTTTTTATTATTTTTAATTTCATATGCAGTAATTTTTATTTTAATGTTACTACATAATATATCGTCAATATTTTCTACCAATCGGTTTAAAGCGGTATAATTATAAATATTTGGTTCAACTGGAGTATATACATCTTCATCGTTTTCCATTTATAATTATATTTATGTATTTTCTTTTTAATTAATTTTTATTATTTATCTAATTTATTTATCTATTTTTCGTTTAATTGTTTCTTTAACTTGTTCTTCTCTGCTATCCAAAACGTGTTTTGTTAAATCCTCAGCTGTTTTTGGGTCACTCTTGTAATAATTTTGTAAAGCGGCTAATAGTGTTTTGCCATTGATTGGTTTTTTAATTTTGCTTTTCTTATAAACTAAAGCCCCACCGTTTATATCAAAACAGTCGATCGCGTTTGTTTTCATAGTGGTTACAAGACCTTCGGTTAAAGTCTTCTTTTTATTAGTTCTTTCCTTTATTTCTGCTTTTAATTCCGATATTTCTGTATCCATCTTTATCCACTCTTTAATATTATTAATTAATTGTTCCTTTGTTTCCATTAATTAATAATAATATTTTATATTTATATTTGTTGTGTTAATTATATATTTGTAGTCGATTGTTTATTACTGTGTCTCTTACACAAGTTGTTTTCAAAAACTTTGCTACCACATTGTGTGCCTTTATTTTTACCAGTCTTTAAAATTTCTTGGCATAACAAAACTTGACCATTATTATTTGTATCTCCTTCTGCGGTTAAAGTATCAATTACTATATTTTCATTTGTTAAATCAATTACTATAATATTGTCATTTGTTATGTCATTTGAAACAGTTTTGGGTTTTTTATTCATCTTTGCTAATTTTACAGATTTTTTCAACTCCTCCTTTGCTTTCTCTTTCTCCTCCTTTGCTTTCTGCTTCGCTTCATCCTTCTCCTTCTGTTTGTCCTCCTTTTCCTTTAACTTTAAATTCTTTTTCTCTTCTTTAATCTTCTCAGCCTTTTTATTTTTATAATTTCTAATAATCATTTTTTTATGATTCCAACAGTAATGTTTATCATCACCAAAATTATCACTAAGGTGTTCATAATCTATTTGTGTACCCATATAATTACATTTTATATATTTACAATCTTCCAAATTTAAATTTTGTTTATAAACTTCTACTACATTTTGACTATTAAAGTTAAAATGAATATTAGGTGTTAAATACTCGCACTTTTTATAATAACTATTTGTTGGTATAGTATCTGTATCAGCATTATAATTAACATCAATATAATTAACACCACCAACTTTTGGCAAATTTAATTCTTCATAATAAGGCAATAAACCAGTAGATTTTTTTCGGCAATAAGGGCAACGCACTTCATTTTCTTTTAAACGTGTTGCACTGCCTTCCATATTATTGAATTTTTTTTTATGATTTAATAAGTCATTATACAATGGTAAATAATTGAACTTATGTCCACAGTTCATTTCTACAAATTTATCTATTAATGGTTTATTTGTAATTAAACATATATTGTTGTCTTCATCTGTTTTATGATTATTTTCCTCATCATCTAATGATTTATATAATTCAGCAAAAAAATCTATACCTCCTTCCACAATGTATTTTTTCATTATATGTTATATTTTAAGATATATCTTTATATTTATTATATTTAAATATTTTATCAATGCCACCACCGGAAATTTGGGGTCCTGCTACATGGACATTATTTCACGTTTTAGCCGAAAAGGTTAACGAATTTGTTTACCCTCGTATAGCAGGTCAGATATTTGATGTAATTAAAAGAATTAGTAGTGCTTTACCATGTCCTGAATGTGCTCAAGACGCCTCTATTTTTTTAGGAAAAGTGAGAATACACGAATTACGAACCAAAAATGATTTTAAAAATATGGTTTATATGTTTCATAACTATGTTAACGCTAAGAAAAGAAAACCATTATTTAACTATTCTAATTTAGAGATTTATAAACAATATAATATTGTGTCTGTTTTCAACAGATTTATATCTGTTTATCATACAAAAGGAAATATGAGACTTTTAGCCGAATCTTTTCAAAGACAATTAATTATTAAGAATATTAGAGAATGGTTTAGTAGAAACATATGTTTTTTTATTCCGAGTCAACAAGCCCCAAGTGGTGTTACAGTTTCTGAAGAAGCGAATTGTGTTTTAAACGAAGCGATAGTTGAAGCACCGGTTGTCGAAGAACAACCTACGAGTAACTGTTGTGGTTCTACGCAAGAACAAGTTCCTGAAGTAGTTCCTGAACCTGAAGTTATTGCTCATGAACCTGAGGTTATTGTTCCTGAACCCGAAGTAGTTCCTGAACCTGAGGTAGTTCCTGTACCTGAAGTAGTTCCTGTTGAAGAAGTAGTTCCTGAACCAGAAGTAGTTCCTGAACCTGAAGTAGTTCCTGTTGAAGAAGTAGTTCCTGAACCTGAGGTTATTGCTCCTGTTGAAGAAGTAGTTCCTGAACCTGAGGTTATTGCTCCTGTTGAAGTTGCTCCTGTTGAAGTTGCTCCTGTTGAAGAAATTGCTCCTGTCGAAGTTCAAGAAGAAGAAGTAGCACCTGAAGAAGTTAAAAGTGAAGAAGAAACCGAAGTTTCAACTGAAGTAGTATCCGAAGCGGCTTTAAGCGAAGCGGCTTTAAGCGAAGCGGCTGTTACTGAAGAACCTGTAAAGCCAAAAAGAGGCAGAAAGAAGAAGACTGTTTAAATGGTGCCAACTAATGTCCCGTCCTTATAAACTTGACATTTAAACGTCTGCTCGTTAGGTTGATAACAAATATCTTTATTACTGGAGGTCTCATTGAATAATAACCAGCTTCCAACTCCTGACGCATACATTATTGTAACAATCATACTCGAAAAAGCAGCTCCTAATAAAGCATTACCAAACAAATCTATACTACTGGCACAACCTCTCCATAATTTTACAAATATATCCAAAAACCAATAAACTAAAAACGGTATTACTATCCAATAATTAATATATCCTGTTGAAAACATTGGCAACCCAATGTACATAAATGTAAATGCAAAAACAAAACTACTAAATGAGTTATTACCATAATTATTGTATTTGACACGTCTACAATCTGGCGCGCCTCGATTTTCATCAAAAGATTGAGATCCAACCGCATATAAACCTGCTACTCTAAGAACAGAGCATAATAATAATAACCCTAAATATAGTAATCCTTTAAAATTCTGAAACACTAATGACAATGATAAAATCAGAAAACTAATAATAATAGGAGAAAATACTGTTAACCATACAACTAATGATATTGGAGTAAAAAAGTCTAAAGACGGTTGCCCTTTGTAGTAGAGTGGTCGTTGATCCATTATATAATAATAATTATTATTTTATTATTATACATTCTATCAAATATAAGTTAATCAGTTTATTTTTCTAAAATTAAATCAAATACTTCGTTAATGTGGTTTATAGAGTGAAATTTAATACCCTTTATAATTTCTTTGTCCTTGTATTTTTCCATAATTTTATCAAAATCTTTATCATTTTCTTTTGGAAATATAAATTCGGTTATTCCAGATTTTATAGAATGAATTATTTTCTCTCTAAGACCTCCAATTTCTGTAAGATAATATCCAAAATGTGTCTCTCCAGTGATACCAAAATGGTTCTTAATTTTGATGTCGTTAAACAAACTATAAATCAACACTGTGAAAGCGGTTGTTGCTGACGGACCATCCTTTTTGGTACTAATATCCGGACAATGAATATGAATTCCGCACACACTATTGTTTTTAGGGTCATTGTATTTTTCAATCAAATATTTCTGTCTCTCTACACTTGTTAAATTCCAAGCATTTGTTAAACTCACACTAATCGATTCCTTCATAACATCTCCCATTGAACCAGTCAATACTAAATCCAAAAATTTATTTGATGGAATAAAACTTGCTTGTAGTGGCAGCACTCCACCCGACCCATAACTGTTAGCCCAAAGAGCATTAATGAGACCAACTTTGTTTTCAGTATGAATTTTATGAATTTTTGTTTTTGGCTTATCTTTAAAATACTTATTAGTAATGTCATCTTTGCTTATTACAATTGGTAACTCAATATTTGTATTTAATTCCTTCAAAAGATTTAAATTAATCTCTCCTACTATTTCAAACAACTTTTCCTTTAGTTTTCTAACACCCGGCTCTAATGTATATTCTTCAACTATAAATTTAATAGTTTCATCTGTAAAATGAATGGTGTCTTCTAATCCGACTTTTTTATAAATTTCTGGAAGTAAATGGTTGTTGCATATTACAACTTTATCTTCTATTGATAAGCTTTCAAATTTTATTCTATGTACTCTATCAAGTAATACTTTATCTATTGATTCAACGTCATTATATGACAAAATAAATAACACTTTGGATAAATCAATGTCAATTCCCGAAAAATATTTATCTTGGAAACAATCGTTTTGTGTTGGATCTAACAAATGTGTTAATATTCCAGTAATTTCCTTACCATGTTCAGTCTTGCTGATTTTGTCGACTTCATCAAAAACAATAATTGGGTTCATACATTTTTTATCCATCAATATTTGGATTATTTGAGACCAAGTTGAGCCGACATATGTATAACTATGACCAACCAACGTCGACGCATTCGAATCACCGCCCAAAGCTATTAGAGCAAATGGTCGGCTAACCCCATTTTCATCCTTTAAACATTCGGATAAACCTTTTGCCAAGGTAGTTTTGCCTATGCCGGGATTACCTTCAAAGCCAAAACAGGCTCCCTTTTGTTCGCCATTTATCCATTGACCAATTATGCGTTCTATTTGTTTTTTCGCCTTATCGTGACCATGTACCGCCTTATCCAAAGTATGTTTAACATTACCCATATAATCCGTGATTTGTTTCATATTATTTACTAATTTTGTTATATCGCCTTTAATCTCTGTGCTGTTTAAGATTTGGTTCATATTTGCCAGAGTGTCAAATTCTTTTATAAGGTCATTAATTATTGCTGTATTTGAATCGTTTAAAAAACCATTAATGCTATCTATAATGCGAACACACATTTCCTCTTTGGTTAGATGCGAATATTTAAAACGTGGTACATTATATTTCTTTTTAATAATATCTAATACTTTTATATTTGCTATAATTTTTTTCTTGTCGCCACTGACCAAATATGATTTAATTTTTCCAATTTTTTCAGAAATGTTATTTGATCCAGTATTATCACCTTGTATTTTTTTTATATATTTAAATATTTCGACACTTGTATACTTCTCTTTATAAGGTATTTCGGGTAATATTTTTTCAATATTATATTTTTTATATATATCCTTAAATTGGTCTCTTATAGTATTCATAATATGTAATATTGGTTCTCTCTTATAAACACTAAAAGGTATTTTTAAAAGTCCGTCCAGATATTGACGCGCTTTTGAGCCCGAATCTTCTGATTTGGCCTTCACCTCCTTCAGTTTCATCATTGCTTTCTCTTTAACATTATCGTTTGCTTTAAGCAAACAAATTTGTTGTTCCAGCGGTATTTTATTTATATCAAAATTCGACAATTCATTTGTATATTGTATTGTCTTTTTCATCGCATTTTTAAAACATTGTTTTATTGGCCAAGGAAAACTATCAAATAACATAGTTTGTTCTTGTGTATCTATATTTCCATTTGAATCATTAGAGAGAAGATCGTATAATAGATAAGCCAAATATTGATTCTCATAATTTTTTGATTTTATCAAAAGTGATATTATTGTATTTCTTTTATTGTACATATCGTCGGTAATGAAGTCCTTAACCACTTGGGAAATTTGTTTTTGATGAATTGTATTATTCATCGTCAGAATTCCAGCAAACTTATTATAAAAATCAATATGATTATCATATATTAAATAATCTTTTAAAATTAAAGACGACATAAATATTTTGAATGTTTCGCTTTTAAAATTATCATCATTTGGTAAATTTGATAAAGCGCCCTGGCGTTTGGCTGAAATATAGCGATTATTCAAAAAATCCACTATAATATCATCAACGGTTCCATATATTATTAGACTCTTCTTTAAAACTATATTATTAATATATAACTTCATACCATAAACCTTCATATGTAACTGTTTATAATTGGTTGTAATATCACTACAATCCAAGTTTTTTGTTTTATCGTCAGAATCAAGAGAGAGTTTTTTATCCTTTTCATCTTTTTTAACTACAACTTTATAACTGGTGGGATGGAAGTATTTTTTAAGTAATTCAAACTTTAGTTGTTCTTCTTCACCGATTGTTATTTTATTGTTATTACCAAAGCACACGATAAGAAGGTCTTCCAAATTTTCAGTGCCATAATTTTTAAACAAACTGGACAATTCATTATTAATAAACTGCAGACCGTTTATTTGATTATCTGTACTTTCATCAGTTATTTCACTTATTTTTTTACTTATTTCATTAAGTTTATCAATACAAGCACTTAGATCGCTAACTCCTAAAATATCGAGTGTTTTATTTTTTTGAACACGGAGTATTGTTCTTTGGATAATATCTTTAAATAGTTCAATCTTCTTATCGACTAAAACATTTACATCATTTGTATTTTTATTATCCTTTTTAATTATATTGGTATGTTTTTCTGACATTATATTCTTATATATTATTTTATTTTCGCTATTTGAATTTATTTTGGTTTTACATATTGGTTTAAAATAATATATTTTATAAGATAATTTAAAAAGAATTTATCATTATATATAATCATAATAAAATGGGCATTCCTGGCATATTTTCACATATCGTAAAAAATTATTCAAGAGTTCTTAAAAAACTGACACGTAATACAATCCCAGTCAATAATCTTTACTTGGATTGTAATTCTATTATTTACGATGCCGTCCACAATATCGATTTCACGAAATTAGTCGTCTCGGATATCGACACTATTATCAATTCGGTTTGCAGCAAAATCGACGAGTATATTTTCGAATTAAAGCCAGACAATATTGTTTACATTGCGTTTGACGGTGTCGCACCTGTCGCCAAGTTGGAGCAACAACGATCGCGTCGCTATAAATCGCTCTATCAAAATAATATATCCAAATCTATATTTAAAGACGCAAAACCCGATCCCTGGAACACGACCGCGATTACACCTGGGACTAATTTTATGAAAAAACTAAATGAAAATATTAGGAGAAAATATAACGAACCCAAAAAATACAATATTGACAGTTTTATTTTGTCGCCCAGTGACAAGTATGGTGAAGGTGAGCACAAGCTATTTGAGTTTATTCGCCAGTTTCCAGAGCATCATAAAGATAAGAACACTGTTATTTATGGTTTGGACGCCGACTTGATTATGCTTTCGATCAACCATTTACCCATTTCTCAAAACATATACCTTTTCAGAGAAACGCCGCACTTTATCAAATCAATTAATTCCGAGTTGGAGCCGGATGAGTCGTATATTATCGATATTCCTGAGTTGGCGAAAATAATCACATTGGATATGAATAATGGCGTAGAATTGACTACAGAACAACAAAAAAACCGTATATATGATTATATCTTTCTTTGCTTCTTTTTGGGTAACGATTTTATGCCGCATTTTCCGTCGGTGAATATTCGAACTGGTGGTGTCGACAAAATGTTGAACGCATATAAGGCCACAATTGGCAATACAAATGAGAATTTGACCGATGGTAAAAAAATATATTGGAAGAATGTGCGAAAATTGGTTCAGCATTTGGCAAATTTGGAGGAAGAGAATCTAAAAATGGAGACCAAAATGCGTGACAGACGTGAAAAACAAGAGTTGCCTGATATAACCCCGGAAGACAAATTTAAGAAATTCGATGCGATACCGCAATATGAGCGTGCGTTGGAAAAGCATATTAATCCGTTTAAATCAAATTGGCAACAAAGATATTACAAATGTTTGTTTGACGTGGACATTGATGAGGTCAGAAAAAAGCAAATATGTACCAATTATTTAGAGGGTCTTGAGTGGACAATGAAGTATTACACCACCGGCTGTCCAGATTGGAGATGGTGTTACAATCACAATTACCCGCCATTATTTTCCGATTTGCTACACTATATTCCCGTATTTGACGCCGAGTTTGTGCCAAATAAGAAGCCAGCACCGGTTACAGAGTTGGTGCAATTGGCTTATGTATTGCCAAAGCAAAGTTTGCATTTGTTGCCTGAAAAGTTGTATGAAGGCTTGGTTAAGAACCATAGCCACTGGTATAAAGCAGACTGCGAGTTCGTTTGGTCTTACTGTAGGTTTTTTTGGGAAGCACACGTACAGCTTCCACATATTGATATTGATGAACTTGAAAAGTTCGTGATTGAGAATAAATAATTATTTATAGTTTTTTAATAATTTTATTTAATTTATACTTACAGCTATTACCAAGATAAGTGCATTCGACTAATACTTTGTCATTTATTTTTAATAAAGATTTTTCGTTCCAATAAAATATTCCTTCTATACCGATTATATTATAAGTCTTAATTTTAAATTGTGTAAATTGTTGAGGATCATTTACGCGAACAACATAAACAATATTATTGTCTTTATATAACAAATTAGTTATATATCCAACTAATTCATATTTATATTCTGTGTAAAAATCTTCACAATAATTTATTAAATAATTAACAGTGTTTTTAACTTCATCGCCAATAATTACGTCATTAATTAAGTCATTAATTACGTCATTAACTTCATTTTCGATAAATACGTCTGCACCAAAATTTGCGAATTCATCGATATCATTATCTAAAATAACAGCTTGTACAAAATCTGTGAATTCATTAGAATCATTTTTAACTAATCCATTTCTATTAATTGGTGAAACCTCTATAGCTTGACTATTTTGAAGAGATGATAACAGATTTTCAGAACTTTCTGACTCAGAAATATATTTGTAATTTTGATTGAAAAAATTTAAGTTAAAATTCATAATATACAATAAAATTTATAAGAGAAGTTCTTTAAGTTGTTTTGGGAATTTATTATATAAATTGCAATATTTTTCGAAAATCCAACATTATTTTGTAAAATCGATTTTTGGACATTTATTTTTGTCCATTTTTGAAAAATGAAAATACTTTTGGGAAAAAAAAATATGTAAAAATTAGAGAAAAAGCTGAGACCATAAAAAAAATTAAGGTCTCAGCTCGAAAAAATATTTGAAAATTTTGTGACGATAAATTTTTTTTGAAAAATAAATTCATAAAAAAACGATTTAGGAATAAAATCTTTATTAATTATAAATGCTACAAATGCTACAAAAAAAAACGCCGAAAACGCCGGATTTATTTGAATGTAAATTATGTGACTTTAAATGCTCTAAACAAAGTGATTATGACAGACACATTTTGACACCTAAACATCAAAAAGCTACAAAAATGCTATATAATGCTACATATTTTACGCCAAAAAACGCCGAAAATTTTGTATGCGATAAATGCTGTAAAAATTTTAAACATTCGTCAAGTTTATACAGACATCGTAAGAATTGTCAAATTATAGAAAATTCAGAAAATAATCAAGAAAATAATAATAATAAAAATATTGATAAAATTATTGATAAAAATACTGAGAATAAAGATGAATTAATAAATTATCTTATAAAAGAAAATCAAGAATTCAAAAGCTTAATTTTGGAAATTGTGAAGAAGGATACTATAACCAATAATAATAATAATAATATAAATACCAATTCTCATAATAAAACATTCAATTTGAATTTCTTTTTAAACGAAACGTGTAAAGATGCAATGAACATAATGGATTTTGTGGATTCTCTCAAACTTCAACTTTCTGACTTGGAAAATGTGGGAAAATTAGGGTATGTCGATGGTATTTCAAAGATAATCGTCCAGAACCTAAAATCACTTGACGAAACCAAAAGACCTGTTCATTGTACTGATTCAAAGAGAGAAGTAATGTATGTAAAAGATGAAAACAAATGGGAAAAGGAAAATGAAAATAAACAAAAAATGAGAAAGGTTATAAAACACGTCACACATAAAAACTCCAAATTATTAAAGGAGTTTAAAACAAAATATCAAGGTTGTGAGAAAAGTGATTCAAAATATTCGGATAAATATGATAAACTCATTATTGAAGCTATGGGCGGCAAAGGTGATAATGATTTAGAAAAAGAAGATAAAATAATTAGAAACATAGCAAAGGTAGTTATAATAGATAAAACAATAGATTAAGTTATTTTACAATAATATTAAATATACAATATTATTATAAATGTCAAAACAAGTAGTCAGTGAAATCCCAAATAGGGACGCATTTTTTCACTTATTAAAGCACAACCCAGGGCTTATCGTAATAAAATTGGGTGCCGAATGGTGTGGACCGTGTAAACAAATAAAGAACGTGGTTCACGCTTTTTTCGCTTCATCTCCTCCAGAGGTCGTCTGTGCAGATATCGATGTCGACAAATCATTTGATTTTTACTCATTTTTAAAGAGTAAGAAGATGGTTAATGGAATACCAGTTTTACTATGTTATAAAAAGGGAAACACTACATTTATTCCAGATGACGTTATTACAGGTTCAGATGCAACCCAATTACACATGTTTTTCAAAAGATGTGGTACACATTTGGCGACGGCATTGAGGGCCAATCCTGTTTAAAGCTTCTTTCCTCTTTAAGTAGGTTAAATATATATTTTAATTTTGGCGCTTAAATAAAAATACTATAATGACTCTTGTAAATAAAATATAATAGTATAATATATGAAATCACTTTCTAATTTATTCATACTATTTTTAATACTTATTGTTTTGGGTTTCCTATATAGAAGATTCGAAGATAAACGTATTCGAGAGGAAAAAGATGAAAATTATAGCGCCATTCAAAATTATTTATTAGATGATGTAACTTTAGCCAAGAGTAAAAAACCGATTTTGTGGATTCACGTCCCATATGAATATAATTCACGAAACTGGCTAAATTTTGGCTCTCGTAGTTCATTTAACTTAAATCAACCTTATTTATATTTAACGGTTAAAAGTATTATTCAGCAATGCGACAAATCTTTCACAATTTGTATTTTCGACGACAATTCGTTTAAAAGATTGATACCCGGTTGGAATATTAATATGAGTAGCATATCAGATCCCATTTTGTCCAATATGCGCACTCTCGGGTTTATGAAATTATTATACATTTATGGTGGTATGCTGTGCCCGATTTCGTTTTTATGTATGAAAGATTTGTCTGGGCTTTACGGTAAAGGCACTCGAGGTAATAAAATGTTTTTATGCCAAACAACTGACCGCAACATAACTTCTACCGAATTTGATTATTACCCGTCGGTGTCATTTTGCGGTGCGCCGAAAAATTGCGAAACCGTGAGAATGCTCTGTGATTTTATTCAGCGTACGATGTCGGTTGATTCTACTGCTGAAAGCGAGTTCTTGGGTAATTTTGACAGATGGTGTGAAAAACGCATACAAGGTCACGAAATCAATTTAATTGATGGTCTCGATATTGGTACTAAAACAATTGATGAAAAACCGATATTAATTGATGATTTAATGTCGAACCAATATTTGAATCTATACAAAGGAACATATGGTATTTTAATACCGGCAGACGAAGTGCTAAAACGTCATAAATATGAATGGTTCGCCAGAATGTCGGCCAAACAGGTTATGGAGTCGAATACTATTATTGGTAACTATTTGTTGTTGGCAAATGCGCCTGACGCTGAGGGAGGCATTTTGGAGCCTTTGGAAATGAAACCAAATTGGGTTGGGTTTTGGAAAACACCAAATTATCCTGGCCTATATGGTCTAAAACCAGACAGACTTGGAAATAATTTAATTAAAGTGCCATATACTGGTCGTTAAATATTTATTACATATTATTGCGTTTTGGTCTAAATTTTTTTGTTTTTCTTTTATAAATTGTATTTTTCTTATAATTTATTGATTTTCTAATTTTATTCTTCATCCAATCGTCTAAAATAGCTTTTTTTATGTGAGGTTTCAAAAATTTGTTTGTAGAATCATAAACTATTTTTGGAGCTTTATTATTTTTGTATGCTTCATAATATCTGTCTTGACATATACACCATTGGTCTCCTGGTTTTACAACACTACTTAAATCATTTCCTTTTGAAGCAGTATATTTAAGGAATTGTTCATCCATCTTGGCGCATACTAAATGACTTCCATTATCAAAAGCGTCTGTTCTACAATATCCATCACGATTGTATCCAGTCAAAGGATCCATTGAACACTTTTTTAAAGTCTTATTCTTAATATTTTTAAATAATCGTTTGTTCATAAAGTAACTATATACATTATTAATTAATAAAAATACAAATATTTTTAAAGCAGAAAACTAAATAATATTTAAAACCTACTTAAATATTATTACACAATATAACTAATAAGATGGACACCACTACCGTAACAGATTGTTTAGTATTGAAGATTGAGGAGCGTGACGCTGATTCTGGAGAGTTGGACACGACGGTTTATATAATTTATGACAAAAAGGAGCACAATTATGTAATCAGAGGACAGCGATGCCCACTAAAATACAGTGAGTCATGTACGTATTCTTTTTTGTGCAAGGATCACCGAGATTTAGCTGATTTCTTAAGTTTTATCATTTATAAGGAAAATTTGTGGACATATGTATTGTATAATTACGACAATTTGCCCTATGATTCAAATGATCTAACATATGAGTTTTTAATTGAAAACGACTCAAGTGTCTATGAGTTGACAGGATATAATAATTTGGATTATAGCAGAAAGGGACTTTGTTCAATCTTAAGAATGTTGCGTAATGTGTTTAATTATTACAATTAATTTCAATTATCAATGTATAATTATGAACGAAACTATGTCTGTGGTTTTAGCAACTGCTATTTTAGCAATTGGTGGTTTAGGTTTATATATGTATAAGCAGTCAGACGGCTTAGGGTTAGAATTTGGCGATGACGATAAAAGTTATGACGATAGAAGCAATGAGGATAGAGATGAAAATATTGATTTTGATTATGATGAAGATTTTGATGACCAAGACGCGGATACATATTCCGAAGATTCCGAACCCAAAGTAAGGTCACGTGGTAAAACGAAAAGGGCTAAAACAGGTAAAGGTACTAAAAAAAGGAAATATTAAACTGACGTATAATGGAGTAAAAATTGACTAAAAATAAACTAAAAATAAATATAATAAATAATATCGTAATTTGATTTATCGTATTTAATTTGAGATGTATATGTAATATTATTGAAATTACATATTTGTCGTAAAACAGTGGTGAAACTATTATAAGTGAGCTTCCTTTCAAGATACTTTTTTTTAGAAATATGATAATATTTATTACATTCATCAAAAAATTTTGAAATACTTTCTTGGAACATACCTCGTTTAAATGATTCGTTATTTAAAACATAGTGTTTTTCATTTTTGGCGCAAATAGAATCTAATAGAGTAAAAAGAAGCTCATTTGGCACATTTTTCTTAAATATTTGTGTTGACATTGATTGTTATATACTATAGTTTTTATATTTTTATAAATTTATAGTTTTAGAAATAAATATATATATATATATATGTCTGCGCTTAATATAGTAGATTTTTGTAATGCTTGTAAGGCGGGTAATCTTGAAAAAGTTAAAGAGTTTGTCGAAAACGGTGTTGATATTAATGGAAAATGTGATAGTTGGCCAGGTTATACTCCTTTGATGATGGCTCTTGCAGGTGGTAATGGAGTTTATACCAATCCACCTGTAGCAAATGGTAATATAGATGTTATTGCGTTTTTAGTTTATTCAGGAGCAGATTTACAAATGAAAACCGCTGCAGGAAGAACAGTTTTTCAAATTGGAGAGTTTATGGGTTCAGACAAAGATTTTCTGCCTGTAAAACAATTTTTGAATAATATAAACGGTGATACACAAATATTGGCATTATTTAAAATGTTATATCATAAATTTATATACTTAGGACCTGAGACAATATTTGACTTAGTCCAAACTTTAAAACAAGAAAAGATGGTCCAAGGCGGTAAAAAAAGAAAAACAATGAAGAAAAGAAAACTAAGAAAATCTAATAAATCAAAGAGAAGACAACTATAATATTGCAATCAAATTATTTGTAAACAGCGCTAATTCAATCTCATCTTCGTGTATGTTATGAAAAATAGTAATATATTTACAAATAATTGGAATAACATTATATTTTTCGGTTTCATCCAGTATATCTGTATTTTTGACAAATAAGAAATAATTGTCCAGTATATCCATCACAGAGTACCCCTTATCGTAAATTTCATAAATAAGTTGTATTGCTTCATTGATTTTTTTGTTTTTGATTAAATGTGTGTAATCTTCAAAGGTAATAAAACTAATATTAGAACATAATTTGATAGCCAAATGGTGCGTAATATGTTCATTAACCAGTTTGAATTTTTCCATATAGTTTATTAATATTTTGACAGTTTTATTAGAAATATTAACAATGAATTCTTCCGCTTCGGGATCCATACTAATATTTTCACTGGCCTTAATTTTGTCAATAATTTTAAACAATTGTTCCTTTTGTAATGGTTTAATTTTAATAATTGTAAGACGCGATTGTATGCTCTCGATAACCTTTTGTATATTAGAACAAGAAGAAATGAAATGCACATTGTGACTGAATTTGTCGATACAATTGCGAAAAACCTGCTGACTCTGTTCATTAATGAGGTCAATATCGTCAAGCACAATGAATTTCTTTTTCCCTTTAATAACTGAACACGTTTGACAAAAGGTTTTTACATCGTTTCTATAATAATTAATCCCTTGTTCTTTAAGGTTATTGATATACATAATATTATCTTCATACTCTTTTGGATTGTGACCAATATAATATTCACGTATTAAAGAATTTAACAGCGAAGTTTTACCGGAAGCAATATCACCAATTAAAAGTATATTAAGATTATCCATTGTAATCAATGTCTTTAAAATTTTGATGATTTCGTCATCAATACCAAAATCATTAAATAATAATGGTTGGTATTTATTAACAAATAGTTTATCAGAAGTTTCCATAATTATAATACGTAAATAATTATTTAAGTATATCTTTGGTAATATTATTAAAATGTCGGATAATTTTTATAAAGTTTTAGGAGTTGATGAAAAAGCTTCAAAGGAGGATATTAAAAAGTCATATAGAACACTACAAATGAAATATCATCCAGATAGAAATAATAACAGTCAAGAAGCAAATATTATGACGCAAAAACTAAATGAAGCATATGAAACTTTAGGTGATGATGAAAAGAGAGAAGAATATGATATGACTCGAAATAACCCATTCGCAAAAGGAATGGATGTTCCGATGGATGATATTATAAATATGATGTTTGGAGGAATGGGTATGGGAGGATTCCCTGGTCATATAGATAGGATGGGAGGAATGAATATGGGAGGAATGAATATGGGAGGATTCCCTGGAATGCAAATGAGAGGTATGCCAGGTATGCACAGTATGGGAGGTTTGCCACCCGGAACCAAAATCCATTTTTTTCAAGCTGGTAATCCAATGAATTTCCAACAAATGCAAAAACCCACGGCAATACTTAAAAATATTAATATCAAAATATCGCAGGTTTTAACGGGTGCGAACATTCCTTTAGAAATCGAGCGCTGGATAATGGAGCAAGGAATGAAAGTGTTCGAGTCAGAAACTATCTATGTAACCATTCCAAAGGGGATTGATGATGGAGAGCTGATTTTATTAAAGGATAAAGGAAATGTGCTCAATGAAACATGTAAAGGTGATATCAAGATTTTTGTCAAGATTGAGAATGATTCGATCTTTAAAAGAGTAGGGCTTGATTTAGTATTGGAGAAAATTATTAATTTAAAAGACGCGTTGTGTGGGTTCTCTTTTGAAATCACTTATATTAACGGGAAAAGTTACACGTTAAATAATAATGCGGGTAATATAATCCCGCACGGTTTCCGTAAGATAATACCGAATATGGGTTTAGAGCGTGAAAACCATAAGGGTAATATGATTATCGAGTTTAACGTACAATTTCCGGAAAAATTGAGCGAAAGCGTGATTGCTTCGTTGAAAAAAATCGAATTTTAGGAGAAAATATAAATGTAATATATAAATGTCTGAAAAGGAGTCAACAGATAAGTCAAAAGATACAAAAGATACAAAAGATACAAAAGATACAAAAGATAAGCCAAAAGAAGAAGAACAATGGAATGTAACTACAAATGTTGAGAATTGGGGTGACCAAAGTGATCAAGGCGGCTCTAAAAGAAGACGCAGAAGGTCGCGTAAAAGGAGAAGGCGTTCTACCAAAAAAAGACGCCGAACTATGAGAAGATGAAAAATATTATTGGCTCTTTAAGTAGTTTTGATAATATATATTTTCTTTAAGTTCTTTTATAAAAAAAAATTGAAATAATAATTTAGACATATGACTATATTATTACTTATACAGAAATGGATAAACAATCGGGACAATTATTTTCCACAAGAATCAATCAACTTGCGGGTGAATCGGCAGGACATAATAATGAAACGGCACACAATGAGGTCACTTTTGATGCTCCAATTGATGTCGATGCTACCAAAATTTATATGCTTAAAAGTGACACTAACAAGTGTTTTGCTATATTGGACAATGGTCCGGGAATTCCAAACATATGGCATTTATTTGGAGAAGGCGAGGGTTTGAAAATTAAAAAAAGAGGCAAAATCGGCAACAAAATTGCTGGAGAATTAGCAGCCGGAACATTCTTTCAAGCGGATAGGGCAATGTATTTCTCACGATGTAACGAAAATAATATTGGAAGAAAACACGAGCAGCTAAATGTTGAGTATAATAAAATAGTAAAATTGGTTAAAACGCCGAATATGGATATGAATATAGCAAATAATAATATACGACACGGTCCCAATAGACTAGTTAGAAAGCCTGAGCCTGATAGCGATAAATTTGATAGCGACAATGTTGAATATGTTAAAGGATTGTTTAATAATCATGAAGTGATTATGAGATATTTTGATGATAAAAAGTTAAATGGTATGTTAAAGGTTTTTAAATATGAGGAGGAAAACAAAACAAGGTTTGAAAAAATGATATCCGAAATGCCGAAAATTATCTCTAAGGCGGAGTTTATAACTTATAATACACTCACTGGTTTTAGTGGTGATAAAGAGTTTAAATATATCGATGTTGAAACACTCGTTGCAAGAGATATAAATCAAGAAAGTTGTAAGAAAAATTTTATTTTAGGGAGGGACGCAATTATTCGTGAAAATGATGAAGATTACGATGAACATTCGTGTATTATAGATGAAACATTTGGTTTAATGTCTGAAAAAGTATTATCTATTAGTAATGACTTTTATGAAAAAGATGGAAAAACATATAATAAATGTTCAATTGACAATTTTGATGATGAATTTTTAATAGATCTCGATGGAAAAGTTATACAACTAGGTAAGGTTACTGATAAAAATATATTGGATATTATTTCTGATGATAAGAATTTTGTAGGAAATATACCTATGTATTTATCATTTGTTAGTAAAGCTGAAGCCGAAGAACAAAAGGTTTTGATGAATGAAGCATCTACAAAAGAATCAATGAAGCAAGTATATGTTTATAGCGAAGGTGGTAGGTATCTTGCCAGAGATAAATTTAATGGAATGGGTCTTCAAGAGAGAAGTCACCCACATTTTAGATTTGCGATTGTTAATAATGATGCTACTCAATATATAAATATTAGAGCACAAAAATCGAGTATATCATTAAGAAAAGCGCATCCTATAATAGCAAAAACATTTCTTGAAATTGTTAAACCAATTATTTGTAAATTATATGAAAAGGATGGCAATATGATAAATAATGGTATTGATGATTGGGATGATTATAAAAATGATGTGCTAAGTCTTATTAACACAGGCAAATTGGTTACTATAGTTAAACCAACGCCTGTTACTCCTGCTGTTATTCCTGGTGTTATTCCTGCTCCTGTTACTCCAAAACCTACACCTACACCTAACCCGGTTCCAGCGCCCGGAGAAAGAGGACCCGCACCAGTAGTCTATGCTCCTTTGGATTACTTACAAAGTATTGTTCATTTGAAAGTGTTAAAAAATACTATGAATTTAGGACAAAAATATAGAACTAAAAATGATAAATCTAAGATAATTACCATTTTAAACAATATTGAAAGAGAACTTGTTTTAGACGATGATATGATGGATGAAAAAATAGATAATTTAATTACACTATTGTTGGAAGCAGGAAAAAAACCGGGACAAGCAATAAAAAACGCGGCTTCTTTACAAGGATTATAAATAAATAATATTTGCGAAAAAGTATTTAAAGAATTATTAGTATAATAATATGTAATAGAGTAATAAACTATTGCCGTACATGCTTTTGTTGCACAGTTGGTTAGTGCATTCGCTTTGTAAGCGAAAGGTCCTGGGTTCAAATCCCAGCAAAAGCTATTTTCTACTTTTAGAAAAAGTAGAGCAAAATATTTTGTTCTACTTTTTTAAAATACTTTTAACAATTACCGCTTCTATACTTCGTGAAAAAGAAACGTAACTTATTTAACTTATAATAATTTAAAAAGAAGTAATTATATTATATATTAGAAATGGGAATTTATAGTAATGGCAGTATTTTTGGAATACAAATATATAATTTTAATGATGATATTAGTAATATATTATTTGAAGAGAAATATGATGAAGTAATGAGTTATATTCAAATGAGAGAAGCATATTTATTCTACAATAACTTAAATGATAAAAATAAAATTTTTTTTAAAATTTATACAGAATGTAGTAGCACATTAAGTTATAATATAGATACATTTATGGGGTGGCAACCATTGTCTTTAGATACATTTTTAGAAAAAACAAAAATATAATTATACTTTTTTCACAAAGTTATGAAAAGTATAGCAAAAATATTATTATACTTTTAGGAGATTTTTGGCTCTACCTTTCTTTATTCCATTATAAAAGGTAGATTTTGCTCCACTTTTTTAAAAAAGTGGATATATATATATAAATGGCAGGCAGACCACGAAGAATTCGAAGCATTCAATCTTACGTTAATCATATCGACAATAATACTTTTTCAGGACCGATGAAAATGGGCACAGCACCCAGCATTGGTGTAACACGCAACTATTGGTATAATTATGTCACGCAGTGTAATACAAATCCCAACGCAGTAAAAAAGAGTTATAACAATATGGTTTTCTTAAATGTAAATCCGGCTCAAACACCTGTTAGCGCAGGGTTTAGACCAACCACAAACTACAATTATTCTTATAACGCGCCACCTGGTGTAGCATTTTATGACCCAAATTCCAAATATAATAATCATTATTACAGACCTTATAATCCTCCAACACCAGTTACAAACGGACAATTTCAACCTGTATCTAAACATATGACTGGATTCGTGTCAAAATAAATGAATAATTAATAATATATTTTATTAATTATTTTGATTTTTTAACGTAACGGACTATGAAGTGTAGTAACAGAATTTACAGTAACAGTTCCAGGGCAAGGAATAAACCCATTTGGATTATTAGTGTAGTTACTGTATTGTCCTAAAGTCATGTAACAAGGAAAGCAATTTTGCTCAGTACATACTGTAGCAAGTCTATTTTTAGCACGACGATTTGCGATGCTTGATGCTCCTACACCACCTTGACCGGGCTTCCACTTATTATACAAATAAGTAGCACTATTGCAAGTAATATTTCCACCGGCTCCCATTTTAGTGCTGCGACGACCGCCTACACCAACGTTTTTCTTATATAAAAATCCTGGAAAATTCGTTTGACTTCCATACCAAAATTGTCCATTTGAAGGTCCTGAACCAAAGGCTGACATATTATTATACTAATAAAATATAATAAAATAAAAAAAGGTTTAAGCGAAGGAAATTTATTTCCTTGATTTCCTTGATTTCCTTGATTTCCTATTTCTCCTTGATTTCCTCCTTACTCCTCCAGTCTTTATCTCTTTTGAAGGAGGAATTGCTTCTGCGGTTGGCGGTCCAACGATGGCATCTGGGTCTTTATCACAAGTAAACGTGAATGTTCCACTTCCTTTCGAATCAAATACAGGCATTAATGAGGTGCACGCCTCTACAATTTCTTTATTGGCAACTTGTTCAATTTTATCATTTTTCAATTGAAACGCTTCGTTTACATTATTAGCATAATCCTAGATTGATTAAAGCGTAAACAGCACCAGCAGAAAGAATTTTCAAAATAACCGCAGACATTTTATATATATATATATATATACATTTTTTTAAATTTCATTATAATTAGTTATTTTGTGGTTTTGCTTTTGCTTCGCTTAAACTTTTCTTTAATTTATTATAAAAAGTGAAATTAGTTACTTTTGCTCCACTTTTTTTAAAAGTGGAATATATGACAACAACCGTTAAATTCAATAAACTATCTGTATTAATCGAACGTTTTCCGGATTACATTGAAATAATTAAAGACAGTTATTTAGAGTTGTTATCTGAGCTGACTGAAGTGTCTAAATTGAATACAGTAGCGTTTTTACAAAATATACAAAAGATAAGTCAAATGGGAACAATTATTATTTGTTTTTTGGAAAACCCACCGTTTGCCGGGTTCAAAATTGTGGGTTCAGGCACAATAATTATAGAGCCAAAAATAATACACGGTGGTAAAAATGTTGGCCACATAGAAGACGTTATTGTGAAAAAGACTTATCGTGGTTTCAATGTAAGTCAAGATATTTTAGATCTTTTAAAAGAGGAGGCAAGAGAGAAAAATTGTTACAAGGTAATATTGGACTGCGACGAAGAAATTAAACGTGTATATACTAAATCAGATTTTGAACAAAAGGGAATACAAATGGCTTTATATTTTTAATAATTTTATAAATTTTATATAATATTATTTATACTATATAAATGCAATGGGCACCACCAATTAACACTTTAACATTATTTGATATAACAGGAGAACCTGCGGTTGAAGGTCAAGATCTTCCAGAGTGTCAAATTTGTATGGAACGTTTATATAATCCAGCGTTATTTCCATCAGAAATAACAACATGTCATCATAGATTTCATAGAGATTGTTTAAGAAATCAATGGTGTAACAATAACGCTGGTAATACTTTAGAGGCGTGTAGATGTCCTAATTGTGAACAAATATTTAATTGTAATACACAGTTACAAGATTTAACACCACAAGTGAACGCAAGATTACAAGAATTACAACAACCAGCAGTTGTAGAAGCTCAAGGTGTACAAGTAGAAGCTCAAGTTCAACAAATTCCAGAAAACAATTTACAAACTTATACACGACAAAATTATCTCATAGACCGCGCAACAAGACGATTTACCGATTGTATTACCCAAATATTAAATGATAGTTGGCAAACAATGGCGCAGTCTTATCCTCTACCACGCCACGAAAAAGAAAAAAACTGGATGCAATATTACTATATATCAATTCAAATTTACTATGTTATACATGAAATAATCCAGAATTTTAAAAATAATACAAAATTTGAAACCATGTTAAGAGAGAATATTGGTTTTTTACGTACAATGAATGATAGATTACAAAATCCGGAATTTATTCAATCATTAAAAACAATGGAAGGTTATTTGCCTAATTTAGGGAATAGCGCAATGAACGTAGATAAATCTAAATTATTAAAAGATTTTTTATTACAATGTTATTCAGGACAAACGCGCAGATTAGATAGGTATGCTCCAAATGAGCAAATTAATTGGCCTGGACAACTACCAGATTTAGTTATTAACCGAATAACACAATGTTACCCAGGTAAACTCGGGATGGAACATTTTACGACAACAGATTATTTAAACTTACTGCCTGTTACCAAAAATAACCTCTACAATCATGGACTTATAAATCCCGACCTAAGAAATTTCCAACGATATTTCCAATGTTTTTTAGATTTTTTGACTGCACTATTAGAAGTAAATTATAATGAAGCGTTCCAGCAACAAGGAGGAAAACGCTATAGAAAAACAAGAAATCAAAGAAAAAATAGAAGAATGAGGAAAAGTGTTAAGCGCGTAAAAAAATAAATGTTATATAATATTCTTGAATTTAAAAGAATATTATACTTTTTGCTCCACAGTTTGGATCAACCTTTTTTACACCTTTTTACATTCTAAACGCCGACCCTCTGGGTCGGCATCTTTGAATGTAATTAGGTAACTGTTACTTTTTAGCGTAGCAAAAACCGATAAATTGCCTTTGTTATATTCTGTAACTCTGTATAAATTCTGCTTCGCAGAATTATGATATATAAATCGGCATTTGAAAGGTTAAAAGGTGTAAAGGTTGAAAAGGTAGAATTAGGATATCTTTCTGGTAGGAATCTCGTTAGAGACAATGTAAATGGAATTTTCAGTAATGACAATATACTCAGTTCCCGATTTGTAGAACTTCGCAATAGTCGAGGTGTACTCGTCCTCGCTCTTAACCAATAGCTTCTCACCGGTCGCCTCCTTAGCTCCAATAAGCGCCTTCTTATCGAGGGAGGCAGTCCAGTAATCGAGCAAAATGGGCTTATCATCAACGATGGCAAGCTTAGCGGCGTGCTTCATAGTCACATCGGAAGGTAGACGGTAGTTCAAACCGGATTCTCCGGCAGTAGCTGTCTTTTGGGTAGTTGTTTTTTGTTCTGACATTTTATATAATTTTAGATTTAAAGTCTTTAAATACTTATAATTAAAAAATGTTTTAATTTAAATATTATAAAATAACATTAAGATATAATGAATACAAACAAGGATAATAATTTTTCATTACAAAATTTAGATAATTATAGGAAAAATATAGATAATACAACAAGCGAGATTACAGAAAAATATTATATGTTGATTGCTGAGTATTTCAAATTTATTACCGAAAATATCAAGGTTAAAAATAGTAATTTTGGCAAATTTATTATAACTCGAGGGTTAGATACGATAACAAATGTGTTTAATAGTATTTTTTATTACACAAAAAATATAGACTTGACTTATTTTCATTGTCAAAAATCGTTTTATTTTTATGTTGAATTTGTAGGTCAAATATCGGAAGACGAGAAGATGTTTTTACAGTTGTCGTCACGAGATGCCACATTGTATGTTTATAAGAAAACCATATTTGAAATAAATAATGAATGTAAAAATATGAACGAGTCTTCAAAATTAATAAATGAGCAAATTGCAATTATAAACAGCTATATAAACATATACAAAACGATGGTGTATAAAATAATTCAAAGTGATAGAAACAATATAAATAATAATTTATACATAGAAACCTTTGAAAAAATATGTAAAAAAATAAATAAAACAAATTTAAATAATGAAAATGTTGTTTTATTAAATGACATAATGGATAAATTTTACTTCATAACAGATGATAATATAGATTATTTTTTTGATATTGTACAAGAATTTACTAAAAAAATGAAGCAGAGTCATTTAAAAAAATGTGAAAAAAAACTGTGTGTCGAAGAACTGTCTATAAAACTAAACGATACGCCAGAGAAGTTTATAAGTTGGTTTTTAAGTTAAGTTATTTTCTATTTTATTTAATTGTCAATACTAATAGTAATATTCTTCTTGCGGATCTTCTTTTTCTTGTCCTTTATATTGCTCCCAATATTTTCAATGTTTTTCTGAGATATATTTTTATACTCATTATTAAGAACAACTTTAAGGAATTCGTATATAATCATTAGCACATTCTCATCACATTTACCGACAATTAAAACACTGCCAGTCCTAAATATCATAAACGATACCTCATTGATATTTTTATATAACGATTTATTTTCTTCGGAAATTTGGCTTCCGCACTGTATTCCTACATCTGGATTATAGTAAAACTTACATTGTATTCCAGGATAAGAGCATGGGTCATATATTGATTGAATATTGTATTTCATCTTCAAAATATCATATAACTCTTCGCGATTGATAAAGAACCCACAGTTGAAATTAGAGTTGATTAACACAGTTTCTTCGGAATTATCCTTATACGCCAACCACTTATCTTTAATAAAGGGTTGCAATGTTTGTATTACTTCGTTGAGCAACATCTGGAAGGTGGCCTCATTTTGGACACCCGGTATTTCGAGTTTGCCGGTATTAAACACCTTAACGTGGAACTCTTTGAACAACTCCGCAACCTTCATCCTTATAATAAGCACAAAGCAATTGTAAAACGCGCTCTTCTTCTTACATCTGTAACTCATAATATCCTTTTTCGAGATTCCAATGCTAATTTTGCGAATATCTTTAAATTTGATACGACCTGTCGGGTTATTAATATTTGTTATAACGTGCTCTTCATAATAAGTCTCGCCTTTTATTTTTTGTTGAATGAAATCCAACTCTTCAACAGTGGTGCTATTAAACTTCATTTGTTTTTTAATGACACCATTTGATGGTCTGGCATAAGGAATAACTGGTACAGACCAGAATACATCTTTAAGTTCAATTGGCATATTGAGATAAGCAATTTTGGTTTTGGTGGATATATAAATATCAGAAGCTTTAGGAGTTTCAGAATTTATTTCCATTGAAAGATTTGCCGAAACAAATTCTTCGGCGGAATTAACAAAATTATTAATAATATCTTCATCATCAGATATATCATCATCAAAACTTGATGATATAAAATTAGCCCATTCTTTGTCTATATTTAAGCTCATTGTCTTATATTACTTTTGATTATATCTTTATATTCTTTATATTAATTTTATTTCAATTATTTTTTTTATTGTATAATATAAAGAATGTATTCAGGATCGCACTACATCGATGAAAGGAGTTCAATTATCCCAATTAAGAAAAACTTATCTACACAAATGAAGGTAAATAGTCCAAAAGGTGAATATAGTCTCAAACAGAATTTTTTCGATCCATCGAAAAGTTCACCTCCAAATGAGTTTATGCTAAAACTACATATGAGAATTTCAAATTATGATTCTAAATTGGTCGTTTTAGCTGATGATACAAAGGATGATAGTCGAGATAGCGAATAATAAATATGGTTATTATTATTCAGGTTTTGTGAATGCATTAAATTTTCGACAAAGTTGAGAAAATCGCGATTAATGATTTTTGACTTGTTACGAATAATATAATTTAAAAAATCTTTAATTATATTCTTTTTATCTATATTGTACTTTATGCTTATTAAATGAACATATGCGCAAATATTTTCCAGCTTCTCTCTTTTTGTTAATTTGGTAAAAAGATTTTCCCATACATCATTGTCGATAATAGACATATTGTCCGATTGACTTTTTACAATATCCTGATTCGACTGTATAAAATTAATCATACTTCTTATATCAGATCTATAAAGTTTTTGAATACATGAAAGCGAATTCTGCGACATATTCAGTTTTTCCGTGTCCGAAATCTGTTTCAGAAAGCCAATAATATCTTCTTTTGGTAATTGATTAAAACGCAACCTGATGAATTCGTTTTGAAGACCTTCATCTATTTTGCTGATGTAATTACATATTAGACAAAATCGGACATTATTTGAATAATTTTGTAGTAAATATCGCAATGCTTGTTGGGCGTTTTTGGTCATATAATCGACTTCATCCAAAATAACGAATTTCATTCCCGTGTGAAAAAGTGGTTTGGAATTCACAAAACAACTAATTTGGTTTCTGATAATGTCGATACCTCGTTCGTCGGATGCGTTCAAATGAATAATTAGGTCTTTGTTCTTTTTATTCAGTTTTTCTTGGTATGCGTTTATCAGGTTTATTATGGTGGTTGTTTTACCCGTACCTGGAGGACCATAAAAAAGTAAATTGGGAAAATAAGAGGTCTCGATAATGTTTTTTAGAATTTGTTTGTTTAGTGGGTCTAATACAATGTCTTCGAAATGTTTTGGTCTGTAAAGCTCTACAAATGGTATGCCACTACTTGTCATTTAATTATCTATTACTATTTATTTAATATATAATTAAACGAAATTATCAAAATATAAATATTTTATTTCTAACAAATCATTATTTTCTTCATTTTGAATACGTTTAATTTGTTTATTAATTTCTTCTTTTAATGTTAAAAGTCTTGTAGATATTGACGGATTACATTTTTTTTTATTTTTATCGCTATATGAATCAGGATTAAAGCGGATAAAAATATATTTACAAGTAAATGTTGTTAATAAATCATTATATCTATCTTGTTCATCATTTTTACTGTATGATTTATGTTGATTTTCATCAGTTTCAATACATAATAACGTATTGTTAATTAATTTACGATGGTCTATCCTTCTTCTGTTTAAACAATCGCAGCCACCATATTCAAGAGTCTTATCGTGTTGAAATCCTTCAAAATTTGAATTAATAAAATCGCGAACAGCAATCTCTTTTGTTTTACATCTAATTTGAAATGTTAATGGGTCTAATGGAAATAAATTTTGAAAGCAATATGTACAATAATTTTTATATTTTTTATTTCCTTCTGTATGACAACCTTCATTTTTACATTTATTAATGTGAACATTTATCATTCCTTCTTCTTTACAAAAAGCACAATATTTAGCAGGTAACCCCTCAAAATTAAAATACGGTTTTTTTGTTTTACACATACAATTCATATTTCTAACATAAATCATATCAGGTTTTTTACATTTTTCACAATATTCGGGTTTTAATCCCTTATAATTAAATGATGCTATTGTTCCACAACCACATTTTTTTTGTCTAACATTAACCATATTTGGTTCCTTACAATCGGAACAAAAAGCTGGTTTCAACCCATCATAGTTATAAGTAGGCAATGTTTTTTTACATTTACATTTTGTTTGTACAACATTTATCATATCTATCTTTTTACAATCAATACAAAATTCAGGTTTTTTTCCAATATAGTTAAATCTTGCGGTTTTTCCACAATTACATTTTATGACTGCCATACAATTAATCATTTCATCTTTTTTACAATCAAAACAATACATAGGTTTTAACCCTTCAAAATTATAAAGCTTATTTGCTTTTCCACAAAAGCATTTTGAATTAATAACATCAGACCAATTATTTACATTATGTTCTTTACATACGACATATTTTTTATCTTCACCAAAATAAGCTCTTTTTCTACAATTTTCAAAACAACAAAGATTCGGCATAATATATTATATACTGAGATTATTTCTAAATAGTTCCGTCCCTAAATTATAATTTTGAGACTATAGTTTTAATTAAATAAAATAATTGAAATTAAAATATTAAAGATATTTAATGAACAAAACTACAATGACTACTTCTACTACCGGATATCTCGAATTATTTATCGGTTCTATGTATAGCGGCAAGACCTCAAAGCTATTGGAAACTTACAAACAATGTAAATTTTGTAACATTCCAGTAACAATTATAAATCACGTGATTGATAACAGATACCATAACACAATGGTTTCAACCCATGATCAATTAATGGCACCGTGTTTACAAGCAAGTGAACTAAATGATATTTGGACAGATAATGGATTTAAAAAATCGGGCGAAAAGAAGGATTTATGGGCGCACGGCGCCGTAAGAGATTCAGAAGTTATTTTGATTAATGAGGGACAATTCTTCCCCGACTTGTACGATGTAGTAGTAGATATGTTAAATTGTAATAAGAAAATATATATTTGCGGTTTAGATGGAGATTTTGAAAGGAAGAAATTCGGGCAAATTCTGGATTTAATACCGTTGTGCGATAAAGTCACAAAGCTTACGTCATTGTGCTCACAATGTAAAAATGGCACACCAGGAATCTTCTCAATGCGTTTAACAAATGAAACCGCGCAAACAGTCGTGGGTTCGGACAATTATATTCCAGTATGTCGCAAATGTTACAAGAATTAATTAAAGCCACCGTTAATATATATTTTAAAACTATTTAAATTTGTTTTAATGTATAGATTATAACTAAATGGTAAAGAATGTTGTAAACTCTATTGTTGTCGAACCCAAACAAAAACGAGGAAGGAAACCCAAGAACGCTGCGCTTTTAACTACTGAAAATAAAGTATTAGAAGAAGCCCCAGAAAAAGATAATAATATTATTTTTTCTATTCAAGAAACAAAAAATGAAACTACTACAGATAATAAAAATAAAGATATGAATAACGATAATGATGAAAACAAAGATAATGACGAAAATGAAGATAATGTAGTTTTATCATCAACCCAAGAGGAACAAAAGCCAGCAGGTAAAAAGCGCGGTCGAAAGCCAAAGGGAGGGAAAATCATCCAGCAAGTTGTACCACTCAATAACAATAAAGAGACAAAACCAAATGTTATTTTACACCTTAAATGCTCATTAAAGGATTTACAATCAAATTTGTCTTTATCAACTAATATCGAATCTTTCAATTTTTCTTCAAAAAATGATTTGAATTATGAAATAATTGGATCTAATCAAAATAATAATATAACCAACAACGCAAACCAAAGTAATAACTATAGTAGTAATTATAACTGTGCCAATTTAAATAATAATAATAGTAATGATGATAATGATATTGATATGTACGACGAAGATTATTATTCAAAAAACAAAGAAAATGATATTCGCGATGTTTGGAAAAAACTAAAGGTTCTTGAGCACAATTTACATATTAATAACATAAGTAACAAGAAATCCGCTTGCTTTTGGTGTACTTATGACTTTGATAATCCGCCTATTTATATTCCGAAACATTTTATAAAAGATTCCTACCATGTTTACGGATGTTTTTGCACTCCTGAATGCGCAACTGCTCATCTAATGGAGGAAAATATTGATAGTTCATCCAAGTTTGAAAGGTATCATTTGATAAACAATATTTATTCCAAGATTTATGATTATAAGAAGAATATTAAACCGGCACCAAACCCATTTTATTTATTAGACAAATATTATGGTAATTTAAGTATTCAGGAGTATAGATCTTTATTAAGAAACGAAAGATTATTTTTAGTAGTCGACAAACCATTAACGCGTATTTTGCCAGAATTACACGAAGACAATGATGATTTTATTATTAACAATAAGATTATACCGGCAAACACTCTTTTAATTAAAAAGAAATTGCAAAAGAAACAGCTTACCAAGAATAACATTTTAAGTGAGAAATTTGGATTGGCTCAATAAAATAATATACTATAAGTAACCTTTTAGTATATTATTTTTTATTTATTTATATTATAATGGATAGTAATAATAGTGAGTCCTATTTTTCTAATATAAAAGATTCAATTAATTATGTTATAGAAAATCATCATAAGTTTTTATTATTGTTATTTGTATTTGTTATCATTTATTTTGTAGATTATATCACGCATATTAATACAATTTTATATAACGGAAATTCGGTACAAGCTTTACCAAGTTTAAAAACGCCAACACCACCGTTACATCATTTACCTAAAATAAAAAATCCTAAAAAGAAGGGTAAAGGAAGACGTGTTTAATTTTTTCTGGATTTTCTTGCTTTTCTTACTTTTCTTGTTTTTTTAGATTTTCTTCTGCGTTTTCCTCCTCCTCTTGGTGGTGGTGATGGTTCTCCGGGTACCCAATTATCCCACGGTGAAGAACCATCATTATCCCTCCATCTATGATTATATTGATATTGTTGTTCAATTTTCTCATCGACCGCTTTTAAAACTTCTGGCGAGAAATTACCATCACTTTTGTAAAAAATTTCTGGGTTTATAACCTTTCCTCCATTTTTTCTTATATCTATTTTATTTATTCCGTCTATATCATTATCCTTATTAAATCTAAAAAGTGAACCTGGATACATATATGTATATTCTGTTGGTGGCGGTGGTGTTGGTGTTGATTCTTCATCAGTATCTTCTTCATCAGTATCTTCTTCCTTTTTAGTTGGTGAACTAAAGAAAATTCCCATTTATATAAATAATAAAATATTATAATAATTTTATAATATTTTATAAATATATATTATAAATGGATACCAATTCAATTTTAGCGATTATTTGCGTTCTAATTTTATTATTTATGTTAATGAAAGCGTATCAGAAACCTACTGCTACTATTACTGCCACTAAAGTAGTGACAACTCATCCCAACGCATATGTTGTTCATACTAATCCAGTTTATTACCCACATTATAACCCTTATAAGGCTCAGTACTATAATTAAAATAATTTAAAGCTTACGTGCTTCGCCTTTTTCAACGCGCTCATTATAATTGCGCATATTTTTATCAAGACGATGTCTTAGCTGCTTATAAATTTCCTGATTCAATGACTTAACCGGCGCCGCTTTTTTGTCCGGGACACCCAAATATGATTTAATTACTGCGATATGGTCGTAATTAAACTCCTTAAGCTTTTCCTTTGCAACCTCCTCAGTATAATCCGTTTGTCTCATAATCACTTGAACATTTTCATCAATTTTGTCGGTTTCAACGAATGAAATAGTATCTGTCATATATGAACTAAATAAATTATTTTTTAAATCATATTAAACGAATAGTTATATATATTATTAATAAAATGGATAGAACAAGCGCTATTACACGATTAAATACTGAAGAAATTGCGACGGAAGTCAATAACGTTATTAAAAAAGGATTAGATAAATTATTAGGTGATTATTTATATAGATATGAATTATTGGAAAAAACACATGACGCGATTATGAATTTGCCGAGTGTTAGAAATCATCTAAATCTACAACCATTTCCGCCACACAGTAACGCTGAAACAAAGGTTGATGATGTAAAATACGATCAAATGATTGAAAAGTTGTTAAAAAGAATAGATGAATTGACATTTGAGGTAAATCAACTGAAGCAAACTTGTAAAAAGGAACAAGTTGAAATAAAAGTAGAGGAAGAGCTTAAAGTTGTGAAATTGGAACAAAAGGAAAATATTCGTTTGGAGATTGAAGATGTTGTACAAGATCAATTGATTATCAGGTAGTTAGCTCACTTCTCTCTCTTGCTGCAGCGCCATCGAATATGGCGATCTCAATAAGGCTGATGGCAGGACATGATTTAGTTAGTGAAGGATTTAAAAAGGGCCAAGTTGGCTCATCTGCAATGCCTCATAAAATGAATACCAGATCTTGCGAGAGAATAAATGGCCTTGCAGTAATTCTTAAAGGCTATGCGACAATGCTTGGTGAGATTTCAGGTGGTCAATGGAGCGAAGGTGATGTTTCAGATAGCGTGGTTAGAAGAGTTGCTCTCGTAGATGCGTTCTATTGCATCGATGGCCTCCTTGAAACATCACTCACAGTCCTTGATGAGTTTGGTATCTATCCTGCAATGATTGAAAAAGAGATTAAGGCCCATCTGCCGCTACTTGCATCAACAAAGATTCTTCTAGCTGCAGTGAAGAAAGGGATGGGCAGAGAAGATGCTCATGAGATAATTAAGAGCGCATCACTTGCTTTAGCAAGTGCAATGAGGCAGGCTCAAGA
>SXGQ01128392.1_pt1 | contig 40921 bp, 33 predicted proteins | sample 3178371 | NCBI WGS metagenome assembly SXGQ01 (sample SAMN11356859, study PRJNA531348) | freshwater metagenome | isolation source: freshwater sample F1-20 | place: China: Fuxian Lake, Yuxi | collected 2017-12-25
TTAATGAATTCTTCATACATTGAAAGAAATTCATTCATATCTTCTTTCATTTCTGAGTGTTTTGTTTCTGCGAAATCTTTTAATTGTTTTGTCGTCATTGAATCTGCTAATTTAACTATTTGATCCTTATATTCAGGATTCAAATCAGATGTCTTCATCTTTCCGGTCTTTATTGCGTAAGCTTGACCCATAAGTCTTTGTTGTGCAGGAGTCGTTGACGGCATATTAATTTATTGTATATTTGGCGTCTTTAAGAGCACCAAAGGAAACTTCTAATTTATTTTTTCCCATTCCAGAAAGAATAACTCCTCCTCTAGTAAGACCTATGATTTTATACTCACCTGCATTAAAATCACCATCTTGATCGTCCATTTCTATAGTTATATTTTTGCCAACTTTCAAATCTGGATCTTTCATAGATTCGTTTAATTGCTCATTAATAAAATCTGCGTAATTAGGTAGATTTTCCATTTTATTTCTTTATTTCAAATTCAGTGCTTCCTGAGTATTCAGCTCCAATTAATTTTATATTCTTTGCTTCATATCCTGCATTCTTAAGAATTTCTTCTAGAACCTCAGGAAACTTTAAAGCTAATCCTTTGCATGTAAAAACACCAGAAGATTCTGTATATTCAACAACAGCTCTTAGCTTTTCACCGACAATTTTCTTAATCTTGGAAACCTCGGAAGTATCCAAGGCTTCTGAAATCATATATTGTTCGTATGTAGGTAGATTTAACATTTAGAAATTAGACTTTGCTGTAAAGTAGAAAGCAACGAATCCATAATCGTCAATTCTTACTACGTTTAATTTTTCATCATATAAACAAGCCTGACCCATTGAATTACCAAAATCTCCCGAATCGAAATCTTTTCCGTTGAAATTTCCTTGTAAGAAATTGTATATTTTCGACATTGTAGGATCTTCGTCGTTAGTTTCGGAATCTACTTGAATAACTTCTACAGGTTTTGCTCCTAATTGATTAGCAACATTAGTATAGAAAGCAACCATTTCCTTTTCTGCTCCGTCGATAGAATCTTGTAAATTAATATCAGATAGGTCTTTTGCTCCTTTTTTAGCTAATGTTCCTTCGTTCATAGCAACTTCAGCTTCTGCGATTTCTTCCTCCGACCATTCAAATTCATAAACAACTTCAGGTTTAACAGCTTCGAAAATTTCTGATTTGAAAAGTCCAATAGTTGAGGATTCGTTCAAATTAGCTTTATTTTCAGACTTACGAATCATTTCTAAAACTCTTTTACCGTATTTAGAAAGAGTAAGTACTTTTTGTCCTCGGTTTTCGAATTTCTCGAAATATCTTCCGTTTCTTCCAAACCATTTATTTGCATCGAGGTTTTTACCTCTTTCTTCAGTAAGTTGAGTTAAAAAAGTTTTCATTTCCTCTTCGGTAACGAAACGTTTTCCAACGAATTGAACGACTTTATTACGAACAGGAGCTTTCTCATTAACTCGAATGTTGGTATATTCACCATACTTTCTTTTAATTTGAGTTCTTGCCATTTTTTTGTTTTGTTATTTTTTGCTATATATCTTAGATTTTAATCTTTCTCTCTTCTTCGATTCTTTTAGTGAAATAATCTTCAAATGTAGGGAAAGACGATTCTCCGACGTTTACATTTTTTATCTTTTCTTTCATTTTCTTTATGATGTCTGCTACATCATCTAATAGGATTTGTGTAACGGTCCCTGAAGGTTTCTTCTTGGGTTTAGAAAATGAAGAAAGTAGTATTTTATAGATATGCTTGTTTATAGTTGAAGCTTTAATAAGGTCTCTTACCTTTTGATCGTCTATGAGACCTGTATTCAAATCAAATTCTGGTACAGTTGCAAAAGAAAGAGGATCTACTTCAATTCCTTCGTATTTATAACCGTTCTTCTTTATGTATTGCTTGAAAATTTCGTTAATTAGTTCAATATATCGATCTTCTTCACCGAAAGTTTTAAGTCCGTATTTTTGAAGACCTGTAACTTTAATATACTCTACTAAATCTGAAAGAATAATTCCATACATATCCTGAGGTTCTCTTTCTTCATCGTTAGATCGATTAATTTGAGTAATTACAGGATCAATAACTTTTGCATGAGTGATATCGGTTCCGTCTTTATTCATGAATTTGAATATGATAGAATCAACTGGCTTTTCTACGTCATCTTTCAAAGCAGTAGATTTTAACTCAGGATTAAGAATCGATATGATATATTTCGTAAAAGAATCCGTATTGAATCTCTTAATAAGTTCATTTTCAGGAGTTCTTAAATAATCTAAAAGATGAGTTTTTTGAGCTTGATCCAATTCACCATACCAAATGATTGGCGGTTTTTCTACTCGGAGCAAATCAGAAATTCCGTTTAGAATAGAAACATCATCGATAACTTTTCCTTTCGGAGATTTGATATCGGTTAAAACTAATCCGTTTAGTGGCAATTTATCGTATGTTATATTTGCCGGTTTGGTTGTATGAAAAAATCGAAGTCCGTATTTATATCCAAGAGGAAGCTTTTCGATATCTTCTTTCGGAAGGGATTCGATAAATCGAATAGGTGCCTCATAAAGAGAGGACATTGTTCGATCTATAGATGTGATTTTACCGTCTTTCTTATAGAAAACTAATCCATTTTCTGTTCTTTCGAAACAAAATCTAGTTGCATTAAGTTTTTCACTTACTACAACAAATTGATTGAATAGTTTGTTAACAAACTTCATTCCATCATTCAAGAAGACTTGTCTAAGAGTTTGTATTTCAGCCATTTACACTTCCGTTTTGAGAGGTTTTGTAGTTCTTCATCGTTTCTAGGAACTCCGCAAGTTGCTCATCATTAAGCTCGGAAGGATCTTTAGCCCCATATTTCTGAAGGTTTTCCAGAAAGGCTTTTTTGAATTTTTCAGCAGATGCTTCTCGAAGCTTTTGTTCCTTAACTTCTGATCTAATTTTGTTAAAATTTCTAAATTTAAGCAAAGCCATTTTAGTTTTCACTATTTTTACTATATATCTTCTTCAAATCAACTCGTCTTGTGGTATAAGGGAAGTTCTGATCGGCATATATGGCTTGTCTAGCTTCTGAGTGCTTATATAAGTAGTTCTTGAATTTACCAACACAATAATCATCAACAAAATCAATGATAATGAGTTTCTTTTTAGTTTCATGTTTACGCAAACCTCTACCAATGGATTGACGAATAATTACTTCAGATTTGAATGATTCGGTGAGATAGATTGTATGTATATTCTTAACGTTAATTCCAGTAGAGAATGTTCCGAAAGAAGCAATCATAATTTTACCTTCACCTTCTTCTAAGTTATCTTTTTGATATTCCCTTAGGTCTTTATCTACAGATCCATCGATGTAAAAAATCTTTCGATTAGTTTTTTCTCGAAGTTTATCGTATATCTTATTTCCGTATTCTATTCGATAGAAGAGTACAAGACTATTTTTCGTATTCTTTAGTATCATATCAGTGATAAATTCTAGCCTTTCTTCAGATTGAATAGCGTATTGCTGTTCCAGGTTTAGAAGTTTTTTACGATCTTCTTCGGATCTTTGAAAGAGAGTTTTGAATCCTTCTTTTACTTCAGAACGAGCATAATCCATTTCAATAACGTAAACTTCACAAGGGGTGATATGTCCTTTTTCCATCAAATAATCTGCTCGAATCGAAGTAATTACAGGTCCTGTATAGGCCATCAGAGTTAATCGATCTAGAGTTCCCGGTTTGGGAATTGTACCGGAAAGTCCAAATTTCCTAGTTGCAGAATCACATTTTTCTAATATCGTTTTAATAGAAACAGATTTTGCTTTATGTGTTTCGTCAACTATTACAGTATCAAATTGATCGAAATATGCTTTATCTTTCTTTACGAGAGATTGATATGTTCCGATAACGATATTCGATTTATCTCGAATAACTGAACCTGCAAAAATTTGTTGAATGTCCATTTTCATCCTACAAGATTCTTCGTTGTATTGATAAAAATCTTCAGCACCTTGAACAACAAGATCGACCGTAGGTACAATCATTAGTACTTTTCTTGCTTTTTGAGTTTCTAACAAATAAGCAATTGTCATATAGGTAATCAAAGTTTTTCCGGCAGATGTAGCTAGCTCAGCTAAACAATTTTGATATTTAATGATGTTGAATACTGTATCGATTTGATAGTCTCTCGGTTTCATTTGTGCATCTGCCCATCTTTCATCTACCCAAGCTTGAAATTCTTCTTTGTCTATTTCTCTATCGAATCGACGTTCAATACCTTCGATATTTAGCTCGAAATCGTATTGCTTACATAATTCAACAACTTCATGCCAAAGACCGGATGGTAGATATCGATCAGATTTAAAGTACGATATATAGCCATCCCAAAATCCCTTCTTAACTCGAGGATCCCATTTGGCATTTGCTGCCTGTTTTCTAAATGATAGATTTAATTGATCTAATTCTAGTTCAGTTGCCTCGGTAAGAGTTAGGAATTTATCATTATGTGTTAGTGTCCAATTCATGATTAGTAATTTTTTTGATGGAATTCCTCAATGCTAATACGATTACGTATAGCGAATCCCATTTTATCTAAAGTCTCGACACATTCTCCAAAGAAACTAATTTGATTATCTAGAAGTTCGGTTTGTCTATTTCTTAATGCCATATCCGAATCAATAAATTGATTTATTTCTCGATAATCCAATCTAACGTCATGTTGTGTTTTGTAATACTCATATCGAACCTTACGAAAATTCTGATCGTTTGATTTCTTTTTATAGACTGCAGCACGATACTTTGCTAGCTTCTCTACCATCATATGTCTATATGAAAGCATGAGTACCTGAGCTTCAGGTATTTGATCTATTTTGTTTATCATTGAAATTAAAGAAGACATCTTTGTAGTATAGTCATTCCTTTCCTTTTCAAGGGCTTCATCAATTTCGTTAACTTTTCTTTCTTCTTCGGTCATTAGAATAGAGAGTTATTGTCTTTTTTATTTCGATCTTTTAGATCGACTATGCTTTTTTTCTTAATTTTTCTTTCTTTATATTTTATGTCGCCTATCTCAATTTGATTTATTTCATGAGATTTTTCTGTAGGCTCGAAATCGATTAGAAGCTTCAAATCCTTCTTTTTGTTGGATTCTTCATGAAATTTTTCTAATTCGCTTTCCATAATTCTAGACATTTCTGATATCGATAGGTGCATCTGTAAAGTATTTATCGAGATTTTTAATTGCTTCGTTTTTTCGTTTCCAACAGTATATGAATAGATCGTTTAGATCTTTTACCTTTTCTTGAACTTTATAGTCTCGAACTAGCTTATTCCACATGAAGACGGACTTTCTTCTTTTTAGCTTAGATTCCATGACTCTTCTTCCTGCTGGATCGTTATCGAATAAGTATCTAACAGTCGAGATATCGTCGAACATTTCGGTTGGTTTATCTGCACCTGTAATTGCTATAGAATTAGGTTGTAGAAAGGAATCGATAACACCTTCGAATATAGTTACAGGCTTACTAAAATCTACAGAAGTAAGGCCGAAGTAAAGACTTGTTGTATTTAGCTTTATAATTTCTTCTTCTGATCTATCTATGCCTTTTCCTCGAATTAGGTAATTTATTTTTTCGATATTATAACTTACATATTTTGCTCGACGTTCAGAGAAATTTCGAATTTGCCATCCTAGAATTTTAGATCGATTAGGAGATAAATGAAGGACGTAAAGCTGATCTTTCTTTGAATCGTAAAGAAAATGATCTAACTTAAAGTGCATAAATCTAGCTTTGAGATATTTATCGATAGTTAGATTTTCTGAAGGATGTTGCAGTTTAAGCTTTTCTTTTACTTCTTCGTAAGGTACACCATAATCGAAAAGATTTTGAAAAGTTGTATGTTCTAAATAGTCTTTTGTTTGTACAACAACTCGATTTTCTCGAATATAATCTAAGAAAAATCCTAGTTCTTCCATATTCTTAATAGGTGCATCAAAGTCCTTAAAGAAAGTTACGAGATTTGTATGTTTTTTGCATCCATCGTTAAAACAATGGTACATCAAATTTGCCCAATAGATATTGGCACGTTTTTTGTATTGATTTGTGGAATCGCCACAATAAGGACAAGCAAAATTAAGTCGATCTCGAAAAAATCTTACTTCGCCTTTAACACCTTGAAATTGAGATTTAATTACAGATTCTACTCTGGAGTTGATTTCGATTTTTTTTGCTTCGGTAATTTCCATTTTTATTTTTTATGCATTTTGTAAAGGTTGATTCCAATCACAAGTACATTCATAATCATTACAGGATACGATCCTATTAGATATCCATATAGTACGAAACATGCACATGCAAAGCTATTCACTAACCTTAACATCCACATATCTTTCATTAACATAGAAAGAAGTACCATTAACATTGAGAAATACCCAAAAATTTCTGTTGAATTCATGGTAATTAGAAAAAAAGGGCACTTCTTAATTGAAGTGCCCTTGGATTAAATTAAATTGATTATTTAATATCGAATTCTTTTAACCATTCTTCGATATCGTTATCGTTTGAATTTCCAGCATCTTTTGAAGCAGAATCAATAGATGGAGTTTCATTAACGACATGATTTTCAGTAGTTCCTGCCATTGGAGGAATCTGTTGGGACTCTTTCTTTGCAGGGGTTGGAGAACTTACTGCTTGATAAGCAGAACCCGGATTAGATCCTGTAAGTTCAGCGATGTAATTGAAAACCTTTTCACGAGTTTCGTTTGACCATGGCTTAAATTCATGATCTTCAAGAGTAGATACACCTTCATAGATACCAAGAATCATTTTACGACATTCTTCATTGTTATCCATTTTAGATCCGTTAAGAGTAACAGATGCTGGATTATTTGCGAATTTACATTCTTCATAATTCCAATAGCCGCCTTTCATAGTTACTTTTAATGAGAAATCTTTACCGTTAAAGAAGTCGAAGATGTTTGTTGGTTCTACACCCATTTCGATATCTTCAGCAGATGGCTGAATTTGAGCATCGATTAATTTCTTAACTGCTCGAGGATAACGAATGATTTGTACGGTGTTTTCTAATTCTGGACGTTGTGGATCTTTTACAATTAAAACATAAGAATAGTAGTATTCTTTACGTTTCATTTTTTCAGCTTGCTTCTTTTCAAAAGCAGATTCTGATTTGTACAATTTCCAGAAAGTGTCCTGAATAATAGATTTTTCACCTGGTTGAGATGAAGGACAATCAGCATAAAATCCATTTCCTTCGGCATCTTCTAACCAATAGGAGAATTTTTTAACGATTGATTTTTTGGGATTGTTTAGATTCGGAATGAATCTTAAAACTGCTCTGTAGATAGAGTCTTTTGAAAGTTTAGGATCCGTTTTATAAACATCTGATCCTGTTTGTTGTTTTTCCTCGGATTTGAAATTGTCGAGGCTCAAATTAAAAATGTCTAAATTTTCCATTTTACTTACTTTTTTATTTACGTGTTATTTATTATATGTACTTACAAATAAAGTATTCACTTACAATTACTTACTATTCCGGACTAATGTTCTTTGTTTTGACTTACTTTACTTTAAGTTACCTTACTAATTTACTTGTTATAGATATTATATGTATCTATTCCCTTACGAGTTTCTTAATTCAATTTCTCGTATTTATAACCTCCTCTTCGAATGAGAGACCAAAATCTCGTACCGAAGGTTCCTTCATCTACTTCATCTTTACCAAACAGCTTTCTTGCTCCTCTTGCTATTCCTCCTCCGATTTTTTGAAGAAGATTTTTTTCTAGTGATAACTCTCTCCAAACGGATTTTGGCACATCTGAGTATTTGTATTTAGACCCATCATGAAATTCTATCTCTAAAATTTCTGTGTCTGAATCGTAATCCATCGAAACTAAATGAGAGGATTTAACTTCTTTTTCCCATTTCTTCTCGAATAAAAACTCATCATATGTAGGCAAATTTTGCATTAAGACTTTCTATTCTTTTCTATCCATTCTTTGAAAATAGGAATTGCTTGTTTCATACCTTCGGTTTGATTGGCCGAATATTCTGCTCGATTCATCATCGTGGTAGCAATTGCCATAGCGTGCTTATGGTCCGTTTTCTTCAATTTATCGATTATATCGATAGTCTTAAGTGCTTTTTCTTTAGATCCATAACCTGTGCCTTTAACTGCATCTTTAGTTCCCGGATTAAAAAGACCATCACCTTCAGAAATAATACTATCTAAATTAATACCTTCAATTTCTTCAGATTCCGACTTCTTATTTTTATCAATCCATTCTCTGAAGATCTTCATAGCCTCTCTCATTTCAGGAGTTTGATGCTTATGAATTTTAGCTCGAGTTTCCATAGTTGTAGCTATTGACATAGCCCAAACTCTTTCTCCTTTACTCATTAACCAATCGAGTTTCTTAATTGTATATTCTGCCTTTTCTTTATTAGCGTAGCCAGTTCCTTTAATAGCGTCTCTCCCTCCTTTAGAATAAAGTCCTTCTTCCGGTGGATCATCTGCATAAACTTTTCTTTTTACGGTATGTCCTACTCTAGGCTTTTTACCTGCTTTGGCATCCTTGCCTTCTCCTTCATTTAAGAAGTCTTCGTATGTTATTAGATTTATCATATCTTATTTATCCTATTTGAAACTGATTTTTGGCATTTAACATATAACCATTACTGGTTCTTTCGGTTAAAGGAATACAGTTCCTCATCCCATCCACCAATTTCAGCTAACTTCCGAACTAACTAAAGCAATAGAGTCAATCAGATCATCAAACGGTTTAGGGATATTGAATTCTCCTTCTCTAATGATGTCCATTTCTACTATCTTTCTTTTAAGAGGGGAATCTGAATTCTCAACAAAAAACCTCATCATATCACATTTTGTTGCGTTACCATTTCCGGTGTAGGCTTTTTTAAGAGTCTTTGGAGGGACGACTTTAATGATATGTCCGAACTTTTGAATGAGCTTAACTTTAAGAAAGGTGTTGAAAGTAATCAGATCTATAAATGAGTTTCCTTTAGATCCGTAAGAAAATCCTTCGATTCTTATTTCTGAAGGAGTAATTCCCGTAAATTCGAAAATATCCATAATAGAATCGGATAGATCGTCGGCATTTTTAAGCTTTATAGCTTGATCTTCTACGGAATTCTTAGACGGTTTATCCTTATTATATGAAAAGACATTGATAGTTTTGGCCTCGCTAAGTTCTTTATGATACTTAAAAGCCTTCAAATCAGAATTGTAATTGGGAACAAAAGAAAAAAGTAAAATCTTAGTATTTGCTCGAATTGCAACAGCAGTTGAATTTATGGAAAAGTCTATACCAACAATCATATTATATTCTTTTGCCGATTGCAGCACCTATAGCAGCACCAACTAATCGACTAGTTAATAGGTCATAAACGACTCCTCTTTCAATACCTAAAACGTTTGCAATAATTTTACCTACGGTAGATCCTAAAGCAAATCCAGTAAGACCTCCCAGAATAGATCCCATGAAACCTTCATTAGTCAATTGTTCGTTGAAATCTTTTACGTCTTTATTTTTATCCAAGTATTCAGAAACGAATTTCTTGACAGCTTCGTCTATTTTAGTTTCTTCTTCTTCGGTTAATTCAGTTTTCAAATTTTCATTCATCATTTGAAGTTCTAATTCACTGAATGTATCGTTTTCTATTAGGTATTCTCTGAAAGTTTTCATAATTTTTTGTAAATTTCTTATTATTTATCTATGCGGTAGGGAAGTCCATTTTCATTTCGTTAAAGCCGAATGTAGCTTCAAAAGTTCTAAATTCTGGAGTCATATCTGAATATGAAAGAGTAAATTGATTTAATCCAGTAAATAGACAATCGTGAAATTGAACTGAATACATTCGAAGACCTTCTGCATCGAATATATGAAGAGGAACATCTAATGTGTAAGGATTTGCCGTAGCAAAATCGTAATAATAGAAGAAAGTCTCTAGCATGATCCAATAATTCACATTTCCATCGAGCAATTGAAAGGTAATTGTAAAATTTCTATCGATTAACATCTCATGAGAAAGAGATTGTCTCCATCTTCTAGTAGTTCCTTTTGCTTGAGGAGCATTACCGGGTTTTGTTTGTTCTACTGGTTGGTAATTAAAATTCGGTATTGAAATAGACTGTATAGACCAATTCACAACATCACTTACATCAGTGACCGGTGTAGGCATTCTGAATAGATATGGAGTGTATCTATCCTTAACATTCTTAGGAATAAAAGTCCTAGGAAGTTCTATCTTAAATAGGTCGTTTCTGCTTTGTAGAATCATTATTTAGTGTTCTTTCCTTGATCGTTAGTTTGACTAGTAGCTTTAGTCTTTTTTATGTTTGCTCTTACTTTATCCACGAGAGCCTTACCGAAGGCTGATTGTTGTGAATTTGTAGTTTGTGTATTCTGATTAGTTTGAGTGTTCTGATTCGATGTAGTATTCGTCATTCCATTCATCTGAGTCAATTGAGTGGTTATGTCTTGAATCGAAGAAGTAAGAGAAGTTACTTGAGAATTTAATCCATCGACGGTAGAATTCAATTGAGAAATAATTTGATCTTTTTGTTCTAATTGATCTTGTGCTATGGCAACTACATCTTGAACTGTTGATTCGGCATTAACTGTACTTTGTATGTTAGTCTGTGAATTAATAGTAGATTGTAATTGTATATTTTGTTGATTCAAACTGTCTATTGTAGTCTTTTGCTGATTAATTACTCCGTTAAGAGATCCTATCTGAGTAGTTAAAGCAGCTATTTGATTTTCTAATTCTGCAACTTTATTTGCTTTTTGAAGTTCTTGAAATTCTGCGGTTGAATAGAAATCTCCTGAATATAAGAAAGTTCTATCTCCTGATTCGTTTTGTAGGAATATACGGAAAGAACGATTAGTCAGACCTAGAACTCGTCTAGTGTCGTTTTCGGATAAACGGAAAACAACTTCACCTGAACCTTTATTTGCATAATCAGCAGGGAATTCAATGAATTCCAGATTTTCACCTTGATCTGAATCGAAAACCAAATACAGGTCTCCAATTCCTGAAAGATTCATGGTTCTATTTTGTCCGTTATCTTTTTGAAAGAGAGTAAACTTAAGAAAGCAAACAGATTCTGGAATTAAAACTCTTGCTAATCCATTAGAATAAATTTGTGAATTTGATGTTCCCGAATTTTGTATTGTAGAAGGAGATTGTAAAACTGTCGATGTAGTCGTATTAGTATTTGGTGCAGGATTTACAGTCTCTGTCGTAATTGATATGTTCGAATTAGTAGAAAAAGATGTTATGTATTTTGTGACGTTTAATACCGGTTCTGCGATTCTATTAATTTGAATATCTTTTACGACATTTTGATTGTAAATTTTAGTTTGTACTGGATTAGAACCAAGATTAATAGATCTTAATTTTCTTCCGTATTTAGAAGCCGATTGAGAAATTATAGAGGCAGTTTTCCAAACTTGTGTGTTATCTTCTCTATTATACATTCTCATTGTATAATCAATCTTAAATGCAACGGCATTTGTATTTTTTACTATCGGTCTATAGTAATTAGGTTTATCGAATTCGTCTACTTGAGAAGTTTGCATTTCATCAGTTTTTACCCAACTATAAGTTTGAGTTGCAGGATCATAGACATATTCAGAAATTATAAAATCATGTAAAAGAATAAAGTCATATCCAGAATTGTTCAAGTCTAGAATATAATTCTCTATGATGTTTCCTCCGTAAGTTGCATAATACTCAATATAATCTCCAATTGTAGATTCCTCGATAAAAGCAGCTATATTACTAAATTGATCTCTGACCGGAAGATCGAGAGCCTTAGTGTCTGTTATCGTGATGTATTCTTGACTGTCAATTACCTCTCTTTCCTTCACCCAAGAAAATGCAACGGATATCATTTGCTCTCTCATGATTCCGACTTGATCGGTAATTCTTTCAGCAACAGTGTCTCCGTTAAGAACACCTAACCAATAATCATAAATCAAATTATAGAGAGAAAGTACTCGAATTTCTATATATGAGTTATAAATTCTACCTGCAAAGAAGAAAGGATTAGGATTGATAACTTCAAAAGTATCTTCTTTGTTGTAAGATAAATTTGCTAGAACTAAATCGGTTCCGTCTTTCTTCTTACATTTTATAGAAAGAATTAATCCGAAGTTATCCTCAAAATTAAAGCCTTGAGTTAAGTGTAACTTTATCGTATCATATACAGGTGCTTGAGGATTTGTAAAAGTTATCGGTAGATTCGGAGTACTCGTTAATAGAGGATCGTAATCGTTGTAAAAAACAATCTTATTAATATCGAGAAGGGCTCCCTTATAAGGAAGAATTTGAGCAAATGATCTATTTCTAACATTTGCCGTACCTACAGGTAATCCGTCTTGAAGAATTTCAGCAGAATCAGCATTTAGAATTTGATCTACATTTGTATGTCCATTACTCATTTTCCAAATAGGAGCAGTGGTTGTAGATATTCTGAATTCGTTACCTGAAACGTTAATAACGTCTTGATCGGAATAAACATATTCCATTAAGACTGACGAGGATAACTGAGCGTATTTAGATGATGTTGCCATTTATTTCTTAAAATTCCATTGTAAAAGGTTATATTGAAGTCCAATTCCTAATTGAACTCCCATTCCGATTTTTGCGTTAAAAGGATCTACATAAGGTCCGAAACCTCCATAGAATCCTAAAGCCCACCTTTTAGGCGGAAAGTATTTTTTTAGAACGTCTGATTTAGCAGGATCTATTAGAGCTCCATCTAGTTTTGTAACTGAAAATCCAGGATATTTAGAAGTAACGAATATCTCTAATTTACCGTCTTTATTTTCAGTTAAACCAGTAAGCAAACTCATTCCTATCTGGTCGTTCTTTATATGCATAGGACCTGTCTTAAGATTCAGAGAAGAATCTACATTAACCCAGAAAGATCCGTCTAGCTTTCTATAATTTCCTGTTGAATATGTTGTGTCGTAATTCCAAAAGAAATCTTGAGTTTTCGATCCATCTTCATTATATCTAGGTTTTCCTGGATAGATGGGAATGTATTTTGGAATCTCAATGATTCTAATTTCGGGTTTTACAACAACTATAGGATTATCTTTTAGGTATTGAATTTCATTATAAAGAGCAAGATTATAGTCTTTAAGAGATTTTCCTTCGGCAATAATAGCTCCTCTTTCATAAATCAATTGACCGTTTTTAGTTTGATAAGATCGAAGAGAATCATTCATTGCCCAGATATTCTGTTTCAAAGTATTTACTTCTCCTTGTGAAGGAGAGCATCTTTGAATCAAAATAATAACAATAAGGGCCGTGACAATAGTCAAATTTCTTTGATTTTTAGGATCTTTAATCCATTCTCTTAGCCAAATTAAAAAGTTAGTCATATTAAAAAAGTAAATATGTATATGTTGCTGTGAAATTTCTAATGTTACCCGGAGCAGCCCCGTTTTGAGCTGTAAGTCTCCATGTTGTCGTATCAGTTCCGGAAGTTCCTCCGACTCCGAAAGCTCCAACAAAAGTAGAACCGGCAGTGTTTTGTCCGTTAAAACTTCCTATGACAGGACTTGTAGAAACTATCGGTTTTTTGAATTGTTGATTTTGTGGAATGAAATCCGCATTAGCTCCCACTTGAACACTTACAAAAACTACTTTACCTATTCTTTGCCAATGTTGGTATACATTAGCAATGGCTCCTCCATTTAAAGTGTAATTTAATTGAACGAATTCTCCGGATTCTATTAGATCATATCCAGCACTGTAACTTAATCCTGTTGTTGAATAATTTACACTATGTAGATCTTGTCCAGTGTCAATTTTAGCAACTCCTCTAGTAGCAGCAGCGGTTCCGAAGTTCCCTGCTAAATTTCTACCGATGAGAACTCTTCCGTCTGGCATTATTCTCAATCCTTCTTCGTCTACTGGGGAATTATTATTAACTAGGAAAGAAAGACCCATTACAGATCCATTAGCTCCTCGATATCCTTGAATTTTAGATGAGTAAGCTCCTGTAGGTCCGAATTTAATTCCTGAACTAATAATAGAATCGTTAGATCCGGCATCTCGAAATCTTAAATTTCCTAAAATATCTACCTTTTCTTCTGCATAAGCTACATGTCCGAATGACCATCCTCCGTTATTATTCATTCTAGCAACAGGGAAAGGAGTCTGTAAAGTAGTTCCGGCAACTCCTGTTAAAGATCCTCTAAAATAAATACTTCCTCCGGTTTCATTATTTCCTGTGTTTCTTCCTACATTAAGAAAAAGATCTCCTCCTGTTTGATTGGATCCCACGGCGTCTCCAGCCTCGAGATATAAATCCGTTCCCGGTGTATTTCCGACTAGTTGAGGGGATACACCTATATTTCTAAATCCTCCACCGGCTGCAAAATTAGAAAGCTCTATATTCTTAGAGGAAACTACGGAACCTTGACTTCCTATAAATAAATGTCCGCTTTCTGTAATTCTTACTCTCTCGGTTGCTGTCGTTGATGATGTAGGAGTTGTAAAAAACGATATATATGTAGGTTTTGATGTAGTAGTCCAAAGTGCCGCAGAAAATCCAGTTATCTCAGCATTTCCAGCTGACCAATTGGTTCCGTCCCATCCTCCGAAAGAGAGTCCTCCTAAAACTCCTGAATTAGGAGTCGGAGAAGTAGAACTACTTCTCTGGAATAATATATGATTTCTTAAACCTAAAGTTACATCTGTTGATCTAATTCCAACTGGGCTTGCCGTATTATCTTGTATGAATAGTCTAGAATTTATAATCGATGCCGAATGAGCTAAAGATCCTATTGTAATAAATCCTGAAGGATGAATTCTCATCGCCTCAGAAGTGGATCCGATCAATACGGAAGTGAAAGACAGACCTAAACTATTTGAAGCCGATCCTCTATAAAGATTTATAGAAGAGGCAGCTGAAGTTCCATTCTCAAATTTAAGACCTCTACCGATACCGGCAGATGCAATAGCTGAATCATTTATGGCTATATTACCGTTACCGACTTCTAAGAAATCTGATGGAGTTGTTGTATTAATACCAACTAACCCAGAAGAAAGAATTCTTATTCTCTCCGTATTAGAAGTACCAAAAGCCAAGTAATTTGCATCTCTATTAAAAATAGTTCTATCTCCACCAGATACATGTATATTACCGGCAACTTGAAGAGCTTCTTGAGGGGAAGATGTAAGTATACCAACTCTTTGATTTACTGTATCAATTCTTGCAATCTCATTAGAAGAGGAATTGGAAAAACGTATATGTCCATTTGTCGAACTAGTAATAAGATTAATAAAACTACCAAGTCCTAAAGCTTGTATATTTAATTGTCCGGTTCCTTCCTGAGAAATTGTAGCAATTCCATTAGCTCCGGAAGCTCTATTAATAGAAAAGGTTGGAGTAGTAGGAGTAGATCCGTTTGTATAAAGAGACAAATCAGAAGATCCGTCTATTGTTCTTGCATATCCAATTCCTAAAGAATTAGCTGATCCATCTAAATTACCTATATAAAAATCTCCTCTAGATCGGCCCTTTCCGAAGTTATCGAACGTCGATCCAGTATCAAACGTTGGATTTGATGAATGACCGACAGCTAAGTCAGTATTGAATCTACTTAAGGCGTTACTCACCGTTAATCTAGGTCCTGTTACTCCTGCAATAATTGTACTTCCTCCTGTTGTTGTAAGAAGTCTAAGATTAGGAGTTTGTGATAATCCTAAAGTTGGTGTGTTGTAAATATCTCCGGCGAAAAGTTCAAAATCTATAGAACGAGTTCCTGCCTTAAAGAAATGTGAATAATTAGGTCCTGATTGATTTATTGCAAAACCTGCATTAAAGAAGTTTCTTCCGTCTGTAGTTGCACCTGTTGCTCCATTGAAATCTGCAATATTTGTTCCTGAAGCCGAAGTAGCTCCATAAGCTCCTATAGATAAACCACCCAATCCAGTAAAATCGATACCGGTTTGAATTAGAGTTATTTTAGGATTAAGTCTTTGTGAAGATGCAGCAGGAGGAGCAGGATTAGGAGTGAGCTCTAATATATTGAAATTATTCAAATAATTGTATGCCCATGTCGGATCTCCAATGAAGAATCCAACATTTTCGGCATTATTAGGAGATATGAAGTCTGCTTGTCCCGAAGGGATTGTAGTAGCTCCGATAGTTACATCTGGAATATAATTAGACTGACCAGTTAATCCTGACTGTAAGTTACCTGTTTTACCGTGGTAATATGAGAATTCTAAAGATCCTCCAGTAGGTCCTACGCTTCCTGTAGGTCCTGTTAAATTAACTCCACTAGACAACCAAGCAGTCGATCCAGAATCCCAATAGAAAACCTCTCCATTGTTGTCCAACCAAAAATCGTAATCTTTTAAGTCTCCGAAATTAGGTCCATGATCCATTGTAGGAGCAGTTGCACCGGCTTGCCAGTGATCTCCTCTTTCTCCTTGAGGACCTGGTATACCAGGAACTCCTTGAGGTCCAATAGGTCCTGGAGGGCCACCTCCAGCAAGAACCATTTGGTCGAAATTAAAATTTATTTTCTCTAAGACTTCCGATAACGGATCAGAAGAAAATAGCTCTTTAATTACTATAGGCATTATTTTTTCTTATTTTTTCTCAAGTATAACTGTAAAGGCTATTGAAGTCTTTTTATCTCTCGGTACTGTATATATCACCTTGAAATTAAGACCGCCAGATTCATCTAGAATAACCTTAAAGTTTTTGCTTTGTTTATATCCTAAAGCTAATTTAGCCTCATCGTCTATTTGTGTATTGATTTGAGGTGGATCGGTTTCTCCTCTAGTAGGCACCCATATTCTTTCCCAGAAGATAACGTCTTTTACGACATATCTTTGAAATATGTTCTGCTCTATATATGTCTTTATATCATCATCTAGAATCAAGTCACCGAAAGAAAAGTCAGGATTTATGTATTTTACAAATTCTTCTCCGATTCCGTCGTTTATTAACCAATCCTGTAGAGATCTCGTAACAAAAACTGTTATATCTAATTCCGTCTTAGAGGCAAATTGCTTTTCTGAAACTATCAGATTTTTATCGGTGTTATTTATCGATCCAGCATCTATCACTTCTTGAACAGTAGCAAATCCAGTTGGAAATGTTTGTAGTCGAATACTATCAGGAATAGAAATAGCTTTCGAAGCAAAAAATGCCTTTTCTTCTTTAGGCTCTCTAGTACCAATAATCGGAGTAAATATGTCTTTTTTGATATATTTTCGATAGTAAAAAGGATCCCAATTAGATCTAAAGATGTAATAATCCGAATAATCTATAGCAATCTCTCCTAACTTAGGATAGATGAATCTTTCCTGATCTCTAGATCCTCCGTTGGAAAGAATGACATTAGGATTTTCTACATTGACCTTATTAAAGTAAAGATTTTTAATTTTCCCTAGATTAGAGTCTTTAATATAAGTCAAATCATCAAAAATCTGTATATTATAGAAATCTAGTCCGGTACTAATAAGATCTGCCGTATCTACGAATTGTATTACATTTCTCCACTTAGGGGTATAAGCTCCTCGATATCTAACTATCGGATTAAGAGAAATTCGATCTAAAGCCGTTAATGTGTAACCTAAAATCGATTCGCTTTGTTGTATATCATTAGAAGTCTTTCTTAAAATTTCTCTTCTTAAATAGGAAGACTTTATAGGATAATCAGGTCTTACCAAATTAACGACATATCGATTTTCCTCTATTAAACCTTCTCTCGTTACATTCAAATATCTAATTTCAGGATCTCCAAAATTAATTTGATTTTGAAGAGTAGAAAATGAAATTGAATCAATAATTGATAAATATGCATTGAATCCTCCGTCTACATAAAGAGGATTGAAATTAAGAGGATTTGAGTATGAAGTCGAAAAAGGCCCCCATACCCCTTGAACGTAAGAGAGTGAATTCAATCCATTAGGAGTTAAACTCGGAAAGAAAGGCAATCCGGAAATGGAAGTACATAAGAATCCACTTGAGGTAATTTGTGATATTCCTTGAAATGTATAAGTGTTAACTCCATCGGTTACTTGAATATCGTTATAACCTCCGTTTTCGTTGAGTGTCATTTCTACACCTAAATTCGGGAAATTTCCTGAAGTATCAGTAACCAAAGAAACAGAGAAATTAGATCCAGTATCCGTCCAGTTATTGATTAATCCAGAAAGAGGCTTGTCTGTATAATCAAACAATCCACCTTGAACCTTCCATTTATCTGTTACCGTATAAAGAAGGGTTCTATCGATAAATTTATTTATTGTCGAAGGAGATGATTGATTAATACTTTGAAATAGGACATCATTAAAGTCTGCTTGTATTAAAAGCGTAACTGTCTTCCATTTTTCATTTTTTATGAAAGTTAATTGAGTTCCTGCATTACCATATGTGAGAACAGCAGAAAATTTATATCCATTGTATTTTTCTCCATAGACATAACTAAGGGATTCTCTATTGTAATTTACCTGTGAAAATTCCGATCTATCTAGAATTTCAACTTTAACTCCTCTAGATAGAGTTTCAGCAGGTTTTGTTGAGTTGCCGTCAGCAAATATTGAATACTTAAACTCTCTTGGTATATGATATGAAGTTCCTCCTTGAGAAACAGTTTCTCTCGTAAAGTAATTAATGAAATAATCTTCTGCTACAGAAAGAAGATTTGCAGACGGTCCAGTTCCTCCAGTCAATCCAAAAAATACAGGATCGTTTACAGTAGGTCCTAAAACAGGAATGACTAGATATTCACTTGAAGTCGGACCGACAGTAGGATTTATCTTAACATCCTCATCAAAATAAGAATAAGAATTTACTTTTTGATCGAATGTCATGTAAGGCGGGTATTTCTGTAGGTAATACCACTCATGAGTAAAGAATTTAGTCGATCTTTCTATCTGATCAAAATCCGGTGAAAAGTTATTATAGCCGAAAGCTTGATCCGCATTTAATCTGTATCCGTTTTCTCTAACATCTAAACCTTCATTATCATAAACCCATTTGTTTATGAAAGGAACGACTCTAGATGAAAGAGCTAATTGTGAAAGTTCGTTTTCTTTTAGTCTATCATATTCATTTACTACAGGATCAACTGTATCCGTAAGATCGTCTTGATATCCAATAAGAGATTGAAATCCTCCATTAGAAATGAAAGCAGATGTAGGACCGACTAATTCATTAATTGCAGTTTGTCCTGTTACACCGATTAAAGAGAAAACAAAATTAGGTACTTCTGAATAAGTTCCTCCGGTTCCTGTAGTGTATCCTGTAGAATACCACTCATAAAGTTCGGATGGGTAAGAATCCGCATCTTTCTTATATTCCGTATTATGGAAGTCAAAATCGAAATCTTTTATAGGGAATATAGACAAATATCCGCATGTATTTTTTGCTAATTTATAAAGGGCAATTTTACTTGATGATCCGAATTCGAATGTTTTAGATTTGTCTATAAGATTAACGACATAGTATTTTTCATAATTTCGGAATCCTATAATTTCTCCTATTTCATCATAAATAGGTTCGTCTAAATAAAGAGCATAATCTCTTGTAGTTAAATAGCCTTCTGTTGATTTAACATAAATTCTATCTGAAGGATCTCGAAATTGTAGAACATTTTCTCTATCGATAATAGCTCTAGATTTTGGATTGTTATTTCCTCCTTCAAAATTAACAACTAAGTATTTTCCAGCAGAAACCGGAGCAGTTAAAATAGGAGAAGGAATATATGTCGTTGTGTTCGTTTCTGAAACGTATTCATTAGATACTAAGAAAGGAAATTCTGAGTTATCACTGAAGAAAGATATTTTCATTTTACTCCAAGATTCAGAATTAATTTTCGAAAAAACAAGAATTTCGCCGTTTATGTAAACAGCTTTAAATGGTGGTGTATCGGATACATAGTCCTTAATGTTATTAATTGCTTCCGTAATAGAAATCGATATATCAACAAGAGTTCCGTTTATACTATATGTCAATCCGTTAGTCTTTCTTGCAGGAACTGCACTAGAACCTTTAATAGTGTGAGAATCTATAAAAGGTACTTGTTTAGGATCCGTCCAATCTGTGTATCTTACTCTTATTTCATCTCCATTGCTAGGAGCTGAGGTAACTTTAAATGCTATTGCCGGTCTTCCTTTTTTGTCTGTTTTAATCGAAGGAATATATGTAAAAGGAAGATCAAATCCGCTAAAATTCTTCCAATTAGCAGACTTATTTTTTATTCGATAATAATCTTCCTCCAATCCACTATCGAAATTACTTCCCCAATAATTTACGTTATCTATTGAGTAGAAATTTCCTTTCGTATCTTTAATATAACCAAATCTGGAAAATTGAGTTTGTGTCCAATTGATGAAAGATCCATCATAATCATTCGGATCCGGATAAACCTTAATCCCTTTCTCGTTATATTGAATATCGTCTTTAGTAGAAGTAGGAACACCAACAACATCTTGAATAGGTATAGGAATTTGAGTTTTTTCTATGAATCTATCTTCGAATAATCGAGTATTGGAAATTGTAAATTTGCCTAATTCTACGGCATTCATATATAAACCAAAGTATCTACTAAATTTATATCTTTCTTGATCTGGATCGTCGAATAAAAATTCAAGATTAAGAAGGTTAGCACAAACTACATTATTTCTGAAAAAGCCTTCTGTTATAAAATCTTCCGATTCTATTAGTGTTTTGTCTATCAAAGAGTAATTCAAATAAAGATCTTCTGCCATTCTGCAAAATCCACCTTTATCATAAGATATTCCTTGCCAATAAGAATTCTGACCTTTATCAAAGGAAATATAAGTCGGAGATTCAGGGAAATTAGGATCGTTAACGTGATTTCTAATGTATTTTCCTATCTCTGTTCGATTTGTTAGATCGAAAGTTTTAATGATATAAGCTTTTTGAATTACATTGGAGAAGAAGTTTTCAGGGTCTTCTACTAGAGTGTTAAGAGAACTTAAAGTATCGATATCTAATCCGCTATATTGTGGTGTATTAGCATTAACAGTAACTGGACCATCCATCTTAAAAATAACAAAATACTCAGGAATGTTATCTCTTTCTAGCCATATTGGCGAAAATAAAGAAAATTCTTCCGAATATAATTGACTATTCTTCGGATACATTCCATTGCCGTAAGTAAAGTCGAATTGTTTATTGTATTGATCTTTAACTGTTGTGGAATCGTCCTCTTCGAAAATCGAATAAGCAATTTTTGTAGGAAGTAAACGACTTCCTTGATTATAGAATCTCTTGAGGTCAAAAGAATATGATCCGTTTCCACTAACTTCAAATCCTTTGTATATGGATTTGCTTAAAAAGGGATTTGCATCTATAGATTCAAGATAAATTCGATTCTTTGAATCCGCAATAATTTTTATGTTAGTAGACAACTTCGGATTGGTCCTGAGCAATCCAAACGATGTTCTTTTAAGTATTTTATCAGGCATCTCATTTTAGTTGTTTATTCTTACTATCTATTCGAATCCCCGCCGGTAGTCTTTCTTAATTGAACTGGAACAATATCTCTACTGGTTGTAGGATTGATCGTTTTAATAGTTTTGTTCAAATCATCTAAAGCAGTTTCGAATGTTCTAGAAGGAATATCTTTACCAACTACTGTTCTGCTGTAATATCTAGCGGTTACTTCAATATCGAAAGAGAATCTTTCTTTATTTATAGGATTGCTGTATATGTCAATTCCTAATTTTTTAGTATAAACAACGTTTGCATTTTTAGAGAAGTTTCTGATACCTCCGATGTTACCAAGACCTGTATCTCCTAATCCAAAATAATCTGTCATTCTATATTGGAAAGTAAACGGTATCGAAATTGCTTCACTTTCTCCGAATGTTATTCTTCTTACCGAAAGAGAATCCGAACCATCAACAACAATATCCGAATGAGAAGAAGGATTTAAGAATAAGTAAGACCCTACTGATTTAGGTCCTAAAAGATATTGATCGTTTACATCGAATGCAATTTTCGAGTATTTGTCTCCTGTTCCTCCTATACCTTCAAAGAATAGAGGAGTTTGTAGACCTGAACCAGTAACTCCGGCAACAAGATTCCCGAATTTAGAATTTCTAACAGCTTCACTAGCAGTCAAGTTAGGATCTGATTGTGTATTCCAATCATCTATGCCTGGATGATTTATATGCATTAGAATTGTAGAATCGTAGTTTGTAGAAACTACTGCATCAGTAACCGAAACGACATCAGATCCGGTAGTAGGTCCTGTAGTAGCACCGAACCATATAAAATCACTAGCAGTAGATCCGATAGTAGAGGTTGTAGTGATTAAATCTTGTATAGCTAAATTGGCTGTCCATTCTAAATCTTCTACGGTAGTTGAATCTACTAAAGACCCTCCTGTTATCTGAGAATTTGCGGCATAAACAGTTCCTCCAGTAGAGGAAACTGCACCATATAAAGGAGATTTTCCATCAACCGATAAATATCGAGAAGAAATAAATTCTCCTAAAACTTGAGATGATTGATCAGGTGTATTTCGAATAAATCCATAAGCGGCAACATCGGTATCTAAAGGATTTGAAAGTCCTAAAGGAACTCTATCGTATTTTCTTATTAGATTATAGTCGGTATCATTACCGTTATAAGAGGTACCTCCTGCCCAAGATTCTTGAATCTTAAATAGTCGATTACCCCAATATCTTGCATACATTTCTAAACTACTCGCCGAATCATTAAAGATTTTAATGAAATAATTTTTAGATATAATTGCACCTTTCTTAATGGTTAATCCAGAAACTTCGTCTTTGTAATTACCGGCAAACAGAGCAACCGTAGTATTGTTTTCGACTTTGTATTCAGTTCCTGTCTCATCAACAATTCTAACAATAAGAATTCCTCTCGATGCTTCTAGAAGAGCTTTCAATCTAGCAATTTCCGATTCCATAGTAACAAGTTTATCAAAAAGAGCAATTACATTCTGTTCAGGTGAAAGGAATCCAGAAGCTATTTCAGTTGCATTATGAGCAAAGAATTTACCGTTTTGATCGAATTGATTAGCAACGTGTTTTTTAATTCCTAAAGAATCTAAATCTTGTTGTAACTCAATTCTTACTTTTTCGTCTTTTGCTTCAGAAATAATAGATTCAGAATCTGGTGCAGATTCGAATTCTGGTGGAAATTCTACTCGAATAATTTCTGACCAATCCGATTCTTTAGGAGAAACTGGCCATCCTGATTCCGAAAGAGATTTAATTCTAAATTCAACAGATTCACCGAAAGAAATTGGAATATCGACAGAATTTATATTGATAGAATCGGCATTTTCTACATCTTCTATAGCCCAAGTAATCTGTCCTGTAATAGGATCAGTTTTTCTTTGTCTAACTTCAGATCTAACTTCAACCCAAGTGGAAAATGTTCCTCTTCTTGTTTGTCCGTCTTGATCTAAGAAGTTAATTTGTTCTGGTTGATTAGCTCCTCCTTCCTTACTTAAGTATCGATACTGTGTAATAAATTGAACAACTTCTTGAGGTCCAGTTCTTTCTGAAGTTTTTGCCAAAGGCATAGGAAAGAATCCTCTAATTCGATATTTAGGAGTTAATTGATCTACTGTATTGGAAACTCCAATAGCATTAATATCATCAATAACAGAAGAAAATAGAGAGGAAAGTGAATCTCTTTGATTAATTAAAGTCGATAACTGATTTTCGTCGGTTTGCTTAAGTTGTTGAGACGAGTATTTAGTTGTTTGTATTTTAAGTCTAAGCTCTTTTATAGCTCGATCAGTAGAACTAATGTCTGATTGAATACGAGTCTTATCGGCCTGTAGCTTTTTCAGATCTGAAAGAACTGAATTGTCTGTCAAATGCTGATTAATTTGAGTAACCTTAAAATTTTCTTGATTAAGTACCGGTGCATCAGGTTGTATTCCTAAAGAAGTGGGAATAACTCCTTCCTTAGCAATCGAATATAGGTAAGCACCGAAGTCAATTACCTCATTTTGGTAATATGTTGCTAAGGTAATTTCGTTACCTAAATCATCGGTAGTTTTAAGATCCGATGTATAAAATCCTGATCCTGGTGACCAATTAACAGCGGTAATCTTAGAATCTGGATCGATAGGCTTAAGAAAGACAACAGTATATTCATCGAATCCTACATTTACATTAACGTTTACAGGAGAATCGTTTAGAGAATATATCGAAAATACATCAGCTCCTATTAGAATAGGATCTGCTCCTTCTACTAATCTTAGAGCTACCGTTCTATTCGCAGATTCTACCTGAACTATTTCGTATCGAGTATTTTTTCTTCCTGAATTTACAATAAGGGAATCTCCTATCTTAAGAGATCGAGTTCCTATAAATTCAGATTGAGAATCATTATAAGTCAATTTATCTAATTGAACTCTTATAACTCTTTTGTTGTAATTTACGTCATTTACTTGTTCAGTAATTGTGTCGTCGGTGATTTTAGTTACTGAAAATTTACCGTAAAATCTTAAAGTTCTAGGAGGAACAGCAATTGTGTCTTGATCTAAGAAGTAAGTTATGTTATTTTGAATTAAGACTTTTGCGAAATTCTCATAATTAATATCTGATCTTCCTCCAAAATACTGATTAAAAATTCTCTTTTTAGCTTCACTATCAATATTCAGAATATATCTAGCAACTTCTACATTTTCTGTATTGTATTTTACTTGAGTTCCTAAATTAAAAGTAACATAAAGAAGAGGATTGAGGAATGATTCAAAGAACCAATTTTCTCTAGTTTGAAAGCTAGTAGGAGTAGGTAAAGCCTGTATATCTTCTGCCTCTTTTTGAAAAGAACTTAAAAGGATCTTTCTAAAAGATCCATCTGAAAGTCTAACAGAAGATTCAGTTTCTCCAATTCCTCCGAGATTCTTAACGTCATTTTCTAATCTTACTAATTGATCTTTTATAGCTCCAAATGAAGGAACTTGCACAGTTTGAATTACTCCGTTTCCGTCCAAAACAGGAATAGAAACGGTGTCTGATTTAGAACTAACTAATTCAGAAACCTTAGTAATTATTTCATAGGAGTTATTCTGTAACTTTAATAAGTCATTGAGAAGAGTAGTTAATGAGTATTTTGTGTCCATCTTATCTTATTACGTCTATATTAAATAGATATTGATTTTCGTCAGCGCAGTAAATTTCAAATATCGGTCTATTTGAAAGTAACATTGATTGAGATATAATTGCCATAGTTTTGCCATAAGCTCCGTTACCGAAAACGTTTTGTTTGTCGGTTCTGAATATGATATTGTATCCGCTAGTATTGATTTTATCATCAAAAACAAATTTAAGCATCTGACCGTTTTTCCATCTTTGGTTCGAATCGTCTATGTTTATATACATAGTGTCTCCGAAAGTTTCAATGCCTGTGATTGGATCTGAATTTTGATTTTTTTGTCTAAAATAATTCGTGAATTTATCAAGAACTAAAATGTTATTGTCAGTTAAGTTAGCATTTGTAGTGTCTTGACCGTTAGAAACACCAGTTTCTAAATAATTTGACGAATTTTTACAAAGCATGAACGTACTGTAGCTTTGATTTCTATTCAAAACTTTTACCTGATTAGGTATCGATCTATCTAAAATAATTCCATCTCCTTGCTTAAGTATGTCTGTGTTATAAGTTAGACTTAAAGGTAAATTACCTGAAATGATGGAATTTATATTATTAGCATTTTGATTAATCAAATCTAGAAGAGTTGTACTAGATTGAAAAGCCAATTGTGAATTATTCAAAGATCTTTCTAGATCTGAAATTCTTCTGATCAAATCATCAATAGTTCCTTGAGTAAAATAGTATTGCTGTAACTCAGAAATTTCTTGCTTAATTTGAATAATTTGTTGATTTTGCTTAAGGAATTGTTCAGCAGCTTCTTGCATTCTAGTAGAAGCATCTATAAACAAGTCCATAGAAAATGTATTGTAATCGTTAATGATAGTTTCTACACCGACATTATCGGCAGAAGTATCGAACTTAACATTTAATTTAAGACCATATCCATTACCGTTAAGTTTGGTAACTTTATTCGGCTTAAATTTATCAAATCTCTTTAAGTAAGAAGGAGCAGCCACTTGATTTACATAGTCGTCTAAAATAAGAATTCCATAAAGATTTCTTGCTCTGTCTTGAGGATTTGAAGCGCTGTATGTGTCATAATAAACTAAAGCAGCATTAAATGAGAAATCTGTAGATGCATCCGATGCATTGAATTCAGATATTAAAGAGATATTAGGATCTTCGACAATCGGTTGATATGAATCTGCATCAGTATCAAGAATAATTCCATCCATCTTAGAAAGAAGAACAGGTTTACCTGAAAGAGAAACCGTAGAAGCAGTTCCAGGAACATTTGTTATATTTCCAAATGCATTTTCTGAAAGATATGAATCGATAATATCGTTATCATAGTAGGCTGTCATAGAAAGACCTGTAGGATGTATAGACCCGGCACCCCTTCCATCTATATAATTTCCACCAGTCCATTGTCTTCCTGGAGCATAATTAGAATCTTGATATGTCTTAAATAGAACTACAGGAGTATTACCATGAGTAACAGGAACATTCAAATAAACTTCGCTGTAAGAATGTCCGTCTCTAGAAACTGTATTAACAATATCAACATCTCCAATATATTTTACAACTCGTTTATAGTATTGAGTAGGATCAGTTTCCGTAAATCTAGAGCTAACCGCAGATTCAGCAGCATTTGCATTTCTGAAACGAATAGCATTGATATTTGCTAACCATTTCCAAAATAGCCTTTCTGCTACAGTATATTTTTCTGAAGGATTGTAAGATTGAGCTAAAGTATTTCTTCCATCTAAGACCAATTGCTCAAAGTTCAAAAGGTAATTTTGAAAAGTTTGAGCGAAATTGATATTTTGATCTGTACTTAAATCTGAGTTAGGAATTGATGAATTAGGTAATCCGGCAGTTGCACCACTTAAAGTACCTAAAGCTTCCCAAACGATATAATTTTCATAATTAGACGAACTAGGAGTAGCTACATCAGGTAGATCTAATAAAGCAAATTTGGAAAATACGAATCTTGCATCGTCATCAGTAAACGTCTTTGATATGTCATTTGATGCCGAAGTGAACGTATAAAAAGTTCCTCCTTGTACTCTTAACGCATTAATTAGCGGAGTTGCCATTCAATTAAAATTTTTTATTTATTATAGAGTAACCCATGTACTTGCACCAGCCACCGAGCTAGATCCTGTACATCCTTTGAAACATTTAGCGGTAAGATCGTATACTAAAGCTCCTTCAAGTGGGCTTTCTATAGCATCGATATCTGCTGTGGTTAAACGAGGAATTGTAACATATCCAACTGGATCAGATGCAGTAGGTCCAGTAGTACCAATTCCAGTAAAATCGACAGTAGGAATAGTTCCTAATCCTAAAGTTTTATCGATTTTTCTGAAGTAAACTGAACTTCCAACACCAGCACCAACTTGAACATAATTAGATGCCCCAAGAATAGAATTACCGTTCTGTATTGTAACGTTACCAGAAATTACGTTAATTCCACCACCAACAGAACCTCTAACAATAAGGTCCTCAGTTTCCATGTCGTTATTGCTTCCGTAACCATAGTTATTGATTTTACCTGTAGCGATATCAATGATGGATAAAACATCATTCAATGCATCAGCGATAGTATTAAAGTTATCGTTGATGGTTATCCTTGACGATGATACGGAATCAGTACCGTTTAGAGTTGTTGTTGAGATTGCCATTTTTATTTTATTTTTATTATTTCGTTTTTAGTTACTATTTGTTTATTTCCGTTTGTATCTTCTATCTCTAAAGAAAGTGTGTAGCTTCCTTTTTGATTGAACATGTAGGAGAAATACTTATTATTGTAGTATATATCCGCAAAGTTAGGATCACCATCTTTGGTTAAAATCCATCTAGGATTTTTCTTTCCTTTTATTTTTGAGTTGTCATAGGTAAAATTAACAACTGTGCATAGAGGAAGTTCCTCTGAATACTTTAGAACTCTTATTTCATCCCATGAAGGATTTTTAATAAGCGATCTTCCGTAAGAAGTTCCAATTATATCGTTCATTTCAATTGTAATTTCTTCTGGAGAAGTGAATTTTTTCGAAACGGCTATAATTTTAGTCTCTGAGGAAGAAGTCATTGAACTTGGACCTGTTGTTCCTGAATAGCCTAAAACTAAATTATATTCGAAATTATTTATTCCATCAGTCTCCTGAGCGGTAGGACCATTTAATTCGTTTGCCAAATCCGTTAAATTGGTTGATCCTATCATATAAGGAGAACTCATTCCAGATATTAATATGCTACCTGTCGGTCCTGCAGACTCAACTTTATAGATCTCAAAACTCGTAGGTATGTCTCCTAAATATCCGAAATATACCGTTTCATAAGATTTGTCATCTCCTGTAAGATTTTCTAATTTAAGTTTATGTCTTCCTCCTCTATCGAAAGTTTTCGATACCGCCCTAATATAAGGATCTATGAAATAATTAGAATCGTAAGTCTCATCATAATGATAGATAAAGTCCTCTAAGAATGGATGATCTGCCCCATCTCCGGTCATATCTTGATTTAATTGTCTAGAAATCTCGACCATAATTTCTTTATTAGTACCGGTTAATCCAGTTAATCTTCGAGAATCTACGATATCCTTAATATACAACCAATCAGATCCATCAAATTGATAGGTTCTTCTGTTTGCATTTGAAACTATTATGTCTCCGTTATTTGCAACTAGAGATGTTGATCCTATAGCTCCTGTGTATCCAGTAGGACCTTCTTCGTAGTAAACGTCAATGGAAGAAAGGTCTAGAACCGTATTTCCTTTCGTCATGAAAATGTAAGCTGTAGGACCTGTAACTCCGGTAATTTCCCATTGAGTTATTTTAGTTCCTATTCCGTCCCACCAAAGATGATACAAATCATCCCATTTAGGAATGTTTGTAAGTAGATTAAATGTATATGGTGATCTATCAACCAAAGGATTCTCTATAGGATTGTCCATAGTTTTGTAGAATTCTATAGAATCCAAAGAGTTATAACTCATATCAGCCATATCAATCTCTTCATTCGGATGTAAAGGCAAATCCCATGTAGATGTATATTCGTCCCATGTTAGAAGAGGTGGAGGAGTTAAGAATCCGCTAGGATTAGGAGGAATCACAACATCCATTTGAACTGGATATTTTCTCGTATCTAGAGTATAATCTAATTCTCGATATTGATACCATCCAATAAAGTCCGATTCTCCTATTTTAACTTCCATCATATTTTCTCTTATGATAAAAGACTTATTGTTATATCCGTCCCAAAGATAGAGTTCAACTTTATAATTTCCAACGTAAGGTAAAATTACCGGGTAGCTGTCACCTTCTAGAATAGGAATTCTTCCTGAATCGAACAGAAAGGCAGGTGTTGTATCTTCGGCTTTCGATACAATCCATTGCATCTCGTAATATCCATAAAATCCTAAGCTTTGCCAACTATAATTATATTGACTTGGATAGTTAGAAGATGGAAATCCGGAAACTGGAGAGTACACAGGATTACTTGTAGATCCGGTCGAAGATGTCCAACCTGTAATAGTTTGTGAAAGGTTAAATCCTCCAAAGAGAGTTCCGTATGTAGGTCCGGCCAAATCTATTTGATTGAATGTAACATTAGCATCATCCCAAGTTATATCGAAAGTTGTATTATTTAATGTGATTGGATATCCTACAGGAATATCTTCATCGTCATTAAGTCCAGTTACAGGAATGTTTGCTCTATCAAAATATCCCAAAAAGCAATCAGAGAAATAACCTACCGAAGCACCTGAAGGTCCGAAAGTATATCCAGGTGAAACGTTAATTTCAGTTGCCGTTCCTCCTGAAGCAGAAGGGATTGAGTATTGTACGGTTGCAGCCGGAAAAGGAGCAGAGGTATTACTAAACCAATTTACGTATATAGTTCCTGTAGATCCTAAAGCTTCTTTCTCTACGAATCGAATTCTTCCTGAAGTTCCTCCTTCTTGATAGATTGTAAAAAATTGATTGAGATCTGAATTAGCTCTTATGTTATCGATTATCTTATTTGCTACTTCGTAATTTTTGTAAATATATTGTCCAGTGTCTACATCTCTTTTAATTACGGTATCTATAGTTGTAGGTCCAGTTCCGAAAGGAATATCGAATATGAATCTATAAGTCTGTACTGTATCTAAAGGAGTAGGATATCCACCTACATTAACATCACTAGTACTTAATCCTATAAGCCAAGTATTTTGATTTGTAACTCCACCTATAGTCAAGTCTGGCCCTACTGGACATCCGAAAAATTGAAGAGGTCTTAAATCTTGAACAAATCCTTCGGTAGAAGGAAGAACCTCGAATGTAGGTTTTAGACCCAAATCTATTTTATCAATTCTATATTGATCGTTCCATATATTTGTGTCGTATTTAGCAAAATAAATTGCCTCACCTATAATATCTACGATTTTTGCATTGACCGGAAGAAAATAGTTTTGTAATTTTCTCTTAAGAGCAAATATCTTAATTAGAATTTCTTGAGGAGTGAATGTGAAAACTTCTTCCACGACAGGAATTCCATTTTCGTCGAATTCAGAAGTTGCCTCTGTTATATCATAGAAAAGACCAAACTTATTTGTCTTTCTATAAATCTTGGAAGGAAGCAATCCGGAATTATTGAAGTTAGCATTCTCTGTAAATATGTCAGAGATGTCTATTTGTTTATATTTTCCAGCATATGGCGAGTCTTGATCGATATTCAACCAATACTCTTTCATTCTTAGATTTTGATAACCGAAGAACTTAATTATATTTATAAGAGCTTTATAAGATCCTAAGTAAGGGTAGATATTGGAATACTCAAGAAGCATTTCCTTTCTCTTTTGATTCATAAGAATCCAATTCGGTTTAATTTCATTAACATCCGAATTATCGAATAGAGATTCGTCTTGCGGTAATAGATCCACACCTAAAGCCATTAACCAATCTCTTAATCTTTCATCTTCTTCCTCACCTTCACCATATATTAGAATTTCAGCAAATACATGTTCATTAGCATCTCGAATAAAAAGAATTTTCTGATATGCATCTTCTTGTTCCGGAGAAAATCCTAGATTAATTTGAACCGGAACGGAATTGATAGAGCTGACCTCTTTGATATCAGCTTTTATTCCGCTAGTTCCCGTTGAATAAGGAATGTACTCGAAAGTATAATCAAGAGTTTGATATTTTTCGAGAACATTTTCCTCTTCGGATATATTGAAAGAATACAAGAAAAGGGATTCGTTATAAGGAATCTTATAGTAAGCTTCAAAATCTAAATTAGCAGCCGAAGATCCAGTCGGTCCGACATATATAGAAGAATCAACTATAGGATATGTGAGTTCATATTGCTGAGATAAGGTGTTATAAACCTCTTCCATTATGTAAATTTGATAGTCATCAATTAATCCAGTAGAAACTGTATTAAAATCAACTCGGCCTATCCAACGATCACTTGCCTCTAAATACTCGAAATTAAAGTATTCTCCTTTCTTATTAAAAAAATTGAGATGTTTATACATTTTATAGGTTTAGTGTTCCGTCGTTTTTATCTATCGTGTAATTATTGTAGACTTGTATTTTCTTAACGCTGTCGGTAAGTTCAATGAACCAAGGTTCCATTCTTTCAAGGAATCCGTCCATTATAGGATTTCCGAACATTCGATTAGAAAGAAATTTATCTAACATTCCATCTTCTCGATAATCATATCCAACCTTCTTTAATTTATCGTTAGATGAATACATTTTCGTATATATTGAGTCTTTATACATTATAATTGACTTTTCTTTTGTTGCATTTTCTTAATCGATATAGTCTCTTTTATGACTTCTTTTACGATTATATTCAGAGATGAATATGTCTTATCGCTTAATCCGTCTTCGAAATAATTTCCAAATCTATCATACCATCCTCCTCGGAAAACTGGCATTTCGTTTTTTCCTATAACAATATCTCCAAAGTCATCCAATCCGACATTAGGATCGGTATTTGCAGGAACCATAACCTTTACATCTTGTACAGTTTTAATTCCTCGAATTGCATCGAAAGTTTCTAATTGTTTAAAGTAGAATCCGTCGATAATCGATTTCTCGTTAGTTTCCGAAATAAATGAGATATTAACTGAATCGACTCCAGGTATAGCCTCGATAATAGCAATCAAATCCGATTTAGGAATTTTATCTCTTCTTTTTACTTGTAGAAGATAATCCGTGATTTTTGCATTTATATCGTTAGATAAAGTCGATGGATTTGCTGAATCATAGATTCTAAGGAAGATGTTCATCACATATCTGGTTAAGATCGGGTCTACTATTTGCAATTCAGAAGAAATCATTTGTTGACCCGATTGATTAACGTATCTATAAAGAGCATCTTTCTCTGCCTGATCTAAATAGAAATTTTCTAAATTCGTTGTGAAGTAATCTGCATTTTTTTGAAGTCTTCTTGCAATATCAGGAATAAGAAACAAATAAACGACGTTATCATCGTCTATATATTGATCGTCATATGTAGTGTATGCATCGACATAAGAGTAATTAAACCTTGAAAAGAAATTAACGTAGTTATCTGTATTAGCTAATACGAAAGATCTACTTGCTTTAGGAGCAATTAATTTCGTAACATTAGGATCTTCACCGTCTGCACCTAATACGATAGGTTTTGATATTGTAGTTTCTATATACTCATTCGGATCTATTTCCTCTCCAGTATTCGTGACTATAGGATTTACCCATTTCCACTTAACTTTATTAGTCTTACCGTAAATGTTTCCGGCAAATCCTTCAGTTAGAATATATTCAACTTGAATATTTGCTCCTCTAGCAGGAATTGTACCAAAATCTTGATTTCCAAAATAGATGTCAATTCCCTCTGTCAATCCTGTCTTCACTAAACATTGCTTTCCACCTTTAACCATATCGTATAAGGAATCCACTATTTCGTAAGGTTCTCCATTAACATAAACTTTTACATTTTCGTTGTCGATAGGTTTTGTATCTACGACAGTAAAAGATTGCATTTCCAATCCAGTACCTGTTTTAACTTGTTCGTTTAGAGTTCCTTGAATAATTTTCAAAGGAATTATAGATCTATCAGATTTTTTAAGTTTAAGACTTTCTGTATCATTAGAAATTCGAATAATATAATCCAATCCATTCTCTTCACATTGGATTTGAGTTTTATCATTGATTATAGCATATGAGAAATTAACCTCTGATATGCTCGGTTTCCACTTAATTTGTAGAGTTCCTTCAGCACAAATAGCTCTTGTTGGATTATGTCCAGCTAATCTAGCAAATCCATATATCGATCTTCTTTTTGTTGCAGTAGTTATATTCAATTCAACTAATGCATCTTCAAGATACAAGAATATCAATTGAACGAAAGTGTTCATTACTACAATTAATTGACCATAAGGAGAAGCAGCTGAGAAAATATCCCCTGATTGTGCATAGACTTCAGACAAATAATTTCTTAATTGTAGAAATATGTCTCCTATTTTTAATTTATTCGGTCTAAGTATACTCATCTTTTATACGTTTAGATTTTTCATTGTTTTTGGATCTGGTGTAGCGGCAATTCCAAGAACCGCTGTATTATCTATTAGAATATCCACTATAATAGAATCGGTAATATCTCCTTTAGAAAAATTAACGTCTACCGTTAAAGGTATATTCATCGAATAAGGACAATATCTTCTTATTTGAGTCATGATAGCATTTTTTATAGAACCTACTGTTATGTATTGATTCCAAAGATATCCTTCTAAATTAATTCCAAGCTCAGGCTCTCCTAGAACTTCTCCAGGAATAGTAGTGAGAATCATCTCAACCATTTGAATTAAATTAGAAACCGAATCTTCAACTTCTATATACCCCGGATTGTAATTTGGATCGTTAGGTAGTCGAAGATAGATATCCACTGCCATAATATAGTATTTTATTATTTTATTATTTAAGTTCACTAGAGATCATCTCTTGATCTCAGAGAGTACTTCTTTATTCATTATTAAGATTAATTAGGAACCTCCAGTAGTAAAGAAGAAGTCCATTCCTTCATCTCCTTTGATTTCCTCTTCAATCTTTGTTAGTTCATCTTGTCCTTCCGATCGTATCAAATCGTAATTAATTTGTATATTTCCTGGAAGATTAAAATTAAAAGTTCCTAGAATTCTGGATAGCTGCATTTTACATTTAGCTACGACATATCTGTAGAAAATCTCATCTTTCATAAGATATTCAAAAGGTAATTTAATATAGCAATGAGCAACACAATCTCTATCCGGTGTTTGTCCCCCGATGAATAACTTATGCGAAGAACGATTGTAATTATAGGATATAGTATGATTAATTATGTGACTTGATAGGTCCAACCAAGATAAATTAAGAACATAATACATCATATTTTCTGTTCCTTGTCCGATAGAAACTGAATCGGAAAGAAATAAACGTTCAATACCAAAGTCACCTGTACCATCAAAAGAGAAAGTTCTTCCAAAATCCTCTTTTAGCTTTTTGAAACTGAATACTGAGAATACACAATCCGGAAGAGTCACTGTTCGACTCTTCTTAAATTCTTCGGAATCGAAGTTTGTTCTGGGTACAACAACATATCTTTCTTCTACAGCATCTTCGTATTTTTTATAGAACCAATCTGCCGATAAACGAATAATCCTTTCTATTTCTTTTACAGGAACAGTAAAAGGTAAAGCGCAAGCTACCGAAATTTCCTGTTGCACTAAAGCAATAAATTCATCCTGTGTTGTAGGTTGATTTGGTTCGCAATAATCCATTATGGTTTAAGATATTTTTTAGTCGGTATAATCACCGTATCACCTGCAACGAAATATCCAGGTTTTAATTTTTCATATTCGATAACTATAACTTCTTTATTCAATTCGGCATGAACTCCTAGTTTTCCTTTTCTGAAAACTCCTCCATTCATCTTACCGTTAAGAACCGAATTAACTCCTCCGATATCAGATGTATTTATAGTAACTGTTCTATTTGCCATAGAATTAATTAATATACATCGATTAACGATAGAATCCAAATAAAGGTTGCATTCTATTAATCTACAATCTGCTATTTCACAATCATAGAAAGTACATCCGACGAAATTACCATATTGTATTTTACAGTTTATGAATTCGATATTTTTTATAGTTCCTGAACTTTTTACTTCGGCATCTCTTACTTGTAAAGCTGATACTGTTGTATCGTAGTTCAGCTCCATATAATTGTCTTTGAATTTACTGTCTATTAAGAAATCGTAAATCCTATCTCTCAAGACTGAATAGTAATACTCTAGAGTTTTCGGATCTTCTACTAGGTCTACACTAAATCGAATTTTATCGAATTTCTTTTTGAATATAGCATAGTCCAAATAGGATTCTCTAATTTTGTTTTGTTTCAAAATAATCTTTTCGAATTCCAAGATATTTTCTTTCGAATATGCTGGTCTAAAAGTAGCATTCCAAGAAACAACACAAAATTCTGCAATTAATTCGAGGGTTTCGGCAGGTCTTAGATGATAATCTTTACCACCAATGTATTGCATTCTTAAAAATCCTTCATTAAGACATTCAAAATTAACTCCACATTCCACGGTGTTAGGTACTGAATAGAATTTAGGATCTACAACTGATTCTTCTTTAGGAATAAATTTTTGATTGATATCAAATTTCTTAATCGATTTAGTATTGAATCCGTATCTTCTTGAAGGAAATGTCTTATAGGCAAAGTCTTCATTAAAATCTAGAATGAATTTTAGCTTATCTACTTTTTCAACGGTTATTCCTCTAAAGAAAAGAGTTCCTTTGAATGGACCGGCTTCCGAATCGATAAATTTAATATCGACAAACATGTTATGTTCTTTTTCCGTAGATCCATTCTTTTCGATCCAACCGAAAAGATTAAGACAAATAAGACGAGCGTCTCTATAAGTCATAAATGCTGTTTCTATTCTCCAAACTCCATCGTCTTCTCTAGAGATATTGATATTATAAGATCCAGCTACCTCTTTAGAAACTTTTCTTTTAAGAGATTTACTCAAACCACTTAATACAGAAGAAGGAGCCATATCCGAATTAAATTCAGATATGACCCTTACTAAAGTTTTTTCAAATAGTGGAGAATATGATAGGCTATCGTACTTCAATTGTAAGCTTCTTTTTTCTATATATTCACCTACATAGTAAAGTCTACCTTCTTGGATTCTTTGTCTATTTTTACTATTTTTACTTCGATTTCTTGACCTACTTCAAATTCGGTATTTTCTTCTAAATGAGATTTATGTAATAGACCTACTACCTTAGGTTCGATTTCTACGAATACTCCATAACGAACAACTCGTTTTACCCTTCCGGTTACAACCGATGGAATCTTGAATCGATTTTCAATATCGTCCCATGCATCAATTTTAGGTTCTGGTAAATATTGACTTAAAACGATTTTATCATTATCGATAATTTCGGAAACGAAGAATTTAATAGATTCACCTGCTTTGATTCGACCTTCTTCGAATCTTTCGATAAGTTCTTTTGAAATATCTTTCTTAGCAATTAAACCGGTAAGACATTCGTTAAATTCAACAAAGATTCCGTGACGAGAACATCCAGTAACGAATCCTTTATATTCACTTCCGAATTGTAATTGCTTAATAGCGGTAGGAATAAGGTTTTTTAAGTAATCTCTATGAGAAACGACAATATAGTCCTTTTCTTTCGAGTAATTGATAGGAACAACATAGATATTTTTCCCAATTAGAGATTCGAAGTTAACTAATTTGTTCATTCCCCCTAACGAACCAGGCATGAAACATTGAACTCCGTCGATATCGACAAAATATCCACCATGAATAAGTTCTTTAACTTGAGCGGCATAAGCGATAGGTTCTCCGATAGATGAAAGAATCTCGTCTTTCTTCTTAGCAAGGATATTTTTAGAATAGGAAACAATAATATCCGAAGAACTAGTTTTGGAAGATTTTCCAATTTTTTCTACTAGAACCTCAATTGGAAAGTCTTTTTGAATGTATTTTAGATAGGAAGTTTCCTCTTTAGATAAATCTAACATGGCATCTTCTCTCCAATTAATATCGATCATAGCGTATTTATTACCGATCGAAACAACTTTACCACTTCGAACTTCTCCTGAAATAGGTTCGACAAAATTCAGATTATTTCCTGAATATAATTCGTAAAGTTCTTGTGCATAAGGAGCATTGCTATAGACTCTTGTGTTGTCTCCCGGATGCTTCTTAATTTTTTTGTTTTCTCTAAGTCTTCCGGGATTATCCGAGTTATGTGCTTCCCAGTCAAATCCTGGAACGGCTTCGAAAACGACATTAGAGTTCAAGTCTTTTTTTTGCATTTGTTTTTATTTTAAGGGGTTATTAATTACTAAGTGATTCCTCCTTGTTGAAGAGGATTATTTGGCATTCCCATAATAGGAAGAGGAGCGACATTAGGAACTGCTGCAGGTCCAGCTCCTTGAGAAACTAATCCAGGAGGAATAGTTACTTTTACATCTGCAGTTTTTAGGAATTTATCGACTTCATCGGCAATTGCCTGAGCCATAATAGGAGCAATATCAGATGACATCCATTCTGCTATCGAATGGGAGATAGCATTTGCCCATTCGTTTGCGGTAACCTTTTTAATTAAAGATTTGGAAATGATTTGAGAGGGTAAATTATCGGCAGTACCGAATCCTACAACCATAGTGGCATTTGATATATTTCCCAAAGCTTTATCGATACTTTTCGCATTAGTTTTTAATCCGACAAGTCCACCTCCGTCCAGATATTTTCTTAGGGAAGTTTTAACTGAATCTTTCTTGAATTCAGCTTTTAATTTATCTTCAATACCTTTCTTAAGAATTTGTTTGTTTAGCATAATTATTTAACAGTTGTTTTAGGATTTCCTCCCTTTCCACTTAAATGAGTAGCTTCTATCATAGGTTGCATTGGAGGAGAAGTCGGAGCACCCATGTTCCCGACGTGTGTATGTTGATTAAATAGTTTCAAAAATGAGTTTCCTAGAATAACTTTCTCGGAAGCACCTTTACCTAACTCTACGGTGTTTGAATGGTCGATACTAACATTAACAGCTTTAATTTTTACATCTGTATCGGTAGTAACTTCTATATCGCTTGCTTGAGTTATCTTTAATTTACCGTCATCAAAAATCTCTGCTTTACTGTTCCCGGAAGCAGTCTGTATTAATATAGATTTGTCGTTTTTGATATTAATTTGTGTTTGTTGATAATCTAACATAAGTCCTTTTTCTTCGGTAAAGAAAATCTTCAAAGATCCTGCGGTTACCGTATCATAGACTATTATATGCGCGTTTTCGTAAGAGTTTTCAATTTCGGCTTTAACTTCATCGGAAATTTTCTGATTAAAATAGTATTCTGGATGATAAATGTTACCTGAATCAAATCTAACCGAAACAATAGATCCTAATTTAGGAACGGAAAACATTCCTCCACCGGTGGAAGATCCTGCTGTAAAATTATTTGCAGGATAAGCCCAAGGAATATCTTCAGTAGGTATTTGATCGAATTTACCATAAACCTTAATTTTTACTCTTCCGTTTAGAAGAGGATCTGCTATATCCACTACCTCTCCTAACCATGCGGTAGAATCCAAATCGTCTTTTTGAAATCGGTTTAATGTATCGAAAGGCATACTTTTTATATGTGAAAATTAGAATCTTTATTCAGAAATAGACTTTGAATCGTTATTTAGAGAAGGATTTTCCGAAGAAGATCCTTGTGAAGTCGAATCTGGTCCGTCGTCATTAGTTAAAGAAATAGATCCTTCACCAAAAACGCCCACTCTTAAATTAGAGTCTGTAGTTTTATTACTTAGTGAAGAGTTTTCCGGAGAAGATCCTTGATGAGTTGAATCCGGTCCGTTATCGTTATTTAACGAAGGAATAAAATCATCAAAGAATTTCCCACCTCCAAATTCTTTGGATTTGTTTGATAGAGAAGAAGAACCTTGTCCATAAGAATCTATTTTCGAATTAGAATCTGTTGTAGGATTTTTTAGAGATGCATTCTTACCGACTTCTTGTAATGCTAATTGAGCAGCGGCACCAGCTCCTGCTCTTCCTGCAGCCAAAGCAGTTGAAGGTGAAATTCCTCCAGGACCAGATCCTATCTGATCAGTTTCAGAAGCAAAACCTCCAGCATTTAAAGCTACATCAAAGCCCCAAACATTTCCCAAGAATAGTTGTCTTGCCGGTGAAGCGGCTCTAAGAACCTCTGCAACTGCCCTCCTTGCAGCATCTTTTGCAGCTTGAGGAAGTCTTTCAATAGCTAATTCGAGAGCACTTAATCCATAGATATTTCCATTTTCACTTCCTAAAGCATCCTTTAATTTTTTTGTATTAGGTAACTTAAAAGGTGCAAGAACTCTTTCGATTTCTGAATTTACTCTTGCTAGGAATCTATCCTTTAGATCTCCGGGTCCTTGAACAACTAATTCAGAAGAATTAGAAGGAAGAGTAGACGGCGAGTCTAAAGCAAGAGAATCTAAGGCACCGTTAGTAAAGTCAGAAACTGCTTTATTATGATGGAATCTAAATATATTTGCCTCTTTAACGTTACCGAATTTGAAAACTATTTTTTGTGCTTTAAGAGCTAATTCTTTATTAGAAAGAGAAGCTAATACGGTATTGGATTCATCAGAAAGAAACTCACAATACTCAAAATTCATCATAATTCTCGATATATTAGGATTGACATAATCGAGATTTGCCGTTTTATTATAAGCATTTGGATCTTCACCTAGAAATTTATCTAATTCGTCTTTATCCTTTTGTTTAATAGATTTAAGAGGCTTTTTATTTAATCCTGTACCAACCGAGGAGTCCTTAGGAATATCTTGCCATCTTTGAGGAGTTCCTGATCGATTTATCGATCTAGCTTCATAACAATAAATAGCAACTTTAAACCTTCGTAAATTTAGAGGAACTATTTCTCGTCTATATTCCCAATCGAAACAAGCCTTTCTATAAAGGTCCATAAGGGCAGTTATTCTTAAATCTATCGATTCATCTAAGCAATTGATTGTTATCTTTTTATCTTTTATTAGAGGGGAATAGCTCGATTCTTGATAAAGGTGTTTCCAGGCTTCATCCAATCCTTCGATTGATTGAAAGAACCAAGGAGTTTCTGAATTTATCCTTTTTAGCAATCTAACAAAAGAAATTAAGTATCCTTTTCTCACCTTATCTCCAATTCTATCTAAATATCCACATGCGGTATTTAGAAGAGGTTTTTCCGAAAGTAAACCTGATTCAGGTTGATCGAATAGAAAGAATAGCTTAAATCCTAAATACGTCGGATCCTGATATTTAATCAAAGGATTTGTCGTATAATTAAGATTCGATTTTTTGAATCCTTCTATCGATGGATCTGTATAAAAAGTAGTAGATGCCATATTTTAATTTTACTTTGGTGGTGTATTTTTAGCAGGTATAGGCCATTCTCTTCTAATTAGAGTTAATCTTTGATTAATCCCTTCGCCTTCTCTATATCTATACTTAATGTCAGCGATTACATAATAACCACTTAGAAATTCATTCTTTACTTGTGCTTGAACATCACCGGTTCCTTCGGAACGACTATCATTAGGTTCGTCTTTTGAAGCAGCACCAGAAAACATTCCTGTACCTTCGCCAGATTGTTGAGCAGGTTTATTTTCTCCTAAAGCCTCATCTCTCGATTGAAGAGCAGAGGTATTTGTGTTTATGGAAGTTTCGTAAATAAGAATAGGAA
>SXGQ01116264.1_pt1 | contig 40913 bp, 43 predicted proteins | sample 3178371 | NCBI WGS metagenome assembly SXGQ01 (sample SAMN11356859, study PRJNA531348) | freshwater metagenome | isolation source: freshwater sample F1-20 | place: China: Fuxian Lake, Yuxi | collected 2017-12-25
AGCGTGGCCTGGTGTGTCAATAATGTTGATGATTACACCATTGGGGGCAAGTTCTGGATCTGTGTAATTAATGGCAGTATTTTTTGCCAAAATGGTAATTCCTTTTTCTCTTTCTAAATCTGTTGAGTCCATGACTCGCTCGTTCACATCTTGGTTAGCTCTAAAAGCACCTGACTGCCATAACATTGCATCAACTAATGTTGTTTTGCCATGATCAACGTGGGCAATAATTGCTAAGTTTCTAATGTCATCTCTTGTTTTAATATTTGTCATTTATCCCTTTAAACGTTGAACCTGAATTCAACTACGTCACCATCTTGCATGGCGTAATCTTTTCCTTCTATTCTTACTTTTCCTTTTGATTTTGCTTCCACCATGGAACCTGCTTCAACTAAATCTTTAAAAGAGATAATTTCTGCTTTGATGAAACCTTTTTGGAAATCAGTGTGAATAACACCCGCAGCCATAGGTGCGGTGTCTCCCTTATGAATTGTCCAGGCTCTTGCTTCTTTAGGCCCAGCCGTTAAATAAGTCTGTAATCCAAGTGTGTCAAAGGCAACTCTAGCCAGTCTTGCTAAACCTGATTCACTTTGCCCAACTGATTCCAATAATTCTTTTGCTTCTTCCTCAGACAATTCAGCTAAATCAGTTTCGAGTTTTGCATTCACAAAAATTGCTTCAGCTGGCTCCACCAGTTTTCTTAAAGGAGCTTGTAATTCTTCATTTCCTAACCCTGATTCATCAACATTGAAAACATACAAAAATGGTTTTGCGGTGAGAAGAAATAACTCTTTTAGTAGTTCCATATCTAATTTAGCTGCAAAAACAGTTTTACCTTCATCAAGTGCTTTTCGGGCTTTTTCTGCTTCTTCTAGAATTACAGTTTTTTCTTTATTGCCTCTGGCTTCTTTTTGTAATCTAGGAATCGCTTTATCAATCGATTGAATATCTGCCAAAATTAATTCAGTGTTTATTGTTTCAATGTCATCAAGGGGTGAAATTTTTCCATCAACGTGCACCACATCTGGATCATTAAAAACTCTAATGACTTGACATATGGCATCGGTTTCTCGAATATTTGCTAAAAATTTATTGCCTAACCCTGCACCTTCTGATGCACCTTTAACAATTCCTGCAATATCAACAAAAGAAACAGAAGCGGGAAGTATTTCCTTGGATTCAAATATTGAAGCTAAAGTTTTTAGTCTTTCATCAGGAACCCCCACAATTCCTACGTTGGGCTCAATTGTGGCAAAAGGGTAATTTGCTGCTAAAACATTATTTTTTGTGAGTGCATTGAAAAGGGTTGATTTGCCTACATTTGGCAAGCCAACGATGCCCACTGACAATGCCATATGCACCATCTTACGGGCGTGGCCAAAATGAAAATGTCAGCCCATTAATACAGACTTATATCTATGCAAACCTCATCTTTAATTCTAGGAATTGTGATTGGTGTTGTGATTGCTACGCCTTTTGCTTGGTTTATTGGCCGTCAAAGATCTGTATTACTTAGTGGCAAAGTTCAGTCTTTAGAGGAAAGAAATAGTGCTTTAGAAAAAGCTTCGTTGGCATCTTCCAGTATTGATCAGATGCTAAAACCTGTGCAAGAAGCATTATCTGAATTAAAAACAAAATCAGAAGATGCCGATAGACGACGCAGTATGGCTGAGTCAATGTTAAAAACCGAAATGGAATTAGTAAGGGAAAGAAATGAATCACTTGAAGTTGCCACCCGACAAATTGCTTCTGCAATGGGTAAGGGCCAAACTCGTGGTCAATACGGTGAAATGCAATTAGAGCAACTACTCAAACATGCAGGACTTTTAGAAGGAACACATTTTCAAAGACAAGACTCCAGAGCAGGAGTTGATGGGGTCGCAAGACCGGATGTTTCTATTTTGCTAGCAGGAGGTGGTGAAGTATTAATTGATGCCAAGTTTCCTTGGGATGCATTCTTTGAAGCAATGGGTTCAAATGATCAAGCAGAAAAAGCAGTATTACTTGATAAGCATGCGAAAGATTTAGGAAAAAGAGTCAACGAATTATCAGCTAAGGAATACCAAACAACTTCAGCAAAATCACCAAACTTTGTTATTTTATTCCTACCATTTGAATCTCTCTTAACCTCAGCTCTTGATTTTGATGGATTATTGCTAGAAAAAGCTTTTGGGAAAAATGTAATACCAGCCACTCCTACCACCATGCTTGGTTTGTTGAGAACAATTTCATTTGGTTGGAGTGAAAGGGATCTAAATAATAATGCTGAAGAGATCAGAAACATGGGTGCTGAAATGTTAAAGCGCTTAGTAAAACTTGTGGAACATATTGACACTATGAGATCTGGTTTAAGTAAAGCAGTTGATGGTTACAACTCATTTGTTTCATCATTTGATCGTCAAGCAGTTTCACAAGCCAAAAAGTTGGCACAAAAAGGTGTGCCCACCACTAAACAAATAGAAGCTCCTGATGAAGTTTCCACAGGGTTATCAAAATCACGCTTTAGTGGCGAAAATGCTCGCCTAGAAATTGAAGGCTTAGAGGATTAGTCCTGATAAGTTCGCTAGGGTCTTATTTGTGAGTGAAGAAAATCGTCGAGAACTAGAACCACGCTATTACCGCGCGGTTGGTGCAACTGGTCCCCAAAGTGAAAAAGCATTTCCTGCTTTGGCGAGAAGACGAGAAAAAACTTCTGAAGATAAATTTGCTGATTCACAAGAAATTGCTAAAAAAGTTGAAGATTTCTATAAAGGAACTTCACCAAATCAAGTAATTACAGAACAACTTTCTCGAAAGACTAAAGATAAAGTTGCTTTTTCAGACAGGGTTTCTTGGCTACAACCACCACTACCAGCTAAAACTGCTGCCCTATTAATAATTGTGGTGCCACTAATTATTGGGCTAATTGATGTTTTGTTAACTGGACGAGTAGGAATTATTACAAGTTTTGCTTATTCAATAACTTTGCTTTATTTAGCTGCCACAATTGATATGAGAAATGCTTGGGATCCAGTTATTGCAGGCCCTATTGCATATTTTTTTGTGGCGCTGATTTTAGGTCAACTAACACTTAGTCCCACTGGTTCTTTTCTTTTAAAACAAAGTGCCATGATTTTGACAACTTTAGCCTTTAATGCACCTTGGATGATTGGCTCAACAGCACTGGCATTTGCCATTGTGTTTCTAAGAGTTAGAAGAAGTGCTTAAGCCTTACCGGCTGCTTTTAAATCTTTTCTAATTTCTACAGGTAAAGAAAAAGTAATGTGTTCTTCAATGGTTTCTACTTCTTCTACATCGCCATAACCGTTCTCACTTAACCAAGCAAGTACTCCATCAACGAGTTCTTCAGGAACTGAAGCCCCACTTGTTAAACCAACAGATTTTACTCCTGCAAACCATTCTTTCTTTAATTCATCTCTTGAATCCACACGGAATGATTTTTTAACACCAGCTTCTAATGCCACGTCAACAAGTCTTACTGAATTGGAAGAATTACTTGATCCCACAACGATTAAAACATCAACTTGTGGAGCAATATTTTTCACCGCTGCTTGACGATTTTGTGTTGCATAACAAATGTCATCAGATGGTGGATCCATTAATAGGGGAAGTTTTTTCTTTAATGCATGAACTGTTTCTAAAGTTTCATCAACAGAAAGGGTGGTTTGTGATAACCAGGCAATCTTTTCGCCTTCTTTGACTTCTAATTTTTCAACTTGGTCTAGTCCATCAACTAACACCATATTGTTGGGTGCTTCGCCCATTGTTCCTTCAACTTCTTCATGACCTTCGTGTCCAATTAAAATAATTTTGTATCCATCTTTAGCAAATCTTTTTGCTTCATTATGAACTTTTGTCACTAATGGACAAGTAGCATCAATCGTTTTTAAATTTCTTTCTTTGGCTTCAGCATGAACTGCGGGGGAAACTCCGTGAGCACTAAAAACTACAAGAGATCCCTCTGGAACTTCACTTAATTCATCAACAAAAATAACTCCACGTTTTTCTAAAGCTTCAACCACATGTTTGTTATGCACAATTTGTTTTCTCACATATACCGGACCACCATGAACATCAAGTGCTTTTTCAACTGTGACAACAGCGCGATCAACACCAGCGCAATATCCTCTAGGGGCTGCTAAAAGCACTTTTCCAGTTGTGGTCACATAATTATCGTAGGCGTTCGCGTTGTCTTAAGCATCTTGAGCACCTACGCTGTTTCCTATGGCAACAGGTCAATCACCAGAAGATGCAATCCAAGTTAAGGATGCTGCTAGAGCGCTATCCGAAATAATTACGCAAATGCCTTCAGTATGGATTGAAGGACAAATAACTTCAGTGAAAATCAGACCTGGTTCTGATTGGGTATTTATGGATTTAAGAGATATCTCAGCTGATGCCACCTTAAATGTTGTTTTCAATAGATCTGTTATTGAAAATTCACCTACAGAAATAACAAGTGGTTTAAGAGTTCTAGTTCACGGTAAACCAGAATTTTGGATGAATCGTGGTTCCTTAATTATTAGAGGAAAAGCTATTTCACCTGTTGGTTTAGGTGAACTAATGATTCAGTTAGAAAAATTAAAACAAAAACTTGCAACTGAAGGTTTATTTGCTCCAGAAAGAAAAAAAGCACTTCCATTTTTGCCTAAGAAAATTGGTTTAATATGTGGTCGGGCTAGTGCGGCGATGAAAGATGTTATGGAAAACGCCAAACTTCGTTGGCCAGGAATAGAATTTGATGTTCATGAAGTCGCGGTTCAAGGTGTTAAATCCTCTGCTGAAGTAAGAGCAAGTTTGTCTCAACTAAATGCTGAAAATAAAGTTGATGTAATTGTCATTACTCGTGGTGGTGGATCTTTTGAAGACCTCCTACCTTTTTCAGATGAACTATTAATTCGTGCAGTTGCAGCTTCTGTTATCCCAGTTGTAAGTGCAATTGGACATGAACAAGATACCCCTCTGCTTGATTACGTGGCAGATTTAAGAGCATCAACTCCAACAGATGCGGCAACAAGAATTGTTCCTGATCTAGAAGATGAAATTGATTTAATTGATCGCCTTATTGATGCAATGCGGGAAAGAATCAGTAATCGAATTGAAAGAGAACAAGTTGGGCTAGAAAGGTTATTGGAAACTTCAGCTCTTAATTCCCCCAGTGATTTTATTCAAGGACACAGAGATGAATTACTTGATCTCAAAAGTGGTCTACGAGATCTAGTCACAACAAAAATTAACACCGAACAAACTTGGTTTAAGCCACGATTAGCACAACTGCGAACACTATCTCCTATTGGAACTCTTGCTCGAGGTTTTGCAATTGTGCAAGGAAAAGATGGAAAATTGGTGAGAAAATCTGCTGATGTCAAAATTGGTGAATTACTTGACATTCGTGTTGAAAAAGATTCCCTCAAAGCACAAGTAACAAAGTAGAAGAAATAGAGTAAGCACATGGCAAAAGATGCAAATATGTCTTATGAGCAGGCAAGAACAGCTTTAGAGGAAATTGTTACCCAACTTGAGTCAGGAAATCTGGCGCTTGAAGAAACTTTAAAACTTTGGGAAAAAGGTGAACAATTAGCAGCACTTTGTCAAACTATTTTAGATAACGCCCAAGAGCGACTAGAAGAACTAACCCAAGATGACGAATATGAAGACGAAGAAGAAGATTAAGGAATTTTTAACTTTTCAACAAAAACTGTTGTTTCTTCCCAATTTGCTGTTGAATAAATAATTGTATTTATCCCGTTTTCATTAATATAAAGAACTTTATTTATGTTATCTTCTAAAAGTTTATAAGTTTTATTACCTATATATTTAGTTGTCTCTTCTTCACTTTCAATGTTTACATAAGCCTTTAGTAATGTTTCGATTTCACTTTTAGAAACAATCACACTTACATATTCTGTGCTGGGTGAGACTACTCCAACTCGCCAAACTTGTAATTGGCCAATTGTTTCTACTCGAGCACTAGTGGCAATCCATTTATTATTTAATCCAACTGGACCAAGTGTTGGAAGTTCTGTTCTTGATTGTGCACCTTTAGCAATAGCTTGCCAATCAACTTCTCTTATTGTTTGTTCTGACTCGATTCTGGTCAGCCACACAAACGTTGCAAGCACTCCTACTAAAATTCCAACAGCTCCAAGTGATCTGATCATGTCAGAAACAGACTGCAGAGATCTTGGTTTTTTCTCGCTCATAAACACTATTGTTACCGATATCTCACGTTTTCACATCTTGCCAATAGGCTGAGAGGTGAAAAGATTAACTGGGAAAGGATTTTTCACCATGGTTGAGTTCAAATACACAGAACTTCTACCCCTAGGTGAAGACCAAACCCAGTATAGAAAAATCTCTGAATCCGGTTTCAAAATACAAAAACTTGGAGATAAAGAATTCCTAGTAATTGAACCAGAAACCATAAAGAAATTAACTTTTGAAGCCATGCATGATACTCAACATCTATTGAGAACCAATCACTTAAAACAATTAAGAAAAATACTTGACGACCCAGAAGCAAGCAATAATGATCGCTTTGTCGCACTTGATTTACTTAAGAATGCCAATATTTCAGCCGGTGGAGTTTTACCAATGTGTCAAGACACTGGAACAGTAATAATAACCGGTAAGCGTGGAGCAAATGTTATAACCAATTCACATGATGAAAAAGTAATTTCTGAGGGCATTTTCGATGCATATCAAAAAATGAACTTGCGTTACTCCCAACTATCTCCACTTTCAATGTGGGAAGAAAAAAATACTGGCACTAACCTTCCAGCTCAAATTGAGATTTACTCTGACACCAAACCGGGACATGAATTGGAATATTCATTTATGTTCATGGCAAAGGGTGGAGGTTCTGCAAATAAATCATTAATGTTTCAAGAAACCAAAGCATTACTAAATCCTGCAAAGTTAGATGAATTTTTAGATGAAAAATTAAGATTATTAGGCACAGCAGCTTGTCCTCCGTATCATTTAGCAATTGTTATCGGTGGACCAAGTGCAGAGTATTCATTAAAAGTTGCCAAACTTGCCACAACTAGATCATTGGATTCATTACCCGTAAAAGGAACAATTGATGGTCATGGTTTCAGAGATTTAGCAATGGAAGACCATGTTTTAAAAATGTCCCAAAAATTTGGTATTGGAGCGCAATTTGGAGGCAAGTATTTTTGTCATGATGTTCGCGTAATTAGACTTCCTCGCCATGGTGCATCCCTTCCAGTTTCAATTGCTGTTTCATGTGCTGCTGATAGACAAATTCTTGCCAAGATAAACAAAAACGGAGTATTTCTAGAACAACTTGAAACAGAGCCTGCACAATTTTTACCAGATGTGATTGATACTCATCTAAATGATGACATGACTAAAATTAATTTAAATAAGCCAATGTCAGAGGTGTTAGCTCAACTTTCTAAACTTCCAGTTAAATCAAGAGTTTCTTTAACCGGTTGTATGATTGTTGCTCGAGATTTAGCTCACGCCAAAATTAATCAAATGCTTGATGATGGTAAACCGATGCCGCAATATATGAAAGATCACGCTGTTTATTACGCAGGACCTGCTAAAACACCAACAGGTATGGCTTCTGGTTCTTTCGGTCCAACAACAGCAGGTCGCATGGATTCTTATGTTGATCGTTTTCAAAAAGCTGGTGGTTCAATGATTATGCTTGCTAAAGGAAATAGAAGTTCAGTTGTGACAAATGCTTGTAAAACAAATGGTGGTTTTTATCTAGGTTCTATTGGCGGTCCAGCAGCATTGCTTGCTCAAGAGTGTATTAAAAAAGTAGAGGTACTTGATTTTGAAGAATTAGGTATGGAAGCTATTTGGAAAATAGAGGTAGAGAATTTTCCAGCATTTGTGGTGGTTGATGATAAAGGTAATAATTTCTTTGATGCAACAACTAAATCTTTAGGCATGACAATTCCTGTTGGTCCTGACTCAGGATGACTTTTACCAGATTTTTGTCTTAAAAATATTGTCACAAAAATCTAGCTAAGTTAAAGAAAAATTAAACGGCGTGATCTTCCAATAAATCTGTAACTAAAGCAGCAATTGGGGATCTTTCAGATCTAGTTAATGTTATGTGGGCAAATAATGGATGTCCTTTGAGTTTTTCAACTACTGCTGCTACACCGTCATGTCGACCAACTCTTAAGTTATCTCTTTGCGCAATGTCGTGAGTTAAAACTACTCTTGAACCTTTACCAATTCTTGAAAGAACTGTGAGTAAAACATTTCTTTCTAAACTTTGGGCTTCATCAACAATTACATAAGCATCATGTAAGGATCTTCCCCGAATGTGAGTTAGGGGCAAAACTTCAATTAAATCTCTGGCAATAATCTCTGAAATTACTTCAGGACTTGCCACTGCACCTAGTGTGTCAAAAACAGCTTGGGCCCATGGACTCATTTTTTCACCTTCAGTGCCAGGTAAATAACCTAAATCTTGTCCACCAACTGCATAAAGTGGTCTAAAAACCATTACTTTTCGATGATTATTTCTTTCCAAAACATGTTCTAATCCTGCACACAACGCTAAAGCACTTTTTCCAGTTCCAGCTCTTCCTCCTAAGGAAACTATTCCAATATCTTCATCTAGTAGTAATTCCAAAGCAAGTCTTTGTTCAGCACTTCGACCATGAATTCCAAAAGCATCAATGTCTCCTCTGACAAGTTTCATTCTTTTATCAGTGGTAACACGTCCCAATGCACTTCCTTTAGCAGAAGTAAGAATAAGACCCGTGTGACAAGGAAGTTGTCTTGCTAAATCGTGATCTATAAATCCTTGGGAATATAAATCATTAACTTCATCTTCGGCTAAATCAACTTCTGATATTCCAGTCCAACCAGAAGATGCCACAAATTCTGCTCTGTATTCTTGGGCAGATAATCCAAGTGCTGAAGCTTTAACTCGCATTGGTAAGTCTTTACTTACCACATAAACATCAGCACCTTGAGTTGAAAGTAATTTGGCACAAGCAAGAATTTTTCCATCATTATCAAGTGGTAAAAATGCAGTTGGGAGAAGTGATGAATCTGCATGTGACATATCAACACTTAATTCACCACCATCACTGTTAACTTTCATCGGTTGATCTAGGCGACCGTGCTCTACTCTCATTTCGTCTAATTGACGAAGAGCTTCGCGGGCAAAGTATCCAAGTTCAGGATGAGTTCTTTTGACTTCTAATTCAGTGACAACAATTAGGGGAATAACTACTTCATGTTCAGCAAAGCGATACATCGCTTTTGGATCTGAGAGCAAAACAGAAGTGTCAAGCACAAAGGTCCGAATATTTGGTTCGGCTCTGCGAGCAGCTGACACTAAAGCACTCCTCACACGTTATTTCAGTTGTATAGAAGGTATGAAATAACGCTAGAGGAAATTTAATGTCGTATGAGGCGCGACTCGCCCAACTTAAAGTTAACGGTTAAAGGCAGAAACTATGACGCTTACGCCTAGCGCAATGATTATGAAGCCTCCAGCTCCACTTATTTTTTCAATACGTGTTGGTGTTCCTGCCAGCCAATTCCTGGCTGTACCGGCAACTATTCCCCAAGTACCATCACTTAAGACTGCAATCACAAAAAATATAACTGCTAGAAAAATCATCTGCAAAACTATTTGACCCCTTTTAGGATCAACAAATTGTGGTAAAACTGCGGCAAAGAAAACTAAAGACTTGGGGTTTAAAAACCCCACCACAAAACCTTGTTTGAAAAGTTGACCCATTGGTTTTGGATCAGCTTTGCTAACAAGTGCTTGGGCAACATCTTTTCTAGTTCTATAGGCGTCATAACCTAAATAAACTAAGTATCCACCACCTAGTACTCCTACTAATGCATAAGCAATATCAGAGCTTTGCACAAAAGTACCAATACCTATTGCCACACCAAGAGATCCAATAAACATTCCCACTGAATTTCCAGCAACGTTTACTAAAGCTGCTTTCTTCCCGTAAGAAATCCCTCTTCCAATAGTGAATAACACACTTGGTCCCGGAATAATTATTATCAAAAATGAGGCAATAGCAAAGGCAATCACGTCACTAATCGGTGGCATTTTAAGTTTTAGTTCTCTTCTTCAAATCTTTTCTTAGTTTTCTTTAAACTTTTATTTAAAAAATATGAAATTACGGCAACAGCTGTTCCTAATAAAAAGAAAAACAATAGGCCTAATAAACCAGGTCTTACACGATCAGGATCAATTTCTGGTGCGGGAGTTTCGGCTAGGAAAAGAAGGATTGTAGTTAACATATATGTAATCTATCTTAATCCTGCAAATAAATCAGTTTCTGGAGTATTAACAGTAACCCTAGAAATTGCTAATTGGTAATCTTCTGTGGGCCAAATTCTTTTAGCAACTTCTGTTGGTAGAGCAAACCAATCACCATCAGGATCAACCTGGGTGGCATGAGCAAGCAGTGCTAAATCTCTTTTATCAAAATACTTAGCACATTCAATTTGTGTGGTGGTTCTATCAGAATCATCTTTTGATTCATCCATCCATTCTGCGTATGGATTTGGTTTACCTAATTCTTTGAAAGCATTATCTATTGCTTTTAGTTGACTTAAGTTAAAACTTCTATGGTAGTAAACTTTTAAAGGCTGCCAAGCAAAACCAAGTTCTTCATATTTATTTACTCTGCCAGATTGCTCATAGGCAAACATTGTTATTTCATGGCAGCGAATGTGGTCTGGATGTGGATATCCACCATTTTCGTCATAAGTAACAAGAACTTGTGGTCGAAATTCTCTAATTACTCTTATTAAAGGTTTTGCTGCTTCTTCCACCGAAATATCGGCAAAACAACCTTTAGGTAATGGTGGTTTAGGTTCTCCATCAGGCCACCCAGAATCAACAAATCCTAACCAAGTGTGTTTGGCCCCCAGAATTTTTATTGACTCTTGCATTTCTTTTCTTCTAATTTCGAAGAGATTTTCTTTTATTTCTGGTTTATCCAACTTGGGATTCAAAACATCCCCACGCTCACCACCAGTGCAGGTGGCAATCATTACTTCAACACCGTCTTCAACGTATTTAGCTACAGTTGCTGCTCCTTTGCTTGCCTCATCATCTGGATGGGCATGCACCATTAGCAGGCGGAGTTGATTCAATTTTTGTCCTTTTAATCTAGGCACTAAAGTCTTAATGACAAATCAAATTCTATGGGGAAATGAAATTGCCAACCAATCGAGATCTATGGCCACCACACATTCAAGAAAGATATCCAAAGCCAGGTAAGCCTTGGTTCTTAATTGTTGTGGGATCAATTTTTATTCTCGTTATTGGAGCTTTTGTTACAACTGGAATATTAAGAGTGATTACTCCTCCCTTAAATGAAAAATTATTGGCTTGGGATATAAAAGATGAAAATAATGTTGAAGTCATTTTTGAAATAAATCGTCCCATAGATATGGATGTGTGGTGTCTTCTTAGATCACAAGATTTTTATATGACTGATATTGGTTATGCCATATTAGAAATTCCTCAAGATGGAAAAGATTATAAACAGATAAATTATGTTTTAAAAACTGCAAAAGAAGCCTTCACCGTTGAGGTAATTAATTGTGATGATGATCCAAAATCAACTTTATTTCCTCAACCACAAGTCGCTCCAGGAATTGATATCCCTCAGCAAGATCCCCCAGCAATTTATTCAGGCAAGTAAGTATTATTAGAGACTATGAATACAGCATCTACTTGGTTAACCCAAGAATCCTTTGATCGACTTTCTAGCGAATTAGCTGAAAGATCTGGTGTGACGCGCAGTGAAATTACTAAAAAAATTGAACTTGCTCGAGAAGAAGGCGACTTAAAAGAAAACGGTGGCTACCACGCAGCCAGAGAAGAACAAGGAAAAAACGAAGCCCGCATCAGACAACTAAAACAAATGTTGGAAAGTGTTCAAATAGGAACTCCTCCAAGTGACACTGGCACAATTGCAATTGGTCATGTGGTGACAGTTGAATTTGCTGATGGAGATTCGGAAAGATTTTGGTTAGTTTCCAGAGAAGAAGCTGTTCATGCAACTATGGATGTTTATTCACCTGATTCACCTTTAGGAAATGCGGTGATTGGTAAAAAAGAAGGCGATAAGTCATCTTTTGTATTACCTAATGGTAAAGAAATTTCAATTTCAATTAAAAAAGTTGAAATTTACCAAGCTTAACGACTTGTTACCTTCCTAAATTTTTTTCCTGCAATTGGCATAAATATCGCAGTAATAACCACTAACCAAATAATTGTGGTGATGATGGGGTGTTGTAATGAAAATGGTGCATCCACTGCAACTTCCATCGGGTAACCAAATAAATATCTGCAAGATGCAACAATTGAAGTTATTGGATTCCATTCAGCAAAAATTCTTAACCAGGTTGGCAAAGTTTCGGTAGGAACAAACGCGTTTGATAAAAATGTTAAAGGAAATAACCAAGCAAAACCTGCAGTGCTAGCAACTTGTGGTGAGGAAACAGATAGTCCGATACTGGCACCAATCCACGACATTGAAAATCCAAAAGCTAATAACAAAAGATAGGCAAAAATTGCATTTAGAAAACCACCCTTAATTTCCCAACCTATTGCTAAACCAGTTAAGGACATAATAAATAAGGTAATAACACTTCTTGCTAACTCAGCAAAATTTTGACCAAGTAAAACTCCTGTTGTATTCATCGGTAATGATTTAAATCGATCGATGATTCCAGAATTCATGTCTGCATTTAACCCAATTGCAGCTGATGCTCCAGCAAATGCAATTGTTTGCACAAAAATTCCAGGAATTAAAAATGATCGGTAGGAATTATCACCCACATCAATTGCGCCCCCGAATACATAGGCAAAAAGTAAAATAAAAATAATAGGTTGAACTACGTCGAAGAAAAGAACCTCAGGATTTCTTCTAAATCTTAATAAATTTCTTCCAGCTATAACGATTGAATCGTGTAGGAGCCAATAAATCTTGCCGTGTTTATTTGCGTATTCTTCAGTGATTGAACGTGAAATCATTAGCGACGACCTTTCTTTACTAGAACATTTTCATCTTCAATTTTTACCTCTTCAGCATGATGTCCAGTAAGTGAAAGAAAGACATCATCAAGAGTTGGTCTTCTTAGTTGAATTTCCTTTATTTCAATTTTTGCAATATCTAGTGCTCTTACTGCTTCCACAACTTTTACCCCACCACCAGAAACTGGTGCTTGAACATGTTCACCTTCAATAACAACTTTGCCACTTGCCATACTTTGTAATGCTTGAGCAGCTTGTTCTGCTTTGGATTGATCAACAACAACATCAATTCTTTCTCCACCCACTTGGGTTTTTAACTCATCAGCTGTGCCTTGGGCTATGACTTTTCCTTTATCAATCACAGCAATTTTGTCTGCTAATTGGTCTGCTTCTTCTAAATATTGGGTAGTTAATAACACAGTTGTGCCTTCAGCAACAAGTCTTTCAATTACATCCCACATCATCAATCTAGATCTTGGATCTAGTCCTGTGGTCGGTTCATCTAAAAACAAAATAATAGGATTTGCAATTAAAGATGCTGCCAAATCCAATCTTCTACGCATTCCTCCAGAGTATGTTTTGACAATTCTTTTTGCAGCATCGGTTAAATTAAATCTTTCTAATAAATCATGAGCCCTAATTATTGCTTCTTTTTTGGGAAGTCTAAATAATCTTCCTAACATTATTAAGTTTTCAATACCTGTTAAATTCTCGTCAACTGAAGCATTTTGTCCGGATAAGCCAATAATTTCTCGTGCATGTACCGGGTCATTAATAACATTCACACCAGAAACAGTTGCTGAACCTGAGTCTGGTTTTAACAAAGTTGTTAAAACTCTTACTGCGGTTGTTTTTCCAGCACCGTTTGGACCAAGTAGACCAAAGACTGTTCCTTGTTCAACTTTTAGACTTAACCCATCAAGTGCGGTAACATCGCCATATTTCTTGACTAAATCTGTAGCTTCTATTGCAATCGACAAAAATACTCCTGATTTTTTTACTTAATTTAATATTACTTGGATTATTGAACTTCAGCATCATGGCCTAAGGCCTTGATGCGATTCAAAACATCGTCTTCGTGTTCTACTCCACGAGTTTCCATTGTGATATTTACTGCTACTTCATCTAGAGCAAGCATTGGATCTGTTCGAAGATGGAAAATATCCAAAATATTTGCTCCCAATCCACCAATCTCTGTGAGCAATTGAGCTAATGTTCCAGGTTTATCTTTGATTCGAATTCGAACAGTTAAATACCTTCCCGCAGTTGCTAAGCCTGTTTGCATGATTCTTTCTAACAAAAGAGGATCAATGTTTCCTCCCGATAAAACAACGGCAACTGGTCCTTCAAATGCTTCAGGATTTGCGATGAATGCAGCAACTGCTGCGGCTCCCCCTGGTTCAACTAATAGTTTGCCACGCTCAAGAGTTTGTAAAATGGCAATTGATAAATTACTTTCACTTACCGTAATAATTTCATCCACATAATCTTGAATTATGCCAAATGGAATATCACCTGGTGTTCCTACAGCAATTCCATCTGCAATTGTATTCATTACTTTTAGGGCAACAGGTTTTCCTTCTTTTAAGGATTGTGGATATGCAGCTGCATTGGCAGCTTGTACACCTATTACTTTTACTTTTGGATTTTGTTCTTTGATTGCTAATGCAGAACCAGCTAAAAGTCCACCACCTCCTGTACAAACTAATACAGTTTTTACTTCAGGCATTTGTTCAAATATTTCTAATCCAACTGTTCCTTGTCCTGCCACAATATGTTTGTGATCAAATGGAGGAATAAATACAGAACCATTAGCTTCACAGTATTGACGTGCACTAATTATGGCCTCATCAATTACATCACCAGCAAATTTAACTTCCGCACCATAGCCTTTAGTTGCAACTACTTTAGGAATTGATGCACTCACAGGCATAAATACTGTGGATTTAATTCCCAATAATTGTGCAGCTAAGGCAACTCCTTGAGCGTGATTGCCAGCACTTGCGGCAACAACACCTTTTTTTCTGTCTTCAGCTGATAACTGTGCTAACAAGTTATAGGCACCACGAATTTTAAAAGATCCTGCACGTTGCAAATTCTCTGGTTTTAATAAAACAGAATTTCCAATTTGTCTTTCCAACCAACCTGCTTTAATTAAATTTGTTGGTCTAATAACGCCGTGCAGTCTTTTTTGTGCTTCTTTAATGTCATTAAGAGAAACAGGATGTTTTCCTGACATCTGATTTCTCCCTAAATAAAATCATTTGAGTCTGTCTGAGCAGGCATGAATCTGTAACCCCCCTAGAATAGAACTTATTGTGACGTTATTACAAACTTTGGGTCGAAAAATTCGACATAACCCTTGGCTACGAGGCCTTCCCAATGAAGTTGCAGTACTTTCCTTAATCGCTTTTTTTGTTGCAATTGGCTTTGGAATAGTTGCTCCAGCCATTCCAGTTTTTGCAAGATCTTTTGGGGTAAGTGCTTTAGCTGCAAGTTCTGTTGTCTCTGTTTTTGCTCTGATGCGATTTGCTTCTGCCCCATTGGCAGGTTTCTGGGTTAATCGTTTTGGGGAAAGAATTATTTTAACGGTTGGTTTATTACTGGTTTCTGTTTCAAGTTTTTTTGCTGGTCTGGCAGATAATTTCAATAATTTAATATTTCTTCGTGGTATAGGTGGACTTGGTAGCACCATGTTTACAGTTTCGGCATTTTCTTTATTACTTCGAATAGTTGCACCTGAAAAACGTGGGCGTGCCGCTGCTGCTTTTCAAGGCGGATTTCTTGTTGGAGGTTTAGCTGGTCCTGCAGTTGGTGGAATTGTTATAGCAATTTCTCTTCGAGCACCATTTTTTGTTTATTCTTTTACCCTTTTACTAGCAGCAGCTTCATCTGCTTTCTTTTTAAAATCTCATGACAAAGAAAATATGGAAATTAAAGAAAGATCAAAAGTTTCTGCTTCATTATTAGCTTTTACTGCTGCTCTAAAAAATAAGGCCTATACCGCAGCTTTATCAGTTAATTTGGCAACTGGATTTGTTTCATTTGGTATCAGGTCTTCAATTATTCCATTATTTGTTGTGGAACAACTTAAATCTAGTCCTTCATTAATTATGTTTGGTTTTCTTGCCACCAGTATTACTCAAGCAATTTTTCTTTCCTATGCAGGAAAATCAACAGACATTAAAGGTCGAAGACCCTCCATGATTTGGGGAACATTTATTTTGTTTATTTCCATAATTGTTTTGGTCGCATTTGAAACTCCTTTGGGATATTTAATTTCAATGGCGATTGCAGGTATTGGAGCAGCGTTTATGGGTGCAGCACCAGCTGCAGTAATTGGTGATGTCACTGGAGGTAAAAAGAGTGGACCAGTTGTGGCCGCATTTCAAATGACTAGTGATTTTGGTTCAATTGTGGGCCCAATAGTTGCAGGTGCATTAGTTGATTCCCTTGGATTTGGTTGGGCCTTTATGACTGGTGCGGCAGTTTCTTTGGTGGCGATCTTTTTCTCTGTGATCATGCCTGAGACAAAACCAAAAGATATAAATAAATAATTGGCACAAAATCAATTTATGTATCACAATCTAGGTAAGGAGAAAATCACATGGAACAAACGGCATATTTTGCCCTGGGATGTTTTTGGGGTGCTGAAAGAAGATTTTGGCAAACAGAAGGGGTTAGTCAAACATCTGTTGGCTATATGGGTGGAACCAAACAAAACCCAAGTTATGAATTAGTGTGCACTGGTACAACTGGTCATGCAGAAGCTGTGAAAGTAATTTTTGATGATGAAATTGTAAGCTACAGAAGTTTACTTGAAATGTTTTGGACAATTCATGATCCTACTCAAGGAAATAGGCAAGGAAATGATATTGGATCACAATATAGAAGTGTGATTTTTTATACCAATGAGAACCAAAAAGTTGAAGCACTAATAACAAAAGAAATATATGAAAAAGCAATCAAGAATGAAGGCTTTGATTCCATAACAACAGAAATCATTCCTGCTACTGATCATGTTTATTATGAAGCTGAAGAGTATCACCAAAAATATTTAAAGAAAAATCCAAACGGATACGATTGTCATGCTCGCACTGGAGTATTTTTTCCAGCCCAAGTTTAAGAAATAAAAATGGCCTGGTGATATTTCACCAGGCCATTTAGTTTTTCTAAACTAGTCGCGACGTCCAGAAAGAATTGCAAATAGTCTAAGCATTTCTAGGTATAACCAAACAAGAGTTACGGTTAAACCAAAAGCTAATCTCCAAGATTCTTTTTCAGGCAATCCCAATGAGATTGCTTGACGAATTGATTGGAAATCAAGCATTAGTGAAAATGAAGCAAGTCCTACTCCAAATAATGCAAGCAAGATTCCTAATCCACCAACACCGTAAAAGCCCCAACCTCCACCAACGCCCATGAATGCAGCGATAAGAGAAATTACAGCAATTACTAAATATGAAACCATTGCCACAAGCATCATGCGAGTGAACTTGGCATCAACTTTGATGATTCCTGATTTAAATAAGAACAACATTGTTCCAAAAGCAACCATTGTGCTCATGATGGTGTTTCCAACAATGTTGGTTCCATCAGCCACAACAAGGTTTTGGTAAATGTAGGAAATTCCTCCCACAAATACACCTTGTAATAAGGCGTAGGTAATGACTAGAACTGGTGAGACATTCTTTTTGAATGTGTTAACTAAACCAAGAACTAATCCTGCAATAGCAGCAATTATTGCAAATCCTGGTGCATTCCATCCGACAAAAGCACCAACTAGCAACACTGCCAACATTGAGAATGACTTCATTACAACGTCATCCATGGTGACAACTCGTTCACCTGGCTGAGCAGGTGTTGGTCCTGTAAAAGTTTTTGTTTCTTCAACTGGGGTTGAAGTAATTACAGTTCCTTGGTTGTTTCCAAGTACTGATCCTGGTCTTTGAAAGTCGGCGTAGCGACGTATAACCGGGTTTCTGGATTCCATATCTATTTTGCTCTCCTTATAGAAAGTAGGGAAAAACTAATTTCCCTTATTTCAAACTAACATGTTTTCATTTTTCGCGCGTGCCAACATAGAGGCTGAGCACAACAATTAGGCCACCAATGGCTTGAATTGGGCTAGGAATACCTCGACCCAGCATTGCCCCAAAGCCAATGCCCACAATTGGGATGGCATTTAAGGCCAGTGCGGAATATCTTGTTGGCACCAAAGTTGAGGCGTAGTTGAAAAGTAAAAACGGTATAGCAGCTCCAAACAAACCAGATAAAACTGCAGCGATCCAATACTTAGATTCAATTTCAGAGGCATTGTTAAAGTTTGAATTTGTGCTTATAAAGATTAAAACTGCAAAAATTGTGCCCACTAAGAGCTGACCAAAGACTAAATCAACTACTTTATTGTCTTTGGCATAAATTCTTGCCACTATGACATAAAGTGAGGCAGCAATAGCTGCAGCAGTAAAAGCAGATACTCCAAGCCAATTATCAACTCCGCTACTACTTACTTGCGAAGTTGCAATGATGACTCCAAAAAAGCCCACCACAATCGATGCAGCAATACGAAGAGATATTTTCTCTTTCAAGAACAAGGCCCCAATTATTGCCACGAAGAAAACTTCTGTGGACATGACAATTAATCCAGTGGAAACAGTGCCATTGGCATATCCAATATTTCCAAATAGATAAGTAAAGCCGGGCTCTAATAAGCCCAGCGCCAAGGCAATCTTCCAACTAAATCTGATTCTGCGCGCTCGAATCATTAAATAGATAGCAACAGCAGCAAACCCGAAACCAATTTCTAGCAAAAGCAGTTGAGGCACACTAAAAGCATCAATTGCCAGATCAGCGAAGGGATTTGCCAATCCCCAAGACACCATGGAGGCAATTAGTGCGAGTAGTCCACGCTTGGACAATGCGTTGTTCATGTGACTCAAGGTTAGTGGGTTACCACCACATATTTCCCACTCAGAATATGGCGAAAAAAGAGGGTACTGATTGGTTAATTCTCTTGCTATAGTGCGAGAATATTGGAAGTAATTCCACCCCGTACGGAGGATAAGTGGCAGCACGTAAGAAGTCAAAGAAGAGCTCAAGCAAGAAGAGCTCCAAGCGCAAGGTATCAAAGAAGAAATCTGCAAAGAAATCTTCTAAGAAAAAAACTGCAAAGCGTAAAGTAGCCAAGAAGAAATCTGCAAAGAAATCTTCTAAGAAAAAAGTTGCAAAGAAAAAGAAGACTGCTAAGAAGAAATCTGCTAAAAAGAAATCTTCTAAGAAGAAGTCTTCAAAGAAATCTGCTCCAAAGGTTGCAGCACCAGCTGCACCAGCAGTAGATACTTCAGCACCAGCTCCATCACCTTTCAACCCACTTAGCTGGTAATTACAGTTAATTAGTTGATTGGCTAAACCTTTAAGGCCATTTCGCGATGTATTGCGAAATGGCCTTAACTAATAAAGGAGAAAAGTGAGAAAGAAATTACTTATAGTAATTACTTCTGTTGTGCTTTCTCTCTCAACCCTTTCTCCAGCAACTGCTTTTGTTCCTAAAGCTAAATGTAAGGCAGATGGAACTAAATGCTCTAAAAAAGCAAACACAATTGCTTTGAAAAAGTTTGCCATTCTTGATAATCAACATTATTTAAATGAACATAATTATCGTGTTTTAGGAAAAATTTCAGCACCTGAAATGGCAGGAAAAGAATTTTCTGCTGCTGGAAAAATTCTTAAGTTCAGCAAGTCTTCTTATGGTGTTTGTTCAGAATTACTGATACAAATGTCAAACCTTTATGCAGCAAGAGCGGCCACCTATGATCCAGCAGATCAAGTTGATGTCAGAGCTAATCTAAATGGTGAAATTATTGCTTTGGAAGATCAACTTCACGCAAATTGCAATCAAGTGAAGATGCGTTGGTAATTTAGTAAGAAATTAATTTTCCGCTAACTCTGTTGGTAAAATTTTCAGGACTCCCAATTGGACCTGCAATTCTTTCAATTATTTCTCCATCTTTACTAATCAAAAGAGTCACTGGTAGACCGTTGATTGCGTAAAACTCTCTTAAAAGACTTCGAGGGTCTTGCACGCTAGGAAAAGGAAGCTGCCACTTATAGGCTGCTGCAATAGATTTCTTCTCTTCATCTTGATATGCAATTCCTAAAAAGTTCACTTGACTACTTAGTTTTTTAAAAGCTGCGTTAAATGAAACAGCATCATCGGCACACACTGTGCACCATGATGCCCAAAAACTAATTACCAATGGTCGATCATCTGGAAGTCCTGCTAAATTCACAAATTCGTCATGACCTAAGCATTCCAAAACTGCTGGTGCAATTTGATTTTTTGGTTTTATAACCGTTAAGTCAGACTTAGGACATTTGGGCATCAAGTAATTAGTGGCATTATTTTCTATAAAAGATCCCCGGACAGTTGTGTTATTTGAACATCCAACTACTAAAACAGTTGAAAGGATTATAAAAAGAATTTTGATTTTCATTTGTGTTTTAGTTTAGTTAGCACTGGTGCCCTCGGTGGGACTCGAACCCACACTGTGCAGATTTTAAGTCTGCTGCCTCTGCCGATTGGGCTACGAGGGCAATAGGTACAGATTACTTTCAGGTCTTAATCAGTTTGGAAGCGGTTCCAAATACTTGATCTAACATTGCTTCGGTAAGTCTGCCAGTAAAGGTGTTTTGCTGGCTGGGGTGATAGCTACCTAAGAGTGTGATTTCATGTTTTTGCTTTCGGTAAACAGATTTAGCACCATGTGAAAATTTCTCTTTGATTTTTACTTCAAATCCTTGTTCTAGCAAAATATCAATTGCTGCCTTCCAAGCAAAACTTCCCAAAGCTATAACTACTTTTAAATCTTTTTCAATAAATTTCCACTCCAAATCCATCCATTTATTGCAAGTGTCTCTTTCTTTTATGGTTGGTTTGTTATCAGGTGGGGCACATCTAACTGCTGTGATTACTCTTGCTTGAGTTAATTTCAAGCCATCTTTTTTGTTTATTGATTGAGCTTGATTAGCAAAACCAGCTTTATGCATGGCTCGAAATAACCATTCACCACTTCTATCTCCTGTAAAAATTCGACCTGTTCTATTTGCCCCATGTGCTCCTGGAGCAAGACCTACTACTAACAGTTTTGGTTTCTTACTCCCAAATCCTGGAACAGGTTTTCCCCAATAAGTTTCATTCTCATATGATTTTCTTTTTTCTTGCGCAATATCTCTTGTCCACTTAACAAGTCGGGGGCATTTTTTGCAGTTACAAATTGCTTCTTCTAATTGGGATAAATTCTTTATTGGACTTGCGACCAAGCCACACCATCCAAAATATCTCTTTCACTGGCTATCAAAGTTTTCGCGCCAATTCCTTTCATGACCTCATCTAAAACAATTGAACCTGCGGTAATTACTTCCACTCTGCCCTCATGCATGTAACCAAGATTTGCTCTTTGGGCAGGTGAGAAGGTAATGAAATCTTGTGCTGTTTGACTGATTTGTTCTGCGGTAATTATTGTTCCGTGAAGTATGTCGGGGTCATATTTTTCTAGTTTTAAGACATGGGCTGCAACTGTTGTGATAGTTCCTGCCACTCCTACAACACTTAAAGCAGTTTTCCAATCAACAACTTCTTTTGCGGATGCTAAAGCTTTTCTGACATCATTTCTAATTGCTTCTTCTTGTTCTTTAGTTGGGTTTCCACCAGGGGTATGTCTTTCAGTCATGCGCACACAACCAACATTCATCGAGTATGCGCCACTTGGCGTGGTATCTCCTATCACCAATTCTGTTGATCCCCCACCCAAATCAATAATCAAAAACGGAGATTTGTGTTTGCTTCTTAAAGATCTAGTTGCTCCTTCAAAAGATAGATTTGCTTCTTCAACCCCCGCAATTACCTCTGGCACAACTCTCAAACGATCAATTATTCCCTTAATGAACATGGCTTTATTTAAAGCATCTCGGGTGGCTGAGGTAGCCACAAAACGTAAATGTTCTACTTTATGTTTTTGTAAAATTTTTTCATATTCTTCAACTGCTTTAAAAGTTCTTTCTAAAGCCCGTGGTGAAAAAGCTTTTGTTTTATCAACCCCTTCACCCAGGCGTACAATTCTCATTTCACGTGCCACATCTTTAGCAGTATTTTTTTCTTTATCAATATCTGAAATAAGTAAACGAATAGAATTAGTACCACAATCTATGGCAGCAACTCTTTTCATAAATTTTCCTTTAAACAAGGCTTTGTTGCCCAATTTCCAAGTCTTACTAAAGCATCATCACCTACTGGATTTATTCCTGGGCCTACTGCTAATGAGTGTGCTACTAATGCATGCAGGCATTTGACACGATCAGGCATTCCTCCAGCTGAGATGTCTTTTATTTCCTCAACTTCACCGTATTTATTTCTACGATCTAAATAATCAAGATGGGCTTTTTTATATTGTTTCGCAAAGTCTTTATCAGTATTTAATCTTTCCTCATATTCTTTCATCAATCCTGATGCTTCTAATGTGCCAATCATTGAGTTTAGGTTGGCACACGTTAGATAGAAATGTGTTGGAAAAGGTTCACCATCAGGCAATGCTGGTTTGGTTGAAACCACTGTTGGTTTACTACATGTGCATCTATTTGCTACCTCAATTACCCCGCGGGGGGTTCTTCCCAATTGCAAAGAGATGGCGTCAATATCTTGTTGAGCAAAACTCATTTCGGTGCATTCGGTCTTATTGCTGTAGTTTCTGACTCATCTAATAATTCTTCTCCTGAATCTGCCTCAAGCCAAGAATCATAAAGATTTTTATACCAAGGTTGCGGTGGTAATGGTTCTCCTGCCCAAGCTGTTGCAGCAGGTGCATTAGTAATAATTTCAGGTTGTCCATCAAGTCCAATGACTGAAAAAACTATTTCCCCCGGCATCACATAATGCAATCGAGCTCTTGCTTGGGCGGCCACAAAATTTGGATCATTCCATTTAACTTGTATTTCACGTAATAGTTCTACTTGTTTTTCACTTTGTTGCACTTGTAATGCAAGAGCTGCAATTCTTGCCCTTTGTGCAACTAAATCTCTAATCGGGGAGGCCAGCATAAGAATCAAGATGATAAACGCCGAAAGCAAAATAACTAATCGACCATTTATGTATGGTCGCCTAAATTTCGGTTTTGCTTTCATAACTTCCAATTAACCGCGTTAGAAGCGTGGAAATGCGGAGCGACCCGCATAAACAGCAGAAGTTCCTAAAAGTTTTTCAATTCTTAACAATTGGTTGTATTTTGCAACACGTTCACCACGAGCTGGTGCACCTGTTTTGATTTGACCACCTTTGGTAGCAACTGCTAAGTCAGCAATTGTGGTGTCTTCTGTTTCACCTGATCGATGACTCATCATGGTGGCAAATTTATTTTCTTGAGCAAGTTTTACAGCATCAAGAGTTTCGGTGAGCGAACCAATTTGGTTTACCTTAACCAGCAATGCATTTGCTGTTGATTCAGATATTCCTCTTTGTAATCTAACTGGATTTGTCACAAATAAATCATCACCAACAAGCTGAACTTTGCTTCCCACCACATCTGTTAAGTGTTTCCAACCTGCCCAATCTTCTTCATTCATTCCATCTTCGATTGAAACAAGTGGATAGTCATTAACTAGTTTAGAATAATACTCAGCCATCCACTCAGAAGATCTTTGTTCTCCTTCAAATGAATATTTACCGTCTTTGTAAAATTCTGTTGCTGCAACATCAAGTGCTAGTGCAATTTCTTCACCAGGTTTGAATCCTGCTTTAGCTATAGCTTCTAAAATCAAATCAAGTGCGGCTCTGTTATTTGGTAGTTGTGGAGCAAAGCCACCTTCATCACCTAAACCAGTTGCAAGTTTTTTACTCTTCAATACAGATTTTAAAGCGTGGTAAACCTCAACACCACCTTGTAGTGCATCAGAAAATGTTTTAAAACCAATTGGAGCAATCATAAATTCTTGTATTTCAACATCAGTGTCAGCATGGGCTCCACCGTTGAGAATATTCATCATTGGTACAGGTAAAAGATTTGCATCTTTTCCACCCAGGTATTTAAATAGTGGCTCTTGAGCAGATTGAGCTGATGCTCTTGCAACTGCTAAAGAAACTCCTAAAATTGCATTCGCACCAAGTTTTGATTTAGTTGGTGTGCCATCAAGATCAATCATCACTTGATCTATTTGTCTTTGATTTTTTGAATCCATTCCTTTGACTTTTGGTGCAATAACGGTTTCAATTGCCTTAACTGCTTTTAATACTCCCTTGCCGCCATATCTTTTCTCGCCATCACGTAATTCATGGGCTTCAAAAGCACCAGTTGATGCACCAGATGGCACACCTGCTCTTGCGATATTTCCATCAGATAGGCCCACTTCAACTTCAACAGTTGGATTTCCTCGAGAATCTAAAATTTCACAAGCTGTTACAAAATCAATCGTGGCCACTAATGTCTCCTATTTAAATTTTTGTTTTCATGCCAAATCCTACCTTGAAGTGGTGGAAACTTTGTGAGTGTGTAAATTGTTAAGCATGCTTGCACCCGAATTGACCTTTGGTGAACCTGACACAATTTCAACTGATCAAGGATATTTTGGTCCAGACACAATTACTTGGAAAATCCACTCAGATGTATTGGCTGTAGTTGGTGGTGTTAGAGCATTATTTTTACAAGCTTTGGAACCAAGAGCTTTTGGTGGTGTCCAAGCCCATTCTCGCTATCGAGAAGAACCATTTGACAGATTATTAAGAACAGCTGAATATATAGGAGTTATTTCTTTTGGCACCAAAGAAGAAGCAGATAGAGCTGCCTCCAAAGTAAGAGCTATGCATAAAGCTTTGGGACTTAATATTCCTGAATTATTACTGTGGGTGCATAACGGTTTTACTGATTCCCTGCTTGATATTGCTCTGCGATCTGGAATGAATCTAAGTAAAGAAGATCAGGATAGATATGTTAAAGAACAATTAATTGCTGCAAAATTAGTTGGTTTAGATCCACAAATTTGTCCTTCCAATACAACAGAGCTAAATGCTTACTATGAAAACAAAAAACATGAACTAGTAGCAGATAAAGCTGTTAAGGAATCGGCAAGATTTATCTTTCTTCCTCCTATGAATAAATTTTTTAGATATTTAACTCCTTCTCAATTCTTGTGGGCAATAGTGGTGAGTCTTTCCTTTGCAGCACTTCCTCGTTGGGTGAGAAAAATGTATGGGCAATCTTGGCGAGGATCAACTTTAGCTGGACCTAAATTTGCTGATGCATCTACGAATTTAACTTTAAAGATTTTAAGAAGAATTCTTTTAAAACTGCCTAACAAAGCAAAAAAAGGACCACATGTTCAAGCAGCTGAAATTCGTCTTAAAAAAGAAATTAAATTAACTTATCTATAAGTAAGTAAATCAGTTGGAGTGGCAAACGCAGGTTCGCTCAATTCATTTGCCGGTGGGGCAATAGATCCATCTTGTGCAATCCAGGTTCCATAGCGAGGATTTATATCAATTTTTTTGGTGTTAGCAATTTTAAGAATGTATGCATCACCTTCAGCTCTTTGTACTTGGGCACTTGCAGTTGGTTGAATAGTTTTGCCAATAGCTTCAATAGCACGATTTTGACTCAACACTTCTTTAATTAGCATCGGTGGCACATTTCTAGAACCTGCAAATATTGCTAAGGCTTCTGTTCCCCCAGCATCTTTTTCCAAAGCAGCATAATCTTGAGCAACTAAACCTTGATCCACAATGGCATTTGTTTCACTAACAGCATCTTTAATAATTTGACCAATAATTAATCTTGCTAAAACACCCCTGGTTTGAGCTGTTCCTTGGTCATTATCCTCAATGGGAACCACAGCCCTTAAATCATTGAGATAAACACCTAATTGATCTGAAGTGATTCTTTGTTCTCCTACATATGCTGCAGTTCCTGGATTTTGCTGACCACAAGCAACAAGCACTACAGAAACTAAAAGGAATGTAGAAATCTGCTTTAACCTTTTCAAGGTGTGCTTCCTTTCAGTTCATCTTCGAACACTTCGTGTAACAGTTTTGTTATCCAAGTAAGAAGTTCTTGATTCTTTAATACTTGTCCATTAACTAAGGAAGTTAATGGTGCAGGTACTTGAATCGTTCGTACTGTGGCACGAATTTGGGTTCCTGGATACAGACGATTCAGTCTAAGGATTCGCGAATCTGGCAATTCAAGAGGTGCAAATTTAATAACTTTTCCTTGTTGCACAATTTCACTAACACCTATTTTTCGGGCTAAAACTCGTAATTTGGCGATTGCTAGCAAAATTTCAACTGGGGCTCCAAATTTTCCAAACCGATCAAGTAATTCCTCTGCGATAGATGTGACTTCAAGTTCATCTTTTACTTCAGCTAAACGGCGATAAATCTGCATACGCAATCTTTCTTCTTTTATGTAATCATGAGGAATATGAGCATCAAGGGATAGTTCGATTTTTATTTCACTATCTACTTTTGGACTTTCTCCCTTAGCAACAGCTAATGCTTCTCCAACTAATCTGACATACAAATCAAATCCAACTTCAGCAATATGACCTGATTGTTCTCCCCCTAAAATATTTCCTGCTCCCCTAATTTCTAAATCTTTTAATGCCACAGCCATGCCTGATCCAAGATCTGTGTGCTGAGCAATAGTTGCTAATCGGTCATAAGCATTTTCTGTTAAAGGTTTTTCTTCTGGATAAAAGAAGTATGCATAAGCTCTTTCTCTGGCTCTACCTACTCGGCCTCTGATTTGGTGCAGTTGGGATAGACCAAACATGTCTGCTCGATCAACAATTAACGTATTTGCATTTGGAATATCAAGACCGGATTCAACAATCGTGGTTGAGACTAGAACATCAAATTTTTGTGCCCAAAAATCTAAAATAACTTGCTCTAATTCGTGTTCATTCATTTGGCCATGAGCTATAGCAAATTTTGCTTCTGGAACTAATTCTTGTAATTCTTTTGTTATTCGATCAATACTTGAGACTCTGTTGTGAACATAGAAAACTTGTCCTTCTCGTAAAAGTTCTCTTCTAATTGCTGCAGCAATTTGTCGTTTGTCAAAAGCCCCTACAAAAGTAAGAATTGGTAAACGATCTTCTGGAGGGGTTTGAATAACTGACATTTCTCTAATCCCAGTCAAAGACATTTCAAGTGTTCTAGGAATTGGGGTGGCAGACATAGTTAAAAAATCAACGTTAGTTTTTAAAGCTTTTAGATGTTCTTTGTGTTCCACCCCAAATCTTTGCTCTTCATCAATAACTACTAAACCTAAGTCTTTAAATCGAACATCAGAGGTTAATAATCGATGAGTTCCAATTACTACATCAACTAATCCCTCCGCTATTCCAGCTAAAGTTTCATTTATTTCTTTTGAACTTTGAAATCTTGATAAAGGTTTAACATTTATTGGAAATGGTGAGAATCTTTCACTAAATGTTGCAAAATGTTGTTGCACTAACAATGTTGTGGGTACAAGAATTGCTACCTGTTTGCCATCTTGAGTTGCTTTAAATGCAGCTCTTACTGCAATTTCAGTTTTGCCATAACCAACATCACCTGCAATGACTCGATCCATGGGCACACTTTTTTCCATATCTTTTTTGACATCGTTTATGCCGGCGAGTTGATCTGGTGTTTCAATATAAGCAAATGCATCTTCAAGTTCTCTTTGCCAAGGTGTGTCGGGAGAAAAAGCAAAACCCTTTGATGCTTGTCTTGCTGCATAAAGTCTGATTAATTCAGCAGCAATTTGTTTAACAGCTTTTCTGGCTCTGCCTTTTGTTTTCTCCCAATCAATTCCACCTAATCGATTTAATGAAGGAATTTCTCCACCAATAAATTTTGTTATTTGATCTAATTGATCTGTTGGAACAAATAAGCGATCTGCTGGTTGACCTCTTTTGGAAGCAGCATATTCAATAACTAAATACTCTCTTGTGGCATTTCCTACAGTTCTACTAGTCATTTCCACATATTTACCAACACCGTGTTGTTCATGAACGATGTAATCACCGGGTGCAAGTGTTAAAACATCAATACTGTTTTTTCTTTTAGTTGGAAGTTTTGACACATCTTTCATTGATGAGCGCATACCCACAATGTCTGTATCCGAAATAACTAATAGTTGTTGTTCTGGAAGTGAGAAACCATGAGAAATATCTGCAACATAGATATTTACTAAATTATTCACTATTTCATCATCGGTAATTTTTGCAGCAATATCAGCATCAGCTAATGCTTCTAGGTATCTTTGGGCAGATCCTGCGCCTGCTGAAAAAATTACTATTTTCCATTTGAGACTTAATTTGTTTCTTAATTCTGTTATTACGGCACTGAAATCTCCCCTAAACCCTTCTAATACTCGAGCCTTTAAATCAACAACATCAAAATTTTGTTCATCATCAATATGGCCAATAAAAGGACTTACCTGCCACCATTTCAAATCTTTTTGGAGAGCATTTTTTTGAACAGTTTCTAAATCTTTAAAGCCACCCAATGCAATTTCTTGAGGAATACTTCCACCCTGTGATGCACTCGACCAGGCAGCATTTAAGAATTCTTCAGATGTTTTTAAAACTTCTGCTGCCCTAGTTTTAATTTTCTCAGCATCACTTAGAAGTACCACAGTATTTATTGGAAATAAATCTGTGAAAAGTTGTAATTCTCCAATTGGTTCAAACTGTTTATTTAAGAATGGTTCATAACAAGCAGGTGCCCATAATCCATGGGGTGCAATTTCTAAGCTTCTTTGGTCAGCGACAGAAAAAAATCTTATTTCTTCAACATCATCACCAAAGAACTCAACTCTTAAAGGATGTTCATGTCCTGGAACAAACACATCTAAAATTCCTCCTCTAACAGCAATGTGTCCGCGCCTTTCCACCATTTCAACTCGTTCATAACCAATTTCAACAAGTTTGGTTACAGCTTTTGTTAAATCAATTGAGTGACCAACCTGTAAGGCTAAAGGTTCAATTTCTGCAAGAGAAGCTAATAGCGGTTGCATCAATGATCTAATTGGAGCAACTACCACATCTAATTTTGATGAATCTTTAAATTTATTATCTGGGTGAACTAATCTTCTGATGATGGCAAGTCTTTTGCCCACAATATCTGAGGTGGGAGCGATTTTTTCGTGAGGCAAAGTTTCCCAAGCAGGAAAATGTGCCACACTTAAATCTTTATTCCAAAATTTAAGTGCTTGTACTAAGTCTTCTGCTTCTCTTGAATTCGAGGTTACAGCCAATAAGACTTCATCTGAATTGTTTGAAATGTGATTAGTAATAATAGGAAATAACGAATTGGGGCTGGCAATTTTATATGTTGACTCACTTTTTATTGCTTGTGCAATTTTAAGCCATGGCTCAACTTTAGTTATTTCTTGAAAAACTTTATTCAAACTCATGCAACAGCCTGTAGCACAACCTCGAGTAGTTCTGGTCGACAAATTATTACGTTATCTACTCTAATATTTTTCTGATTGAGCACTAAATTCTTTCCTGTTATGTCACAAACCATTAATCCCCCAGCAATTGCTACCCCCAAAGGTGCTGCGATATCCCATTCGTAAAAACCTGTGGTGTGAACATAAAGATCTGCTTTATCATCAAGAATTTGTACAACTTTGGCACCTACTGAGCCAACACTTTTTATTTCAACTCCGCCAAATGTTTCATCAAATAACTTCGTTAATTTAGGCATTTCCAATGGTGGTCTTGATCCAGAAACAAGTAAGCGAGGAATATTATTTGATTTAGTTGCTATTTTTTTACTTGATGTGTCATAAACCTTTTCAAACACAGGCATTCCCACAGCTGCAACCTCAATATTTCCATTATTTTTTGAGTCTTTTTCCCACAATGCAATATGAACTGCAAAATCATTGCGATTATTTGCAAAGTAAAAAGTTCCATCTAGAGGATCAATAATCCAGCATCTTAAAGCATCTAATCTTGCAACAGGATCTACTCCTTCTTCACTTAAAACTAGGTCATTTGGTCTGGCTTTAATAAATTCTTCCATCAAAAAATTATGTGCCAGTTTATCTGCCTGTTCACCATATTCTTTTCTTTTTGCCAAATCATCAGGCGGAGGGTTATTAATTCTGTGCTGATTTAGAAGTTTACCGGTTTGTAGAGCTAATCTTCTGGCGAGTTCTAAATCTGATTCATCTTTCATTTAAGCATTTCCATTATTTAAATTTTGTGCCTGATCTACACCTTGTGAAACAATGTCTGATAAGGCTTTACTGGCAAATTGTAAATAATCATTCATTTGAGATTTTTCAAAGAAATTAAATGGTTTCAAAACAAAATCACTTGGATCAATGGTGCCTGGAGGTCTACCAATTCCTAGACGTAATCTCACGAATTCTCCGCTGTCAATTGATGCTCTAATAGATTTCAATCCGTTATGTCCGTTATCTCCACCACCCATTTTGATTCTGATTTCACCAAAAGGTAGATCTAATTCATCATGCAGCACAACTAAATTCTCAGCCTCGATTTTGTAAAAATTCATTAGCTTAGAAGTTGGCCCACCAGATTCATTCATATAACTTCTTAATGTTGCTAAAACAACCCTGTTAGTGCCAATTCTGGTTTCACAAACATCAGCTGAAACTTTTTTGCTATGAGTTAGTTTTTCACCCAAATCAGTAATCACTTGCTCGATTACCATCGCCCCAACATTGTGGCGAGTACTTTTATACTCTGAACCAGAATTACCTAGCCCAATGACTAACCATGGTGAGTCAGTCATTTACTCGCCTTACTTTGTTGTTTAGGTGTTTAAACCTTAATTATTTTTTATCTTTTTTAGCTGGTGCTTCTTTTGCATCAGCAGCAGGAGCAGCAGCTCCATCAGCACTTTCTGCAGCAGGTGCAGCAGTTCCATCAGCCGCAGGTGCAGCAGTTCCATCTGCAGCAACAGCAACAGGAACAGCAATTTCGCCAAGATCAAGTTTAGTTTTGGCTGCAATTTCCAAACGAATTTTCAAAGCGGCAGCAGCCATTTCTTCGGCTTTATCTGCCAGTTCTAATCTTTCTTTTTGCTCTTTGTCATTTAGCACAACTAAATCAACGTGTTTGTATATTGGTTTGATTGGATCTTTTTGAATTTGTTGAGGTGCTACTACAAATTTCTTTCCATCTAATTCCAAATTAATAGTTGCATATGGAACACGCAGTACTAATGAAGCAGTGTGATGATCCAATGAAACGTGTAAGGGTGGTTGGTCTTTTCCATAAACCACAGCTGGGATGCGATCGTTTTGACGATCACGACGTGATGCACCTTTACCGAAGTTATCTCGAATTTGTGCAGAGAGTGAAAATACTGTTTCTTTTTTAGCCATTATTAATCGAACCTTTCCGTCGATCACGGTGACCTAGTCACCCTCGCCGAATTGCGTAAAGAAAAGATTACCGGTGTGAGGTTATTGCCATTGCGTTGAGGTCAAAACTTCTAGAACAGTGAAGGCTGTCTTTCATCAAACAGGCTAGTTACAGAGCCTTCGTGGAACACTTCTCTAACCGCATTGGCGATCATGGGAGCAATGGGCAAAATCGTCAATTTGTTAAATCTTGATTCGGCAACAATAGGCAAGGTATCTGTCACTATTACTTCGGCAATTCGAGAACCTTGAAGTTTCTCAGCAGCTTTGCCAGACAAAATTCCGTGAGTGGCTGTAACAATTACATCCTTTGCCCCATATTCAAATAGGGTTTCAGCGGCTTTAACAATTGTTCCACCGGTGTCGATCATGTCATCTACTAGCACACAAATTCTGTCTTTTACTTCACCTACTACTTCAAACATCTTTACTTCATTTGGAACATCTGGATCTCTACGTTTATGAATAATTGCTAAAGGTGAACCTAAAATGTCGGTCCATCTTTCAGCGACTCTTACTCGACCAGAATCTGGGGAAACAATAGTTATTTCTTTTCTGTCGTATCTTGATTGCACGTGCTCAGCCAAAATTTTGATGGCAAACAAATGATCCACCGGTCCATCAAAGAATCCTTGAATTTGAGAAGTGTGTAAATCAACTGTCATGATTCGATCTGCCCCAGCTGTTTTTAGTAAGTCAGCCATGAGTCTGGCAGAAATTGGTTCACGACCTCTATGTTTTTTATCTTGTCTGGCATAACCGTAATAAGGCATAATCACAGAAATTCTTCGAGCAGAAGCTCGTCTTAATGCATCAATTAAAAGTAGTTGTTCCATAATCCATTTGTTTATGGGCAGAGTGTGTGATTGCAATACAAATGCATCGGTGCCACGAACTGATTCTTCAAATCGAACAAATATTTCACCATTAGCAAAGTCATAAGCTGAAAGTTTTGCTAATTCCACACCAAGTTCGCGAGCAATAGCTTCGGCTAATGCTGGGTGGGAACGGCCTGCGGCAAGAAGTAGTCGCTTACTGGTTACGGTTTCGACCTCGGCCACTTCAAATCCTTTTCTGAGGAAAGATTTCTTGGTGGTGCTAACTCTAATTCTGTCGGTTACTTCTTTCGCTTCTTACTTCGGGTTCGACGTGTTGTGGAAGATGATTTAGTTTTTCCTCTTTTTCTTGCAACCCAGCCTTCAATATTTCGTTGCTTGGTTCTTTCTACTCCAAGGGCACCTGCTGGCACATTTTCGGTGATTACAGATCCTGCTGCTGTGTATGCACCATCACCAATTTTCACAGGTGCCACAAGCATGGTGTCTGAACCAATTTTTACATGATCGCCTACAACTGTTTTGTGTTTTTGTACACCGTCATAGTTGACAAAAATTGTGGCCGCACCAATGTTTGTTTCAATACCAATTGAGGCATCTCCTACATATGACAAGTGTGGAACTTTTGAACCTTCACCAACGGTGGAGTTTTTAATTTCCACATATGCACCAGCTTTTACCCTATTTTTCAAAACAGTTCCTGGTCTTAAATATGTGTAAGGACCTATTTCACAATTGTTTCCAATTTTGGCACTAATCGCTGTTGTTCTTAACACATGAGAATTTGTTCCCACCACACAATCTTTAAGCATGGTGTCTGGTCCAATTATTGAATTGTTACCGATTTGGGTGTTTGTTAACAAATGGGTGTTGTTATCTAAGAAAACATCTTGACCAAGTTCAACGTTGACATCAATTACTACTGAATCTGGGTTTCTCATGGAAACTCCTTGACTCATCCAGTATTCGTTGATCGTTTGTTGCAATATTTGTTGAGCAAGTGCTAATTGGCTTCGATCATTAATGCCTAGGGCTTCAAGATAGTCTTGACACATTACTGCGGTGACTGATTCACCCATACTGTTTATTACAGCAATCACATCGGTTAAATAGATTTCACCTTGTTTGTTATTTGCTTTTAATTGAGTAATGGCTTTCTTTAAGATTTCAACATCGAAGACATAAACACCGGTATTGATCTCGGTAATTTCTAGTTCTTCACTAGTTGCCTCACTTTGTTCCACAATGCGATCGACCATGCTGGCTAGTCGAATTATTCGCCCATAACCAGTTGGATCTGGAAGATCAGCTGTTAAGACAGCTGCTTTTGATTCTTTTGCAGCGTTGACTAAAAGTGCTATTGAATCAGATGTCAGTAAAGGAGTATCTCCTGCTGTTATTAAAACTAATCCTTTGAAATTATTCATCGCTGCTAGTGCGGTTTGCACAGCATGACCTGTGCCCTTTTGTTGTTTTTGGACAACTGTTTTAACTTTTTTAAATTCTGATGTTAAGTAATTGGTAACTCTTTCTTTGCCATGGCCAACCACGGTAATTATTTGAGTTGGTTTTAATTCTTGAACAGTTTCTAAAACATGACCAAGCATTGGCATACCACAAATTGGGTGCAAAACTTTAGGGGTTGATGAATGCATTCTTTTGCCTTCACCAGCTGCCAACACAATGGCGGCATTTAAATTACTCACAGAGTTGATGTTATTAGGTAGTTGTACTTTGCGCGTGGCTCCGGGACAGGGACTCGAACCCCGATTCACGGCTCCAAAGGCCGGTGTCCTGCCAATTGGACGATCCCGGAATAGCTTTTATCTGATTTGTAGTGCAAGTGAACCAGCGCTCGCATAAGCCTAACCATCTGGAGCTGTAGCGTTGATTTGTGGCTACCAATTCAACGAGTGAACCTACCAAAGACGAACTCAAAGCTGCAAAGAAATTACTTAAAGCCCAAGAAAAAATGCAACTTGAAGCAGAACGTGCTCGGCAAAGAATTAGTAAGGCTGCATTAGAAGTAGAACGTGAAGCAGGACGCACTCGTATGAGTGGTCACGAAAGACGCGAGCAATTAATTAATGTTTCTAGACATTTATTTGCTGAAAAAGGTTATGAAGCAGTTTCAGTTGAAGAAATTGCACAGTGGGCATCAGTTTCCAAACCAGTTATCTATGAACACTTTGGAAGTAAAGATGGTTTATATGCAGTGATCCTTGATCGAGAAACTAGAGAATTACTTAACACAGTCACTACTCATTTAAAACCAGGTCATCCGCGCACAATGTTAGAACAAGCAGTTTATGCATTTTTTACCTATATTGACCAACATCCAGATGGTTATCGAGTTTTACTAAAAGATGCCCCAGCTGCCAAAGGTGCTGGTGCTTATTCTGGTTTAGTTAATGACATTGTTGATAAATGTGAAACAGTTTTAGCTGATGCTTTTGGTCGCTTTGGTTTACCAAGAAAATCAGCAGGAATTTATGCCAGAGCTTTGGTTGGATCTGTGGCATTGACTGGTCAATGGTGGGAAGAAGAACGTCATATTTCAAAGGAAGAAATAACAGCTCAAGTTGTTAATTTTGTGTGGAATGGTTTAACAGATTTGAAAGCAAATCCAACTCTTACTGCTGATAAAAAACTTATTTAATTCGAGCTCCCGGCACCGGACCATAAGCTGTCACAGCTGTTGTACAAGTTCCGCTGCTTAAAAGATCAATTGCGATATCAGAAGCTGATGTGTCATCAAAACACAAAAATACACAAGTTGGACCAGAACCAGAAACAATTCCTGCTAAAGCCCCTGCTTCTTCACCTGCTCTTAGTAAACGTCTTAAATCTGGTTTAAGTGATAAAGCTGCTGCTTGTAAATCGTTAACTAAGTTTTGGGCAACCTCATGAGGATCGCCCTGGGCAAGTGCTTGTAATAGTTCTAGTGAAATTTCTGGATCAATTATTTCTTTATCTTTCGTTAAATGATCAAATTCCGCATAAACATCAGGTGTTGATAAACCATAATTATTTGTAGCAATAACCCAATGCAATGAATCTCGGTGCAAAACTGGTGTGAGTTGTTCACCCCTGCCATATCCAAGGGCAGTATTTCCGTGTAATAAGAATGGGACATCTGAGCCAACTTTGGATGCAATTAAATTAAGTTCATCAATTGTTAAATGAAAATCCCATAAATGATTAATTCCAATGATTGTTCCTGCCGCATCAGCACTTCCTCCCGCCATTCCTCCTGCCACCGGAATTGATTTGTTTATATGAACACGAGCATGAATTGGTTGATTGACATGTTTTGCAATTTCAGTGATTGCTTTAGAAACTAAGTTATCTTTATTAGTTGGGATTTTATCTGCATCATCCCCGCCCACAGATATTTCTTCTTGCCCAGGTTTGACCATAGTTACTGTGACTTCGTCATAAATTGAAACTGCGTGGAAAACAGTTGCTAACTGGTGAAATCCGTCTTTTCCTAGTGGTGCAACTTTGAGAGATAAATTTATTTTGGCAGGAACTTTAACTAACACATGTTTAGGTGCTAAATCTTTTAATGTTGCAGTCATGATCTAGTTGAGGTGATCCTGACACCACTTTTTTTCATACCTTCAGTCAATCGCACATAGTCAGAAACATTCAACGCTTCCCCACGCAAACGTGGGTCAATTTGTACAGATTCCAGAATCTCGGATGCTTTTTCTGAACCTCCACACATGGAACTTAAAGCTGATCTAAGCATTTTTCTTCTTTGGGAAAAAGCTGCGTCTACTACAGCAAACAGTTCTTTTCTAATTGATTCATCAACGTTGTTTCTTCTGTGAAGTTGCACTAAGTCTGAATCAACATTTGGAACTGGCCAAAAAACATTTCTAGATATTGAACCTGCTTTAGAAACTTCTGCATACCATTGTAATTTCACACTAGGGGAACCATAAGTTCTAGATCCAGGATTAGCAGCTAAACGATCAGCGACTTCAGATTGCACCATCACAAGATAATTCTTGATACTTGGAAAAGTTTCTAGAATATGAATTATGACTGGAACAGAAACGTTATAAGGTAAATTTGCCACTAACACATCTGGATTGTTGACATCACTTTTTGATATTTCTAAAGCATCTTTGTTAATTACTATTAATTGAGATTCACCAAATCCTTTAGCTTTAGCTGTATTTGGCAAAAGCTGTGCTAGGCGTTCATCGATTTCTACGGCAATTACTTTTGCCCCCGTTGCCATCAGGGCAAGGGTTAATGAACCCAGGCCAGGTCCAACTTCTAAAACGATTGAATCTTTAGAGACATTGCTAGTTCGAACTATTTTTTCAACCGTATTTTGATCAATCACAAAGTTTTGACCAAGTTTTTTTGTAGGTTTTAAACCAAGTTTTGCTGCTAGTTCTCTAATTTCAGTTGGGTTAAGTAATTGATTTGTCATTCAAACTTTCCGAATAATTTCTCTGCATTTGTTCTGGTGGCATTTGCCACAGTGTCAATATCTACATTCATTTCTCTTGCCATGGTGGCAAGGGTTAAAGGAATCATGTAGGAAGCATTTGGGTAACCCCGATATGGCATTGGAGTTAAAAAGGGAGCATCTGTCTCAACTAATACATTTTCTAGTGGAGTAACAGCTAGAGCATCTCTTAAGTTTTGTGCATTTTTAAAAGTACAAGTTCCAGCAAATGATAAATACCATCCTCGTTTAACAAGTTCTTGGGCAAATTCTTTGTCTCCTGAATAGCAATGAAAAATAACTCTTTGGGCTTTTTCTTCATCAAGGATTTTTAATGCTGCTAAATGTGCGTCACGATCATGTACCATCACTGGTTTATTTAATTTATTTGCTATTTGAATGTGGGCTCTGAAAGATTTTTCTTGAAATTGTCTTCCTGCCTCCCCTGTTCTAAAAAAGTCAACTCCTGTTTCACCAATTGCTCGAACTGCATCATCTTTGGCCAACTCGGCTATTTCGGCAATTGCTTCATCTAGTGCTTGCTCACTTTTTTCTAAAGCTATTACTGGTGCATCATTTGGATGAATTGCTACTGAGGCATGAATATTTGAAAATTCTTGGGCAGTTTTTATGGCCCATTTTGAACTTGGAACATCTACTCCGACTTGGACTATTCCAATTATTCCCACAGCTTTTGCCTTATTTACTGAGTCTTTTACAGACATGAATATGTCTTCATCTTCAATATCCAAATGACAATGCGCGTCAATGGTGGTGGTGGTTAGTTTTGTAGGAAGTGGAGGATATTCCCTTTTTTTTGATTCGGTCACACCAAAATCTTTTCTGGCGCGTAATTCATTATCTTTATTGTTCATCTTCTGCCAGGCGAGGAAAAATTGCTTCACCTTTATTCACTTTGCTACCTGCAGGCAATACTCCCCAATTTCCCACTTCACTAATTTTTTGTTTAGCAATATCACCAATTGATTGATTTGCTCCCAAAATATTCCAAATCTTTGTTGTGCTCTCAGGCATTACTGGGTGATACAGCACAGCTATTGCTCTTAAGGTTTCTGCTACGCAATAAAGGACTGTGGCTAATCTTTCTTTGTTTGCTTCATCTTTAGCAATTTTCCATGGTTCTTGTTCTGTTACATAAAGATTTGCAGCATCAACTATTTTCTTTATGGCATTTATTCCTTCAGAAAAATCAAGCTTTGTAATGAAATCATCAGCATCTTTTGCAGCAGTTTTCACTGCATCGACTAATACTTGATCAGCACTTGTTAGATTTCCAGGCTGAGGAACTATTCCTGCAAAGTATTTTTCAATCATCGCTGCTTCTCGAGAAGCAAGGTTTCCTAATCCATTTGCTAATTCACTGGTATATCGGGCAGTTAAATCTTCCCAAGAAAATGATCCGTCTTGACCAAATCTTATGGCTGATAAAAAGTAATAGCGAAATGCATCTGCACCCACATAATCAACTATTTGAGATGGAGCAATACCTGTTAATTTTGTTTTGCTCATTTTTTCTCCACCCACAAGTAACCAACCGTGAGCAAAAACGCATTTAGGTAATTCGACATTTGCTGCCATTAACATAGCGGGCCAATAAACAGCATGAAATCTTAAAATATCTTTGCCCACTAAATGAACATCAATTGGCCAAACTTCTTTAAATAATTTTCCTTCTTTACTATCTTCTGGTGCACCGTAACCCGTAGCAGTTATGTAGTTAAGTAATGCATCAAACCAAACATAAACAACTTGATCTTTATCCCAAGGAAGGGGAATTCCCCATGAAACCGCTGATCTGGACATCGAAATATCTTCAAGTCCTTGTTTCAAAAATGCCATAACTTCGTTATAGGCAGATTGAGGTTGAATACTTTCAGGATGTTTGGTGTAGTGATCAATTAATGGTTGTTGATATTGCTTAAGTTTAAAAAACCAATTTTGTTCTTTTAGCATTTCAACTGGTTTGGAATGAATTGGACAAAGTTCTTGTCCATTTTCTTTTACTAAATCACCAGGTAATTTAAATTCTTCGCATCCCACACAATAAGGTCCTTCGTAGCTACCTTCATAAACTGCACCATTTTCTTTTACTTTTTCCCAAAAAACTTGCACACCTTTAATATGTTTATTTGATGTGGTTCTAATAAAGTCGTCATTGGCAGCATTAATGATTTTTAATACTGGAAGCCAAGCTTCTTTGACTAATTTATCGGCCCAATCTTGTGGCTTGAAATTATTACTTTCGGCTGTTCGTTGAACTTTTGTGCCATGCTCATCGGTTCCTGTTAAAAACCAAACATTTTCACCACGTTGGCGATGCCAACGAGTTAAAACATCTCCTGCTGTTGTGGTGTAGGCATGTCCAATATGAGGGGCATCGTTTACATAGTAAATAGGTGTAGATAGATAGAAAGTATTTTTGCCGCTACTCATGTGTCCAATCTTAGGGACGCTTCGTATAGCTCTCGTCTAGACAATCCTTGTTGTGTTGAAACTTCTTGGACTGCGTCTTTAAAACTACTTCCAGCATCAACCAATTGCCTTACACGTTTAACTGCTTGTTCATCAACTTGTTTTCTGGCTGTAGTTTCAAGCCCTGCTATTACCAGAGTTATTTCCCCTAATACTTCTGTATCAATGGCCCAATTAACTAGCTCTTTGATTGTCCCCCTGATTACTTCTTCATAAGTTTTAGATATTTCTCTTACCACTGCTGCTTTTCTATCATCTCCAATTATTTCTTGAATATCTTTAAGTGTTTGTAAAGTTCTACGAGGTGATTCAAAAAGTATTACGGTTTTATTTTCATTCCCTAAATTATTTAAAAACTCTGTTCTTTCTTTTCCTTTCTTTGCAATAAAACCTTCAAATATAAATCGATCGGTTGGTAAGCCAGATAAAACTAAAGCTGATAAAACTGCACTTGGACCAGGAATTACTGTTATTAATATTTTTTCATCAATAGCAGCATTAACAAGTCGATAACCTGGATCACTTATTGCAGGTGTGCCAGCATCACTTATCACTACAACTTTTGCACCATTTTTTAATTTTTCTATGATTTCAGGAATTCTTTCTATTTCATTATCTTCAAAAAGAGAAATTATGGGTGCTTTTACATCTAGTTCCAAATCAGCAAATAATCTTCTGGCCCGCCTGGTGTCTTCTGCTGCTATTAGATCTGCTTGTTCCAAAGTTTGTTTTAGGCGTAAAGATGCATCCAAAATATTGCCCAAAGGCGTTGCCGCCAAAATTAATTGTCCGCCACCCATAAACCTCATCCTTTCAGGCACAAGTTAGTCGTAATCTTTCAGCCGTGGGAAAAGTTCAGCCGGCACATGCCAGAAGAAAAATAGACATTCATAACACCAACCAACTTGTTGATACCCCCACCAAGCAACATTTATTGAGTTGGGGTTTGACACTTTTTGTTACCGCAATTGCAGCACTTGTTAGGTGGCCCAGATTAGGCATTCCAAATGATGTTGTTTTTGATGAAACTTATTATGTTAAAGATGCTTACGCTTTATTAAAAAATGGTTATGAACGAGAAGCTGTTGAAAAAGCTAATGAATTTTTGTTACAAGGTCGAACCGATTTATATGAAACAGTTGGATCATTTGTGGCTCATCCCCCAATGGGGAAATGGATAATTGCAGTTGGTCAACAATTATTTGGTTTGAATTCTTTTGGTTGGCGCTTTGGTGTTGCTGTGATGGGAACACTTTTAGTTTTAGTGACAACTAGAGTTGCAATCCGATTACTAAGATCAATTTGGTTTGGTTCACTTGCAGGATTTCTATTAGCAATTGATGGTTTAGCAATAGTAATGAGTAGAACGGCATTACTAGATGGAATCATGGCAACTTTTGTGATGATGGGTGTTGGTTGTTTATTACTTGATCGAGATCGCACTAGAAGTCTTTTAAGTAGGAAATTAAAAGAAAACTCAGCTTTTGGTGGAAGATTTACTTGGCATCCGTGGAGAATTGGTGCAGGTATTTTCTTAGGTTTAGCAATTGCAACAAAATGGTCAGCACTTTATTATTTAGCCGCAATTGGAATATTAACTTTGCTGTGGGAATACTCATTCAAAAAAATTAGAAGAGCAAGAAAACCATTTATGGGAA
>SXGQ01250281.1_pt1 | contig 40882 bp, 42 predicted proteins | sample 3178371 | NCBI WGS metagenome assembly SXGQ01 (sample SAMN11356859, study PRJNA531348) | freshwater metagenome | isolation source: freshwater sample F1-20 | place: China: Fuxian Lake, Yuxi | collected 2017-12-25
CACCCCTGTCGGACAGCGATCGGTGTGGCAGCGCTGCGATTGAATACAACCAATGGCGAAAAGCGCCGTCCGGCCGACGTTCACCATGTCGCAGCCAAGCGCGATCGCGCTAAACGCCGCTTCGGGCATACCCAGTTTCCCAGAGCCAATAAAAACAATGTCGTCTGTGATCCCCGCTTCCGCGAAGGCCCGGTAGACCCGGGTAAACCCCCAACGGAACGGAAGAGCAACGTGATCGGTGAAGGCCAACGGCGCTGCTCCGGTGCCACCTTCTCCCCCGTCGATCGTGATGAAGTCAGGACCGCGACCTGTCGCCGCCATCTTCGTCGCAAGCTCAGTCCAAAACTCGCTTTGACCCACGGCCGACTTGATCCCTACGGGTACTCCAGTCACCTCGGCCAACTCTTCAACAAACGAGATGAGACTGTCGACATCGGTAAATGCCGTGTGGGCTGCCGGGCTTTTACAGGCAACGCCAACTGGGATTCCGCGAATTGCCGCAATCTCAGGAGTGACTTTGTTCGCGGGAAGTAACCCTCCGAGACCAGGCTTCGCTCCCTGACTGAGCTTGATTTCAATTGCCCGAATCGGTGCCGCCTGCACTTGTTCGATAGCGCGCGCAAGATTGAAAGTACCGTCTTCGTTTCGGCAACCGAAATAGCCAGTACCAATCTGCCAAACGAGATCGGCGCCGTGCAGATGATGCGGAGTGATGCCACCTTCGCCGGTCGTATGCAACGCCCCGGCCATTGCACAGCCTCGGTCGAGCGCCTCAATTGCTGCACCGCTCAACGATCCGAAACTCATCCCGGAGATATTGACAATTGATGCAGGACGAAACGAATGTCGCCGACCGTGTGAAGCCCCGAGAACTTTGGCGCACGGCAATGCCCGCGACGGATCGGGATGTGCAGGAGCATCGGCTGGACCGTCGAGCGGAAACATCGACTGCTTGATGATCGTGTAGTTACGCGATTGATCAAGATCGTTGTCCGTGCCGAAACCAAAATAGGCGTTCTGCTGTTTGGCTGTTGAATACACCCACCGGCGATCGTCGCGACTGAAAGGACGTTCTTGATTGTTGTCTGTGACGATGTACTGACGAAGTTCAGGACCAACTGCCTCAAGGATGTAGCGCAAGTGTCCGATAACAGGGAAGTTCCTGAGGACTGCATGCTTTCGCTGCACGAGGTCATAGACCGCCAGCAGAACCAGAAACACGATGATGACGACAAAAATGATGAGTCCCACTGACCACGACATAGTCGAAGCCTACGGGGCAGTATCGCAACTGGTCGGTCAAAGAACCGCGAGAACCAACCCGGCTTGGCCGAGGTGATAGGTGACCATCACGATTATTCGGCTGCGGGGGAAACCGTTCAGGAACCGAGTCCAACCCAACACCGCATCACTTGCACCGAAGAGCAGAGCCCCAGTTATGGCGAAGAATTGTCCGGTTCCAATTGCCGCAGCGACCATCAGCGAAATGACCGACATGTACGCAGCGACTGGACCTGCCATCGCCCTATCGACTCTCGCTGCCCCTTGAACGATCCGCCGGCCAAGCACGACCGCTACCACCGTCATCAGGACGACACCGGTGACAAATCCCGTGAGCGAAATACCAAGCGACAACAACGCGATCACATAGAAAACATGCGCGACTAGAAACGCTCCGAGACCGGCAATGAACCAGTCTTTCGGGAGCATCAGGGCAATATCGCCGATCATCGACAGCACAAGCCCGATCACCAACATCGCTCTTGCAAAATCAGATGAAGGATCGATCGACATTGCGACTGCGATGAGGAAAACCATCACAAGCGGTTTGAGAAGGTACTCCGCTACCCGGTAATTGTTTGCAACCGCAAGCCAGTCGCTGACAGCCACCACGGCCGTCAGCGAAAGAAGAAGAAAAGCGAGTGCAGTCACCGGTGACTCACGGCGCATCAAGCCGTGGCAGAACGAGGGCCATGCTGTCTGGGCACACCGAACGGCCAACGAGCCATTCGCGGACGCTTTCCATCGGAACCCATAGCGCTTCGGAAATTTCGTTATCCGCAAATTCGAATGGACCCTCGGTGCGTGCTTGGTAAATCCGCGCAACTTCGCGGACGTCATCATCGGCAAACGATCCTTCGCCGAGATACGCGAGTTCGGCAGAAATGCCTAGTTCTTCTGCTAATTCCCGAGTAGCCGCCAACTCCCAAGCTTCACCGGCAGCAACAACGCCACTGACCGAAATATCCCAAGCGTCGGGCCAGAGGTCTTTCCACGATGCCCGCTGGTGAACAAGTAACTCATCAGCATCGTTGCGAACAACCACGAAAACAGACCTGTGAAGGAGATTGTTCGAGCGCATCTCGGCACGAGTCACTGTTCCAACAACAGTGCCCACCTCATCAAGCTCATCGACAAGTTCCTCGCTTGCAGCGCCGTCACTCATCAGAGAGTTGCCGCTCGTTCACAAGCTTCTGAGAATGATGCGCCTTCTTCAAAGAGTGCTCGAAGCTGGACGACGTGTCGGGGGCGATTCATGCCGAGCACGCCGGTGAGACGATCACCATCGCCGTAGAGCGCGACAAAACGGAACTCGTCGGTACTTCCATGGACGACAACACACGTATCTGACGGCATCGGACGACCAGCAAGCTGAATTTTGCGGTCGTATTGATCACTCCAGAACCACGGGATCGGATCAAACGCAACTGGAGTTTCGCCACTGGCCTCAGCCAGCAGCCGTCGGGCTGCGGCTTCACCACCGGCAATAGCGGTTTCCCAGTGTTCGACGCGAAGCATGCGCCCGAACCGAGCGCTCGGGTATCGAGCGATATCGCCTGCAGCGACAACGCCGGGAGCAGCGAGGAGTGTGTTGTCACAAACAACGCCATCGTCGAGCGTGAGCCCCGAACCTTCAAGCCAGTCGATGTTCAGAGTGACACCGATACCGACGACGACGATTTCGGTTGCGACAGTTGTTCCATCAGTCAGTGCAACTCCGATGACCTTCTCAACACCATCAACAGTTTCGGTTTCAAGTTGTAGAACGCCAACGCCGAGTCGAAGGTCGACACCGTTTTCGATATGCACCTGTGCACAAACTTTCCCCATCTCGGTGCCAAGAATCCGCTCGAGCGGTAACGGCATGGCCTCGACAAGAGTGACCTCAATGCCTCGCTTACGACAGCTCGAAGCGACTTCAGCGCCAATAAACCCAGCGCCAATCACAACGACTCGTGAAGGACCGGCATCAAGTTCCGCTCGCAACGCAAGACTGTCGGCCAACGTTCGAACAACATGAACCCCTGCGATACCGGCGGAATCTGGTAATCGGCGCGCAGATGCACCACTCGCGATGATCAGTGAATCGAAAGCTGTGTTCGCGACTGCCCCGTCTACGCCTTCAAGCGTGATCTGACGTGCACCGAGGTCGACGGCCTTAGCCCGCACCCCCAGACGGAACTCGAGATCAAGATCTTCCTTGCCCGCCGGCAGGAGAATCTTTTCGGGCTCCCACTCGCCAGTAAGTATCTGTTTCGACAACGGTGGTCGGTCGTAGGGTCGCTCGGAATCCGCGTCAACAACGATGATCGAACCAGTGTGCCCCTGAAGCCGAAGGGTTCGAGCCGCGTTGATGCCAGCAAGAGACGCGCCGACGATGACTGTGGTGGAGTCCATGGATCAGACTATGAACTGAGCGGCGAAAATCGCCATTCGGGGTTCAGTCTTCGGCGATGGAGATGGCCTGCTTAGGACACCGCTGCACCGACTCTTCCATCTTGGCGCGCATGGATTCCGGTGGGTTCTCGTCGAGGACGTAGAGGAAGTCGTCGTCACGAACCTCGAAGATCTCTGGGGCGATGCCCATACAGACGGCGTTGCTTTCACACAGATCGAAATCGACCACGATTCGCATGACGGTCCCCTTCTCAGAGCGATGACAATGAATTGATCGGTGGCAAGCGCCTCCGCACTCCCATCTTGCCCCATCTGCCACCGTCAGGGTGACGAGAGCCCTGACGACGTGACAGATTGGTAGGTATGACTGAAATTGCTCCCCTTAAAGGAGTCCGCATTATCGAGGCTTCGATGCTCGGACCCGCCGCTGTCACTACCAATCTCGCCGAACTCGGCGCCGACGTCATCAAGGTCGAAGCCCCCGGGGGCGACTATGGCCGTCAGATGACTTGGCCCATCGTCGAAGACACGTCTTTGCTCTTCCTTCACTGCAATAGAGGCAAGCGTTCAATCGTGCTCGACCTCCGGACCGAAGAAGGCGTCCAAGCATTCAAGGAACTCGCCGCCGATGCCGACGTTGTCGTCGAGGCCATGCGCCCTGGCGCGCTCGCTCGTCGCGGCCTTGGCTACGAGGACCTGAAAGCCATCAACCCCAAAATCGTGTTCATGACGATTAGTGGCTACGGAATGACCGGGCCCTACCGCGATCTGCCGAGTCATGGAATTGCCTACGACACATGGGCAGGCATTATTGAACCGGCCTACGACGAAGAGGGCTACTGCTACATCCCGCCACATATCTCTATTGGCATCAACGCCGGTCCGATGTTCGGCGCCCTGGGCATCCTTGCGGGAATCATCAAAGCCCGCGCCACCGGCGAAGGTTGCTACATGGAAATCGCGCAGTCAGACGCCGCCGCTGCGTTCGACTGGTACCGCAGCGAGTCATTCAAGGCCTACGAACGACCGCAATCAGAAGTTACCGGGAACAAAGCCGACAACTACGAACGACGCGCTCCGGGCACCGCTGGCATGAAAGAAGGTGTCCGCTATCAGATGTATGAAACCTCTGACGGGCACATCCTCTTCATGGCATCGGAACAGGAGTTCTGGAAGAACTTCTGCAAGGGCATTGGACGCGACGACCTCTTCGAGAAGTTCCCGGGCTCGAAGTATGCCGACCACGCTCGCAACAACCGCGAACTTCTCGCCGAACTCACAACAATTTTCAAGACGAAGAGTTCGAAAGAGTGGATGGACTTTGGCGGCGAATGGAATACCCCACTTGCTCCGGTGAACACTCCGTCCAACATGCAAGACGATCCGCAGTTCCAGGACCGTATGCCTTGGATTCCCAAAGAAATCCTTGGCGCTGACATGTTGCCGAACCCGGTAAAGATCATCGGAGGCGAACTTCCGATTCCTCGAAAGGCTCCCGAGTGCGGTCAGCACAGCGATGAAATCCTTAGCGAGGTCCTCGGCTACGACGCGGCACGGATCGCCGAACTGCATGAAAAGGGCGTCCTCGGCTGAGTCCGCCTGACGAACTTCTCCCGCCACCGACGGACGTGGCAACAGGGTTAACGCCCGCGCGACATGTCTCGCGTCTGCGAATCCTTGGGCGCGTTGTTTTTCTCGCCGTCATGGCGTTTGCGTTCTACGGACTCGCACCAAGGCTGCTCGATATGTGGGACCAAGTCCCACAACTTCGAACAGTCAGCATTTACTGGTTCGTTGCCATTCTCCTTTGTGAGGTTGGTTCGTACGCGTGCGCCTGGGATCTCACTCGCATCGCACTTCCGCGCGTGTCGTGGTTTGTCGCAGCAACAGCGCAACTCACTTCGAATGCAGTTGCCAAAGTTGTTCCGGGAGGCGCAGCTATAGGGGCAGCCACTGGATTCCGAATGTTGTCAGTCTCTGGAATCGACAAAGGTTCCGCTGGGGCCGCGCTCACCGCGACGTCAATCATTTCCAATGGCGTCCTGCTCTGCCTCCCGATGGTTGCTCTTTTTCTTTCAATCCTGGGAGCTCCCATCCCGGGCGGAATGATCCATGTCGCATGGGGCGGTGCAGTTCTCGCGGTCGTTCTCTTTGGCTTTACGTTTTCACTCGTTCGTTTTGATCGACCAATTCACTGGTTTGCGAGGACCATTACAACGGTTGCCGGATGGATCAATAAGCGTCGTGGCCGATCCGGAGGACCGACGGTGGAAGGCATCGTTCACCAGCGCGACCAGATGGTGAGCAGCCTCGGCGCCAGATGGCGCACTGCGCTCCTCGCCGCGGTTGGCAACTGGCTGCTTGATTACTTCGCGTTGGTCTGCGCTCTCAAAGCATGTGGCGTGGACCCTCGTCTGAGTTTGGTATTGCTTGCCTACGCGGTCGCGGCCGTGCTCGGCATGATCCCGATCACTCCAGGTGGCGTGGGATTTGTCGAAGCCGGACTCACTGCGATGCTTGTGCTCGCTGGCGTTCCTAGCGAGAAGGCACTCCTGGCCGTCCTTGCCTACCGCATCGCCTCCTACTGGTTGCCGCTGCCGGCTGGCCTTGGAGCCCATTTCGTTTTTCGCCACAGATTTGGCAAGAAATCGGCCCTGTCAGAGACCGATGCCACTTCTTCTTCCTGACCCGATTCGACCGGCCCGGGAAAAGTTGCTCACACATTGGCGTTTCGTGCCGACAAGACAGGAAAGACCTCACGATGCATTGACATCACCTGTCATGCCCGAAGAGCACAGAGGAGCCAGACATGACAATCACAACGCTTTCAATCTTGCCCACCACGGCGGTGACCGAGTCCCCAGTCGCCGAGCCACCTGAAATCGATCTCTCTCGCTTGCACTACCGCGCCGATTCCTTGCGCCGGCTTGCAACGTCAGTCGACCCAATCCTGGCCATGTCCTACCGGCGTCGAGCATGCGAACTTGAGCTTGAAATGTGGATCCACATCGTCCGAAGCGGACTCTCACCAGAAGATTCCCCTCTCGCCGCATAAGAACGATCAGGAGGTGTCGTTCCATGTCCTAGATTCGCTCCGTTCAACTTCTTCAAGGAGCGACGGACCCCATGGGATTCCCCACCGATATCAACATCATCGAGACCTTTGTTGGCATGCCAAGCCGCAACCGCAAAGAGGTCTACAAATTCCTCGCCCCCCATCTGCGCGATCAGGAGTCAAAGGACTTCCGGTTTCCTGCGCAGTACATGTTCAAAGACGTCCCGCCCGACACTGAAGAAGGAGTCGATCCAGTTGCTCTGCTCATCGACAACTTCGAACGTCACAACATCGAAAAGGCGATGCTCGGCTACAACCCGAACAACCCCGATTGTCTTCGTGCCCTCACCGATCATCCCGATCGGTTCTTCACCTGCTTCGAATTCGATCCCACCGACGTCATGCCTGGTATCGAAAAGATCCGCGAAGTTCATGCAAGCGGTGTGAACCTCCGAGCTATCAGCACATTCCCTGCCGGCTATCGCACACCGTTGAATGACAAGAAGATGTATCCGTTCTACGCGCTCGCAGTGGAACTTGACCTTCCCATCTTCTGCTGTGTCGGCATTCCTGGCCCCCGGGTTCCGTTCGCACCGCAGCATGTCGAACTCATCGATGAAGTCATGTACGACTTCCCCGATCTCACGTTTGTGATGCGCCACGGTGCCGAGCCTTGGACCGAACTCGCCATGAAGCTCATGCTCAAGTGGCCGAACCTGTACTACTCAACCTCCGCGTTCGCGCCGAAGCACTATCCGAAGGCCATCGTCGACTACGCGAATAGTCGCGGCGCTGACAAGGTCATGTACGCCGGCTATTTCCCAGCAGGCCTTAGCTATGACCGCATCTTTGAGGAACTCCCGAAGGTTCCGTTCAAAGACGAGGTCTGGCCAAAGTTCCTCCGCGAAAACGCCAAGAAGGTTCTGAAGCTCTAACGCAAATCAGCCCCTCTTTTGGGGCGAGGTAGTACCATCCCTTCGCATGACACAGGGCGGGGACACCACCGGTAACGAATCCGCAATCGATCCGGCACGACAGCACGGTGCTGACCCAAGACCATCGCGCTTGGTGATGATCATTACCTACCTCATCGGCGGCATAGGTCTGGCGATCGGTTTCGGCACAGTCCGCGAGACTCCCGCGGAACTGAGTTTGACGTGCCTGCTTAGTGTTGGTGCTGTAGGTGTGCTCTCGTTCGTACGCCACAGCCTCATGCATCGGTCCGACGCCACCCGGATGGGCTGGGATTACGGCATCCGCAACAACTTCCAAATTGAAGTTGGCATCGCGAATCTCGCTTGGGGAATCGTGGCAATTCTCGCTGTCATCCTCGGTTGGGGACTCGAAGTTGAGTCCGCTCTCATGCTGACGCTTGGGATCTACATAACAAGTGTCGCTGTGATGAAGGCGTTTATCTCTGGTGGCCAGAGTCGGCGACTTGGTCCGATTCTTGGAGCGTCAGTCTTTGGACTCGCCCTTCTCTATATGGGCATCCTCGGAATGGCAGCAGCAACCTGACGTCCAGACTCTGGAGGCTAAGCCTTCAGAATGTCCTTCCATGGAAGGTCTTTGTCGGGCGAGACGTCACGCGGAAGGCCAAGGGCGCGTTCAGCGATCATGTTGCGGTGCACCTCGGTTGTACCTCCACCGATTCGTGAACCGAACTGACCCATGTGAACCGACTGCCAGAAACCGTTCTGCGGTGCATCGGTCTTATCGAGCATTCCATCCGGACCTTCGAGTTCAAGTGCGAGGTCGTATCGCTTTTCGGCAGCCTGCACCATGAAGTTCTTCATGACCGAGGGATCAGGAGGATTTCCACGTCCGTTAAGGATGAATGACTGCATGCGCAGTCCAAGAAGTTGCAGCATACGCTCGCGCGCATACGCGTCGGCCAAACGCAAACGAATCTCAGGGTCCTCAGTCCGCCCATACTTACGAGCAAGACCAAGCACACCTTCGAAACCATTTGAACCGCCGGCGCCGGAACCAATCATTCCGGCTTCGCTGCTGAGCACCGTGCGGGTAACCGCCCATCCTTCGTTGATCTCGCCAACAACGTTCTCGACAGGAATGATGACGTCGTTGAAGAAGACCTCGTTGAAGTGCGCCTGACCAGTTGACTGCACAAGCGGACGAACCTCGATGCCCGGCGTTGCCATGTCGACAAGGAAGAACGTGACGCCCTTGTGCTTCGGTGCATCAGGATCGGTACGTGTAACGAGGATGCCCCAATCGGCGAATTGCGCTTGGGTGTTCCACACCTTTTGACCATTGACAATGAATGAATCACCGTCACGGACTGCACGGGTTGAAAGTGCTGCGAGATCAGAGCCAGCGCCTGGTTCAGAAAACAACTGACACCAATTCACCGAACCGTCAAGAAGGCCCGGAAGAAACCGTTGCTGCTGTTCAGGAGTTCCATGGCGCATGATCGGCGGACCGACGAGTGACTGCACTGCGCCGATGAACCCAGCAGTGACGTCGTACTTCGATGCTTCTTGACCGAAGATCACCGAGACTGCAGCACTGTCGCCGCGACCACCGAACGATTTTGGCCAAGTAATGCCAGCCCATCCGTTCTCCGACAGCACCTTCTGCCATGCACGACAACGTTCCATATAGGCACGGGCGGCTTCTTCAGAATCGTCGACTGGTCCTCGAGACCAATCGGATTCTGTACCGGTCTTGAGGGTGGCGTTTGCATCGAGGAACGCCCGGATCTCGGCCCGGAGTTCTGCTTCTTCTGGAGATTCGTCGAAGTTCACGAAATCTGACTCTAGATGCGGCCGACAGCCCCGTTGAACGAGGACCGACGGCGCCGGGCCGTAGTCTCAGCACAATGCGATCTCACCCCAGAACCCCAAGCGATCGCCTTGTCCGGCGGTCCAGCCTCGGCCGCCGTCGACAGACTCTTGTTCTTGCGATCGGCGTCTTTGCGCTCCTCGCTGGCTGTTCGGGTGGATCCTCGGCGGGTTCCGATGATTCCGCCACAACGACAACCGCCGCCCCTCCTGAAGCGATCGCTACCTACGTGGACCCGGCCGCCCCGATCACAACCACGATCGGCAAGGAGTTTGTGATCATGCTTCCGGCCGATCCCGGTTCAGGATGGCGCTGGGTGCTCGCCCCGATTGACAACTCCCGCCTCATCGCACTCGGCTCCCGTTTCAGCGATGACCCGGAGCTGTTAGGCAAGGCCGAGAGCGCAATGACAACCACAACCACTGGGGTTCGTGCGGGGAATCCCAGCACGAGTTCAACCACGCAAACAACGCTTCCTGCAGTCCTGCCGCTCGTCCAGATCATTTCTTTTGCGGGTCGTGCTGTTGGCCCCGCGACAATCTCGTTGAGCTACGACCAAATAGTGGGTGCACCACAGGCCGAAAACAAGGTGGTGACCTTCAGCGTCCAGATAGTTCCTGCGACGCCGTCGACAACCAGCTGAGCGATTCAGGTGTCGTCGTTACTCCCCGTTTTCCTGCGCCTTCCGTTCCGATTCAAGTTGCGCTTGATCACCGCCGAGAACGAAGCCGGGAGCCACGCCCTCGTCATAATCGAGCGGACGCATCGCAAGATCAATCGCCGTCCAGAGCGTTCTCGAATACGGGAAGAACAAAAACGGAACGATGATCGCTGAGGCTGCCGTTGCTCCGCCGATGATCCACATTGGCGGATCGGGCCATGTCACTGCGACGCTGATGATGAGGAGCAGAACGACGACAAGTTGCACAAGGCAGATATTCAAAAACCACGATCCGAGCCAGTGCCCCGGAAGTCGGCCGAAAACTAAACCGCATCGCGGACACTCCGGAACCATCTGAACCCAATTGTGAAACAACCCACGCTGGGCGCAGATAGGACACTGGAGTCGAGCAGCTCGACGCATCAGGGTTCCGGCAGGCACGGTCACTTCCCTATTGTGCTGCGATTCGATCGCCAACACCTGACCCAGAGCGATACCCTCGAATTCGTGAGCGAACGAGACGCCATCGAGGAACTTTCAGACCTCTTCGTCTTCCTCGCCGATCATGACTTTGCTGGCTACAGCCCCACCTACGAACAGCTCGCTCGTTCCATCGCTGCGAACACGCAACTTCTGGAATTTGTACTGACATCGGCGAGCCCCAACACCCGCCGCGGTCGCATTCCTGTTCTGTTTTTCGCAGCGACCCACGATCGTATCCTCGCCAACCCCTATAGCGAGATTGCCGCGATGTACCGAGGCGACTCCACCGGCAATCCCTTCCCGCCATTCATGGACCTCGTCGACAAAGAACGCGAAGCCATCGTCACGAACATGCGCACTCGCTCGGTGCAAACAAACGAGGCCGGCAGAAGCTCGATCCTCTCGCTTGCATTCGGACGCGCCCGAAACGGTGTTGTTGCACCAACCACGCTTTTTGAGATCGGGCCAAGTGCCGGACTCAATCTGTTCTTTGACCTATTTCGGATTGACTTCATGCGCGAAGACACGCTCCTCGCTTGTGCTGGCCCCCAAGAAGCGAGTGTTCGACTCACCTGCGACGTGCGCGGACCGAACCTGCCGCCGTTCCCCGCCGACCAGTTCACACCGATTTCCCGCAGCGGAATCGACCCCAACCCCATCGATGTTCGCTCCGAAGATGAGCGTCGATGGTTACAGGCCTGTGTCTGCTGGCCTGGGATCGCGGATCGCCCTCAGCGGCTTGCTGCCGCACTCGAGGTTGCACGAACGTCTCCGCCACACCTCATCTCCGGCGATGCAGTGACCGATCTTGGTCAGGCACTCACACAGATCCCGACGAGTGAGCACCTCATCGTCTTCGCAACCTGGGCACTGGCATACATCAACGCCGAAGGACGACAAAAAGTCCTCGCCACCATCGACGAACTCGGAACAACTCGCGACCTCGACTTCATCACGTTCGAAGAACCACGTTTCACCAGTTGGGTAGAGCCCGCAGATGCCGAAGTGTTCGAGACCTACCTCGGCGAAGGCACTCCGACGCAGCTAAGCCTGCGATCATGGCGCGGTGGCGTTTGCACAACGACGGCACTTGCAATTGCGCATCCGCACGGACGATGGATTCACTGGCTGGAGGAGAACCATGGCTGACTGGGTACTGAAACGAACCGCAGCGCGAGTTGTGGTGCTCGACCAACATGGCCACGTCCTTCTTCTCGAAGCTCGCGATCCCGCCGATGCATCGAAGGGCCAATGGTGGGAAATCCCCGGCGGCGGAATCGAACAAGGCGAAACAAGCGCTGAAGCGGCTCGTCGTGAGCTCTATGAAGAGACCGGCATTGTCGAAGCCGAAATCGGACCGTGCGTCTGGACCCAACATTCGAAGTTCACATTTGCGGGCTGGAAATTCGATCAGCATGAGCACGTTCATGTCGCTTGGACCGACCGTATTGATCTCTCCACTCGCAAACCCGGCGGTCTCGAAGCTTTCGAAGCAATGGCATTCGGCGGCCATCACTGGTGGGGTTTGGATGAACTCTTGCAATCAGATGTTCAGGTACTCCCCCGCCGTTTACGCGAGTTCCTTCCCGATGTTGTTTCTGGAAACCTCCCTACCGAACCACTCGACATCACCCATATCGATCCAGATATGTGGTTCTGAAGATGTCACCAAACAAACGAGTCTTCGTGCGCGGTTGCATGAAACGCTGCCCTGTCTGTGGGCAGGGTCATCTCTTTCGCCGCTGGTTCACGATGCTCGAACGCTGCCCCAAGTGCGATCTGAAGTTTGAACGAATTGAAGGGCACTGGACTGGCGATCTCGGCATCAACACAATCGTGAGTTTCGGCGCACTTCTCATCGTGCTTCTGGTCGGGTTTCTTGCCTTCTGGCCGACTCCACCCATTGTTGTGATCATCATCGCTGCGATTGCTGCAGCGGGACTACTTCCCCTCGCGTTCTTTCCTTTCTCGAAGACGATCTGGCTCGCGCTCGACATCTTGATGCGACCAATTGAACCCGGCGAAGTGCGCCCCGGCTTCGGGCCACAAGCAGACACCATCTAGCCTTCGCTTAATGCCGACTGAACCTTCAACCACCGACTCCGCGTCAGCCGGAGACACGAAGGTCGATGTCCTCGTGGTCGGAGCAGGTCCTTCCGGTTGCGCTGCTGCACTCACACTCTCTCGTGCAGGTCACACCGTTGTCGTCATCGACAAAGCAACATTTCCGCGCGACAAGATCTGTGGCGACGGTCTCACCACCTCGGCACTGCGCGAACTCGATGCTCTCGGTCTCGACCCAAAGACTGTGCCCTCGTGGGTCAGCGTTGACGATGTCGTCGTCCGATCGCCCAGCGGTCGCGAAGTTGTCTTTCCGCTGCCGAGAGACAGTGGAACGTATGCAGCGGCGAGCCGCCGACAAGACCTCGATCTAGCGCTGGTCCAACTTGTTCGATCTGAAGGCATTGAGATTCGCGAGAACGTTGCTCTTTCCTCGATGACACAAAACAATTCCTCAGCAACGGTTCTTACCGATGCTGGCGACACCATTAGTTCCTCCTATGTCATTGCCGCCGACGGAATGTGGTCGCCAACCCGCAAGGCACTCGGCATCGCCCAACCCGGCTACCGCGGCGAATGGCACGCGTTTCGTCAGTACTTCAAAAACGTTTCTCCGCGCGCTTCGAGCGAACTCATCGTTTGGTTCGAACCTGATCTTCTCCCCGGCTATGCGTGGTCGGTCCCCCTTGCCGACGGAACTGCGAATATCGGCTTTGGAATTCTGCGGGACGACAGTTCGTACAAAGTCAGCGATATGGGGCCACTTTGGCGCGAACTTCTTGCCCGACCCCATGTGCGCGAGTTCCTCGGTCCCGATGCCGAACCGGAAAGTCCGCACCGCGCATGGCCCATCCCCGCACGAGTCGATCGCATCGCCCTTACGTGCGAGCGCACCCTCTTTGTTGGCGACGCGGCGGCGGCAACCGATCCCATGACAGGTGAAGGAATCGGTCAAGCGCTCCTCACCGGCCGCTGGGCCGCCGAAGCAATCATCTCCAATCCCACAAACGTGACAGCGTGCGCCTCGGCCTACGAACATTCGGTTGAGACTGAACTCTCCGTTGACCATCGCTTCGCTGAACGTCTCATGGCCATCCTCCGGCGGCCACTTGGCGCCCGAGGTGCCGTTCGCATCGCCGGGATGAGCGGGTGGACACGTCGCAATTTTGGCCGATGGCTGTTTGAGGATTACCCACGCGGTCTTTTGCTCACACCTCGACGCTGGCATAGGCGCATGCTCACCGGCCCGGGGGCGTACCGTGGCAGTCATGCGAACTCAGCTGACTGACCTTCTCGAAATCGAACACCCCGTGATGCTCGCGGGCATGGGGGGCGTGAGCTATCACGAACTTGTTGCCGCTGTGAGCGAGGCAGGTGGTTTCGGATGCATGGGGGCGTCAACGATGAACCTCGACCGCATGGTCGAACAGATGCACCTTGTTCGCGCCGCAACAGACAAACCTTTCGGCGTTGATCTTCTAACCGCAGCGCCAGGCGATATGCCGGCACAAGTGCAAGCCATCATCGACAACGGCGGCCGCGTGTTTGTTGCCGGACTCGGCGTTCCGCGTGATGTCGTCAACCTCTGCCATGACAACAACGTTCTCGTCGCGAGCATGTGCGGAAAGGTTCGACACGCAGTCGCCGCAGTCGCTGCCGGTTGTGATCTCGTCATCGCCCAGGGAACTGAGGCTGGCGGACATACAGGCACGGTCGCCACGATGGCGCTCGTTCCTCAAATCGTTGATGTCGTCGAAGACAAGGTTCCAGTTGTCGCTGCTGGCGGCCTGTTCGACGGTCGCGGTCTGGCCGCTGCGCTCAGCCTTGGCGCTGAAGGCGTTTGGATGGGAACGCGTTTCATTGCCACACCCGAAGCATGGGGAACTCCCGGGTACAAAGAGAAACTTCTTTCGATGGCCGAAGACGACACCGTCGTCTCAAAGGGTTTCACCGGAAAGACCTGCCGAGTCGCTCGTAACGACTACACGCAGTATTGGGAAGAACACGCGAGCGACATCGAGCCCTTCCCCGCTCAGTTCATTCGCTCCATCAACGATGGCGCCAATCATCTTGGCGCAGGGCCCAACACAGAGGTCGACCCTTCACGCGAGTTCTGGCCAGCCGGTCAGGGCGTTGGCGCAATCAACGAACTCGTACCCGCAGGCGATCTCGTTCGGTCGATTGTGGCCGAAGCTGAAGCGGTCATCGACCGCATCGGTGCACTGCGCTGAAACTCACGACACCCAGGTCTTGAGCTTTTCAATTGTTGCTGTTGGGTTTCCACCAACAGGGATGATGTTCAGCACGTTCACGCCAGAAGCGGCGTAGGCCTCGATGCGCTCGCGCACGAATCCTTCAGGACCACAAAGGTTTGTGAGTTTCAAGAACTCTGACGGAACGAGTGCAGCCGCTTCATCCTTTTTGCCCTCGAGATAGAGATCCTGGATCTTGGTGGCTTCTTCTTCGTATCCGTAACGGCACATGAGATCGTTATAGAAGTTGCGACCCTTGGCTCCCATGCCGCCTACGTAGAGCGCAACCATCGGCCGTGCCATTTCGGCGACCTCAGACATGTCATCACCAATCGCAACAAGGCCGCCAGCACAAATCTCAAGAGGTCCAAGATTTGGATCACGCTTTGCTGCTCCGGCGGCAAGGTCGGCACCCCAAACATCTTGGGCGCGTTCAGGCATATAAAAAATCGGTAACCAACCGTCTGCGATCTCTGCTGTCATCGCAACGTTCTTGGGACCAAGCGATGCAATCCATACGGGGATGTCTTCACGGATCGGCTTGGCAATCATCTTGAGTGGCTTACCAAGACCGGTGCCCTGATCGGCAGGCAATGGCAACGTGTAGTACTTGCCGTTGTAGGTCACCCGTTCGCGCTTCCATACAAGTCGACAGATGTCGATGATCTCGCGCGTGCGTCCAAGTGGTGCGTCGTACTTCACGCCATGGAAGCCTTCGATGACCTGCGGGCCCGAAGCTCCGAGACCAAGAATGAATCGGCCGTTGGTCAGCGTGTCCATGCTGGCCGCTGTCATCGCCATAAGTGTTGGCGTGCGCGTGTAGATGGGAAGAATTCCGGCACCGATCGTGATCGATTCGGTTTTGGCAGCCAGATAACCCATAAAGGTCGGAGCGTCGAAGCCATAAGCCTCGGCAACCCACGCGATATCAAGGCCGGCCTTTTCGAACTCGGCGACCTTTGCGGCGGACTCAGCAAAGCCACCCGCGTAGTCGATCTGCATACCGAACTTCATGGTGACGCCCCTTCAGTGCCGCGATGCGACGTTGGAATGTGATCAGTGCGAAGCAGGACCAGTCGCAAGATTGGCCAGTGCCTCAGCACGTGCGACTTCACGAGCCGCGGCTCGTTCAATGTCGAGTGCTTCTTGGTCACGAACCGATTGCTCAGCGAGCCATACCTTGCGGTCGATGATCTGTGCGCCATCGACATTGGCGATTTCCACGTCGTTGTCGAATGCCACGTGATAGCGGATCCAGGTAACGCCCGAAACGAACCACACCTTGCCGAAGGTGCCCGCCGGAACGCCGGGCAGGTCGACGGCAGCGGCGATCTTCTGTCGACGGCGGAACATCTTTTCGGTGCTGATCTTCGGGGCCATGGAGGCCACGCTACCGAACTACCGGCCGCTGCGACGACTGCGGGCTTCGCCCACCCCTGAAGGAGGAGGACCCGAGCCAATGTGGTCCCCTGCCAGTCGCCCTGAGTACGATCCCTCCGTTCGAACAACACAGTCCGCGCTCACGCCGCGGAGAGGATGGACTCAATGACTGACATCGGTTTCGACGGCCAAGTAGCGATCATCACCGGCGCCGGCGGTGGCCTTGGTCGCCAGCACGCACTTGAACTCGCTCGGCGCGGTGCTCGCATTGTTGTCAACGATCTCGGCGGATCGGTCAGCGGCGACGGCGGTGGGGTCGGCCCAGCGCAGTCGGTCGTGCAAGAAATTCTCGACCTCGGTGGCGAAGCTGTCGCCGATGCCAATTCGGTCGCAACTCCCGACGGCGGCAAGGCCATCGTCAAGACTGCAGTCGACGCGTTCGGCACTGTCGACATCGTTGTGAACACCGCGGGCATCCTGCGCGACAAGTCCTTCCACACTCTCGATCAACAACTGATCGAGTCAGTCATCCAGGTGCACTTACTTGGCGCGTTCTATGTCACGCAGCCGGCCTACCAAATCATGCGTGAAAAGGGCTACGGCCGAATCGTTTCAACCTCGTCGAACTCAGGCATTCTCGGCAACTTCGGTCAGGCCAACTACGGCGCCGCCAAGATGGGGCTTGTTGGCCTCACCCGCGTACTCGCCATCGAGGGTCGCAAGTTCAATGTGAAGGCCAATGCTGTTGCTCCAGTCGCTGCAACCCGCATGACCGAGGGTTTATTCGACGGTCTCATGGACGCAATGGACCCAGCACTTGTGAGCCCACTGGTCGCCTACCTCTCGTCATCGGCTTGCGACGTAAGCGGCGAGGTCTACTCTGCCGCCGGCGGCGTCATCTCCCGTTTCTTTATCGGCCTCACCCCGGGCTATTTCAATCCGAACCTCACGGCCGAAGACATCGCTGCAAACTGGGACACCATCCGCAACGAAGACGGTTACATCGTTCCCGATGACAACAACGGGGAACTCTCGAAGATCCTCCACACTCTTAAGGGCAACGCCTGAGGGCCTGGCCTTCCTAGTTGTCGAGGTCGTCGTCGAACTCTTCGTCTGACGCGATCATCACCGGCGCACCGTGGTGCGCCACCATTCGCCACTGGCCGTCTTGGACCCGTTCAAAAATATTGAGCGCGTTCACCGTCGCGCTCGCGCCGAAGGTTAAGAGGTTTTCGTCGCATGACACCCATGCGACGTCACCACTTACCACCACATGTTCATCGGTCACGATGAACTGGATGTTCTGGGGACCATCGAACATTGCCGCCCAGCTCGAAGCAATGGACGCCCACCCGCGCAACGCAGTCCACCCGGGGTGAACGCACACTGCGTGATCCTCATGTACCCAAAGATCAGACATTGCGTTGAAGTCTGAGGTTTCAAACGCTTCGTAGAACGCCCGGTTCACTTCAAGCACTGCGGCGTCGACCGGATCACGTGCTTCGAGGCCGGACCATTGGTCGTCGCCAGTTGCGGAGAAATCGGAGGAATCCGGCACCATCTTCTACACCGTAGAGGCAGGATGGAGGCATGCGAATCCCCTCCACCGACGGTGTCGAACTCAAGGTCCACGATCTTGGTGGCGAGGGACCTCCTGTCCTCCTTGCGCACGCAACCGGATTCCACGGTCGTGTTTGGGAACCGCTCGCCGCACACCTCCTTGGTTACCGCCGGTGGTCGATCGATATGCGCGCCCATGGAGACTCTGATGTTCCAAAAGACCGGCCCCTTGAATGGTATGGATTTGCCGACGACATACTTTCGGTCATCGATGCCCTCGAACTCGAAAAGCCATTCGGTATCGGACATTCCAAGGGCGCCGCCGCGCTCCTACTCGCCGAACAGGCCCGCCCGGGAACTTTTCGCGCGCTGTATCTCTTCGAGCCAGTTGTGGTTCCGACCGATTTTGTCACTGACTACAACCCCGACAACCCGCTTTCGAACGGCGCTCGCCGACGTCGAGACACCTTCAACTCGTTTGACGAGGCATTCGACAATTACGCATCGAAACCCCCGTTCAACACGTTGCATCCTGAAGTCCTGCGGGTGTACGTCGACCACGGCTTTGGCGAAAACGCAGACGGCACTGTTTCGTTGAAGTGCCTCCCAAAGAACGAGGCCGAGGTCTACGCCCACGGGATGTCGCACCGCGCTTTCGCTGCACTGCCCGAGGTCTCCTGCCCGGTCACCATCGCTCTGGGAGTCGAGAACGCCGTTCCTGCCATCTTCGGGCGAAAGATCACCGAAGCATTGCCCTACGGAACCGTTGCCTCCTTTCCCGAACTGACTCACTTCGGGCCACTCGAGGACCCCGAAACCATTGCATCGTCGATTCTCGATTCTTTTTCAATGCTGGCCTGACACTCATCGCGGCAACTGTCGCTGGCTCTGCGTAGCCTGCCAAACATGGCATTGAAACTCCCCACGTCGCTTTCGCCGTCAAAGGTGTCGTCCTTCACCGATTGCGCATTGTCCTTTCGCTTCTCGGCAATCGACAAAATTCCGCAGCCTCCAACCGTTGCCACCGTCAAGGGAACACTCGTGCACTCTGCGCTTGAGCGACTGCTTGCGCTTGATCCCGCCGATCGAACAATCGATGCCGCGATCGCATGCCTTGCCGCTGCGTCAAACGAACTCGATACCGATCCCGAGTGGGCAGAACTCGCGCTCAACCCCGACGAACAAGTGACCTTCTTCCGCGATGCCGATGTACTCGTGCACAAATACTTCGACGTCGAAGATCCCACCACCATCGAACCCATCGGACTTGAACTTCATGTCGAACATCAGCTCCCTGTAAAAAGCGGTTCGAGCGTCACATTGCGCGGCATCATCGACCGGCTCGAACGCGATGCAAATGGTCAACTCGTCGTGAGTGACTACAAAACCGGCAAAGCGCCCGCCGAGGGCTACCAGCAGTCGCGCCTCACCGGCGTGCATATCTATGCCTACCTCTGCGAACAGATCTACGGCGAGCGACCAAGCAAGGTGCAATTGATTTATCTCGGCGGCACACCAACCATCGTTGAAACAACCCCGACTGAACAATCAACCCGCCAAATCGAACGCAAAGTCACCTCAATCTGGTCAGCAATTGAAACGGCATGCGAGCGCGAGGATTTTCGACCAAAGAAGTCGAAACTTTGCTCTTGGTGCTCCTATCAGCAGTGGTGTCCGGAATTCGGCGGAAACCCCGACGACGCCCGGAAAGCCTTTGAGGGAGTGGAACGTCCCGTTCGTCCCAGTGGTTTCACTCAGGCCTGAACGAGAGGCTTCGGTCCTCCCCTAGCATTGTCACCCGTGACGAGACCCGACGAGACTGAATCGCTGCCACCAGAGAACTTCATCGACGCCGCCGTCGAAAAGTTCGCAGCCGATCACCCGGACCTCCCCCTCCCTCACCACGACCACGAATCGCCTCATCAGTTGAGCGCTGTCGATCGCTTTGACCACAAGGTCGACGAGTTCTTCGATCGTTTCCGCGGCACCGAACCCACCGACCGAATCATTTATGCGCTAACCGAACTCGGCGACTTCGGACTCATCTGGGTACTTCTCGCGTTTCTCCGTGGCCTCAAGTCCGAAGAAGACGCTCGCGCCGCCTGGCGCCTCACTGCGATCCTGGCCGCAGAGTCCGTCATCATCAATGGCATCGTCAAGACGCAGTTCAAGCGTGAGCGCCCAGTCATTCAAGAACCCCGACCCCACCGCCTTCGCATTCCGCTTTCGACGAGCTTCCCAAGCGGACACTCCAGCACGGCAATGGTCGCTGGCGTTCTGTTGGCCCAGAAATCGTCGACCCCGACGAAGGTTGCAATCTTCGGCCTCGGGGGACTTGTCGCTGTGAGTCGCATCCATGTTCGCATTCATCACGCGTCTGACGTGGCTGGCGGGCTTGCCGTCGGGCTCGGACTCGGCGCCATTGCCCGAGCTGTCTTCCCGCTGTATCGCCGTCGCCGCTAAGAGCGCCGCCACTCTCCTACCTCTTCTCGCAAACCAAACGATTGGCCATCACCATGACTCTTGAATTCGCCATCACATGGGACTACCGCTGCCCCTTCGCCCGTATCGTTCATGCCCATGTCGTCGAGGGCATCGCCGATGGCGCGGACTGGAACGTCCGATTCGTACCGTTCTCTCTGGGTCAGGTACACATCGAGGACGGCGAGGCACCTATCTGGGAGCACCCCGAAGATGACACCGGCCTCCTCGCCCTTCAGGCCGCCGTTGTTGTGCGCGACACCGACCCAGATCGCTTTCCGCTCCTGCATCGAGCGCTGTTCGAGGCTCGCCACGCCGAAGGCGCACAACTGCGCGACGAAGCCGTTCTCCGTTCACTCTTCGAGGCGAATGGCTTCGACCCCGACCCGGTCTTCGCCGAGATCGCCACCGGCACACCACTCGCCATAATCCGCGACGAGCACACCGCTGCCGCCCGCGACCTCGACGTTTGGGGCGTCCCCACGTTCATGACCGACGAGCACGCAGCATTCGTTCGTCTCATGGAACTTCCTGTCGACGCCGCCGACGCCCGTCGATCAGTTGAACGAATCGTCGAAATGCTGGCTGGGTGGCCCTCGCTCAACGAGTTCAAGCACACCAGCCTCGATCGCTGATGCTCCCAACGCAACGATGCGCGACCCAAAGGTCGCGCATCGTTTCTCAACTCTGAAAAACAACTCTGTGGCGAGTCGACCGAGCACGGGACTCGGTGATGCTCAACTCTGAACGAGAACAGCAGCCTCGGAAGCAACCAATGATCGGATGTCGAGCAGGAGATCGGCGACCTCGTTGGTGCTAACCAACTCGCGGTGGAGCATTTCGCCCAGTGCACGATCGATGATCGAAAGCGCCTCGGTGAGTGCGTCCATCTCTCGGGTTTCAGTCATGTGTTTCTCCTGTCGTAGCCGGCGGTTGAGATTCGCTCGCTTCGGAGGGTTCCGAAGGTTGCGGTAGTTCACTTGCCACTGCGGTTACTAAGGCATCGTAGAGGCCAATGTGTGCAACGCGTGGGTCATATTCGAAGATTTACGCGAAGGATTCCACACTCGTTGACCGAGGTCACCCGTTCGGCACTGTCATCGGCCCGCACTAGCGTCATCGGCCATGAGCGCTGCTCCATCCCACCCACTGGGACTCACCTTCGCCAGCTTCGCCGGGCTCGGCCCTGCCGCCGGGTTCACTGCTGCCGATTGGGCAGTCAGTGCTGGCTACGGTTCGTTCTGGGTCGCCGAAACCACTGGCCTCGAGGCGTTCTCCACCTTGGCCGCTGTCGGCGCCGCTCAACCCACTCTCAGCCTCGGCACAGGCGTGCTGGCAACTCAACTCCGCACTCCCGGCGTTACTGCCATGGGCGCGGCCACGCTCCAGGCACTGCATCCCGACAGAGACATTCTTTTAGGCATCGGTATTTCCTCCCCCGCCGTTGTCCGTCGCTGGCACGGTGCCGAGTACGGCGATCGCCCACTCGCTCAAATGCGCGAAGAACTCACACTCCTCCGACTCTGCCTCAGTGGCGAAAAAGTCGACTTCGCCGGCGATTTTCACACAGTGAGAGGTTTCCGCCTCGGAGTGCGTCTTGGCGAAAAGCGCCCAAAGATCATCCTTGCGGCACTCAATCCACTCATGCTGAAACTGGCCGGCGAACTCGCCGACGGCGTGCTACTCAATTACTTGCCCGCTTCGCATGTTGCATGGTCTGTTGAGCAAGTGCGCTCTGGTGGCGACGCAACCGTGTACGGCTATGTACACGTCGGCGTTACCGATCCCGAGCCACACCGCGATCTTGCTCGCAAAGATTTGTTCTCCTACATCGTTGTCGATGCCTATGCCGACAATTTCATCCGTGCCGGATTCGCCGACGAAGTCGCACAGGTTCGCGAGTGTCACGCAGCGGGCGATCGCGACGCCGCACTTGCTGCCGTGTCCGACCGCATGGTCGACGCCATCGACGTGCTCGGCGACGCCGCTCATGTCCATGCAACCGTGCAGTCTTATGTCGATGCTGGTGTCGACGTTCCTGTCGTGATGCCCATGCCTTGGGGAACCGACCGCATGGGCGTCATCGCCGACACCATCAACGCCGCCGCAGGCCGGTTCTAACCATGCCCCCCGTTCGCCGCCCCAAGGGCAAGAAAGCCGAAGCCACCGACCCATTCCCCGCCGACGGTCTGAGCGAGATTGGGCTCAGCCCTGGATCAGCGGTTCGATTCCGACGCCGCGACACAGAGCGCTGGAAAGACGGCACCGTTACACGCCGCGAAGCCGACGGCAGTCTTGGCGTCTGCGATTCAAAAGGCGCGATGCGAGCCATGCCCCTCGATGCCGTTGAGGTCAAAGAGCGCGGCCCGCGTGGTGGCGCCATGTGGGTGCCGCTCACCGAATGGGCTGAGCGCACCGAACAACTCAAACTTCTGTAGGCCGTTATCGCGGCGTGAGCTGCCGCACTGCCTCTTCTGTATCGACACCAGCCATGCCCAAGACTGCGAGCGCGGGCGTGGTAACACCATTTTTGATGTAGCGCTGGATATGAGCACGGCACTGCTTATACGAACCGTGCACGATGAGTTGATCAACGACCTCATCGGGAATCGCAGCAAGCGCCGCAGCGCGATCGCCCGCCTTCCATGCGTCCCACATTCCTTGCAGTTGCGGCCCACGACCTAGCCATTCGTGGAACGCGGCGTAGACCGGAACGTTCAGATACGCAGCAATTGCGAACTTTGCTTGCGCTCGCACTGTTTCGGTGTCTTCTGAAGGAACCACAAAGATACGAGCGACGATTTCTTTGTCTTCACCATGGGCCTTGACGATCGGCGCAACACGAGCAACATCGTCGGCCGACAACCAGTTAATGATCGCGCCATCGCCTTCACGGCCAGCGAGGTTCAACATGCCTTCGCGTAGTGCGGCAATGAGAATGGGTACACGTTGCTCGGGAACGGCACTGAGTTTGAATCCACGAATCGAAAACGTGTCGTAGGTCTCGGTGACTTTTTCGCCAGTGAATGCAGATCGAATGAAACGCACAGTGTCGCGAACCCGCTTGTAGGGCTCGTCGAAGGCAATGCCATTCCAGCGACCAACGATGACATCGGATGACGTTCCGAGACCCAGCACGAAGCGGCCGGGTGCAGCTTGCGCCATCGCTAACGCGCTTTGAGCGATTACTGCAGGACCACGAGTGAAAACCGGGACGATGGCCGTACCAAGGCGCAACGACGGCGCCCATTGCGAAGTGAGCGCGAGCGGCGTAAACGCGTCGGTGCCGTCGGTTTCGGCTGACCATGCGTCGGTGTACCCAAGGTCGGCGAGTTCAGCGATGCGGTCACGTTGCGCGTGCAACGGAACCCGATCAAACGGAAGAGTGATGCCGTAACCGCGATAAGGCTCCATCAGGGCCCCTTCCAAGGACGGATCATGGCTGACTGACTTGCCGTTGCCATGAGCGTGCCGTCTTCGGCCCACAGATAGATGTGCCCGTGACCAAACCCGCGAGCCACTGCTTCGATACGAACGTCAGCAAGTACCCATTTGGTGGGCACGATGTTCATCACACGAATGGTGTTGTCGAGACTGTTGGAGTTGATTTCCGACGTAATGGCCATGCCGAGACCCATCGGAACGAAATCGCCCAGCACCGCAAGTGATGCAGCAGAAGCTTCGAGGATCTCGGGCATGCGAACCCAGAACGCGGTGCGGCCGGTGCCAGGCTCATCGATAGCCATGCGCATGTCGAGACGACTGGAGATGGAGTTCCCCGGGTCGAATCGAAGTTGACGTGGAGGACAATCGGCCGGAAGCGGCACATCTGGCGCAGTAATCCACTGTCCTTCCTCGGCACTATCGCGACTTCCGAGTGACGCGTTGACAATGAAAATCGTGGTGTCGCCAACCTGACCAGTGACCCGAGCTTGGGTAGTGGTCCGACCAGAAGCATCGATCCGAATATCGAGATCGACCACCGAGGGCGGCTTTGTGTAGTTGATGTACTGCGCGCAGGCCCACACCACAGGCCGTTCGGTCACCCGTTCAAGAGCGTCGATCGCTGCACCGAGGCCGCATCCGCCGAAGAGGGTCCCCAGACCGCTGCAAATGCCCTCGGTGACGGGCAGATACCAACGCATCGGGTTGTGTGTGGGCTGGAGTCCCAGCCATTCCTTTGCATCCACCGCAGGGAGCGTAGATGGCCCGCCGTTCTTTACCTCCACTGTCACACCCCTTCGGCACACTGACTCCCATGAAGAAGCAACCCACCCTCCATACCAGCGGTGTTCATCGCCTCCCCGAGGGGCCTGCCTCTTGGCAGATCGACGACACCACCCGCCAACTCGCCCTCGCCGGCATTGCCCAGGCCCGTGCTGCGCTCGCCGCAGCCTTGGCCTCCCACAGTCCCGAGCCACCAACGCTTGAGCTGCGCGATCACGCAGAGGCGGCCTAGCGCCACCACGTCTGTGTCCTCAACAACTCCAAGCGTCGGGGCCTAGGATCGGCCCATGCGTGAAGTCGTGATTGTTGATGCCGTCCGTACCCCTGTTGGCCGCCGCAATGGGGCATTGTCCTCGATGCATTCGGCCGACCTTCTTGCCGTGCCATTCAAGGCGCTGTTCGACCGAACCGGCATGGACCCTGCGCAGGTTGGCCAGGTTGTCGGCGGTTGTGTGAGCCAAATCGGCCAGCAGGCGTTCAACATCACCCGCACCGCATGGCTCACTGCGGGCCTTCCCCTTGAAGTCGCCGCTACCACGGTCGACACTCAGTGTGGTTCGAGCCAACAAGCGCTCGACATCGCCTACGCCCTCATTGCCGCTGGCGTTATCGATAGTGCCGTTGCTGGCGGTGTTGAAGTCATGAGCAAGGTTCCGATCGGCTCGAATGTTGCCAAGGGTCTTGACATGGGTTCACCCATTCCGAAGTCGTACTTCCCGCAGTACGAGTACACCTCACAGTTCGACGGCGCCGAGCGCATCGCTAAGAAGTGGAACATCACCCGCGAAGAGACCGACGCACTTGGTTTGTCATCACAAGAGCGCGGCGCACGGGCATGGGCCGAAGACCGTTTCGCGACACAGATCATTCCGGTTGACGCACCCGACCTCGGTGAAGACGGCAAGCCCTCTGGCACCACGCACCACGTTGCTCGCGACGAAGGCCTTCGTGACACCACCGCCGAAAGCCTTTCCGGCCTCAAGCCCGTGTTCGGCGAAGACGGCGTGCATACCGCTGGCAACGCCTCCCAGATTTCCGATGGCGCTGGTGCTGTCCTTCTCATGACGCCCGAAAAGGCCAAGGAACTCGGCCTCACCCCCATCGCTCGTATCGTCGACACCTGCCTGGTAGGCGTCGATCCCGTACTCATGCTTACCGGCCCCATCGATGCCACTCAGCATCTTCTTGAGCGCAACAACTTGTCGGTCGACGACATTGATCTGTTCGAAATTAACGAAGCGTTTGCATCAGTGGTTCTGGCATGGGCCCGCGAACTCGATGGCGACCTTGAGCGCGTCAACCCCAACGGCGGCGCAATTGCCCTCGGTCATCCGCTCGGCGGCACCGGCTCCATCCTCATCACCAAAGCCGTGCACGAATTGCAGCGCACAGGCGCCAAGCGTGCGATCGTCACGATGTGCTGTGGCGGCGGTCTAGGCACCGGCACACTTATCGAACGAATCTGAGCTACAGCCGAATTTTCGGTCGCAAGCCATACGAATCAATTCCTCACGAAGAGCCTCGGCATGAAGCCGGGGCTCTTCCACTTCACGCTTCCATCTTCTATGGTCGCGATATCGCCGCGTGTGCTGCCAGAACAACCTCAACTCCGAGGCAAACATGGCAACAACGACACGAACAGTCCATCACGCACAACGAGTTCCTTCAAGGCTCGAACGACACAATGCCCGTCGACGTCAATCGGCTCGCGTCATTGCCCTCATCGGCCTCTTGGGTGCGGTGTTGTTTATCGGATCGCTATCGCTCTTTGTTCTCCTCCTCAACACCGTTGCCCGAAACAGTTCAACGCCGTATGCAGCCGAGCCCACCGTCATCGAGACCATTGATGGAGACACCATCGATGTGCGCATCGGATACAAGCGCCAACGCATCCGCCTACTCGGCATCGACACCCCAGAAACCAAAGACCCACGAAAACCAGTGCAGTGCTTTGGGCGCGAGGCCAGCAATCGCACAGAGGAACTGCTGCCAACCGGAACTATCGTCCGACTCGAACACGACATCGAAAAATACGATGCGTACAACCGTCTCTTGGCCTATGTCTGGCGGGCCTCCGATGGGCTGTTCGTCAATCTTGACCTCGTCGCCGGCGGCTACGCCGACATCCTTTCCATCGCACCAAACACCGCCCATGCTGACGTGCTCCGGGCGGCCATGACTACCGCCAAGGCCACCCCAGTGGGGCTTTGGGCCATCTGCGGAGGACCGGATCAACCCGCTTCATGAGGGCCGATGCCGTCTCGGGCGATACCGTGACATCCGTGACGACACTCGCCGAACGCTTGGGCTATGCCGCCGATGCCCGATTGGTCATCATTAACAGCGACGATCTCGGCCTATGTCACGCCGCCAATACCGGCACCTACGAGTCACTTCGACAAGGCGTCTGCACCAGCGCAACGCTCATGGTGCCTTGCGCATGGGCTCGCGAAGCAGCATCGGACTTCCGTGGCGAAGACATCGGCGTGCACCTCACGCTCAATGCGGAGTTTGAGCGCTATCGATGGGGACCAATCACCCACGCGCCATCGTTACTCGATGGCGACGGCGGATTTCCCCGAACCGTTGCCGACCTCTGGGACCATGCCGACCTCGACGAGGTTCGCCGCGAATGTCGCGCACAAATTGAACGAGCCATCTTGTGGGGGTTCGATGTCAGCCACCTTGACTCCCATATGGGCGCTCTCCAACTTCGTCCCGAATTTTTCGACGTCTACCTTGACCTCGCTGTTGAGTTCGCGTTGCCGCTTCGACTTTCAGGTGCTTCAACAGAGCGAAGCATCGGCTTCCCCTTCCGTCGCCTCGCCGCCGAAGAAGGGATCATCTCCCCCGACCACTTCCTGTACGTCAATGGTGTTGGAAGTCGACGAGTGATCGAAAACGCGGTCTTTGAACTACGTCCTGGCGTTACCGAGATGTATGTCCATCCCGCCACCGACACGCCCGAACTTCGCGCTATCGGTACCGATTGGGCCTCACGAGTCGACGACCTGCACCTCGTCTGTCACGACTCGCGACTTCGCACGTTGCTTGAACGTTCAGGTGCTGTGCTCATCGGATATCGCGAACTGCGCGAACTCCAGCGCGCGGGCTGACTACAGCTTTCTAAAGCCGCTTCGACATTCGCTGATAGCGCGTTGACGCGACTGCACCAGTCGATTCGATAAACGAGCGCGCAGCCTCGTCAGGCAGATCGGCAACAATCACCCGATCAAATTCAGCGATCATCAAGTCGCGGCAGATTTGCCCAAGCAATGCTTTACCAACGCCGCGACGACGTGCCGACTCATCCACAATCAGCGGACCAGTCCAACCAGCTCGAGTGATCGAATGACAAGCGATTCCAACGACAACGGGATCGACATCGCCCCGCAACGCCACGTGACAAGTGCCGTGTTCAAGTGCACGTGCAATTTCATCGGCGCTCCGAGGCCAACCCGAAGTGGCTGCGAGGAGCACCCGCGTGACGTCTTCGTCATGCACTGCACGGCGAATAGTGATGCCCGCCGGCGGTTCCGCCCGAAACGATGTCACGACGTCGTAGGACTGCCAGAACTCATGCGTTTCGTAGCCGCGCTTCGAACACAATGCCGCGATCGGCGACTCGACGGGAACTCCCGGCCACAGCGAGAACGAAAGCTCGCCGCCGACATGGATGCGCTGTGCCCCTCGTTCGGCCGCCCATTGCTCAGCATGATCAAGCAGGTCGGCGCCCCGCCCGGTGCGTTGAACACGAGGGCCGACTGCAATTAGACGAATCGATGCGATGAGTTCGCCGTCTACATCGCGATCGACGCCTACGGCGATCACAGATTCACCATCGGGGGTGGCCATCACAATCCCTGAACGTTCGTGGCAGGCGGTGAGGAGTTCATCAGGAGTCAGGTCTTCATCACCAGCCGCGCGCAACATCAGATCGACAAGATCGTCGACGCGATCAGCACCCCAAGGAACGAGTTCCATCACGCTGCTGGAGCCGCTACATCGTCCGGAGCATTGGGACGACTGCGCGACGAGAAGATTGCTGCGATCAGGCCCACGACAAAGGCAACGGCCGCGAGCGCACAGGCAACGAGCAGTGCCCTGTCGAGTCCCGAAAGCACTTCATCGACAATGACAGCAGCCGACGCGACGCCAAGTACACCGCCCGAGATCTCTTCGATCGCTCGATCTCGGCCGGTTGATGTGATGAGAGCGACAACTCCTGCTCCCACCAAGACACCAACTGCGCCTGCCATCACAGCAAACCAACGGCGCCGAGCAACTAGCAACCCACCCACCGCAGCGATCACTGCTACCGCAGGAAACACAATCGAACCAGTGCGAAGTAAGCGCACCCAAGTTTGGATTTTTTCCAGACCGGGAGCATCAATCAACGGAATCTTTAGGCCGATCGACGCAAGATTGACGTTGTCGAGGATATCGATACCTCGTTGGTCGAGTTGCTTGTCGATTTCTGCAAGCGAGGATCCGAGGTCTAGCGACAATCCTGTGGAATCAATGCTCACAAATCGACCGCTTCCATCGACAGCGCGCACGAACTCACTATGCGTGGCTCGAACCGCCGATTCCCAGACGCGCACAAAGGCATCGGTCTTCACGACCTGCACGGTGGCGACGGAGACGAGTTCAGTCACCCTCTCGGTCACCGTGCCCGATAACGAGCCGAGGGGACCGGGGAGCACTCCACTAACTAAATCATCAATGCCCACAACCGTGACGATCTGCGTCGCGATTGCGCGAGCAACATCATCTTGAACCTTTGGGTTGTTCACGATCGCTTTACTTGTTGCGACCCAGGTGTCTTCGTCGAGAATGGCTCGTTCCGTCCAGAACGACGTAAATCCGAATATTGCCGAGATGCCGGCAAAGAACAACAACACGATGCCGATGATCATTCGGACACGGCTGGGTCGTTTCTCCGCCCTTGCCTCGGAAGGACTCGTCGTACGCGATGTTTCAGCGATTTCCGGCCGTGAAGAGACAACAGAAATCGGTTCGGTCGGCGGTTGTGCCGGAGGTTGGGTGGGTGGAGAATCAGGCCACGACATCTAGTGAATCCCTGCGAATAAGTCGGTCTCAGGCAAGTGTGTCTCCACTCGAGAATGGGCGAGGATGTAGTCCTCGAAGGGATGAACCGAACGAGCGATCTCGCGGGGAAGCCCAAACCAAAAGGCTGATTCAGGGTCGACCTGCGTCGCATGCGCCAGCAACGCCTCTAAACGAACATCGAACCACGGGCCGATGTCAATTGATGTTGTCACTCGTTCGTCTTGGTTCGGTCTCGTAAACCAATCATCGGAGAAGGGTGACTCGAGACCGAGTTCCACGAACTTGTTGTGGGTTGCCTCAACTCGCGCGCGCGACCATACCGAGTAGTACATCTTGAGCGGCGTGAATGGTTCGCCAAGATCTGGCCGATACGAAGGGTCGCCCGCACGTTCAAACGCAGGTAATGAAATATCGTGAACACGCAGATGGTCGGGGTGGGGGTAACCCTGCTGATCGTCTCCGTAAGTAAGGATTACTTGCGGACATTCGCGGCGAATGATTGCAACGAGCCGAGCAACTGCTTCATCGAGATCGGCGTTTGCGAACGCTTCGGGACGAGCATTCGCTTCGGAATCGGGCATCCCCGAATCCCGATAACCAAGCAAGACGACTTCGTCATACCCAATGAGCGCCGATGCAACTTCAAGTTCACGCTTACGCACCGCCGCAAGATCAGCTCTGACCTCGGGGAGATCCATCGCCGGATTCAGGATGTCGCCCTCTTCGCCTCCGGTGCAGGTGACAAGTACTGCTCGCACACCTTCGGTCTTGTACTTCGCGACAGTTGGGGCGCCCTTGGAGGCTTCATCGTCGGGATGAGCATGGATCGAGAGCAGACAGCGGTCAGCCATTGCCGCACGCTACCGGTCAACGGGAGGGGCGGCACCGCGTCGAAGCCGCAAACGCATAGTCTCCCTCCGATGAGTGAGACCCCATCCACCCCCCGCACACGAAGTGCCCGTCGTCGAGGTCTCGCCGCACTTGCCGTTGCTGTACTTGCTATTTCCCTGACAGCGTGCGGAACCAGCGGCCGAACCATGGACGAGCCAAAGCCTGGAGCCACCGCTCCGGCACGGAAGAACGCTGGTTCCACTATTCCGGCAAACACCAACGCCGACGCCGTCAACAGCTCTGTGAGCCCCCAAATCCGCTCGACGGCATTCACCCTGACAACAAGCGCTTGGAAAACGGGCCAGTCCATGCCTAAGCCCTTCACCTGCGATGGGGTCAACACCTCTCCCCCATTTACCATTAGTGGCGTTCCTGCCGGCACCACAGAAATGGTCTTTGTCGCGTCCAATCAGAGCGATCTCAATCAGACGTTATGGCTTCTCGCAGGCATCGGCCCGGCAACTGTTTCGATACCGCAGGGTGGCGTTCCAACTGGTGCGATCCAGATGACGAATAGTTCAGGCACCCCTCGCTGGTCTGGCCCCTGCCCCACATCAGGAGCAAACGGTTACGAGTTCGCCCTTTACGCATTGGCCTCGCCTTCAGGTCTCACCACGAGCTCGACGCTTGGCGAGGTCAATGCCGCAATTGCGAAGTCGACTGCAGCTTCAGTTATCAGCGGTACCTACTCGCGCTGAGTTCAAGCCATCGGCAGTAACGCCATCAATTGGCGCGTGTGGGCAAGGAGTGTTCCGTCGCTCGCCCAAATGATCCCGTCTTCTTCACAGAAACCATCAAGACTCGCGGTGGAATGAAAGAGAACGAAACACCAGCCATCGTGATCAACCGGCGGCAATGACCGAACGTGAACCGTCAGATCAACCGTCGTAATTCCCCATGGTCCACTCACACGACTAAACATCGCCGGCATCCATGCATCGGCGAATGCTGCAAGTACTGCACCATTGACTTGTTGTGGCTCGGGCAGACGGATCCAACCACCGATACGCGCTTGGTCACCACCACTGAAGGCGCGCGCACCAAGGACCCATTTCTGTTCATAACGCTTCGCCATTTCGGGAAACGCCAAATCGTGAATCGCAGGTTCGTACCCTGGCGAAAAAACATCTTCAGGCCGGGGAATATCAGGCATCACGACATCGCTAAACGAAGGACCTTCTCGACCAGTTGAAAAGGCTCCGATGGAAATCGCAATTGTCCGACCCTGTTGCGTCATCGAGACGCGAACCGAACTCAGTGACCGACCTGACCGTTCCGTAACGACCTCAAGTTCTACTGGCCCCTCAGAGGCCCGCGACAAGAAATGTGTCGTGAACGATCGACAGGTACGTGATGCATCGTTGATCTCGGCTTCACATGCATGCACGAGGATGGCGTTGAGATATCCGCCGTTTGGTCCGGCACCGACCCACCATCCCGTATCAAGGCGCGCCTCATAGCGACCATTGCCGAGCGGTTGGACAGCGGTGTCAGTTTCGAAACGTGTGTTCACGCTCTGAGACTAGGCATCACCCACACGTAGCAACTACCGCAAGCGTGCGCTAGAACCTGTTCACACATTGCTCTGTCTCCGGGGGTTTCCATGAAGGCATTCCAGTTGCTCGGCGGTTCGGCCGAGGTCGACGTCACTACTGCACTCAACGAGGTCGCTCAGCCCGATCCCGGCCCAGGCCAGGTACTCATTCGCATCGGCGGCGCCGGCGCATGCCACAGCGATATCAGCCTGATGGAATTCTCCGCTGGCGGCCCTCGCGAAACGCCCATGACCCTCGGCCACGAAAACGCCGGTTGGATCGAAGCATTCGGTCCCGCCACCGTGCCGACTCCCGGTCTCGAAATCGGTTCCCCCGTGGCTGTCTATGGCGCATGGGGTTGCGGTCAGTGTTCGAACTGCCGCAAGGGCATGGAGAACTACTGCCTGAACATTTCTGCCAGCGGTCCGGGCCTCAGCGTCGATGGCGGCATGGCCGAGTACCTCCTTGTACCTGCCGCCCGCTACCTCGTTCCGCTCGGCGATATGGCGCCAGCAGAAGCAGCTCCGCTCACCGATGCTGGCCTTACGCCCTATCACGCGATCAAGCAGGCTCTTCCGCTGCTTGTTCCTGGTTCATTCGTTGTGGTCATCGGTGCTGGTGGCCTTGGCCATCTTGCCGTGCAATTCCTCAAGGCACTGTCACCCGCAACCGTTATTTCGGTTGATCAGCGCGAGTCAGCCCTCAAGGTCGTTGCTGGTCTTGGCGCCGACCACACCGTAGTGATGGGCCCCGATGCTGCTGCTGAAATCCGTGGCATCACCGGTGGTCGTGGCGCTGAAGTCATTCTCGACATTTGCGGCTATGACGACACGCTTGCTCTTGCTGCTGCAGTTGCGGCACCGCTTGGCCGACTGACGGTCGTAGGCGTTGGCGGTGGCACGTTGCCGTTTAGTTTCTTCACCTTCCCCTACGAATGCAGCGTGCAAAGCACGTATTGGGGAAGCATCACTGAACTTGGCGAATTGCTTGAGCTTTCACGCAGTGGCGGTTTCCGCGTTCACGCCGAGACCTATGCACTCGATCAAGCCCGTGACGTTTACAACAAGATGGTTGACGGAACACTGCAGGGTCGAGCCGTCATCGTTCCCTGATTGCTCGCATTTTGAAGTCCGGAAAAACGAAAGGGCCCGCAGCGCGTGCTGCGGGCCCTTGTCGTTCTCGGTTGGTGAGAATTAGTTCGATGCGACCGACTTCGGACGCCAGAACGTTGCGAGCTGCAACAGGCCGCCACCGATACCGGCGACCAGCACGATGATGAGCCCCTTGGGAACGCCTGCCCAGTGGATATCGGCAGCATGATCGATGGACCATTCACCAGCGCCGGTGCAGGCGAGACCGATACCAACAGCAGCTAGTACGACGACGTATTCAATGCCGCCGCCCGGGTTAAAGATGAACCAGCCGTTCTTCCTATGCGTGGTGATCAGTGCGACCACCATGATGGCGACCATGCCCGCCGCAGCAAGTGGCGTGAGGAAACCAAGCGCAAGAAGTGCACCTGAGCCGATTTCGGTGAGCGCAGCGATCCAGGCGTTGGCCTTCGGCATTTTCATGCCCATGGATCCAAACCAACCGGCGGTGCCAGCAATTTTGCCGCCACCAAAGATCTTGTTCAGACCATGCGTAGCAAGCGTGACACCAACGACAACACGGATGATGAGCAGACCAAGACTGAGTCCATTCGCCATTTCGTCTGTGGCATACATATCGGTGGACATCATCGTTACAGGCATGTCCATCATTTGGGCGAACATTCGGTTCCTCCTCGAGAGGGTTGCTAACGGGCAAAGAGTACGACCGACACACTCGTTGGCGGTGGACTCTCGACAATTAACGAAAGTCGCGTGATCTGTAGCCCCCAACCACCGGAAGAACCTCGAGTTTGTCGGCCACCACGTTGATGACACCGTCGATACGTTCAAGACGACCTCGTACCAATAGCGCTGGCGCGCCCCGAGCCACCCGCCGGTAGCGCTTCCATAACCCAGGAGAACACACCACGTTGATGAGACCGGTTTCGTCTTCAAGATTTACGAAAGTGATGCCGTGTGCGGTTGATGGCCGTTGGCGATGGGTAACGACTCCTCCGACCAACACGCGCGTATCGGTCGGGGCGGTACGTAGTTCCGCTGCAGTGAGCACACCGAGCGACGCGAGATGTTCTCGTTCAAACAATGTGGGGTGCCCGTCAGGAGAGACGCCAGTGGCCCAAAGATCAGCACCTGCGAGTTCACGATCTGAAAGCCCTGGGAGCGACGGCGCATCGGCCCCGGTAACGATGCCAGGAAGTCGGTCAGCGCTGGTTTCGGCCACTGCGCCAGCCACCCACAGAGCACGACGGCGGTCGAGGTTTGTGCCACTTCGATCAGTGCAGTTCGAAAACACCCCTGCGGTTGCCATTGCTTCAAGCGCAGTCCGATCGATATCAATGCGTTGCGCGAGATCAGTCATTGACGCATAGGGCCCGTTTGTTTCACGTTCAGTCACGATGCATTCAGCGAGTTCGTCACCGACTGAACGAACTGAAGACAACCCCAGCCGAACAGCAGGTTGAGGAACCTCGACACCGCCCACCGGAAACGCATCGATAGGGAAAGGGACATCGGCGGTTGTAGCCGCCCGACCCTCGACCCATTCAAGAGTGGCGCCCACGCCCGACGCTGCGAGATCGGGAGTGCGCACCGCCACGCCGTGGCGCCGAGCATCGGCCACCAGTGTGTGCGGTGAATAGAAGCCCATGGGTTGCGCGTTCAACAGACCAGCACAAAACGCTGCGGGAAAGTACCGCTTGAGGTACGAACTCGAATAGACCAGATAGGCGAATGACACCGAGTGGCTTTCGGGAAAGCCGAAGTTCGCGAATGCTGCGAGTTTGTCGAAGATCTGTTCAGCGATATCGCCAGTGATGCCGCGTTCAGCCATGCCTTCAAACAATCGACCACGCAAACGTTCCATACGTTCAGAACTTCGCTTTGACCCCCTGGCTTGGCGCAACTGATCGGCCTCACCCGGGCTGAAACCGGCGATATCGATTGCCATTTGCATGAGTTGTTCTTGAAACAACGGAATGCCCAAGGTCTTGGCCAACGAAGGTTCAAGCAACGGATGCAGATAGGTGACGTTTTCGAGACCGTTGCGGCGGCGGATATACGGATGCACCGAGTTGCCTTGAATCGGACCAGGACGAATAAGTGCAACCTCAACCACAAGGTCGTAAAACTTGCGCGGCTTGAGCCGAGGAAGCGTAGCCATTTGCGCGCGACTCTCGACCTGAAAGACCCCGACAGAATCGGCAACACACAACATGTCGTAGACGGCATCGTCTTGAGGGACTTCGGCAATATCGATAGCAAACCCGTAGGCCTCGGCAACCGCATCGACGGTGTTATGCAATGCAGTGAGCATGCCGAGACCGAGAAGATCGAACTTCACCAAACCCGCTGCGGCGCAATCGTCCTTATCCCATTGCAAAACACTTCGATTCTCGCGACGAGCCCACTCGACGGGACACACCTCGATGATGGGACGGTCACAGAGCACCATGCCGCCAGAATGAATACCGAGATGTCGCGGCGCGTGTTCAATCTGTGCAGCCAACTCAATGACAGCTTGCGGAATGGCGTCGGAATCGGGCTCAGGCGTAACCGTGTTGGCATTGTCTTCGAGTTGGGCGATGAGCGAACCCCAACGATCGACATTTTTGGCCCATGCATCGGCCTGACCGGGCGCATACCCGAGCGCGCTGGCCATATCGCGTACTGCCGAACGCGGCCGATAGGTAATGACATTGGCAACCTGTGCGGCGTAGTGACGACCATGACGTTGGTAGACGTACTGAATGACTTCTTCGCGTCGACCAGATTCGATGTCAATGTCGATATCGGGCGGACCATCGCGCTCAGGCGAAAGAAAACGTTCGAATAACAAACCCAACTCGATGGCGTCGGCTTTGGTAACACCTAACGCGAAACACACCGCAGAGTTGGCAGCCGACCCACGACCTTGGCAGTAGATATCGTTGCGACGACAAAAATCGACAAGGTCATACACAATCAGGAAGTAACCAGGGAAACCGAGCTGTTCGATGATGGCCAGTTCGTGATCGATCTGCGCCCAAGCCCCGGCAACGCGTTCACGATGGCGAGGCCCATAGCGACGTTCGGCACTGCGTTCGGTCAGACGCCGTAGATACCCCATTTCATCGAGCCCATCGGGACACGGAAATGGTGGAAGGTTGGGCGCCACAAGTTTCAAATCGAACGCGCAGGCCTGACCCAGTTCCCCCGCTCGTTCCACTACACCGGGGTAACGAGCAAATCTTCGGGCTTGTTCAGAACCTGAACGAAGATGCGCACCAGCACCTGCCGGTAGCCAACCATCGATTTCGTCGAGACTACGACGAGAACGCACTGCGGCTAACGCGGTTGCGAGTGGACGTTCTGCTGGCGTTGCGTAATGCGCGTTCGTAGTAGCAACAAGATCGACATCGCCGCGCAGTGCGATCTGCATTAACGCGTCGTTACGAACTGAATCAAGCGGATGGCCGTGATCCCATAACTCGACTGCGAGATTGTCGCGACCAAAGGCATTGACGAGTAACGCGAGTTGATCGGCCGCTGCCGCAGGACCGTGATGTTCGAGCGCGGAAGCAACAGCACCTTTACGGCAGCCCGTGAGCACCAACCAGTGATTGCGATCGGCCACCGGTGCCGCTGCGCCACCAAGCGCGCACAGTTCGGCAAGCGATGCGCGCGGTGCGCCCTTTTCGCCCCGCAACTGCGCTTCGCTCAGCGCCCGCGCCAACAATGCATACCCGCGAGGATTACGGGCAAGAACGATGAGATGCGATTCACCAGCTGCTGAGCCTGGGTCGGGGTCGGCCACTGGCGGTGCCGTGCGCCCCAAGGTGAGTTCAGCACCGAAGATGGTGGGCAATCCGACCGCACGTGCCGCCTCGGCGAAACGAACAACGCCGTAGAACCCGTTGTGGTCGGTAAGGGCGAGCGCGCTGAGTTCTAGTCGTATTGCCTCGGCGGCCAGCGCTTCGGGCGTGCTGGCCCCGTCGAGGAAACTGAACTGAGAATGGCAATGCAGTTCTGCATAGGACTCCGACCCCATGGGCCCACCGTATCGAACATGTGTTCGATACGGCAAGTCCCTTTTCCTTCCCTCGCCCCCCGGTTCTACGATCCCCGACCAGATGGCGGGGGGCCATCGACATACCGGGGGTGGACTCATGTCCGAGAACGAACTCGACGCATTGCGTCAGGAAATCGCTCAGTTGCGCAACGAACTCCATGAACTGCAACCAGCAACTGCGATCTCGCGACGTCACGCCTTGCGCAGTGCCGGAGTCGTGGCGGCAGGCGCGCTCGCTGGCGGCATCGCCACTATTGCCAGCGCCGGACCAGCGGCTGCAGCTTCGGGAAACTTCACCGGGGATCCCGCAGTTACCGCCGATGCCACGACAGGGACTGGTATTGCTGCGACCTCGGTGTCTGGCTCTGCGATTACCGCATCGACATCGTCACAAGCAGACGCCGCAATTGCGGCCACGAATCCCAACTGGTTCGGTGTTGCCGGAACCGGAACAATCGGAGTTGTAGGTACAGCAACATCGGCGGGAACGACGGGAGTGAGCGGCATCGCCGACGGCACAGTTAGCGGAAATGGCGGAATGTTCTCGGGTCCAAATGGGATCTCGATCAATGGATCTTCTGTGACAATCCAAATGCAGTCTGCAAGCAGCGGAGCTCCGCCATCGACACAGAATGCATACACCCGAGGTGCACTCGTCGTCGATAACGCTGGCGCGCTTTGGTACTGCGTTACGAGCGGTACACCCGGAACCTGGCGACAACTTTCCGGTGCCACCACCGCTGGGGCATATCACCCCGTCACTCCCGGGCGGGTCTATGACAGTCGCCGTCCGCAACCGTCGCCGGGACCAATTTCTTCGGGCGGCATACGACTACTTTCCGTCGCCGCACAACGCAACATCAACACCGGCGCAGTCACGAACGCGAATTTCATTCCCGCAAATGCAACTGCGGTCTTCGCCAACGTTGCGGTCGTGAATACTGTCAACTCGGGATATCTCACTATTAATCCCGGCGGCGTCACTACGGTGAGTGCGTCGACCATCAACTGGGGAACTAGCGATCAAACTCAGTCCAATGGGGTGAGTCTCACCCTTGACAATGCTCGACAAGTCACTGTGATTGCTGGCGGCCCAGGCGCCACCGATTTCCTTATCGATGTTTTCGGCTACTGGCTCTAGGAAGCAATCAGTTTCCTAACTCGGGAACCATCCAACCACATCGACCAATACCGGCGTGAACCCGGAATTATTGAAGAGCGTGATCTTTCCCGTGTTCACTCCGCCAGTCCCAAGTTTCACGATCACCATATTGGGGACGGTCTGACCCGCAACAAAATTCAGATTGGACACCGTCGGGACTGCGCCTCCGGCAGGGAACACAGTGAGGTAGTTGCTTGCGGTCGACCCCACAACGGTGACATTGAGTGCCACGGCGCCAGCCGAAGCCGCAACGTTGCCTCGACCAGCCATCGTTACCGTCAAGGAACCACCCGGTGCAATCGGGCCGATCCCTTGATTCTGTCCGTCAACCGTCAGGCAGATGCTGCAATTTCGAGTATCAACAAATCGTTGGGGAACGATTGCTGAGTATTCGGAAAGCACGGGGAAGTAGCCAACGACATCGACCAACACCTGCGTTGAACCTGCGTTGTTGAAGAGGTTGATCTTGCCATCGGCCCCTACTTTTGCGATCACCATGTTGGCGATCGTTTGACCAGCAGTGAAATTCAGATTTGAAGAATTCGGTGTGGCCGAGCCTGATGGGAACACTGTCAGATAGTTCGACGCCGTTGGTGCCACAACTGTCACATTGAGTACAACCGCACCTACACCACCAACAGTCGGAATCGATCCGCGGCCAGCGACGAGCAACCCGTAAGTTTGATTTTGACTGAGTGCTCCGATCCCTTCGAACTGCCCATCAAAGGTGTCGCACCCCGCACACGATCTCGTGTCAAGCAACCGCTGAGGCGAGGTCGTCGCTGTGTAATCGGAACCGTCAGGAAACCAGCCCACGACGTCGATGACTATCTGCGTTGCACCTTGTTCGTTGTAGATCGCAATTCTTCCGTCTACCCCGACTCGGACTATCGCCATATTCGGAAGAGTTTGACCAGCAGCAAAATTGATGTTCGACGCATTGGGTTTTGGTGTGCCGTTGGGATAAATCGTGACGTAATTCGAAGCCGTCGGCGAAACGACTGTCACGTTTACTGCAACCGCATCAACACCAGAACTGGGTACACCGCCGCGCCCCTCGACCACGAGCGTGCGCACATTCGACAAACCTTGACCAACCGCTCCACAGCCAAGGTCATTTCCGTCGAAGGTACTCGCACCTAGTGAAACCGAACGTGTGTCGAGAAAACGTTTGGGAACGAGGGGCACATAGTCGGTAGGGACTGGCGGAACATTTGGCATAGGAACTGATGCCGACGACCGCCCTGGTCCGACACCACTTGTTCCGGTGGGGACCACCGTAAAGACATACGACTTTGTGGGATCAAGCCCGGTGACGAGGCACGTAAGCCCCGAGGTCGTGCACGTCTGGCCGCCTGGCGCAGCAGTCACCTTGTAACTACTGAGCGTTCCCGGACCTGGTGATCCTGCCGACCATGACACCGCGACTTGTGAACCCGAAGCAACGCCACTTACGGGCCCGGTTGGTCCCGGGAGCCCGATAATCGCAGTGTTGAGCTTCACGCTTGGTTGCGAATAACCAGCAACCGGTCCGCCAGAATCTTCAAGCAGTGCAACAGTGGAACCAACTGTCGCCTGCCGAAGGATCGCAATTGAACCCGACACCGCTGGTGTTGCCATCGAGGTTCCCGACTTAGCCACAACGCCGCCGCAGGGGATCGATGACGTCAGCGTTCCGGGAGCAAAGACATTTACTTGTGGTCCAATATTCGAATAACTGGCGCGCTGATCCGAACCCGAGCCGCCAGTGAGCGCCGACACGGTAACAACGTTGGAAAGACATGCCGGCGCCGACACCCCAGTGGTGCGCGATTCATTTCCGGCGGCAACAACGGTCACGATTCCGACATTGAGCAATTGCTGCACCTTGCTGTAGGTGCTTGCTTCGCTCACATTGCAAAAACCTGTGTACAGCAGTCCATCGCCAAGACTGAGATTGACCGCCGTGAGTCCGGGAAAATCCGCACGACGGTTGTAGAGCCACTGGAGCGCATTATCGATGTCCACTCTTTGCGAGGTGATGCTATTTGTGGCGTACTTATAGGAAAATACTTGCACCGAAATCAGCGATGCTTCCGGGGCAATTCCCGAGTTCCCAGTTCCGTTTCCACCCACTGCAATTCCGGCAACGTGAGTCCCGTGATCGCATCCTCTTTGCCCCTGGGCGTCGATGTCAATCGGACACGGCGCGCCGGCCCCAACTTTCGATGGCTCATTCACACTCATGGCTACTCCGCCGGGGCATGTCGTTGAATAGCCGTCTTTCGAAGCGAAACATGCTTCACCAACGGTTTTCTGTACCGTCCCGTTCATCAAGAATGGATGATCGGTCTGCACGCCGGTATCGAGCACCGCGATCGTCTTACCAGCGCCTTTGAATCCCGACGCCCATGCGCCCGTTATTGGCGTGCTTGCGCC